>Ga0123355_10004202_pt1 | contig 20922 bp, 18 predicted proteins | sample TergutEmb28metaG_3_FD_89872 | JGI IMG/M metagenome (GOLD analysis project Ga0123355, IMG submission 89872) | Embiratermes neotenicus P1 segment gut microbial communities from Petit-Saut dam, French Guiana - Emb289 P1 | ecosystem: Host-associated > Arthropoda: Insects > Digestive system > Gut ...
TAAGCTCTTAAGTTAGAAGATACTCTTTCCCCCTCATCCACAAGAACTATCAACAGGGACATGAAGAGTGCTTCTTTTGCCTAGTCATCGCAGGGGTATTATACTCTTGCGATGATTTATTTGTTTGGACATTTACCTTCATGCTAGCCACTAATCTAATAAAATAGTAATGATTCTTATTTATTGTGCTTTTTAAGGTCAATTTGTAGTATGATTGCAGGTGTTAAATACTTTTTATGCTCTTTGAAAGGGGTAGCAATTATGGAATTCAAGGGTTCAAAAACTGAAGCAAATCTAAAAGCTGCTTTTGCTGGCGAAAGCCAGGCTAGAAATAAGTATACCTACTATGCTGGTCAGGCCAGAAAAGAAGGCTTAAACTACATGGCAGATGTCTTTGAGGAAACTGCTCATAATGAAATGGCGCACGCAAAGATGTGGTTTAAAATTCTTATGTCAGGTGGTGAGACTCCAGGTGTGCTTCCTCTGACTCTTGAGAATCTGGCTGATGCTGCAGCAGGCGAAAACTTTGAGTGGACTGACATGTATAAGAACATGGCTGAGGACGCTCGTGAAGAAGGCTTCGATGCTATTGCAGAACTTATGGATGGTGTTGCAAAGATTGAAAAGCACCACGAAGATCGCTATCGCGACCTAGTAAATAACCTAGAGAATGATGAGGCTTTCAAGCAGCCAACAGCCGCAGTATGGCGCTGCATGAACTGTGGTCACGACCATGATGGTACAGAGGCTCCTGAAATCTGCCCTGTATGCATTCATCCTAAAGCGTACTTTAAGCTTATAGGTCGCAACTGCTAAAAGCTTGAACTAATCCATTTCGCGGTCATAATACTTGTACTGTAAAGAGCAAGATAAAAGCCGCTAATGAAAGATAAGGCCCGAAGGCAATCGTCCGCCATCGGGTCTTATCTATTGAAAATAGCAAACGGGGAAGAGTGACAAGGGTAGCCATGAGCGAAGCAAGAGGCAATAGCGCAATACCCATTGGTCCAAAGAAGAGCCCTAAAGCAGCAAGCAGTTTAATATCCCCGGCCCCAAAGCCATCTCTTTTGCGTAGCCAATAATAAAGTAGCGAAAAGAGTAGAGCAGGTCCTGCAGCAAGTAGCATTCCTAGCAATGAGCCTTGCAAGGGAAGCAGACTAGACAAGGACATGCTCCTCCACAGCGCAAGCCCAAGCCCCAGACCCGCAACAGCAAGCACCAATTGGTTAGGTAGCCTGCGCTCTAAAATGTCAAAGTAAGAGAGCCAAACTAGCAGTCCAAAGAGAAGAACCATAACTATAGAAGAAGCGATATCCATGCTTCCATAGTACCCAAGAGTGCTAAGCCACCATTAAGCCATTGTTAAATGGTGCCCCGGGACGATTCGAGCACAAACGGAATGAGCGAACATCGCTTGCGAATGTTCTAGCGAGTGGAGTGCAGTGATGGCGAAGCCAACGTCCGGCAGATGGTGCCCCCGGCAGGAATCGAACCTGCGACACCAGCTTTAGGAGAGCTGTGCTCTATCCCCTGAGCTACGGAGGCACATGATGGGTAGGCTTGCTTGCTGTCTTGCAGAGTTGGGGTAAGAACAGTACGGCAGTATAGCCTGCAAAGTTCTTGCGGTGCAGCTACAGCACGCAACAGCCGAACCACGAACCGCTAGCCGACTATTCGCTGGATGTTCCAGATCCTATGGTGATGTCTACGTTACTGCCGGGCTGGACTCTTTGGCCTGCTGCCGGAGTTTGTCCTATGACTTCTCCTAGCGCACCTTCGGCATGGCTGACATTTCTCACAAGAAGCCCCGCCTCCTGTATTGCTCGTCTTGCAGCGGCCTCATTTCTTCCTGATACATTGGGCACCTCAACCATCTCTGGAGGCCTTGGCCCTCTGCTGACAAAGAAGGTAACAGTAGCTCCTTGTTGTATCGATACGCCCGCACCAGGACTTGGTTCTTGGCGGATAACGCGCCCTTCAGGCACACTGTCACTGTATTCGGCAGTTCCTTCTTGCGGATTCAGTCCTGCATCGCGGATGCGGCTGGTTGCCTCTTGATTTGTTAGCCCGGTTACATCGGGTATGGCAACACTTGCAATGCCGCCTGAAATTATGACATTTACTTGTGCGCCACTAGGACGTTCAGTTCCTGCTTCTGGGTTCTGGCTGATAATCTGTCCCTCTGGAACAGTGTCGTGATTTTCGGTACTGTGGTCAATGCGGAAGTCAGCATCTGACACGGCGTTGCGTGCCTCGTTAAGAGTCATGCCTACCAAATCGGGCACTTCAAAGAGCTCTTCACCTTCACTAATTACGAGCACAACTTCAGTATTGGCAGGATCTTGTAATTCGGCACCTTCTGCAGGGGTGTGCCTGATGACATAGCCAGGGGGTACTTCTTCATTGTATTCGTACTCGATAACAATAAGGTCCTCATTGGGCTCTGGGGGAGTAAGGGCATCTGCCAATTCGCCTCCAGCGCTTGCATCTTCGTCGACCTCAGGAACAATCACAGCAATGCCTTCATCAAGCAATATGTCACGTGCCGCCTCTTCGGTCATGCGCGTTACATTGGGCATAATCACTGTTTCATCAGGAGCCTCTTCAGGCGCATCGAATACGCCTAGTTGCCAAGCAATAATTCCTGCAGCAGCAATCAGTGCCAGAACTATTCCAATCCATGCCCAGGCCTTATTCTTCTTCTTTGCCGGTTCTGGCTCGATAGTGCGTCCAGCCCCTATGGCAGCCCCAGCAGGGGCAGTGCCCGCATCTACTGCAGGCATAACGGTTGTTCCGTCCATGTCCTGGGCTCCGCGCGGTCCACCCATGGGGACGACTCCGCCCATTACTTGTGTTGCGTCATTGTCCATATTGCCGTGTGCCCCCATAATGGGCTCACCCTTTGCAACGCGTAGCAAATCGCGGCGCATGGCATCAGCTGTTGAGTAGCGTGCACGGGGATCCTTTGCCATGGCAAAACCGATGACTTGTTCCAGATTGGGATCCATATTGGGATTAACAGAGGTAGGACGCACTGCCTGTTCCTGCACTTGCTTCAGGGCAGTAGCAACCGGAGTATCTGCGTCAAAGGGCATTTTCCCCGTTGATGCCTCATACAAAACTACACCGAGCGAATAGAGGTCACTTGCCCCATTCAGGTCGCGACCCTGCGCCTGTTCCGGAGAAACATAATGAGCAGAACCCAATACGCTTCCCGTTTGCGTCATTTGAGAGTTTCCTGCACGAGCAATACCAAAGTCCATGACCTTAATATTGCCATCAGGCAAGACCATGATGTTGTGAGGTTTGATATCGCGGTGGATAATATCATAACCATGTGCGACGTTTAGAGCAGCACAGACCATGGCACCGATTTCTGCCACCTTACCACTGGGCAGAGCGCCCGTGCGCTTGATGATGCTTTTTAAATCTTCGCCACGAACGTATTCCATGACGATGTAGTATATTTGCGACCCATCAGACAGAGTCTCTGAGCCCCAGTCATAAATATTAACGATATAGGGATTTTGCAAGTTGGCAGCAGCAGCCGCTTCTTGCTGAAAGCGTGCAACAAAGCTAGGATCGCTTGCTAGTTGCGGGTGCATTAACTTCACTGCAACAGGACGATTCGCCAAGTTTTCATCAATAGCTTTATATACGTCAGCCATACCGCCTGAGCCAATTTTTTCTGTTAGGCGATAGCGCTTGCCAACTAATACGTTTTGCACAGTGTTCTCCTCATTAAAGTGGCAGGAAATTTGAACTTCAAATTATCCTTGTAATTGTAATACAAAATGTGCCCTTTAGCGCACACTTATTGGTCAATTCTCTTACTATTTCCCCCTTGCGGCCCCTTGCACTGCGCAGCTTAATCTTGGGCTTGTAGCGCAGCCTCCATAACTTGGCGCGCAACAGGGGCAGCAGATCGCCCGCCCTGGCCGGCTCCCTCTACCATTACGGCAACAGCAACTGTTGGGTTTTCAGCAGGAGCAAACCCAATGTACCATGCGTTACTGGGCACATCTCTGCCGACTTCTGCCGTTCCTGTTTTGCCAGCGACCTGTACGCCAGGAATGGCAGCAAGCCCACCTGTTCCAGCATTGGTAGTCTGAATCATAGAATCAGTAACAAGGCGAGCCGTTTCTTCGCTTGTAGCACGAGAAAACTGCGTAGGTCTGGTCTGGCTTAGTACAGAGCGCTGTCCGCCAGCAGCACTGACGTGATCTACCACATAGGGACGCATGACTACTCCGTCATTGGCAATGCCGGCAGCAACTAGTGCCATCTGGAATACGGTTACTTGCGGTCCGGGATTGTCGTCGTCGTGTTCGCCAACAGGTTGTCCAATGCCTGCCCAGGCCAGTTCCCAAGTGGTCATGTTTTCTGGCTGAGGCATAAGCGAATTGCTGATGCTTAGTTCAAAAGGAATTCTGCGATTAATGCCAAAGGCCTCTGATTGCTGTACCAGACCTTCTGCCCCAACATCTACCGATAGCTGACCAAAGACAGTATTGATTGACCAGGCCATCGCAGTTTGCAGATTGGCAGAGGAAAATTCACTGCGCTCAAAGTTAGTTACCGGAGCATTCCCAATATCCATAGCACCTGGTGCTGGATACACGGTATCTGGGTTGGCGATATCATTTTCATAGGCGGCTGCAAGGCTGACCGTCTTAAAGGTCGATCCCGGTGCAGTAAGACTTTGTCTGGCGCGATCCAGCAGGGGAGCAGAGTCGTCTCCCTGTAGCTCATCCCAGGAATCAGTTACCGTATTAGGGTCGTAGGTCGGATTTGAGGCACTAGCAAGCAGGGCACCAGTACGCGGGTCAAGGACGACCACGCCCCCCCGATTTCCTTCTAAAGCACTTTCAGCAACACGTTGTACGCGTGAGTCTATAGTCAGCACGACGTCATTGCCGGGAATGGGATGTCCCAGTGCTGCATCGAAGGCATCATTCCAGCTACCAAAACTGCGCTGTCCTGTCAGTGCATCATTGGTGGCAGCCTCTATACCTGCACGTCCAAAGCGCTCAGAGTGGTAGCCTACAATATGCGCTGCTAAGCTGCCTTCGGGATAGATGCGTTGATAGGTGACAGCTCTACCGCTGCCTTCTTCGGGGGCAATGGGCATGCTGTTTGCCAGAACTATGCCATCAGAGGTCAGTATTGCCCCGCGCGGATTACGCGCCTCTATCATTAGGTTGCGAGTGTTTAGGGGGTGGTTGTTTAGGTGGCGTGCGTTAATCACTTGTAGCCAGGTTAAGTTGCCCACCAGCACCAGCATCAGCGCAGAGAAAAACAGAGCAAGAACGGTAAGGCGCTTGCCCAGGGCTACACGCCCAAGAACTGACATAAGTCCCCCAGTAGACTTCATTTCAGATTCGATGCCTGTGGTTTCATCCCCTGCCCGCAAGAGCAGTGCCAGCAAGATGAACACTGCTAGCAGCGAGGTTCCTCCTCGCGATATAAAGGGTAGGGTCACGCCCGTCATGGGGATAAGGCGGGTTACTCCGCCAACGATTACAAAGACCTGGAAGCCTAGGGATGCAACGATGCCCACGGCAGTGAAGGCAGCCATGTCAGATTTTGCACGAGATGCAATGGACAGGCCGCGATAGATTAGTATCAGGAAGCAGAAAATGATGACTGCTGCGACCAAGAGACCAAGCTCTTCGCCAATGGCTGCAAAGATGAAGTCGTCCTCTACAGCTGGGATTCGGTGGGGTAGACCATTGCCCGGCCCCAGTCCAAAGATACCGCCTGCCGCAAAGGCATAGAGGGACTGAACTAGCTGATAGCCCTGTCCTACATGGTCAACAAAAGGGTCAATCCAGTTGGCGACACGTACTTGGACATGCGTAAAATTATGGTAGGCAAAATAGACACCGGCCCCAAAGAGCCCCAGCCCAGAGACAACGTAGAGAAAGCGTCCCGTGGCAGCATATATCATTGCAAGGAATACGCTGAAGAAGAGAAACGATGCCCCTAGGTCGCGCTGGAATACCATGATGATGAATGAGATTGCCCACATGATTATCAGCGGCATTAAAGTGCGCGGTTCGGGGAAGGGAATTGCGTTAAAGAATCGTCTGGTCGAAATGCTGAGAAGTTCGCGATTCTCTGCCAAGTATCCTGCAAGGAAGAGGATGAGGAGTACCTGGGCAATTTCCCCTGGCTGGAAAGAAAAACCTGCGATTTCTATCCAGCGCGTGGCACCGTGACGGGTTCTGCTTATACCAGGAATGAAGGGTAGTATTTGGAATATGACACAGCCTAGGAACATGGTGTATTTGTAGTCTGACAGTCGCTCTAGTTTGGGTACTGCAAACAGTACAAATATCATCGCGGCAATGGCCACAAAAAGCAGAACGACCTGTCCCATAACTTCATCAGCAGCCAGGCGAGTTAGGACGGCAAGACCAGTACCTGAAAGCACAAAGGCTATAGGCAGCAGAACAGGGTCTGCCCCTGGTGCGCGAAGGCGCAATACGATGTGTGTTAGACCAAAGGCAAGAAAGAGTGCAGCAGGAACAGCAAGATATTCCCAGGAGAAATCGCCCCCGGCCTGTGTGCCAACAATGGCAAACAGAAGCAAGACGGGCAGTGCCGCTGCAATCAGCAGTAGAGCTTCAGTATTTCGCCGGGTTCCCATCGTGATGCCTTTGCTGGGGACATCCCCTTAAGGGCGGTCGCCCTCTTCGTCATCGCTGCTTGAAGATTCGCTGTCGCCATCACTATCGCCATCGCCGTTTTCGGCGGCATCGTCACTGCTCTCTTCAGCCAGCAAGCCGTCGTAGATAAGCCTCTCTGCGCTATCAAAGTATAGGGGAGAGCGCTCCACCATCATCTCAAGTTCTGCCCAGGCATAATCGATGTTCTCAAAAGTGGGCTCTAGGCCAATGCTTGCCTGGAACTCGGGGGCTAACAGGTCAAACTCCACCACTGTTGGGGCAGAGGCTAGGGTTAAGTTAAAGCCCAGAATTTCCCCAGGCACCCCTTTATGCATGTAGATGATGCCGTCTTGATTGTTTAGGTAGGCGCGTTCTTCGATGTAGTTCATGGTCAAGAAGTAGACGCCCGCTACGGCAGCAGCAACAAGAGCTGTCCAAATAAGCGCCCACAACCATAGTTTTGAGCGGGGCTTTTTCTGCTTCATGGCTTTTAGTGCAGCGGCATTTGCGCCCTGCTCTTCATTGACGTCAACGACTATCACGCTAATGTTGTCGTTACCACCAGCATCAAGTGCTGCCTGTACTAGTTTTTCAGCAGCATGGTTGGGGTCAAGACTGCTGCTTAAGATTTGTTCGATTTCTGCATCTTCGACCATGGTGCTTAGGCCGTCGGTGCAGACGAGCAGGCGGTCTCCGCGCAGGATAGTTACATCGAAGGTATCAACATTCAGATTGGGGTCACTGCCCAGTGCGCGGGTAATGACACTGCGTTGCGGATGCCTGCGTGCCTCTTCGGCAGTTAGGTGTCCACTGCGCATCATCTCGCCCACGACAGAATGGTCTTCTGTGACCTGGGATAGTCTGCGGTTACGCAGCAAGTAAGCGCGTGAATCACCGACCTGAGCAAAGACGGCACGGCCGCTTTCCAGCATAACGGCGGTCATGGTTGTGCCCATACCTTCGCGGCCAAGACCCTTTACAATGCCAGAAATAACTGTCTGATTAGCTGACTGAACTGCACGAGCCAGCGCTACAGCATCAGGATGCTTTGGGGCATGGTCACGCAGGGTATCAATGGCTAGCGCAGAGGCAACTTCCCCTGATTCATGTCCACCTAGGCCGTCAGCCACAGCGTACAGAGGCGGCAGTGCCAGTAACGAATCTTCATTCAAGGCACGAACATTTCCCACATGGGTCAATGCTGCAAAAGGAACAGCATTCCGACTACGTTTTTTGCTCATCGACCATCTACTTCCAGTACCAGCAGTCCAATTGATATTTTATCGCCGACCATAAGATTTTCAGGTATGGTGACGGGCAATCCGTTCAGCAAAGTTCCATTAGTAGAGTTCAAATCTTCAATAATCGCCCCATCAGGAATGGGAGTAATGCGCGCATGTTTGCCAGAAATCAAATCATCTGGAACAAAGATGTCACTACCAGGGGCACGCCCGATGACAATGCTGCTGTTGATGGGCATCGTTGTTCCCAGCAGGGCACTAGGCCCCTGTGTAATCACAATGCTGAGTTGCGTACCCTTCTTAGAGCGACTACCACTGCGAACCAGCCCAACCCCCGCCTTAATAGCAAAGAGTAAGAAAATGTAGAGGAGCGCGACCAGTAATATCCGCCCTGCAAACAATAAGACATCTATCACGGCTAAGCCATTCTGCTAGTTTCGTGGTAGATAAGCCTTGAGATTCCCAAGGTAATATGGTCTCCGTCGTGTAGCTCTATTGCACCGCTTACTTTTTGGTCGTTAACACTGGTGCCATTGGTTGAGCCTAAGTCACGCAGGGACCAACCTTCGCCGTCCCAGAAGAACTCTGCGTGCTGGCGTGATATGTTGGCGTCTGCTACAGGTAGGTCGCAACTGCTTTGGCGACCTGTTATGTAGCTGCGACCTGGGTCTAGTTCGACTTCGCCCTGGTCGGGCATTACAAGGCTACCAATACGGGTTATGCTGGGCTTTGCGGGTGGGGTCGCTGGTGCTGCTGCTGGGGTCGCCGGGATTGCTGCTGCTCCGCCGGCTAAGACAGCGGTAGGGGGACGTCCTCCTTCAAAGTCTGCATCTGTCGAAAGTGGGGCTGCGGCCCCCCAAGAATCTGCGGGGGGAGTAAAGGGTAGAGCCGTGGGCGGTGGGTCATTTAGCTGAAGTTCGGGCATCTGTTCAGCCTCTACCCTTGCGGGGGTAGGCGCAGGTGCTGCCCTGTGCTGTACTGCTTCAATTTCATCAGTAACGCCGGGCACATGGCCTAGCTCCGCATAGATGGCTTCAGCACTCATCTGTTGACCGATAACATCGAACTTACCCTGACGTTTTAGTGCCTCATCAACGGAGAAGCGCACGACAGGACGGGTAACAAAGGAATAGTCGCGTTCCCGCGCAAAGGCAAGCAGGTGACTTTCCAGTTCCCCTTCGATGGTGGGGGCTAGGTCACCCATGCTTTCCCCGTCACGGGGCGATATGAAGATAAAGTACACGTTTGACACGTGCATCTTGCCCAGTCCCAACTTGCGTGACCGCGTCATCTCTTTCGCAGCAGCCCGAGCAAGCTCTGCGGGTTGCACTGGTGATCGAAACACTGCTCCAAACGTCCCTTCTACAACAGTTCCTAGACCTGATTCAAAATCTCTTAATAGCTTCATCGGTATGTCATTTCTATCCGCGACGCCTAGCGCGGTTAGCTGCTAGCAATAATCCTAATAGTGCCCCAATTATAAAGACAGCACCAGCTACCTGGACTACTGCCCAGCGATTGTTACCGCTTAGTAGTAATATGTCAGGTGCAATCCAGGCAATCAGGCAGACTGCCAGCGCGATTCCTGTGACTGCTTTGAAGGTGGTACTTAAGACGCTGCGTAAGCATCCCTTAGGGCTGCGTGTTTCACGGTGGCTGGCAACTTGCCTTTGGCGGGGGAGCCTGTCCGTGCCTTCATCGGGTTCATCATTGGTGAGATTTGGGATGAGCTTCTTTAGTTCGCGCTTGCCTGTTGTTGCGGCTGCGCGGTCACCTAATTCGATTAGTAGGGTATCGTAAAAGTCTTTGACGCTGTCAAAGCGGGCCTCTGGATTACGGGCAAGTGCGCGCGTGAAGATGCCTTCCAAGACAAGGTCGTCTAGGTCGAGCAGGGCGACCTCGTCCGTCTCTTGCGCTTTAAGCATGTTGTTGATGTTTTCCTTGCGCGAGACTTCTTCAAAATAGGGATATTCATCTGAGAGCAGTTCGTAGATGACAGCCGCAAGTGCCCACTGGTCGGTGGCTTCGCAGACCTCGTCGCCTGAAAGCTGTTCCAGAGGCATGTAGCCGATTGTGCCTGCGATAGCTTTGCCGTGTTTAGTCGTGTTTGTGCTGTTGTTGGCGCTGCTCTGTCCAATGTGTGACAGTTGGGCTAGACCGAAATCAGCCAGCTTTATCTGACCTTCTTGATTAATGAGGATATTTGCGGGCTTTACATCTAGGTGCAGCACCCCATTTTTGTGCGCGTAGATAAGCGCGTCAGCAACTGCCTTCAGGATAGCAGCAATGACCTCATGGCTGAGGTATTCACTGGGGATATCGGCAACTGTTAGGCCGTCGATGTCTTCCATTATCAGGTAGGCAACACCGCGTTGTGTGTCTACCTCAAAGTCAAAGAGAGACACGATGGCAGGATGGGACAACATGGCAGCAGTGCGGGCTTCTTCAAGCCCCAGCAAAGTTGCGTCGCCCAGTCTTGAGTTCGCTGTTTTGGAGGCGTCCTTTCCGCGGGTAGTGCGCAGCGGTAGCACCTTGATGGCAACGCGACGTGCAATGCGCTCATCAAAGGCACGATAAACAGAAGCAAAGCCCCCAGAGCCCAGTTGTTCTAGTACCCGGTAGCGTTCAAGTATAAGGTCGTTCTCTCGCATACGCACTAGTATAAGACAGAGAGCAGAGGGAGCAGAGCAAGTATCCTCCAAGCACACCCATTCGTTACCTTGGATAGCTCAAGATTTCACATGCCGACTTAACAGCTGCTTAGCGCTCACTTAGCCCCTATTTAGCCTAGACTTAGCCCCTGCTTAACAATTCTACAATCAAGTTTTAATAGCCAGTTGTTATGCTTTCTTCTAGCAGGTGCCAATTTTGTCTCTTTGTGGATACAGAAAGGTGGGAACTGATGGTAATTATACTTATAAGAAAGATATGGTATACTTATGAAAGCAATACATTTCGAATGGGATTATAACAAGGCAAGCTCCAATATTGCAAAACATGGAGTTAGTTTTAGTGAAGCCTCGACAGTCTTTGATGATTTGTGGGCACGCATTACCGATGATCCTAATCATCCAGAGAGCGAGCGGCGCTTTCTTATCTTAGGGATGAGCAGTAAGCCTCGTTTACTAATAGTTTGTCATTGCTATCGAAATCAGGATGAAGCAATAAGGATTATCTCAGCACGGAAAGCGACAAAAGCCGAAATAATCAGCTATTTCAAATTTCGGAAAGGACATGGATATGCGCGACGAATATGACTTTAGCAATTCGAGACCAAACCCTTATGTAGGAAAAATACGTAAACAGGTAACCATTAGGCTCAATGCAGACACTATTGACTACTTTAAAAGGCAAGCAGGTGAGACAGGAATTCCTTACCAAAATCTTATCAACTTGTACTTAACGGATTGTGCTGATAAAGAGAGAAAAATCGTTGTTGAATAGCTAGCTCATTCACTGCGTGCATCTTTTACTTCCAAGGATTGGCTTAAGTGTTTTTGATGTAGGCTTTCAGTTTTTCTGTATTGACTATAATCTCTTTATATCCTGGACGAATGATTTCTTTGTCGTAGAGGTGCGATATTCCTTTTGTTACAGTTGCTCGCGAACAGTATAAACTCCCGGCGATTTCAGCCTGTGTAAGAGTAATCGTTTCTTCTGCTTTGCAGACCTCAGGCAAGCGAGCCATCAAGAGCCGTGCGATACGATAGCTAGTCGATGCAAGAGCATTTACGGGAAGCCACTTGAGAAGCATGGCGTACATCCTCTCACGGTCTTTCAGTATGACATCAAACATTTGAGGATTTCGATAACTAACTTCTTTGAAGGTCACAGGGTTAAAAACGATACCTTTTGATGTGGGACTTGTAGCAATGTCAGGATAGATGATAGAAGCATCTAAATCAAAAGGTACAAAATAACTTACAATTGGTGCCTCAACTGTTGCTGTTAAGGGGGGGGGGTTCATTGCTTCAGACTTGAAGCTGTAGTGTAGTGAGCCTTCTAAAAGTAGTGCAGGAATAGAAATATCCTTAGGGTCAGTAGTTGTCAGATAGTCAGCCAGTAGATGGGCTGACCCATAAAGATTCTCATCTATAACATTCATTTCGGTACCACATCCAGCCCCATAAAATGAGCCAATCAGCAATGACTCAGCTTCAGTAAAATCAATACTGCGAAGTAGGGGATTATCACCATATTCGTTAAGTATTTTGGCAGCCAGAGGGCGGTCTATTTGCTGAATTTCAACCATCAAGTACGTAGTATACATAAAGTACTTATCAAGTAGGCACGATTTCTAGCATCAAGAATGCCTAAATATTAGGCATTTGGGTTGAGCTCCTTTCTCCCGCTATTTAACTTTGCTGTAATAAAGTATTGATTTTCTGCAAAGAGGGGGAGAAAGAACATGGGAACTGAACAAGAAATCTTTAAAGGTGGCGACCCAGTAGACTTGGGGAGAATCCATCAACCGGTAGTTTTGATGCTAGATACTTCTGAGTCAATGGGCTGGGGGAGTGCGCCCTATAAAATTGACCAACTTAACACAGGGCTGCGTGCCTTTCTTCATAGTTGGCGCGGGCATGAACTGGGGACTATTATTGACGCTGCAATAGTGGCTTTTAACTGTACGCCTGAATTGGTGCACAACTTTCATCCCGTTGCAGAAATCGCTGACCCTGCTCCGCTGCGGGCTGCAGGCACAACTTCAATGGGGGCAGCACTGAACTATTCACTTGATTTAATCGATGAGTATAAGCAGCGATTGAAGATGGCAGGTGTTGAGTATCGCTGCCCTTGGATTATCTGCATCACCGATGGTGAGCCAACCGACAGAATAGAAGTTCAACAGGCAACATCGCGCCTGCAGACAGCAGAAACACGAAATGCAGTTGTAGGATATTGCTTCGGAGTTGATGGCTTTAGTTCAGAAAAGATGGCTGAAACCTTTGACAAAGAACGCATCTTGCTTCTGAAGAACCACAACTTTAACGAACTGTTTGAGTTCTTACACAATAGTCTAGTTGTGACCAGTCAGGCAGATGGGGGCAGCAAGGTGGGAGTCAGCATGCCCTCAGATTTAGTGCGCCCTGACACCTTTACCTTCCAAAGTTAATGGGCACGCCAGATATTCGCGCTTTTGGCGCCAGTGTGCAGGGTAGTGCACACATAAAGTCGGGAGTAGTGTGCCAGGATGCCCATAAGTATCTACAGCTGCCCAATGGTTGGTATTTGGTTCTTGTGGCCGATGGCGTTGGCAGCGCGCTACATTCAGATGAGGGAGCACAGATTGCTGTTGTCGCTGCTGCACAGTGGATGTATTCCTGTACGACAAATGCCCATTGGGATATTGCCGCACTAGAGGACATATGGCTTAATGCTTTTAGGTCAGCGCAACTTGCTGTTACCAATCATGCGCAGGCGCGCAATTTGCCAGAAGATGCCTTTGATACGACTTTGACGGGCTTTATCTATAATGGCGAACAGCTTGTATATGGTCATTCTGGCGATGGTGGAATTGTTGTTCTGCAAAAGGACGGACGCTATTGCCTGCTAACAGAAGCGCAAAAAGGCGATGAGGCGAATTCTACCTATGTTCTTCGATTAGGAGAGCAATCTTGGGCCTTTGGTCATTCTTGCGAACCTGTGGCTGCCGCCGCCGCTATGACTGATGGTGTACTGGCTGCCTTCTGCCCCAGTCGTTATAGCGTTACGGATGAACCTGTAAACGCAAAGTTCGCTACCTTGTTCATGCATCTTCAGCGCAGCGATGGTTTGCGAGAGGTTGCTACTGCAAAAGACTTTGAACAGCGCATGGAGCGGGGACTTGAAGCTTACTTTCATTCTGACAAAGTTGCTGCCATTACGGATGATAAGACGCTTGTTGTTGCGATAAACATGCAGGTCGCAAGTACAAATATTGGAGATGCCTACTATGAGGGCAGCAGTCGTGATGAGGCTGCTATTGACAAGAAGATACGCGAAGGACTGTACAGTGAGGAAGCGCCAGAGCCAAAACCAGAACCTGAACACCTGCATCTTGATGTGTCATCCAAACCTCTGGGTCCAAACAACTCGGGGAGGAGCTTAGCCCAAAGTCAGGGCTGCAAGCAAAAACCTCCGGCTGTCTTGCGTTACGTTGCTGCAGCCGCAGCGGGGGCACTTCTTGCAGGGACTATTGCTTTTGCAGCTATAGCTTTTTTAGGAAGCATGGCTGAGGGTGAGCGCCTTGCTCTTCAGAATCAGGTTGACCAACTTCAAGTGGACAATGCAGAGTTAGAGGAACGCAGTGAAGCTCTTGAGTCTGAGTTCGACAGAGAGAGAAGAAGATTTGAGTGCCAGATTGATTCCCTTGAAACTTCTCTAGCCGCTATTACCGATGATTCTGGGACAGATAGTGGCACACCAGGCAGCGAAGGGTTGGGAAATGATACGTCAGACGATGAAGGGGAGTCTGACGCAAATAATGGAACCGAAGTAGTGAACCCAAGCGATGACCGTGACTCAGCTTTAGAAAGTACAGCGGGTGCAAATTAGAGATGGCTGCCAGGTACTACCACACAAAAGGTGGAAAGACATACACTTTAGGCGGCCTAATTAGCAAAGAGGCAAAAGGTGGAGAAGGCTCTGTTCATCGCCTGCCGAACAATCCAGACTTAGTCGCAAAGATTTATCGAGTAGACCTAGGTTCTGATGACCTGGCTAGGCGCGGGCGCAAGATTGAGGCAATGTTGGCGAAGGGTTCGACGCTTGCGGCAGACCAGACCTTTGCTTGGCCACTGGACTCACTCTACGATGTGAATGGTGTTTTTGTGGGTTACGTCATGCGCAGTGCTGCAGACAAAATCAAGTTGTCTAAGCAGTTATCAGATAAGTTGCGCAAGAACATGACTTTAGAAGAGCTTATAGTAGCGGCTAGCAATCTGGCACGAACTATTGATAGTGCTCACTCACAGTCTTATGTGATAGGCGATTTAAAGCCAGAGAACCTATTAGTATCAAGTGCAGTTATTACCGTTATTGACGTGGACTCCTTCCAATTTAGTGTCGGGAGTGAGCTGTTCCCCTGTCGTGCGGGGACTCCTGAGTGGCTGCCTCCTGAACTGCAGAATGCATCTTTTACGAATCAATCCTTTTCGCTTGAGACTGATTGCTGGGCACTTGCTGTCATCATCTTTAAGTTGCTCATGAACGATACTCACCCCTTTACTCACAGGGTGACTGCAGTGAGTGCAGAGCGCACGACTCAAAAAGAAAACATAATTAATGGAATAAGCGCTCATTTCCCAGATACGCATCGGAGTCGATTATCAATAGCGAGACCTCTAACATCTCCACCTATAGAGTCCTTGCCACTGTCTGTGCGCAAGCTCTTCGAGCAGGCTTTTATAGAGGGACACCTTGCACACTGGAGCCGCCCAAAGGCTGCAGATTGGATTGAGCCTTTGCGGGACTTTAGAGAGCAACTAGTTAAATGCAGGGCGAATTCAAGCCATCAATATTGGCAAGGAGCCGCTGCGTGTCCTTGGTGTGAGATAGAAAAGCCTGCTGTTGTAGGCGGAAGCTTAGGCAGCGGAAAGACCTGTACGTATTGCGGAACAAGCAGTAAGGCCAACGCTGTATTTTGCAGCAGAGTGAACTGTGGCAGACCTTTTCCATTAGAGCCTTCTGGCCCTAGCGTACTGAAGGACAGCAAGGATTCAGATGCAAGGAAGCCACTCCCAGCTAAAGTTTGCCCTCATTGCTATATGTCAAATACAAAGCAGGCTATTCGGTGCAGGTCTTGTAATAGAGACATGAACAGCAGTGCTAGCAATCAGCCCAAAAGTGTAGGGGAGAGTGCTCTTATTGCAGTGTCAGTAGGATTGGGAATTTTTGTTATAGGTGTACTTCTACTGTTATTTTTCGTCGCTCTATTTGGATGACAAAAGGAAGTCTGGCACTGAATGCGTGGTGAGCAATTGAGTTAAAAGCATAGAGAAGTTGGAATAATGAACAAGAAAGAGGGAAAAGAACATGAAGATTTGTCCAGAATGTAGTACTCAAAGCAGCGCTGCAGCAGTATTTTGCAGCAACAAGTCCTGCGGTAAGGCATTTCAGGAAGTATCGCCACGGCCATCACCTGCCTCTGCACCATCTCCACCAGAGCCTGTTTCTGTCTTCGTTGCATCACAATCAGAAATGCCTCCGTCTGTCTTGCCGCAAGGGAATGCCTTCTCAATAATTGTAAAGCTTATCAGTCTGGCAGTATTTATCCTGTCAGCATTGCCTCTGATATCTTTGCGTGGCGGAGGGATGGGAATTCCAGTCAGTAAATACAATTTGCTTTTTGGCAATATTCCTGGTCCAGCTGGTGAAGCAAGTCTCAATTTTGGAGGTGTATGGCAGCTTGCAATCCCGCTGCTTGCCTTTGCCTTGCTGATTTTTGTGTCTTTTCGTTCAGATTGGAAAAGGTGGGAGATTTTACTTTCGCTGATTATTTCATCAATGTACCTGGGGATATTGATAGTGCTTGCAGCAATAGTTTCAGGAGCTGACACTGCACTTGGACTGATTCTTTTTGGCGGTGGCGGCATCTCGCTAGGTATAGGTGGTATTGGCATTATATTTTGCTGTTTGGGGCTAGTGTTTGCGGCATGTTATGAGTTCTTCGGAAAGTCCATTCCAGTAAATATTCCTACAGTCCTTGACCCAGAAATGTGGCTCTCAAGGATACGTACACCTAAGCAGTAGCGAGCATTGAAGGAAATAGTAATGACTAAGCTTTGCCCAGAGTGCGGCATAGAGAACAAAGTAAATGCTGTTTTTTGCAATGGCACAGACTGTGGAAAAATGTTTGCAGACACATCAATCCCACAAGCTGCCGCATCAACACCTGCGAGGCAGCAGTCTACTGCACCGCAGATGACTCAACACGAAAGAGACGCTATTTTATATGGAGGACCTCCTCCACTACCTGCCACGCCAGTTCAGCCATCAAATTTCGTGAGTCCAGTAGTTTCTGATAATTCAGTTAATCCTGCGATAGAGTCAATTTCCGTGGCGCCGGGAAGAGGAGGCGGTCATCCTACTGCCTCCTCAGCACCTCAAAGATTTTTCTCTATTGCAGTGAAGGTTGCCTGTGTAGCGATTTTTCTTTTTGCGTTTTTGCCTTTTGTTTCAGTATCATGCGAGGGAGCATCCCTCAGCTTGAATGCCTATGAACTAGCTACAGGCAACATCGCAGGCAGTGTCGCTGATTCTGCATCTGAACTGGATTTGGGTGCTCCGAGTGCTGCAGAGATGGAGCAACTCAACCAGATGGTTCCATCGAACGCAATCCTAATGGGTTCCTATGCCGGAATTTTGCTTTTGCTTGCAGTTTCGTTTGTGCCAACCTTGAGAAAGATTGAATTGCTACTGGCTGTCATTGCTCCGACGTTTCACCTTGCAATAATAGTCCAACTTATAGGCACTTACATGGGACTAAATAGGGCAATGAATCTTGTTTCGGGGGCGATTCCTTTTGGAGTAGGTCCAATCATGCAGGCAAGTATAGGGATAGGAGCAATTACTACAGTGCTTGCTTGCCTAATCCTTCTGGGCTTGGCGACAAGTGAGCTTTGGCAAAGATGTCGAGGGTAACACATGAATAGCCATAAGCAAGCGCCGCTTGAGAGATCTGTGAACACGGGACAAATGGGGAGAATTGAGACTCCTATAGCGGACATAGAGATGGTTGAAGACTCATCAGGTGTGGCAATTTCAGCTAAAGTTGAGAATTTAGAACAGTCTGCTGAACAGGATAATTTTGGGAAGAACCCTAATCGCATCAATTGGGGTGCGTTGTTCTTTCCACTGATCTGGGCGATAAAGTATCGGGTTTGGAAGTGGGCAACAGTATTTGCCTTGTTAGCCGCGGCCTTATTTGCCATGGGACTGTTTACTGACTCATTATTTGAAAGTCAGGATGAGCTTTGGGATGCTCACTTTGCTGAACGTGATGCCTTGCGGGAGGTTCACCGGGCTGAACAGGATACCCTTTGGGATACCCAAGAGGTTGAACGAGAGGCTCTCTGGGATGCACAAGAGGCAGAGCGCGATATCCTTAGTGAAGAGCACGAGGCTGCATTGGATGCACACGAGGTCGAATGGGACGCACTTCTGGCTAGCCAGGAGAGCCTTTGGTTAGGTCTAGGTGCTTTGAGGATTTGCATAGTTTGGATTTATTTTGCTGTGAGTATCCTTTTTGCTTTGAGGGCAAACAGGATTGTGCTGGCACAGGATTTATCGATTCGCGTTGCACAGAATTTAATTCAAGGTCAGAAAGTCTGGATTATTTGCTGGCTTGCTTGGCAAGTCATAGTTGCAGTCTTTGCTTTTGGGACATTAGATTTGCCAAGCTGGATGTTTAGCTTACTTCTCCTTCTTTCAGCGACACCTGTTGCATTTTCTAGTGTCTACTGGCTAGTACATTCGTATGTGGCCTGGTACATACCAGAAGAATTTGAATTCTGGTATGTCAGAAACCTTTTATGGGAGGTACTTCCATTAGTCACGTATGGCACCTATGCAGCCCTGTTTTTGCGCGACAGAAAACAGCAGTGACCTTTCAGGGGAGAAACATAAGTGGAAACAACAGGAAGAAGGGAAGGAGGATAGGGCATGAGCGATAGTAAAATCTGTGCGCACTGCGGGTCAAGTAATAAAGCTAACGCAGTATTTTGTAGCAACGTTTCTTGTGGAAAGCTGTTTGAGTTACAGGATAGCAACCCACAGCCTGACCCAGCAATAGCAGGAGGGAAGGCATGTCCGTACTGCGGAACTGATAATCGTCGAAATGCAGTATTTTGCAGCAGTAATTTCTGTGGGCGCAAGCTTGATGGTGATGACATTTCGGGCGCATATCAAAGCTGCCACGTGTGCGGTAGAGCAATTGGAGCTGGAGCTGCTCCACCAATCTCTTGCTGTTCTGACTATGCGGGCAGTAAGAAGCCTAAGCGCATTTTTGCTCTTGCTGCTGGACTGATAGCTTTTGTGGCAGTTGCTCTTTGTGCGCTATATCTACTTCCTTCAATTTTTTCGTCGAACCCTGTAGAAACCATTATTAATCCTAATGTCGTCGTTTACGAACCAGGCGGTTCTTCCTTCGAAATACTTGATAGTGATTTTGAATCGGTGACCGTCTCGACCCTTAATGGAATTGAGATGACTACGATACTTGCAGCGGGGATTACAGAAGAAACCCCTGATGGATTGTTGCGCCTTATTGAATCTATAGAAGAAGTTCCTGAGGGGTACAGATTAAACACTATGTCAGCCGCTCTGACAGATGCTATAGAGCAGTGCGACATTAGTTTTGTAGCAGTCGTCACAGAGGATGGCGAATTTGAAATTAGTTATCTCGAGGGCGATTTTGTTGGCATATTTGACATTCCGTCCGCTGTTGCTAGCAGCTTTAATCACACCTTGCTTTCGCGCGAAGAGAGCTTTGGTAGGCTTTCTGCAGGGCTTGTTTTTGAAGGTTCACTTCGCATTGAATTGCGAAGCAGAAATGTTGAGATGAGGCTGACTGTTCGCTGCTATGCACGTGCAGATATCTCAATGGATGCACGTTTTGAATGGGAGCAGACACTTAAAAGATTAAACAAGCCACTTACTTTTTCAGTAGGAGGTGTCCCTGTTGTTTTAAGCAATGAATTGCGGATTGATGCTAGTTTCGCTGCGAATGCATCTGCTGTGACTCTTGAAGTAGATATGGCTTTTGATAGAACCGTTGGATTTGTGTACTCGACACGGCAGGGACTTAGGGCTATTAATGAAAATAATTCATCATGGCCGGATAATATATTGCAGCCAGGAAGCGAGATATTCAACGCATCACTTAACGCAGAATTGGGCGTAGTGCTTACTTCAAGACTGTACGGTCTTGCAGGGCCCAGCATTAGCACTGCGCTTGAAGCTGAGCTAAAAGCTGATTTGCGCAGACTTCCTGATGAAGTTGTGGCAAATGATGCAATTGTTTTGCCAGGGCCTAATTGGAGACTGTCTGGCTCCTACAGTGAAAAAGTCACTATTCCTATTAGGGGTCAATTCGTGATTGAGCTTCCAGGATGGGTACGCTTTAATCCCTTTGATAGAAGTCCTGTTAACCTCGCCAATTTTGAACTTTTTAATACAGGAGATGCGATTACTTTGTCAGACGTTAATCTGACTTTCGGTCATCCCGACTTGTCTGTGGCAGAAAATCAAACGGAACAAGAACCGAATCAAGAAACTGTGCCACAGGGCAACATTCGCACTTTCACCATGGAGGGTCCTGCCTTTGAAGTTTCTTTCGAGTACAACGCAGACCTTTTAGAAGAAGTTGGGTATGAATCTTGGTTTGCGGAGACTGGAGGCACTGGATTTGGATTTGTGGCTCGCAATAATCCAGATGTTGAAATTACTGTTTCCTCTACGATAGCTCAGGGGAGTCTGACAGAGATGCTTGAATGGGAGACTGCTTTTGCGCGTAGCCACGGGGAGATAACGAGCGAGCGCGTGGGGGCAAACTATATCTTTGCTGAGGGCACAATTCATTCTGTGGGGACAGGAATAGATCATCCTGCTGGTTACGTAGTGATAAATCAGGCCTTTCAGAAGAAATATTTTTTCAACCAAAGCACAGAAAATTGGTTATCCGGAGTACACTTTTCCTATCCAAGCGCTGACAGTGACATTTGGGATGTAGAAGCTCGACGCATTATTGATAGCCTGAGGATATCTCCGCGTCGCGACAGCCCAGACCCTGCATTGGGGGGCTGGTAATTGGGTGCAGCTCTTCCAATCTCTTCCAAAATCGATAGATGGAAGAGTTAGGAAGAGTCGCCAGTCCCTTCACTTTGTTTCGCATCTTGTTTAACTTATGTACCAGGGGTAGAGTTCCTTCTGGTGTGCGGTGACCCTTGTTGCACGTCTAGTAGAATAGTGGAGTGCGGAGCATAGACTTGTTGACTTTCCCAAGTTAAAAGCAAGACTTTGCTTATGTA
>Ga0123355_10004203_pt1 | contig 20921 bp, 23 predicted proteins | sample TergutEmb28metaG_3_FD_89872 | JGI IMG/M metagenome (GOLD analysis project Ga0123355, IMG submission 89872) | Embiratermes neotenicus P1 segment gut microbial communities from Petit-Saut dam, French Guiana - Emb289 P1 | ecosystem: Host-associated > Arthropoda: Insects > Digestive system > Gut ...
CAACCCCATCCACGCAACCCACCGAGGGTTAGACCAATGGGCAAAACTTCAACACATTAAAGACACCGCCGCCGCTTATGCCCTTATGCAAAGCTACGGCGGCATAGACACATTTATGAAGTTGTACCATGAGTGCCGCTTAGATGTTCAGACACTCGAAAACGGCATAGCCGCCAATGATGAGCAGATAAAGGCATGGGGATATTTGCAAAAAGATATTGCAACCTACAGGCGCACCCAACCCATCTACAAGCAATACCGAGAAATGAAACGAGCCAAAAACAACATCACATTTTTTGGCAAGGACAAAGCCGAGGAATTTCGTAAAAACCATGAGGACGATATTTCAGCCCATGAGATTGCCATGCGTGACTTAGAGGGTTACGAAAAACCTTACTACAGCAACAAAACCATCACCGCCGAGATTGAAAAAATCAAGACCGCCAATGTTAAAAATAACAAGGCACTCACGCAGAAAAAAGCGGAATTAAAACAGGCTGGCAGGGTACACAGTTATCTGTTTGACCTTGACCGCCAGCACCAGCCCAAGCAAGAGAAACAACAACAGCGTAGGCGGAGTAAAGTTTATGATGTGGGGTTATAGGATTACAATTTTGTTGTATCGGTTACGGCTACAGGAGAAACAGGGCCAATATTGATTGAGATTGGCCGAGCAGAGGCCAATGCCGACACCAAGACCAAATACTATTTTAAAAATATGAGGAGGGTAATAATATCACAAAACCTAAGAAAAACTATCTGACAGATAGGGAGGTTGGCTCAGTGAAGACGAAAAATAGTAAGGAGATTAAGGCAAATTTGCACTTTAACGCTAGTGGTGAAACGCTGAAAAAAATAATGGAAAGAAATATCAAATCACTTGTCATGAAATAAATGGATATTGAATGGGCGATTATCCTGGTGTATACTAGACATGATGGGTAATTGCTTGTTTTCGATGGAGGATTTTATGAATCAATCGGTGAGCAATTATAGTAAGGAATGGAAAGTTGCCAGCTATATTCGTCTGTCAAAAGAGGACGAGAAGACGAAAGGGGTGTTTGGGGAAAGCGAAAGCGTATCTAACCAAAGAAATTTGCTGATGAGCTATATTAACGATAACGACTTAACTTTGGCCGGAGAGTATGTTGACGATGGTGTATCCGGCACAACTTTTGACAGGCCACAATTTAATGCCATGATAGAGGATATTGAGCGCGGACACATCAATATGGTCATCACTAAAGATATGTCACGCTTGGGCAGGGACTATATACAGGCAGGTCATTATATGGATCAATATTTTCCATCCAAGATTTTCTATCCAAGAATGTGCGGTATATGTCCTTGCTGGATAATATCGACACATTTTTGGACAGTAGCAGTAACGATATAGCCCCATTTAAGGCTATATTAAACGATATGTACTCCAAGGACATGTCAAAAAAATCCGCAGTGCCCTCAAAAGCAAGAAAGAACAGGGGTTGTTTTTGGGAAAGGTGGCCCCGTATGGCTATAAAAAATCGCCGCAAAATAAGCATAGGCTGGTTATTGACCCCATAGCTTCCACAGTGGTAATGGAGATTTTTAAACTGTTTTTGAATGGCATTGGTGTGCGCCAAATAGCGATAAGGCTGTCCGAAAGACAAGTACCCATTCCCTCTGTACACAACAACATCAATATAGGCAATGCAAGCATCTCATACGGCCTTTGGACACACACAGGGATTAAGCGAATTTTGCAAAATGAAATTTATACTGGGACATTGGTGCAAAGCAAGTATAAGAAGCTGAACTACAAGTCCAGTAAACTGCTCTCGACAGACCAAGATGCGTGGATAAAGATGCCAAATGCTCATGAAGCTATTGTTGCCCAAGAAGCATTCGACAAGGCACAGAGATTGCTGGAGGCCACTGCCTGCCCAAAGCCTTCAAAACACAAATACCTTTTGTCTGGGCTGTTGAAGTGTTATATGACTGCGGTTCGTATATCAGTATGGCCAAGAAAGATAAATATGGCCGGGTTTATGGTAGATGTGGCAGATATACGCAGTATCATAAATTTAAAGTCTGTACGCCGCACTCCTTTAGCTATACCAAGTTGGAGGAGCATGTTGTTGGCTTGCTAAGGGATTTATGCTCTAAATATCTTGATTCTGAGCAAATGGCAACTATCCTTGCGGATGCGAAAAGCGAAAGAAGTGGCAGAGAAGCTAAAATTAAGCTACTTGAAAGTGAGATTAAAAAGGCCCAGTCCCGTATAGATATTTTATACGACGACAGGCTAAATGGAGCTATATCCTTTGACGATTTTAAGAGGCTGTCTGTCAAAGCTAATGCGGACTGCGAGTATATGAAGGAACAGATGAGCAATCTGAAAGAAAGCCCAAAGGCAATACAAGGCAAAAAAAGCAAGAGGATGTTGTAAAACAATATCTCTCCCTTGCGACACTTACTCTGGCTATGATGACCCAATTGATTGACAGGATCGAAGTACGCGAAGGACACGAATTTGACGTATACCTCGCCTTTCAAGAGCTTCAATCACTAATGGAACAAGACCAAAAAGCTTGTAGCAACATATGACATTAACATGAGTGTGCGCACCACAGGCGGGGCTAACCAGGTTAACCGTGTAGTTGTTACTATATTGCGGACGGCGAGGCCATCGCGAAGGGCCAGGGTGGCAGAGATACATTTTGGGCAATTGATGCAATTTGACGGTGAGGACATTGTGGAGATAAACACCGTGCAGCAGGCAGATGCGGAGGGTAGGCGTTTTCCGCAAAATATGATGCGGCTGAAAATATTAAACAATGGACGATTTAGCTTGATACATAATGACAGCGAGGCCAGGCACTTGCATGAGCGGCAGTTGGTGGAGTATACCCATGGAGTGTTTAGTGATAATTATGCCAGATGGAGCCATGTGGGTAATTATTATTTGAACAACTGGGCGGTGCGGGAAAATCATGTGGATTTTACGGCATATGGGCGCACGAGAGATTTGGGCACGGCTGTGTATAGGGATTCGTCCTTTGGGTTGTTTACATTGGGGCAGATAGCCCGCCATGTGGCGGCCAGCGCGGGGTGTGAGGTGGTTGTGCCCAGGGTGATGGACAACAGTCCGTTGTTTCCGCGGTTTTTTGGTAATGTGACCCACCGGGCGGCGCTGTCTGCCATAGCCCAGGTGGCGTCTTGCTTGCTTTTTGAGGACAAAGAGGGCAGGATATGTTTTGTGGATGCTTTGGATACCCGGCAGGGATCTAGGGACGTGTTGGATTATGAGAATATGTTTGAGCCGCCGCGCATTGGCCTGGGTACGTTTTATAATGGTATAATGCTGACGGAGAAATTTGTGACATTGGACATGAACCATATGCAGCGGGTGCAGGTGGATGCGTGGGGGATGGAGGACATAACCATACCCTTTGACAGGCCGGTGTACAGCGGCGGGTGGCTGCGGCTGACGGATGACTCCTGGCATTTTAGTGTAACCAACGTGCAATTTCATGCTATGTACATGACGGCGCGAATACAGGGATTTGGCCAGTGCAATATGGAGATATTTGGCAACAGGGCCAATTTTGCGCCATTGGAGTGGTTTATGCACGCGCCGTGGTTTGATGCCAGTCAGGGTCAACGGCCATATGTGGTGGACGTGCCTATGTTTTTGCAGAATATAATGCATATTGCCCAGACGCGAAATTGGTTTTTTGCCCGTAAATTTGCCATGCTGGCAAAGCGGGTGGTGTGTGATGCCAATTGGCGGCAAAACCCGGCACTTGGCCCGGGGGATGAGGTAAGTGTGCAGATGTGGGCTGATGGGCGCAGTGGGTCTGCACATGTGTTGTCACAGGAATTGAATTTTAACAGAGGTGTGCTGAGGGGTAACACAAGGGTGATAACGGAACAGGGGTGATATTATGAATTGGACGCCATTGACGGCGGAGGACTATATGGACATTGACCATATGCGGCAGCTAAATACTGAATTTACGGCGGTGGCGCAATTGCGGAACAATGTATTGGGTGGCATAACGCCAATAACCATGCTGCTTGTGGGACCTGGGACGCTGACCGTACCCACGCCGCAGTTTGTTAATACAATAGAGCGCAATTTAGATGAGTTGGCGGCGGGTACGTCTGTTGCTGGCCTGGAGCCGACCAAGACCTGGCTGGGGGAAGACAGGGACGGGCGGTTTTTGGATTATAAGGACGTAAACAGGTGGTTTGAGAGCTTGAGGTTGTTGAGGGTGCATTTTGGTGGATAGTGCAAGAGCAAGAGGGGGATATATGGAAAATATATACATTAGAGGGATTGCCGGGGCCGTAATTGGTCTGGCGTCTTATTTTTTTGGGGCGTTGGACGCACTGTTGACGGCACTTTTGGCTATGATGGCCATAGATTTTGCGACGGGGATTATAAAGGCCGTGGTTTTTAAAGAATTGGACAGCCGCAAAATGTCTTTGGGTGGTGCGCGCAAGGTGGGCATAATGCTGGTTGTGGCTGTGTCTAATGTGATTGATGGTATTTTGGAGCTGGGTGGCCTGTTGCGCACCGTTACTATTTCGTATTTTATTGCGAACGAGGGCATATCATTGCTGGAAAATTGGAGTTTGATGGGGCTACCGGTGCCGGTTAAGCTGCGCAATGTGCTGGCGCAGTTGCGAGGGAATGATGACGCGCCCGGTGATAAAGAGGTGTAGTTTGCCAGGATAGTAGTAAAAATAAAAAAACCGACCACACCCAATGGGCTGGTCGGTTTTTTTATTTTATCACATTGGCCAGAATTTCGGCCAGTGGGTATGTGGCGTTTATGGCTTCTTGGAAGGTGTTGGTCTGTGCGCCGATTTCTACCAGCAGAGACTTTGGCTTAAAATGCAGGCTGTAGCGGAAGGCGTTTAGATAAATACGGCGGGTGAAGTTGTCAAACATATTATTGGCCATAAGCTGCATTTGGAAAGAAAAGGCCAGGTTGTAGGGTAGATTTGGATTGGGTAAGGTGGCCAGGGGTGTGGGCACGCCATTGTCATTAAACAACGACAGCCCATTAAAAAACATAATTTGCGCCGTGGGCTTGCCGTCTATGTCTGTTACCAGCCGCGGTGCGCCAGCGGGCAGCCCATCCCGGTGCAGGTCGATAACCACCTCTATGGTAGGATATTTCTCTAAAATGCGCCGTATATACGGCACCTGCCGTTCGTAAGCCCCCAATATGCGCGACTGGCCATCCACAATATCAAAACGTTGGGTCATATGTATTGTGCCTATGCCCCTGTCATTTAGCAGCTGCGCCAAATGCGCCCCCACACCAACTATTCCGGTGAATTTGTCGTTGGTGTCAGAGTCCACAAAAAACTCTGTGGAATGTGTGTGGAATATGAGCACAACCGGGTCGCCAACGGCCAAGCTTACGGGGTTAACCCGCAAATCCTGCTCCAAAAATCTATCTACATCAAACATCTCCGGCAAAAAAGCGGTGCGCGGATCCACAATATACATGGTATTGCGCAATATGTCGGGGTTGCGCAGATCTTCTAAATTAGGCGGGGCCAAATTACGTGAATCCATAACATTTTGTAGGCTGATATATTCTGTGGTGCCGTAATCTATCACAACATCATTAATGCCAACAACCAGCGGTGGTATGATCTCAGGTATTACAACCTCCGCATCTGCCTTTTTTTCCGGCTCTGCCTCTTCTGCCATGTCCACCACTGCCGCCATTTCGATTTCTGCTGCTGCTATCACCTGTGTAGACTGTAAATTAAGCAAACCCGACGAAACTGTATAGTGGGGCAATGCCTCGTGCAAAAATAGCTCCCCTGATAAGATATCGTTAAAAAATGATATGGCAAACAGCAAAAAAATAGAAGCAACAAGGCCGGTGGATAGGCTCTTTATATGCCTCAATCCCTTCCATGTTTTTTTGCCTGCGCTCTTATGTATTTTTTTCGGCATATGTTCCACCCCTTTGTCTTATGTGAAAGTATATGCCTATTTCGCCGGATTAGAACGCTTGTCCTATATGCTGTGTGTTCAAATTTGACGGGGCACCATAAATGTGGTATGGTTAGATGTGACAGGAGGAATGTGTATGAACTATCAGCTGCCAAGAGGATATTTTGAAGAAACCCTGCTGGATATTTTGGCTATCGACAGCCCTTCGGGTTATACCGGGGCAGTGGTGGAAAGGCTTAGGGCCTATGTGGACGAGCTTGGATATGAGACCGTGCTGACCAACAAGGGCAATTTGGTGGTGCATGTGCCGGGTGATGGCGACAAAACCATAGGCATTGGCGCACATGTAGATACCTTGGGCCTGGTGGTGCGGGGTTATAAAGCTGACGGCACACTTAGCTTTAGTCAGGTGGGCGGGGCCATTTTGCCTACGCTGGATGGGGAATATTGCAAAATATACACCCGTTGCGGCAAGGTGTATACAGGCACTGTTTTGTCAAATTCTCCGTCATCCCACGTGTATGAGGATGCCGGCGAGCTTAAACGCGACGCAAACAATATGCATGTACGGCTGGACGAAGAGGTGGCCAATGCCGATGACGTGAAAAAACTTGGCATACTGCCTGGGGATTTTATTTGTTACGATCCCAAGGCTGTTATCACAGAAAAAGGTTTTATTAAAAGCCGCTTTTTGGATGACAAAATGTCTGCAACTATAATTCTTTGTGTATTAAAATATATGCGGGACAACAATATTCGTCCGGCCCATGATGTATGCGTTGTTTTTTCCGCATACGAAGAAGTGGGCCACGGACTGAGCCATCTGCCCGGCGGCATAAGTGAATTTGTAGCCGTGGATATGGGCTGTATAGGTTTGGATCTAACTTGCACGGAATACGACGTGTCCATTTGTGCCAAAGGCTCCAGTGGGCCTTATGACTATGCCCTAACCAGCCGCCTCATCAACCTGGCCAAAGGGGCCGGGCTTTCTTATGCGGTGGATATTTATCCTCGCTATGGCTCTGATGTGTCCGCCGCACGCTGTGCGGGTCATGACATTGTGGGCGGGCTTATTGGGCCCGGCGTGGCGGCCAGCCACGGCATGGAGCGCAGCCACATAAGGGCCGGTGAAAATACCTTTAAATTGCTATGTCTATATTTAACAAGTAGTAACAACGCATAAACCATAGCGGACTATGTGTAAGGGCGACCTGTGGTCGTCCTTTTTTTATGTCTAATTGAATACAACGCTCTATTCGTCTCTGTGTTCATATCCATCCAAAACGGTAACGGAAACTTATATTTTCGCACACAAAAATATTGCGAGCGCAGAACCAAGGAGTGTGGATAAATAAAAAAATCGCCATGTGGCGATTTGATAGGGGCGGCCCTGTGTGGCCGCCCGCTAAAATATGGATGATACTTCTGTCCTTTATTCCTCCAGCAACTTCATCCCAAAATGCCCATACCCCAGTGCCGTAACAATACGTCCCCGCGGTGTGCGCTGTATATAGCCCATTTGCAGCAAATATGGTTCGTACACGTCTTCTATGGTCTCGGCATCTTCCCCTGTGGCGGCCGAAAGTGTATCCAACCCCACGGGCCCGCCGCCGAATTTTTCTATCATAGCCAGCAGTACATTGCGGTCAACATTGTCCAGCCCAACCTTGTCCACTTGCAGTATGTCCAAAGCCGCCATGGCGGCTTTTTCGTCAACCACTCCGTCGAATTTCACCTGGGCAAAGTCACGCACACGTTTTAGCAGGCGGTTGGCGATACGGGGTGTGCCGCGGCTGCGACGGGCAATTTCTACAGCTCCGGTGGGGGCAATTTCTATACCCAGCACCCCGGCACTGCGGGTAATTATTGTGGTAAGCTCCTCCACCGTATAAGGCTCCAAGCGGTTTACGATGCCGAAGCGGTCGCGTAAGGGTGCCGTCAGCAGGCCAATACGGGTGGTGGCCCCAACCATGGTAAACTTTGGCAAATCCAGCCGCAACGACCGCGCCCCGCTACCCTTGCCAATCATAATATCCAGTACAAAATCCTCCATTGCAGGATATAGAACCTCTTCGATGGCACGGTTAAGGCGGTGGATTTCGTCCACAAACAACACGTCTCCCTGGCTAAGGTCGTTAAGTATGGCTGCCATGTCCCCTGCGCGCTCAATAGCCGGGCCGGATGTGGTTTTGATGTTGACGCCCATTTCCTTGGCTATTATTTGAGAAAGTGTGGTCTTGCCCAATCCTGGTGGCCCGTATAACAGCACATGGTCCAGGGGCTCGTCCCGCATTTTGGCCGCCTGTATATATATCTTCAGGCTTTCTACCACTTTTTCCTGTCCCACATAGGAGGCAAAGCCCTGGGGCCGCAGTTTCGGCTCTAGCTCCAGGTCTTCTTGGGTTTCTATTGATGTGATAATGCGTTTGCTCATTTTAATTCACCGCCAATTTTCTCAACGCCTGTCGTATAATCTGCTCACTGCTCATGCCGTCCAAATCAATGCTCATCACGGCTCGCAGGGATTCTGCCCTGGAATACCCCAATGCCAGCAGTGCATCCACGGCATCTTGTTTGGCATCGCCATTGCCTGTGGCCAGGCTTTGCTGGGGCGTAACATGATGGGCAAAGGTTTCGCTGGACTTTAGCTTGTCCTTTAGCTCCAGCACAATGCGGCTGGCCAGCTTTTTACCCACACCCTGGGCGCGGCACAGCTCGTCCGCTTCTTCTGTTAATATGGCCAAAATCACTTGGGATGCGTCCAGCACCGATTGTATGGCCAAGGCCGCCTTGGTGCCCACGCCGCTGACAGACACCAGCATATCAAAAATTTTCGCGTCCTCTTTGGTTAAGAATCCGATGAGGCTAAGGTCGTTTTCTCTTATTTGCATGGCGGTGTGTAGTTTTATTGTGTCACCTTGGGACAGCCGTGTGATGGTGGCATTGGATACATTGATCAAATACCCCATGCTGTTACATTCCACAACCACAGCCCCGTCGGCTATTTCTGCCACCTCGCCAATTATATATGATATCAAGATTTTTCCCTCATTTCTTGTGCGTGCTTAATTTTGTCCCAGACCAGTGCGACAACACAGGCCGCAGCCACCAGAGCGCTGATGAACTGCGATGTTGACAAGCCAAATACAAAGCCTCGGTGGGCATCGCCCCGCAAAAATTCCAGGGCAAAACGACCTACGGCATAGGGCAGTCCGTACATGCACAATATATACAGCAACCGCCGCTGTTTTTTGCTATATAGCCAAACCACGGCAAAGATTATAAAATTCATGGCGGATTCATAAAGCTGCACCGGCAGCAGGTTTATGCCATTGGGTGCCGCGGGAGAACGAACAAAAGCAATGCCAAGAGCTTCGTGCTCCATACCAAAGCAACATCCTGCCGCAAAACATCCCAGCCGCATTATACCATGGGCCAAGGGCAAAACCGGCACGGTCAAAATTAATATGTGGTTCAGGTTTTGTTTCATAATTTTGGCATATGCCCACAGTCCGGCCAGTGCCCCAAAAAGACCGCCGTAAAAAACCATGCCGCCAAAAACCGCAAGGCTGGCGGGCAGGCCTGCCACAAAGGCACCCCAATTTGCCGCCACCAAGGGAATTTGCACCAGCACATACAAAAACGCGCCGCCTGCCGCAAGTCCGATGCTTGCAAAGGCGGCGGCAAAAACCATGTCGTGGCTTGTTAGGTCATATTTTTTTGCCCGCAAACCAGCCACAGCTGCCCCGATAAAAATAGCGACCAGGCCCATAAGGGCATATGTAGGGAAAGTTCTGCCTAGCAAAACAAAGTCAGGCAGCATGTTTTTAAAGCACCAGGAAAGGCAGCGCGCACAAAGCGCCACAGCCGCACATGGTGCACATAAGCCAGTATAGACCACCCAAAGCCACGGCTATTATAGAGCAAACCAGCCCGGCAACGGCCATTCCGCCTTTGTAGCCTTGTTTTCTGGCCGATGTGGCCGTAACAATGCCTGCGACGCCAATAATTACCTCTAAAAATGGTATCACTGCATTAAAAGCGAGAAATACCAGGGCAACAATACCCAACACCATAGATGCTGTGGCCAGGCTTTTGCCCTGCTGTCCCCCGGGTTGATTTGGATATTGGCTCATAAAAATTCCTCCTTGTTTGTTTCTGTATTTATTTGTTTAACACTATATAAAAGGCACGATAAACGACGTGCATGCCACAAAAACCATCAAGCCCAAGGCGATGCCCACAACAGAGCAAACGAGCCCCGCTGTGGCAATGCCACCCTTGTTGTCCTGACCTTTGGCCGCCACGGCGCATATTATGCCTGCTATACCACAAAGCCAGCCCAAAAGAAGGGTGAAGGGGCTGAATGAGAGGAATACGGCACATATGCCCAGTACAAGGGCGACAATGCCAAGTCCCTGGGCGGGCTGCTTTGGTTTTGGTTCTGGTGGTTTTGGTTCGGGGGTTTGGCTCATATATATCCTCCGCTTTTTATAATGAGGCGCATCCGGTAGCGCAAGCAACGCAATATAGGATTCCCACAGAAAGGGCTAAGGTCACAATAGAAAAAACCAAACCGGCCGTAGCTGCGGGGCCTGCGGAGCGACCATTCCAGCGGGCGGCAACCGCCAGTGCAATGCCTATAATTGCCAGAGGGATTGCGGTAAAAAGATTAACAAACACAGCAAAAAATAAGGCGATTAGGCTTAGTGCCAGGGATGAAACAGCCAGGGCAGAATTAGGCCTGCGCGGTTCTGTGGGTTGTTGATTGGGTGTTTGGCTCATAATGCCCTCCGTGTTTTATATTGTGGTACACGCGGCGGCAAAAGCAGTGCAATAAGTGCAGCCGGCGGCAAATGCCAAAGCGGCAATAGAGCAAACCAATCCCGCTGTGGTTATGTTTTCAAAGTAGCCGTCCCTACGGGCAAAGATGGCCAGCGCAATGCCGGCAATGGCCGCGAAAACAGCAAAAAGCGTCAATATATATAACATGCACAACAAGGCAACTATGCCCAGTGTCAGCGACGCAATGGCCAAACGGCGGCCACGTGTAAGGCGCTTTATTTGTGGGTTGGGTGGTTTGTTCATAATATCACCATATTGCCGGAGGAATGCCCGGCGCGCAGAAATAACCCCAATTGCCAAAACCAATGCTGCACATAGAACAGCCGACGCAAGCCGCAAACAGCACCAGGGCAATGATGGAACAAGCCATGCCTGCCGTGGCCATGCCGCCTGTGTAGCCGTCTCTGCGGGCAGAAACCGCCAGACAAATGCCTATTACCGCCAAAAGTATGCTGGCAAGCTGCAAAAACAAAACCAGCGCAAGGATGCCAAGCACCATGGATGCAATGGCCTTGCTCATTCCCATTGGTTCTTCAGAATGATAGCTCATAATTCCCCTCTTATTGTGTGGTCGTCAATACAGGTCTATTATATCATACGTGGTTTGATTTAAGAAGTCTATTTTATCTATGCGATTGTCTGGCGGCACCAATGAGCTTATTTACATCGTCCACGCCATTTTTTGTCATATAGCTTTCTATACCAGCGAGCACGTCCAACGTAGCCCGTGGGTTGGCGAAATTTGCCGTACCAACAGCCACAGCAGATGCCCCTGCCAGAAGAAATTCGATGGCATCTTCGCCGGTGGTTATGCCGCCCATGCCGATGATGGGTATGTTTACGCAACCGGCCACTTGGTACACACAGCGTACCGCCACAGGGCGTATGGCCGGGCCGGACAGGCCGCCAACGCCCATTTTGTTGCCCAGCAAGGGTTTGCGGGTGTGGATATCTATTTTCATGCCCAGCAGGGTGTTTATCATGGATAAGGCGTCTGCCCCGGCACTTTCGGCAGCCTTGGCGATAACGTCTATATCTGTCACATTGGGAGAAAGCTTAACAATAAGGGGCAAATTGGTGACTTTGCGCACCTCGGCCACCACTTTCTCGGTCATTTTCCAATTTGTGCCAAAGGCCATGCCGCCCTCGGAGACATTGGGGCAAGAGACATTAAGTTCCAACATGTCCACTCCGCCTGCTTCTGTAAGGCGATAGGCTACATAGCAGTATTCCTCAACCTTGTGGCCGCAGACGTTAACGACAACCGCTGTGTCCTGCTGGCGTAAAAAGGGCAGGTCGTGCTGTATAAACGCTTCTACGCCAGGGTTTTGCAGACCAATGGAATTTAACATGCCGCCGTAAGTTTCGGCCACGCGTGGCACGGCATTGCCGGCCCATGGCTGATGGGACACGCCTTTGGTGGTTATTGCACCTAAGCGGGATAATTCCACAAAGAATGTATATTCCATGCCGCTGGCGAAAGTGCCGCTGGCTACGGTGACTGGGTTTTTCCAGGTTACACCGGCGATATTGACTGACAGATTCATTCCCAAACCAGCTCCTTTGCGTCAAAAACCGGGCCGACGGCGCATACGGTTTTGTTGGTTGTGCCGTCGCCTTGGCGTATTTTGGCTACACAGGCCAGACAAGCGCCTATGGAGCAAGCCATGCGCTCTTCCAGCGACACATAACAAATAGTGCCGGAATTATCAGCCCATTTGGCCAGGTTTTTGAGCATAATATGGGGGCCGCAGGCGTAAATTATATCGAATTTTGATCCTTCCAGCAAGCTAACGGCATTACCGGCAGCACCGTGGGAACCATCGTCGGTGGCGATAAATATTTCGTCTGCATATTTTGCAAAATCTTGTTCTAAAATTACATGCTCTGCGCTACGAAAGCCCAAATATACAGAAATTTTGGCATCAGGTGTGTTTTGGCGTATGCTTTTGGTCAGTTGGAGCAGTGGCGGGGAGCCAATGCCGCCGCCTACAATGGCTATATTGCCACGAGCATTTTCTAAAGGAAAGCCATTGCCCAGAGGTGCCATGATGCGCAGGGTTTCGCCTTTTTGTCTCTGTGAAATTTCTTGTGTGCCCTGCCCGGCAATGCGGTAAATTATACGTAAAGTATCGTCATTTACTTCGCAAATAGACAAAGGTCGTGGTAACAGCGTGGCTGGGTTGTCAGTATACACCGCTACAAATTGCCCTGCTACAGCTGTGGCAGCTGCTGGACAACGCAGCCGCAAGTCGTAAATATCTTCGGCAATGGCTGCATTTTCTAATATTTCAGCATCATACATGGCTTTCAAGCTCATCACTCCGTATCTTCTATTTCAAAACTTTAATACTTCCAGATATTTACTGTCGACACGCCATAAGCTCGTCCTTCATAGCCAACGCCGCCGCCCTGGCGGCTTCGGCATAATTCATGCCGGCGTACTTTTCGGTTTTATATGCGGCGATAATGCCGCGGGAATTATTAACAATAGCACCGAGGCCGTTTTTATCGAAAGATGCGGCAATATCAGCGGCACTGCCGCCCTGTGCCCCATAACCCGGCACCAAGAAGAAAGTGTTGGGCAGTTGCTTGCGCAATTTTGCCGCAACGGACGGGTGGGTGGCACCAACCACAGCCCCGATGGACGAATAACCATGCTTGCCCACAAGGCCTGCGCCCCATTCAGCCACACGCTTACCTACAATCTCGTAAATATGGCGGCCATCTACCAGCAAATCCTGAAAATCACCACTGCCTTTGTTAGATGTTTTTACCAATAAAAACAGCCCGGTGTTGTATTTTTCGCAGTTTTTCAGAAAAGGCTCAACGGAATCAGACCCCAAGTATGGATTAACGGTGATAAAATCAGTCTGATAAAAGCTTTGCTCCACACCTAGCACGTCCACCCGGCCAATATGCCCGTCCGAATATGCCTCTGCTGTGGACGCAATGTCACTGCGCTTGACATCGCCGATGACTACCAGACCTTTCTCCTTGGCATATGCCACGGTCTGGATATAGGCATCAACGCCCTCGGCACCAAATTGCTCATAAAAAGCCATTTGCGGCTTGACGGCGGGCACAATATCGCAAATGGCGTCAATGATGCCCTTGTTGTAGGCCAGTAGGGCATATTTAACGGCAATGGCCGTTTGTCCATATCTGTCCATGGCGTCCTTCACAATATCCGCCGGCACATACTCCATGCGTGGGTCAAGCCCCATTACCGTCGGGTTTTGCCGTTCTAAAATCAGGTCAATCAGCTTGTCGATAATCATAATTTTCCTCCAAAGGGTCTTGACTTATATGTTAATTTGGTTTATCCAAAAAAATAACCGCAACCTGTGACGTGGGGCGGTTATTTTTGCCATTTTTTATGTCGTCTATGTATCTTAAAATTACGATGACAATAATAGTAACCGACCATTTCGGCAATGCCGAGCCTCGAAAGTCTATTGTTAATTTACCATAATTTTATCCATTAGTCAACCAATTTGCCGTCTTTTACGACAATTTTCCCGCCAAATATAGTATGCACAACCCTGCCCTGTACATTCTGTCCGGCGAAAGGGGTGTTTTTTGATTTTCCGCCGAAATTAGCAGGATTGATGGAATAATTGGCGGTGGGGTCAATTATGGTTACATCTGCGGGCGCACCCACGGTCAGATGCCCTTTGTTTATGCCTAAAATTTTGGCTGGTAGCACCGCCATTTTTTCTACCAGTCCAGTGGGTGTCATAAGGCCGGTTTTTACCAGATGTGTAAAGGCTACTGCTAGGGCTGTTTCCAGCCCCACAACCCCATTGGGAGCATCCGCAAAGACCACCGCTTTTTCATCGGCACTATGGGGAGCGTGGTCGGTGGCAATGGCGTCTATAGTGCCGTCCGCAAGCCCAGCCAACACGGCCTTCATGTCTTTTCTGCCGCGCAGGGGCGGATTCATCTTAAAATTTGTGTCCTGTCCGTCAAAATCCTCGTTGCACAGGCTAAAATGATGGGGAGCGGCCTCTGCTGTAACAGCTACGCCGCGGGCCTTGGCATCGCGTATAAGACCCACACCCACTGCCGTGGAAACATGGCAAATATGCAAGCGCACCCCTGTTTCTTCCGCCAGTTTTATATCTCGGGCAATCATTTCGTCTTCTTCCTCGCAATGGGAAAAAACAGCAGTGCCCAATTTTGCGGCGATTTCCATGGCCTGCCTCTTTAAATCAGCATTTTGCACGGTATATCCATCATCGCTAATACCCACGGCACCGGCGGCAATGAGCTCTGCAATGGGTGCCAATTCTTTGCCGGCAAGACCTTGTGTAATTGCCCCAACGGGCAATATGTCCACCAGGCCAATTTCTCTGCCACGGCGTATCTGGAAGTCCACACCATCAGGGCTATCCACAGCGGGGTTGGTGTTGGGCATGGTGCATACGGTTGTAAAGCCACCCAGTGCCGCCGCCGCAGAGCCTGTTGCTATGTCTTCTTTGTGGGTTTGGCCAGGTTCACGAAAATGCACATGCAGGTCAATAAACCCCGGAACAACCCACATATCCGCAGCGTCAATAATATTGTGTCCATCGGCATCAAATTGGCCAAAGGCGGCTATTTTGCCGCTCTCAATCAATACATCTGCAATTTTGTCCACACCATTGGCCGGGTCAATAACGCGGCCGTTTTTTATCAATATCCCCATGTGTGTTCTCCCTTTAGATAGGCTTTTATATTGTAAACCCAAATTCCTGCACCAAACGTATAACTCTGTTGCCCTGTACTTCTATAAAATGCACAACTGTTGGGTAAAGATATTCCAAAAATTCATCCACTGCATTTGTGGTGTGGTGCCTCTCCAAGGAATCGGGATTTAAAAATAGCCCGCGAGAATCAACAAAACTGAAGGTGGTGTTGCGGTCAATTCTAAAAGACAGGGTTTCAATGTCCGCCTGCTCTACATAATGCCATCCCAGGTCTGCGTGCCAGTTTGGCCGTATATGAAAGCCCATGGGAAAATCATATATGGTCAGCCCAAGCTCTTCCATCCTTTGCGTGTCGGCTACATCAATAAATTCGATGGGGCGCAAAGCGCCATCGTATGGCACATAACCGCCGCCGGAAAGAAAGAAAACTTCTACCGGGGTGATGTACAATGTATTGCCGCGTATTTCGATAAAACCGGCCATGGTTTCGGTTTCGCCGGCGTCATTATTGTTGCAAGCAGAAAACATCAACACGCCCATAGCCAAAAGTGTGGCCAATACAAATAAACTCTTTTTTTTCATAATTTTTTACTCTCCTTTATTTTAAATGTTGGTTGCCAGTACGGTTTCGTCAATCCATTTCACAACATCCTCGTATACTTCGTCACGGTTAAGCTCAAAGAGCATCTCGTGGCGGGCGTCTTCGTACAGGCGTATTTCTACATACGCGCAGCCTGCGCTTACCAGCTGGCTGTAAATATGTATAACGCCGCGGCCAAAGCCGCCCATAGGATCATCCAGACCGGAAAACAGATATATGGGCAGATTTTTGGGTATACGGTCCAGCCACTTTTGGTTGTTTGATATTTTTGCTAATTTAAGCAGGCTTTGGCAGGCATCATATGTCAATGGAAAACCGCACATTGAGTCGGCTTCGCAGGCATTTACATACTCTGTGTCTCGGGTTATCCAGCTTGGCCCATGCTCCGAATTACGAAAAGCCTTGCTGCCGTTGCCTGTTATAATACGCTCCAACCAGGCCGCCTCTTTTTGGCCCCGGTTTTGCAGCTTGGCCGCGGCAAACACGCGATTAAGCATGTTTATATGCAGACCGCCTGCCATTGTGCCGGAAAAAATGGCCCCGTCGTATTCTATGCTCCACAGCGATGCCGCGTAGCGTGCCACCAAAGAGCCACAACCAACACCCATCAACACCAGGGGCAGGTCTTTGTGCTCCTTTTTCATGATGCTTGTCAGCTTGTACACATCCTTGGCAAGCAGCTTGTGTCCGCCTTTGCCTATATGGCCAAACCTGCCTGCTGCCGTCTTGCCATGGCCTAATTGGTCATGGCCGCACACGACAAAACCCCGGCGTGCCATAAATTCGGCAAAATCCACATAACGCAGCATATGATCAGAAAAACCATGGACAAACTGCAAAATACCTCGGGGGGTTACGCCTTCATCCGGCTCCCAAACATAGGCATACACAGCTGTCAGCCCATCTGACGATATATAGCTAATTTCTCGCATGCAAAATCTTCCTTTCGGCTTCCTGCTTTGTATATAGTATACGAAAATGTCCACAATGTCAATCGCATAATAAAAAAGTGAACTAGGGCGTGTTTACACTAAGCTGCCGCACGCCTTTGCGGCAGCTTAGTGTAAACACGCCCTAAATAAAGCCGGCAAGATAGAAATGCTTGTTACTTTTTGTTGACAAATGCAATAAAATTATGATACACTATGCCCGCATTAAAAATTGGCAATCTTTGCCAAAACACACAAAGGAGAGGGTAATAATGAGAAAAGCAACTAAAAACAGGATTTTATCAATGTTGCTGGCACTTACCATGGCTTTTAGTGCTGGCGCATGGGTCATCTCCGGATCAGAGCATGCCGAAAAAATTGATAATTCGGAACATGCTTTGAGTTATGCCTGGCAACAATCATTTCAGGCGACACAATACAATAGTCAACACAGGGGGCTTATTGGCTTCAAAGGCGAATATGCCTTGGATAACGATGATACTCTCGTTAGTGTTATAGTGTTGTTTGAAAATAATCCGGCCGCCATACAGTTGATTGAGGCGCAAGCTTCAGGCAGGAGTCTTCTTTCGGAAAGCATGGCGGAAAACATTGTTGAAGCCGACCACGTCATGTTTAGGCAAGAGCTTGATATACTGTTTGGGTCAAGCGGCAGGGACGCAGATCGGCCTTTCAAAATAACCAGGGAATATCGCAAGGCTTTAAATGGCGTAAGCATGACTTTGCCTTCAAACATGGTCTCGGCGTTAGGTGATTTTGAAAGCGTTAGGGCGATTTATCCTAACATCAGGCTGCAAGCTTCACCGCCAATCGAAAGCAGTTCGCCAGAATGCACAAATCCGCTGGGTATGGCTCCGGGCCGCGCCACCATGCGTGCCGATGATATGCATGCTTTAGGATATACTGGCGAGGGTGTTGTGGTAGCAATCTTGGACACAGGCATATACGCCAATCACCCAGCCTTTGAGGGTGCCTTTATGACCCTGGAAGAAATGCAGCAACGCAATCCAAATATTACGTATGAAGACACTATAAATGGATATTTTATCGGACGTTGCCTTTTCTCCATTTACCATCCTCAATATCCGTCAAACGACCCATGGGATTTTAACGGGCACGGCACTCACGTTGCCGGCACCGCGGTTGGAAGAAACACCGGGAGAATACTGGGCGTTGCGCCGGGAGCAAGTGTTTTTGCATATCGTTTGATTGATTTGCATTGGGAAAGCTCATTAGCTACAGTTTTGGCCGGTGTCAATATGCTTGCTTATGACAAGCCCGATGTTGTAAATATGTCCATTGGTTTTGGGCCCCAATATCCGCATTGGGGAGGCGCACCCATGCACATCACATCACTTGCAGTCAACAATATTATGCTTGCGCATCCTTATATGCATTTTATTATAGCAGCAGGCAATGGAGGGAGCAGTGGCTATTTTACTCTGCGCTCTCCAGGGGATGCCAGCTTACCCATAACTGTTGGTAGCGCGAACGTGACCATGGTAGACGTTGAGGGACTATCCTCGTTTTCTTCGATCGGGCCTGTGTATTATAGCTTTGAAATAAAGCCTGATATAATTGCCGACGGAGGAGGAGTCTATTCTGCCGACATAATACCGCCGTATTCGGAATGCCCGAAGGAATGGTATTCTTGGAGGAGCGGAACATCTATGGCTACTCCACATATAGCAGGAGCTGTGGCCCTTTTGATAGAATACAGCGAAAGAAATCACGGTAATGCGTGGAATGCAGAGGAAATTAAAGTGCGCCTGATGAACACTGCTACCCCCATCACTGTTGCTTACGGTGATGCAATCAGTCAACTTAGCAGCAGTGCTTTTGCTACAGGCGCTGGATATGTGGACGTTTACGCGGCGGCACATGCCGACACATTTGTATATGTTATAAATGACAGGGTACTTTACGGAAACGAAACAGAGTTGCCCTTCTATCAACAAAGCTTTACAACAGGCAAAACCGGTTCCTTTAGTTTTGGCGAGGTTGGTAATGAGGACACACCGCTGTCATTGCTTGCCTATCCAAACCCCAACGCAAGAACCCTAACGGTTGGCATTACAAACAGCACAGGAAATATACGCACATATACTATCCAATATAGTTTTAACGGTAATTCAGGTTATGTTGCAAACATGACCCTAGACCAAAGAAGCGTAATTGTCGGCCCATGGGAAACCGCAAACTTTACTGTAACCATATCTGTTGCGGGACATATTCCTGGTATGGGTTGTTCCTGTTATGGTTGTTCCTGTTATCTGTGGGGCATAACAGAAGCACTCTTCGAGGGTTACGTGTATGTGCTGGAAGACGGAGCCCTTAAAGCAAGGTTGCCTTTTGGCTTTGTTAATGTGAATTGTATATATGTACCTTCGCCGACCCGCATACTTCGTTTTAATTTGGGCGGAACTTTGGGCAGTCCGACAGTTCCTGCTTACATATTGCCGGTATCTGTGCCCGTGGGAGCTGAAATTCTCACTTTTTTAAGAGACTATTATGATGTATTTCCTCAAGACGGCCCCACAAGGGAGGGTTTTACCTTCCTTGGCTGGTATTATGACGCCGATTTTACAATGCTTTTAGGAAGTTATGATTTAATGGTAGGTGGAAACTACACCCTACATGCTCGCTGGGAAGTCGCGCGCACCTCCATCTTCCAAGTCCGCTCCCACACCGAATTCCAATATGCAATCAACCACCTTGCAACCAACAGCATCACAGAACAAACAACCATCACAATGATGAATGATTTTGCCGCCACAGGCGAAACCATAACAATTCCTGCAGGGGTTAATGTCATACTTACAAGCAGCCCCGGCAATGTGTTTACATATACGCGGTCTATTATGGGTCGGCACTTTGTGGTAGGCGGCGTGTTGACTCTGCAAAACGTGGTGCTGTGCGGTGATTCTGCCGAACTTGACCATGGTTTTGACGCCTTAGATTTTGTGCAGGGCGGCGTTTCTGTTGGCGGCCACCTGATTATGGAAGAAGGAAGTGCTATCGTTAACAGTGTTGCGTTTGAAGGTGGGGCTGTTTCTGTTTCCGGCAGCTTCTTATCAGATTTATCCTTTACCATGCGGGCAGGCGCAATAGAAGGCAACACGTCATTTTTTGGCGGCGGTGTGCGTATGCAAAACGGCACTTTTAACATGACCGGTGGCACAATTCGCAACAACCATTCAGTGCGCTGGGATTTCTTTATCCCATCTGTGGCCGAATTCAGCGGCACCGGCGGCGGCATAATTTTGGGCGGCTTTAGGGGAATGGGCGGCGGTATTTTAAACATATCCGGCGGCATAATTGAAGATAATACGGCGGTTGTTGGTGGCGGTATTGGCTCTACTACCGGTAGTATGGTGGTAACATTAACCGACGGCGAAATACGCAGCAACACAGCAGACTATGGCGGCGGCTTTTGGATGCGTGGTGCTAGCATAAATGGTGTTAATATAAACGGCGGCCATATTCGCGACAACCACGCAATCCAAGACGGCGGCGGCATTTTTACCGAAAGAGCCTCTAACTACCAAAACCCCATGCCGCCAGAGTTATACTTTGACCTTAACATTCGGGAAGGTGCCCGCTTCTCCGGCAACACAGCAGGCAATGGCTCTTTCAATCCACCATCAAACGCATTAGCCATCATGCCAAGGGCGGCTTCGGTGTCGGTATTTGACCATCAGCTGAATAATTATGATATTAACTTCAACCTACCCTCTACATCATCTAAAACCCTCACCCTCCACCTCTACGACAACACAAACTCCTACATCACCATCCCCGTAGAGCTCTACTCACCACTATGCCCAATAGCCTTAACTCCCATAATAGCCTTGATGGAAGATGACAACCAC
>Ga0123355_10004204_pt1 | contig 20919 bp, 19 predicted proteins | sample TergutEmb28metaG_3_FD_89872 | JGI IMG/M metagenome (GOLD analysis project Ga0123355, IMG submission 89872) | Embiratermes neotenicus P1 segment gut microbial communities from Petit-Saut dam, French Guiana - Emb289 P1 | ecosystem: Host-associated > Arthropoda: Insects > Digestive system > Gut ...
GGACGGCATCGGTCCGGTGTGGCTGGCAATCTGGGCAGGCCGCAGTACGAGGGGCGGTCTCGGTACGGGGTCAATTTGGTTATTTGAGATTAGTTGATCAGCCGAGGGCGCAGCTGGATCGGCGTTGGCGTCGGGAAGTTCCGGCGAGCCGCCGAATATTCGGAGACCCCTAACTGCCTCGGATATGCTCGCTTGCGAGCGCATCGTTGCCTGCACTGCAAGGTCGGAGGCGGTGCGGCTGATTTCTTCCGGTTGTATGCCGAGCGTTACCGCGCGGTCGATCGCGTGCTTGAATAGCGGGTCTGGCCAGGGCGCCCGTTGGGGGCTTATGTCAGGGCGCTCGTCCTCGGGTATGTCGGCTAACCCAATTGGGCCCTTGCCGACGTGCCGTGCACCAATCCGCAACAATAGTCGGCGCAGATCGTGGATGTTATCAGGATAATGGCGGGACTGCAGCCAGGCAGCGACATTCGGGGCGAATTCAGCGTCAGGCAGACCGGGGCAGAAATGCCGCAAAAAATAGCGGGCGAGCGGAAGAATGTCGTCGCGGCGCTCAGCTAGGCTCGGCACCTGAAAAACCCATTCCGCTAGCGAATGGTAGAGGTCAGGGCGAAAGCTGCCCTTGTTCACCTGGCTCCAAAGGTCACCACAAGTGGCACAGATAAGGCGAAACTCCGTCGGTTGCGATAAATTGCTACCTAATCGCTTGAACGTTCCCTTATCTAGCACCCGCAACAACTGCGGCTGTATTGCCACCGGCAGCTTGTCAACATTGTCGAGGAATAGCGTGCCTTGGTGGGCCATTGCGAACGCGCCATCGCGGGCGCTGCACGTTTTCGTTAGGCCCTTCCACTCATTGCCGAAGAACTCGCTCCCAGAAAGCTCGGGCACCACTCTGGTGCAGTCCAGTACGACTAGGTTGCCCTTTGCCGTATCCTCATTGAGCGTATGAATCAGTCGTGCCAGCCGTCGCTTGCCGGTACCGCCCTGACCGATGAGCAGGACTGGACTAGTGGTGAAACACGCCACTTCCACGATCAATCGCAGCAGCTTCCTCCACGCCGGCGAAGACCCTATCAAATTCTTGCGGACCTGCAGCGAGAACACGATGTCGTCGATTGCGCGCCATCGGCGCAGACGCGCACACAAGTTTGCGGGGTCAGCCAGAATTTCCGACCAGGACAGCACCTCTGACGCGCCCAGCGCGAGCAGCTGCCAATCGAGCTGCGCGCCCCCTACCGCAGGCTTGCTGAGCGCCACGATCAAGCGTCGCTGACCGTCGCCGCTCAGCCGCGCGACCGCGGCCAAATCGTCGTCCCCTACATTTTCCAACGCCAGCAGCACAGGAATCTGCCGATCCACTACCCCATCAATCAACCTCACGCCGTGCGGCTGCAGCGCCGCGATCAGCGGGTTGGAGCAACCCTTCTCTCGCGACGCCTGCAAGCCGAGGCTGAGCGTGTCTTCTTCGGGGATACTCATCACGTCTCTGCAGAGCTCAAGGGCCTTGCTCAGCTATGAACCGATTTCGATTCATTCTCTTTTGTGCATTCAAATGCAACGTTTAATTATGACCGACCTGATCGAAATAGCGTGCTCGATAGGCGATCAGATCTTGATCGGGCTCGCCAATTTCCCGATTGTTAGCCAGGTAGATGCGTCCCGCTTCCTCCGACTGCTCCGCAGGTCACGCCAGCACTCGTTATAACGCTCGCTCCCCCGATCAATTCCAGCCTGATGCCGCTGCACCAGCTTGTACTTTTCGGCCAAGACTTTGAATTCTTTGGTGGGCGCGAGGAGCCTCCACAGCGAGGGAAGGATTTCGCTGTCAATTGCACACAGTCGTCGCGCTTCCCCGCTTCATATAAATCCACTCGCGGAGGTAGGAATCTATCTTGCGGGGCAAGCGAGACGAACCGAAGCCGGCGACGGTCAGGCCGAAGCGGAAGGGGAGCGTGTAACATCGCAGCGTCGTCGCGAGAGGCCCAATATAGTAGCAGCCTTGGCAATTCGCTCTTTCGCAATGCGCCAGAGTGCTCGCTCTAATTTCGTTTGCCGCATTTCGCCTTAGCGTAAGGTTTTTGCAGTTTGCGGACAGGCCTTGCCAAAACCGGATCGCCCCGTTCTCGCCGCGAAGCTAGCCTCCTCCAATGGGCGATGGATGGCATGCAGACCCGATCGGGGTCCGCATGGCACATCGGGCAAAATGGACGATCTCACGGTCACTGTGGCACTTGCTCTTACGGCGGCAGTGGCCGGGGTTTCGATGCCCGCAGCGCGGGGCTTGGTTCAGACCTTCGATGTCGCCGCTTTCCTCGTTGGGGCGGCCCTTGGGATGGCGCCGGAAAACAAACCTTGAACGTGACATTGTCGGTACCGCACTTCGGAGCTGCAAGCCGGGCTGGTGTGAAATACTTCGTAGCCAGCGCGAACAGAAAGGAGCGACGCTCGCGGCCAAAAGGACGAAATAGAACCTGCGGGGTAGTGGCGCGTGTAGAGGGGCTTCGTCTGCGCGCACTCGACTGTTGATCTGGTCGAGCATCGACCACGCGGATGTGGTAGCGGTACCGGATGTGTTGCACGACTGAATGCAACTCCGTGAGGAGGCTGGCAGTTATCTCTATTGGGTAGGTGATGCTCTGCCCGAAAGCTTCCTGACCGACGATCTAGATGACTCCGTCCTTGCGCGATGGGAAGCCGCGTCGCGGACGCTGAAAGCAGCAAAAAGCAGGCCTGAAGCCGACTATTGAGGCCACCGGCCCACTGATGACCTCTATGCGCAATGATGTCGCGCTCTGCGCGGTCTTGCCAAACGCGTGCATCCTCGGTCGCGGTCGGAACGTGGAGGGATGCCAAGTGCTTCTGGTCTCACGTCACCGAGCGACCTGTTGGGCCAAGACGGCCACCGCTCCAAGCCGCGAGCCATTGACGTCATAATAACAAACAACATTGGTAATGAATCTGGTTCTTGAATCAAACAAAATGGGTTATAAGTTGCAAAGATAAGGTGTACCAGAATTCGAAGTTGCAGAGATGGTGGAAGCGAGATGCCCGATCAATCGCCGAAGGAGAGAAAATCCGCGGCCCGCGACGAGGCGCTCAAACAAACACCGCCGGCGTGTCTCGCGCGATTTTCCCTTAACAATCGGACGTTCAAGCTTTTTCTCTGTCACAAGAAGACCTCGGTATCTCAGGTCGAACTGTTTCGGTTTGATCTTAATGGCGCGACGGTGGCTATCGTGGAGGATTTTCCTCCAGAGGGTTCATTTGCCGAGGCACGTGATCTTGTTGCGCAACTGACGGGACGGGAATTGCAAATTGCGGCACTGGTCGCCGCCGGCGATGCAACAAAGAACATCGCACACAAGCTGTGTATCAGCGAATGGACGGTCTGCACCCATCTGCGCCGAATCTTTGCAAAACTAAACGTCGATAACCGTGCCGCAATGGTCTACCGCTGCGCTCCGATCATAAATGGCGCCGCTTCGGCAATTTCAGCCAATAACCTGCCGGACCGGAGGACGGTGTCTCACCTGCTACCCGAAGTCGCCGGACGTGCGACATAAACTGCGCAATGATAATCCTGTCGAAACTTGATCATACTAATTGTGAAGTACGTAGATCTGTCCTGTCTGAGCCCGTTCTGGCCAAGCAAGGCTTAGTTGACTTTACGTCGTCGCTGTATCTGGGCATGCTTCATCCGAGTAGTTCGCTTAAACCGTGGTCACAGTTAACCACGGGCAAACCGGGTGCGCTCGAAACGGCGCCGTCATCGGGGACGATCGCGGGAACGTTAGCACGATTGCAAGGATGCGAGAGCGCGATTCTGCTGCCGTCCACCCTACACCTCTTTTTTGATTTGTTCGCGGCATTAAGCCGGAGCCTGATTGCGATATATGCCGACGTCGCGGCATATAAGATCGCTTTTTGGGGTGCCGAGCGGGTCGCAGCACACGGTGTCACTTTGCGCCGCATCCGCCATTACGACCCTGCAGCTGCTCAGCGGGCGATAGCTGAAGACGAAAGGTTTGGGACACGCCCGGTTATTGTCGCCGACGGTTTCTGCCCGGAATGTGGGCGTCCAGCCCCCCTTCCTGCATACTTGCAATGTGTCATCCCCTATGGTGGGTATGTAGTACTTGATGACACACAGGCCCTAGGGATCTGGGGATCCAGTCCTAGTTCGGACAGGCCCTATGGCTCAGGCGGCGGCGGTTCGCTGCAATTACATGGGATCCGGTCACCTCAGGTAATCCTGGGCAGCTCTTTGGCGAAAGGGTTCGGGGTGCCTTTGGCCGCAATCTGTGGGAGCGAGCGGATCGTGGAGCTCTTTCGGCAACGAAGCGAAACGCTGGTGCACAGCAGTGCACCGTCGATCGCGTTGCTCCATGCCGCAGAGCGTGCCCTTCGGATCAACGCGTACCAGGGTGACAACCTGCGACTTCAGCTCGCAAAGCTCGTCCGTCATTTCTCTAAGAGGCTTAGGCTGATCGGGCTGCGCGATAGCGAAGGCCTGTTTCCTGTACGAATGATTGCTCTCGGCCGAGAAGCGGATGCGCTGTCGTTGAAACGGTTCTTGGGTCGTGCAGCAGTGCGTACTGCCGTCGTAAGGGGACGCACCTCGGCGCTTACTAAACTAGTGTTTCTCATAAATGTCTCGCATTCCGTTGCCGACATCGACCGCGCGACAGCAGCCCTGGCCGAGGCAATGATGGATTAGAAGAAGCCCGTCTAGCGCAACGGTCGGGTGAGATCGTTTGACGGGCGCATCGGACAATTCTCTTGGCGTCGGTTAACTCCGACGAAAGTTCCTTCTCCGCGCCGGTCGCCCAAGACCTTCCTATTGCCGCCGGCTATCTTAAGGGAGTTGGCTGACCAATTGAAGAAGCCGACATCTCATGCCTCGCAGCGGGTAAATCTGCGTCGCTCTATCGGTGACAGCCGAGATGTTGCAGCAAGGCGTGCACACCACCATCCGCGCAGCCCGTGTTCCTGCTCGCGTTTTGCGTAAGTAATCGGCAGCAGGGTACGAGCGCCCAATGGATCGCGTGATAGAGGGAGTATAAAGTAACAATGCTTGTTAGCAGTATTCTGACCGACAACCCTTTCATTGTCATCACCCGGCCAGCGGTGGCGCTAACCCAGTCGCACTCTTTATAAGTCCCGAGCAGCGGTAGACCATGGCAGCACGGTTGTCCACGCCTAGCTTGGCAAATATCCGACGCAGGTGCGTGATCACCGTCCACTCGCTAATATGCAGCTTGTGGGCAATCTTCTTCGTCCCATTCCCCTGCGCCACCATAACCGCGATCTGGAGTTCCCGTTCGGTTAAGCGCGCAAGAATATCGCCTTCGGCACCGGCCAGACCAGGGTTTCGCTCCTCTATGACTGCCAACGTCCGACCGCACAGTTTGAATCGCGTCAACTCATTGCTGTCCAAGACACTGGAACGAATATCCTTGTTGATGCCGAGCAGCACAAGCTGAAACGTCCGATTCTCGATCGAGAAGCGCGTCAGGCACTTCGCTGCCTGTTTCGAGAGCGCTCGGGATAAGCACGTCTCGGCCTTCAGGTGCGGAGAATCAAGCATCTCAGGCATCCGTTGGCCCTATAACATTTGATATTCATCTGGCTCCCGCTGGAAGGTCGCCCGCCTAAGATCTCTCCCGGCGAGTGGCACTCGTGAAAGCGGGGGCGATAACGGCCGGCGGGCATAAAGCGCCGCGAGATTGGCTCGGCTGTCGATGATCGGGCGGATGCGCAATGCGGACCCGGTCAGCAGGGCGACGATTCCAGGTCCATGGCCGCTCACGGTGCTATCGCTGTGTGCGACGACGCCGATCGTCACCCGTCCGCTGCGCCAGGAAAAGCCGAAGCGCGAATCACCGTCGCGTACGCACACGAGGTCACCAAAACGAAGCGCATGCAGGCCAAAGCGTCTGCGTACTCGAGGATCGAACAATTCGATGTCGAAGTCCGAGCGACAAACATTGTATTGGCCTAAACCGGAGCCGATGATCGCCGCCGGCATAATGTGGGTGACCCTTACTTCCAATGCGCCGGATCGCCAGGTCGGCCGCCAACGCCTGAGCAGACCGGGAGCGCAGTTGGTGACGGCAATGTCGGGGGAATCAGGCAGCCGAAGGCCAAGGCCGTAGGCATATATCTGGATAGGATCACCGATATTAAGATTGAACAGTGATCTTCGGTCAAAATCTACGAGTACATGATTTACGCCGCCGTGCTTGCCGGTCACCAACCCCTTGGCACCACGGCAGGGACCGCCCGCGATACGGGCGACATTCCCCACACAGGCGCTGGTCATCAGTGAAAGGTTAGGCCCATCTGCCGCCCCGACAAACCCGCGCTCGTCGTTACGTATAGCAGCGCCGGGCTCGACGTGATCGCCAGCGAGTCCGACGCAACTATCTCCGATACGATGGCTGACCACGATGCCACCCGGGCCAGGCAGGATGCGTGGCACGCCATCATTGCCGATGCGGTAGGGGTTAGGGCGACCGACCGCGTTCGTTACCCGGCCACTCACTACCTGCATCACCAACTCTCGCAGATTTATGCGCAGGGCCGCCTTGCGGCGCGCGGTTAGTTGCTCGCCTCGGTTATCTCGTACCAGAAGCACTTGACGGCCTCCCACGGGTTGCATGGCTGCACCGGCTCTTCTTCTTCCTCCGGCGACAGGTCAGGGCCGCTCGCGGGATCGTAGCCGTCCGCTTCGATCCGGCCGATGTTTGGCGCGAACAAGTGGACCACTGCAAGCCGCAACCCGCCCCAGATGCAGGGCGCAATCCCGGCTTGGGCGAGCAGGCCCAGGACAAGTTTCCGTTCTATGCCGGCCAGCTCATTGGCCACGGAAATGCGCTCGCAAGCGAGGCCCCACTGCGCTAAGTTCCGACAGATCAGCGGCGGATTGCCATCGCTCGCAAGAGCGAGAACGCAGGCTGTGGGTAGAACGGCGCAAAGCGCGACCGCATCACGCATCGAGGCGATTAGGGGACCGCTCGCCTCGAACGACTTGGGCAGGCAGGTATCGAGGCTGCGCGACGCGGCTTCCCATTGCGAGACCACGCGCTCGTCAACGTCGTCGGGCAGACAGCTTTCGCGCAGGGCATCACCGACCCAGCATAGCATTCGGCCTGCCTCGTCGCGGAATCGCGTCCAGTCCCGCAGCGCCTGGGGAATGTGCGCGACAGATGCGTCATCGACATCGGCCGCACCTAACAACTCCGGCTCGCGCTGATAAACCTGGGCACTGTCGAGGATGTTGAAGAATTCAGGTCCGAGCCAAAGCTCGACGAAGGACGCCAGGCGGCGCGAGAGCAGGGCCCCGGCTTGTGATAGCGCCAGGTTCGGATCGAGGACCCATCGGGCGCGGCGGCGTGTGAGTTGGACGGAGAGATCCGGGAACGTCGGCAGACAGGTCACGGCGGCTCCTCCGGCTTAGCTACAACGCGAGTGCGGGCTCCCGCGCGGCGGCGGTGTCCATACCCAGCACGCTGCGCAGCGCGGGTGTCACCCCAGGGAAGCCGCGCCCTTCGCGTGTCATGCGATAGGCAGCGAGCCAAGCCTCGGCGTGTGGGCCCATCGGGCGAATCTCGGACTGGAACAGAATCGGGTCGATCGAGGTCTTGAAGTCGTGGTCGGCGACGAATTGCAGGATCCGGCGGCCGCTTTCGGCCATCTTGGCGCGCTGCGAAATCTCCGCCATGCCGCCGAGATAGCGCTGGGACACGATCTCCACGACGTTCCACTTGGTGTTGGCGTCGAATGCCTTCTTGATGTCGGGCGCGTCCAGGAGTGTGAGTACCTGTTTTAGGTAATGGCCGGTTTCGACGCCGAGGGCGTAAATGTTGCCATAGGTGGCGCGGTCGAGTGCATAACGTAGATCGAGGCCGATGCGCTGAATAGTACCGATGCTGCCGAATGGGCGCTGCTCGATCAGTTGCCCGCCTCGGATCACTTCGCCGATCAACAAGTCGCGGAAATACTGGGCGAGCGCCACCATGAAGCCGACCAATTGGCGATGGAAGTTGCGATTGACGACGGCGCCGGCCAGTGGCGGGGATGAGCCGTAATTGAAGGCGCGGCGATAGGCGATTTCGCGGTCGCGCAGCTTGTATCGCAGGGGATGCCATTTTTCGAGCAGGTAGAGGCCACGAGCGCCGGGGCCACGCTGAATGCGCATTTTGCCCATATGAAAGAGGCGCAGCAGGACATCGACGGTCTGGAAAACTTTCGAGCATTCGTATTGATAGATGAAGTAGAGCTCGGCGGCGGCGTGCAGTTGGCTCGGTACCACGCTGTCGTCGAAATCGGGCTGGACATATGGGTAGGCCAATTCCTCGAAAGCGACGGGCCCCTTGCCGCCGAAGCCGATCAGGTCGAGGAAGCCATCGCCGCTAGAGGGTGCATCGGCGCCCTGTTGCACCAGTTCGGTGAGGCGGTCTTCGAACTGCTGTTCGTACGCGCGGCGGTCCTCGGGCGGGACGGCTGCGAGTTGCTCGCGGATGAAGCGGTCCCACAGTCGCTGTATGGTTTCGGTATGTTGGATGGCCATGATCGGCTCCTGAACTCAGAATCTTGCTGCCTGCATCATGTCTTGGGATGTGGTGTCTTGCCCCGGGCTTGGATGCCATCGGTAGCTATGCTGACGGCTCCATCATCTGCTGCAAACCTGGCAACGGTCGCGGACTCGAGCCCTTCAACGCGCACTCGGATGTTCTCGTAGTTGTTTTGCAGCGCCAGCAGGCGATGCTCCACGTGCGTCACGAGGGTGAGTTCCTGTGTCTTGATCTCACACGCGCGACTCTCGATACAAGAGAGTGCGTTGCAGATGTCCCTCCTGAGGCAGCCAATCTCGTCGACAAGCCGGCACAGTTGCTCGGTCACGTGCGCACGCGATTTGCAAATCTCTTCCCCGAGGCAATCGATTGAGCCGCGAAAACGATCGATTGAGCAGTCGAGCGCGGCGCTGAAACACTCGATCCTGTGATCTAGGTGGGGCAAAAACGAGAAAGCGGCACGCGCGGCTTTCGATAGCCGCTTATCGACCTCGCTTAGGACCTCTTCGCTCAAGGAGCTGATCGTGACAGCGGCGCCGATACTGCCCGAATTGATCGTGGCAGCGACATTGATAGCATCGTTCGGGACGGCGCCAGCCGTTTTCGGGGGCGGGGGTGACGGTTGGCGGCGTTGCTCTAATGCCAGCTCCGTCGGTACGACGACGTTGTCAAGAGTAGTCTTCAGATCGCATGTTTGCTGCGCGATAGCAGCAAGAGCTAGCACGGAGGCCTTTGACAGGTCCCATTGGCTTTGGGCGACACTTACTTCCGAAACGAAATCCGGTGGATTGGAGGATGACCCTTGTGCCATAGCTGCGGCTCTCCACTATGTTTTTGGCGCTGGTCGGTGACCGCCCTGATTCATCCACTGGGCGTGCGCGATCTCCTCCAGGCTCTGCTCGAATTGCGGTGGGAGCGCAGTCGGGACGCGCGGCAGATAAGTCGTGTTAGCAATCGTCTCGACATCGTGGATGGCCTGCTCGACGACAAGTCTGAGGAGGCTGAAGATCGCTTCCTGATCGGCTGCCTCGGGCGCCACCGTACGCACGAGATCTTGCCACCGCTGCTCGAGGCTGTTCTGCACTCGTAACTCCTCTCCGACCGCGTTAAGAAACTCAGAGGCGATAATCGAGGGAATCCAGTTTCCGGAAAGCTGGTCGTAGTCCGCAAATGCCCGACGCAAGCCATCCACACCGGACGTCCCAGTCAGATACACGGAGGCAACTTGCGTCAATAGCTGCAAGAACCGGCTTTCGTTTGCAGCCTTAGTCGCAATCGGCCCTGGGAAGGGGAATGTTGCGCTTGCCCCAGCGGAAGTGCCTGGTAGGTCGCTTACCGCAAGAGTTGCGAATGCTCCTGGTGGCGCCGAGAACGAGACGTACATCAACGTCTCCGCGCCACCCCAGCCGCCGGTTACCGCTGCCGATGGCGGCGAGATCTGGCTACCGGGAATTCCTTCGATTGTCGCGCTTGTGATTGTCCCGCTTGAAGCGGTCACGCTGATCTTGTAAGGCCCCCCCCACGCGAATGGGGGGGTTGCCGTTGTGGGCAGCACTGGCGGCACCAGGTACACATATAACGTATTGTTATAAGGGAATGACGCTGATTTGCTCCATGTGATAAGGTTCTGCAACGCTGTCGTCGGAAACAGGTTAACGGCATAATTGCCGTTACTATCTGGACCGTTGACCGTGTCCAAGCCACCGCCGCCCGGGTACGTGTTAAGTGCAGGCAAGTACAAGCCTGCCAGCAGGCGGCGGATCACTCTCACAATCAGCCAATAAGCTACGGCACGCCTTTCGGTCGGACCCTTCTCTTTCGGCTTCGCGCCGAGCGCCAGCAGGTCGATGCCGCGGTCGAATTCCAACAGCAGCATATCGAGTAGCACTTGGGGGTCGACCGAGCGCGCCCCGGAGCCCGGGAACAGGCCGTCGAAAATAGTCGCTAGCCGGCCACGAACCATGATCAGCTTGACCAGATCGCTATCATCCTCCAGCAGGTTTGGATTGTAGATGCCATAGAACAGAATCGGCGGCCGGGCGATTCGCAGAAGCCGGAGGCCGCCGGCGGGCCGGAAGGTCTCAGCGAACAGACGCAGCGCCTGCACATAGGATTCCAAGGGCGGCGAACGATCGAAATGGCCGCCCTGGCCCATCATCGCGCCCTCCGCCACGATCGCCATGCGGCGAAAGCGTTCGATATCAAGTTGCGCGGTTACACCCAAGGCACGCAGTCCCTCAGGCGTGCCGTTCTGGGCACGCGCGATCAGCGCATCCATCGTCTGCGCGATCTCGTTCTCCAGAAGCAGCGAGCGCAGATCACCCTGTCCTTGCTGCTCAAGCCATTCATACAGCCGCCGATAGGCGTCGATGCCGCGAGGCCAGTCATCCGGGCCATAGGCCTCCTGCGCGCCGCCCATGAAGTTGCGCAGCGCAAAGATCACAGCATCGCGCCGCTGCTGAACCTCGGCCAGCGGCACCTGCAAAAGATAATATCCAGATGCGAAGCCAACGCTTGCCAGCGATTCCCCCAGAATCACCAGCAGCACGGCCGAGACCTCGTCCATAGCCTGGCCGAGCCGGCGGAAATTCTGCGTCATTCCCGGCGAGAGCGAGCCGACGAAGCGGGCCATCCGCCCATACTCGCCGAGCTGGCGGCGCATCGCGATTACCTTGTCTCGCTGCGTTGGATCCAGTCCTTGCCGCGCGGCTGCATGTCCTTGCGTGACCGCCAGGCGGATCGAATCCGCCCAACCCTGCATTTCCGGCGTGATAGCGTTGGTCAGTGCATTCGTGGAGAGATCCTGCAGTGCTTTCTCGACATCGGAATTGGCGATTTTGAACTCCGCATCGGATGACGTGGCTTGTGGTGCCGGCAGCGCAGGCATTGCCGGGACTTGCAGGAACGGCAGGCCTTGTGCCTCCTGCTTTATGGCAGCTGCCTGCGGCAGGTCCTGATAATAGGCGAGCAGCGCATCCGCGATCTGCTTTGGATTGCGGGGATCGCTCACCTTGAGCTTGTTGCGGATCATATTGTCGAGCGCGAGGCTGACCGTTGCGCCGCCGTCCGGCCTGCGCGGTGAGGTGGCGGGGTTGATGCCAGGACCGGAGCTGGGAGCGAATCCATTCGGGGAGAAGGGCATGGGCTACCTCATTGCTTTCGCGTTCAAGCTGCCAGCGCCATCGGCACAGGCACGCGTTGGTCCGTCAGCCGAGCAACCACGTGTTTGGCCAATAACCGCGGTGAGACGCGGCCCGAGGCCAGCGCGTAACTGGCGGCGCTGACCAAATGGCGCGGCGGTAAATCGGCTGGCGGCTGATGCCCTGCGGCGAGACGCCGCGCCACCCCGCGGATCGCCTCCTCATCACGCAGGCGAAATGGTATAACATCTGCCAGCGCATGCTGGGCTAAGTTTCTTCGCGTTTGGAAGGCAATTTCGTCCACCACCGCAGGAATAAGCCTAGGTGCGGTTGAAACCAGACGCGCTGGCAGGCGATCGATGCGCCGCGGGTCATAAAGCCGGCGCCAGACGCGAGCGAGCCGCGCACCATCAGCCCGGAAGCCCATCCGGTGCAGCATCTCAGCCAGGATCAGCACCCGGATAACGCCGGTCGGATGCGGGCCGCCTGGCCGGAACGTCATCGCCCGCGGCGCAGGATGGGCGAGAAATTCCGCGAGTCCCCAGGCTGCCGCCGGGCCGCCGAGCAACAGCGCACCAAGATCGGCGAATATCTCTTTATGCCAGCCGCCGTAAATTTGAGTGAGAACCGGGTCGCCGCTGGCCCGCGCCAGCCGCGTCTGCACCGCAACTTTATTTTCCTGCCAGATGCCGAGATCGGCCTGTAGATTGTGCACGACCTCGTGCAGGAACACGGCCTGCCACGGATTGTCGCGGTCCCAGGGAATGCGAATCAGAGGAAACGGATTGGCCTCGCCGAGCAAGCGGCTGAGCTGGACGCCGCGGCGCCAGGTGACGGGCGAGAAACCGTGGTCCATGTAAGTCAGCGGCCCTAGCATGGTGCCGCGGAACAGGCCCGGCACCGCGGCGCGCGCAGCGGCATAGCAATCCGCGGCGATCACGTCGTGCGCGGCGAGCACCGGCGCTACGTCACTGCCGCGCTGGCCAAACACTTCGAAAAACAAGCCCCAGGCGCGACGCGCACGGTCGATCTCCCGCTCGACCAGCGCGATGTCCAGCAGCACACGATCGGTCGAAGCGGTGCGCCAGATGCGCCGCAGTTCGACAAACCGGCGGTTAACTTGAGCATCGATCGCGGCGAGCCGCTCGTTTGCCGCACGGAAATGCGCGAGCGGCGGGGCGTAGGGCAAATCTTGTGGGCGAATACCGACCGAGGCATGACTCATTCGCCCCAAGCGCCGGGCGCGGGCGGCGAGGGAGAGGATCTTGGCCCGAAGGAAGACCCTGGCCTCCATGTCGCTCTCCCTGCTCGTGTGCATGTTCCCCCCGCCCGGCCCGGACGTCAGATCGACTCGATGCTGATCCGAACGGGGCCTTGCAGAGTGACGCTGCGGCCGCCGCAAGTGGGGCACCAGGCACTCCCGCTGGTACCGCGGCCGTAGCGGGCGGCACGAGCTGCGCGACCTTCGGGATAGCCGCCCGGGCCATAGCCCGATGTGGGGGAGCGATACCTGCCGCCGCGGGAACCGGCGCGGGTGGGCATGGGGGGTGCAGTGCGCATGCGCGTCGCCGTATTGGCAAACCGACGCACGAGTTGCGGAGAACGGGCGACCTTAGCTGCAGTACGCCGCACGATCTGCGGCAGTTGCTGCACGGAGGCACCCCTCTGTGCGGCAATCTTCCGCGCGTGGCGCACGATTGCGGGAACTGCTACCGCCGCGCGTGGACCCTGCTGCCGACCAATGTGACGGACCGCAGCCGTAGTGGCGCGCACAAGTTGCTTCCGCTCCGGCCGCGGTATCCGGGCCGCTTTCGGTACGGCCTTGCGGATTGCCAGGCCAGCGGTGACCGGAGCCAGCGCATCGAAGGCATCCGACTCGTCGGCGACATCGATCATGCCATCGAGTGCGTCCATTTCGTCGGCATCGTCCGCGGCCACATTGCCGATGACTTCCGCGGCCTTGCCGATCAGCCCGGCTGCTGGAATAGGCAGCATCGGCGCGACCTTGGCGACGACCGGCGCGATCTTCTTGATGATACCGCGCAGCTTGCCGAAAAACTCGTCGGCTGTATCCGCCTCGAGCGCATCGGTGACACCGTCCTCCATCTGCTCCGCCAGTTCCGGAGCAGCATGAAGATCCTCCATGCCGTGCGGCTCGAGACCATGCGGATCCTCGAGTGCATCGAGGGGATCCTCGAGTGCATCGAGGGGATCCTCGAGTGCATCATCAAAGCCATGAGGGTCATCGAAGCCGTGAGGATCCTCGAAGGCGTGGCGCGCAGGCCCCTCGGGTTCCAACAGATCGTCCATCAGATCGTCGCTGAGGCGGTCACTCATTGCATTTCTCCTAGGTTGGCAGCCGCGCTCGCCGCACCGAGTCTGCGCTGGGGTTCATGGCTGCGGGGACAGAGCCGCTCGCGCAGCCGCGGCAGCGCCCCGGTCAGGGCGCCGATAGAGACACCGCGCTGCGCGCTGCGGGATGCAATGTTCTCGGCGATCTGGGGTAGGGACTGCCAGGCACGGATGCCACCGCGTTCGAATGAATCGCGGACAATATCATTGGCAACGAGCAGCAGCCCGGTCAGATCGGCGTGGGTTGCCCCCGATTTCGCGTGCAACAGCGGCCGCGAGATGACCCGCGCCAAGAACCCGCCGACCACTGGGGCGGCGGCGCGCAGTGAATCTGAACTCGTGCGCCAGCGTGCCAGTGCCAACTCCTGAACGAAATCGTCAAAGGCGAGATCGTCATCGAGTTCGTACTGTAGAGTCGACACAAGTTGGCATAGCATCGCCGCAAAACAGCATCGGTCGGCCGCTGCTGTCGCACGTGCATGCTGGCTGAGGGCTTGGATGACACCCCACTGAAAACCTTGCGGGTCGGGATCTGCAAGAGCCTCAGCGACAGTCCCGCCCAAGAGAGGATGTTCATAAGTTGTAGGGCCGATTTCCGAACTTGCAGCTTGCGAGCCCAAGTTGCCAGTGTCTTCATGGTTCGCGAGATCGGCGGCATGCTTGACCGCATAAGGTTCGTCGTCAACCAAGGCATCACTTGGCAGAACCGGCTCACTCATGGACGTCGCCGATTTGGGTTCTCGAGTCACTCCGCTCCCTCCCAAGCAACCTCGGCAATTCAAAATCAGCCCGTGTAGAGTGCACAGATAAATATGGGAGAAAAGTCACATATGTTGGCTAGCTACATGGTGGTAGCAAATTATAGCGACTTATGTTGGTGGGGAGCGAATAGACTTACGCGACGCGTGACAGTGCCCTAGCCTGGATTTTCCACGCATCCACGTCATTCGCGAGCGTCTTTCTTCCGACGCCCTGAACGCCGTTGGTTCGCGCCGAGGCCTTAGATTTGACTGCTTCCAGCATAGAGCCGACAATCTGCAGAGGTTCCGGTCGCGCTTCCCGGAAGCGTTCGAAGCAAGGCGACAGGCGACTCATTTTGCCTCTTTAACTAAGAATTTACGTTAATTGTAACGAGTGATTAACGGAATGGCTACGTTTAAGCACCCGATCAAACTGTGAAGTGTTTCATAGGCATTCTCATGCCACAAATGATAGACGTTAAAGCGGTTTGATCTGCTCAAGTCCGCAGCGAAAATCATGGCCGCGGACCCGCAGTTCCCTCGATCAACTTAGGTGTGGAGGGAGAAAGAACGAGATGAAACACCCGCAAATTTCAATCCGTCGAGCATCAACATTGGAGTTACTGAGCCCGGTACACCGATACCGGTGCTGTCGACAGGCGGGATCCGAAGCGCAGGAGGCCGCAAATCAATCTAGCCTGGATTACCATGGACCGAAATTAGCCTGACATCGAGAGGCCGCAAATTGATTCGCGAGAGTCACTTCGGACCCTGGATCGTTACCCGAATTGGCACACTGATAAGGACGACTTGCAGTGTCAACTACAACATACTTTGACAATCCATATCGACGACGATAACGCCGATGTGCAGAGAATGCTGTCGGCACTTTTGCAAATGCTCAAAGCAACATGCGAAATCTAGTCGGTGGCTGAACATACCGGAAAACATCTGCATTTTGCGTTATAGATTCTCTCATTTGGCTGACACAGAGGTAAATTTATTGAGTCGGCAGAGTCACTTACGGGTATTGCTGTCATGCTAATTCGGCTCCGTGGGAATCCAGGCTAGTCTGAACGCGAAGTTCAACGACATTGAGGGGCTCGAGATAAAGCTTGAACAGCTTATACATGATAACCACCGTTGCTAGTTCAAATTCGGCAATGGCGGCTGTCAAGCAAACAACCACTCAGCTGAACGGCCAAAAGGCTCAATTGATCAGGTGGTGAACGATGCCGGCATTGCGGTTGGCGTATTGGCTCTCATCGGAAACATCGCAACGATGGTTGCAATGCTACAGGTCTCTCACCGAAAACATGGAGCACCGAGGATACCGTGGGTGGACTACATAATGAACCTGCCTCGCCCAGTCTGGCTCGTAGCAGCATTCGGGCTCCTGCTGATCGCGGCCTGGCCTGACGTCCGAGGTTTCCGGAACGGCATCTATGCAGCCTACGGCAGGACTGGCTTCGCCTCTGTTGCCGGTGATCTGCTGGTGTATGCGGTACTGTTCGGAGTCCTCGTCTGGGCGGCCGTGCAACTTAGTGCCAATTTAGCGGACGATTACATTGCTGGTCGCCTGGCCACCCTCATTGCCCCGATCCAGCTCGATACTTCGGATCCTGGGAATGCTGAAGGTATGAAACTCGCACAAATCCTATCTGCCAACCTAAGCGCGATAGCTGCCAGCGCCGAACGATCGCTACCATCAAATGACGAGTTCACGAGTTTCAAAGGAAGCCAAGCATTCAAGCAACTTCCCGGCGGCGGCACCGAAGATGTCAAGGACGGACTCGACACCATCTTCTCGACCACACGCATTGGCAATGCGCCTGTTATGGATTCTCTGAATCTCGACGCGAACTCCAAGTTCCAAGTCGCCGGCACCGACCTGACGCCATATATCACTTGGCTGATCAACAGGTTCCGACAGCACAACGCACTTGAACTGACGGTGCGTCACCCCAACGTAGGCCGTAGACTAATTGAACTAATATGGAACTTGGATACAGCGCGATCCAGCTGGGATACCATGACGCTGGATAGTCCTACGGATGAAGCAGCGATCGAGGAATTCACCTGGACGTATGCACATTCGCTCGCCGCGAGATCTCAAAAGTCGACGGCGTTCAAGACACTAAGTGGCCAGCAATATTGCATAATCGTTCGCGCATACGCGCTGTACGCCGAAGCGATCCGCGCCGCCGGCCGTGAGCCCGACCGGGATATGCGCCAAGCATTTGGCAGGATCCTGACTTTGTTGGAGACCGGCGTCGATCCCGGGCCATCCCTAAACAATGCCCAACCAGGTGCCACGTCCCCCTCTGACGCGACCAGGGCGGGATGTGGACAGTCCGCTCCACCAAGTGAATCCGTGAAGGAAGTGACGGCGCAATGGTGGGAACTTAGCAAAAGCTTCGCAGTGATCGCGAGCTTGGCTGGACAGGGGCAAAAAGCGAGTTTTTACGCTAATCAAGCGCTCGAATTGCTTCAGAGGGTCACTAAGAACAGGCCTAAAAAAGCTGTGTTCGCCGCCCTCCAAGCATTTGCATCAGGTGAACGCTAATTGTGAGACTCCGGTCAAGCTGGCCGCCATCTTGCTATATTAATTTGCAACTGGGTCGGCCTCAGTCTCGAATTGACGTTTATTTTGAGACTGGAACCGGCCGGTCCGCGGCCTCGTCGACGCGGAACCTGCTTCCGCAGGCGGTGGTTTTCTAACCATAAGCAAGCGCCAAGCGTCCTCGGCATCGCTCCATCGCGGGGCTCCGACGGCCGCCAGCACAAAGCGGAGCTGGTTAACGAGTTTCTCCGAAGCACGAGTCCTGCATCCCTGGCCGAACGTGCGGTTTGCCGTCAAGCACCCGAGGTAGCAGCCGAGTGCCCGAATCGGGCTCGCTCGGATCTCTGCGGGGGGCGCTAGGAAATGGGCGTCCCTACCGCGAAACGCCGCGAGGCGGATAACCATAAAAAAACCTTATGCATCAGAGAACAAATACAGAACATCGCATAGACTGGACATGCTGCAACAGCATGGCGGGGCTCCGCACCAATTTCGCGCGCGCGTCTGGCTTCTGATCCTCATTTGCAACTTTGGTGATTTATGGTCAGCGCGACACTTCCTCGATGCCATCGAATAGCATTCAATGCAATGCTGTGGTCAAAGCGCGCCTTACAAGTGCCTTGGTAAGGCCAATTTTGTAACCATTCATAGTAAGCCCCTTGGCACGTTTGACTGCGATGTCCGCAGCCTCAGTGATCAAGGTCTCTTCAGGCAAGCGGCCAGCTAGCACGCCCTCAGCGTCAACAACACGATACGGATACGGAGCCACACCGCCAAGAACGATGCAGGGCATCCTCGCAAAGCTCATCGTTCATCGTTAGCGCCACAGCGACCTCGGAAAGAGCAAAGTCCCACGTCTTTCGGACCCGATGTTTTATGAATGCAGTGCGTAAGGAGGGTGCCGGCGCCGGCACATCGACCCAAGTGATTAACTCTCCTGGCTCGAGCTTTGTCGCTGGTACGCTTCGCGGACCTTGGAAAAAGTTCTCGATAGGGATTTCACGGCGACCCAAAGGACCGGCGACACCGATACGTGCGGAAAGGGCCATAAGCGCCGGCGCTAGATCAGACGGGTGTGACATCACACAGACCGCTGGCCGGGTTCGATTGCGACCGACGTAGGCACGACTGAGGGAAGACTATCGACAGACGTTTGTCTGGTCATGTTCCGACCCGGGCCGGGTTCAGCACCCACGAGACTTCGTTCCGTACGCCAAAAAAATCCTTTGCCGCACGATTTGTAACGGAATTTTAACGACGACTTGATGACGTTACCGAACCGATATTGATACGGTAAAGTAAGTATCGCTATGGGAGAAGAAACGTGATGAGACAACGGACACGCGTGATACGCGGGTATTGTCAGACGCTGATGGTCTTCGCTGCCGCGTTTACAGCGTCATGCAATAACCAGGCCGGTTTGGAGAAACAAACCGAGGTGATTGGCCAAGACGGCACCTCACACGGCCAAGGCGTCAACGAATGTCGCCAAGACAAATCAAAGACTGTGGCCAAGACACCAATCGCCAATACCGTCAAAGACTGTGGCCAGGGCATCAAAGACTGTCACCAAGACATCAAATACTGTGGTCAAGACGTCAACGACGTCCTAGAGAGGATTCGCCAGGACGTTGGCTATTACGAATACTACGAGAAGTACCGACGAGGACTCCATAATGATCCAGATAAAATTGGCTCTGGTGGAGTCTCGCTAGATCTTGTTTGTAACACTAAGGGCTACGATTTCGATGTGCAGAAGGTTACCCCAACTCTCCAAGTATACGCCTCAGAGGATGCGAGCGGCGATATCGGCCTGAAGATCCCCTTGCTCCCGGCGGGATCATCAATTGGTCCAGACATTAACGGCAAAAACATCCAGACTGCGACCCAGACCCTAACGTTTGATCGATTTTACAATCCTAAAACAGCTTTTCCACCTATCACCCCCGCAGTACATTATCCACTTACCAAGGAACTAAAGACCGCAACTGAACGGTCCTCTCAGAATAAGCGCCCTACAGTGACCCCCATTGCCGACACTCTTATACGCCTGAGGAAGGCCCTCGTACAGTCTGCTGCCCAGGAACCTTGCTTCGACACCGTAGATGGCGGAGGGCATTCCAACGATACCCTGACAATAAACTTCGTAGTTGAGAAGGATGATGATCCGAATATTGGGTTCAACATATGGGTAATTTCGGCCAAGGCTGGCATCGAAAAAGACACAAAAAACACCAGCACTTTGACTGTAACTTTTGCTCCTCTTCCGCTGCCGAAGTCCCCGTCGCACAAAGCCGTGGTCGCGAAACAGCTCGCGCGAGCAAGTTAGCGATCCGCGCCCGCCATTGCTCGGCGACCGCATTCATCGTGGTCGCCGCGTCGTTCGACTTACAGACTGCCTTGGTTGCAATCTGCATTTCTCGCCGTCGTCATTTGGCTGGCGGTGGAGAGCGGCTAGATTAGCGCCTTGCCTTTCGACGCGATCTTGATATCTGTCCTCTCCAAGTCCTGGGATCGCACCGTGTGCGGAGGATCGCTTGCCGCTAACTTCAACTTGACTCTCAAAGTGTTCGCATAATAAGCTGACAGGAATGACAACATTCGGCGAACGCATCCGGGAACGACGGGAGGAACTAGATCTCTCGTTGCGTGAATTTGCGAAGCTAGTGAAGTGTTCGCCACCCTTTATTTCCGACGTTGAGCGCGGCAGACGGTTTCCATCGGATCAAGTTCTGGAGCTTATGGCCCAAGTCCTAAAATTGAAATTGAAGGAGTTAAAGGAAATCGATCCGCGCCCGCCGGTCGAAGAGCTGAGAAAGATGGCTGAGAACAATCCGACGTACGCGGTTGCGTTTCGGACCATAGTTGCGAACAAGACGACCGCGGAGGATCTGCTGCGCTTTGTCAAGAGACAAGCCAAAGGCAAATCAGGACCTGAGAAGAGATGAGGGCCGTTTCAGCACAACGCAGCCGATTTTGTCGACGGCCGTACTACGGCATTTCGGAAATCGAGCGCAACTGTAACAACGCTCTGATCGCCGTAGGTCTTATGCCAAGCTCTCCAGAGCCAATTCGGATTGAGCGCTTCATCGAAAAATATTTCAAGTTGTCTCCGAGCTACGAACCTCTTCCCCCCGGTATCCTCGGATTCACGGAGTTTCGGAAGGACGGTGTAAGCGCCATCGTGGTATCGGCTGCATTGGATAACGAGGCCACCAGTGTGGCCGAACGCCGCATCCGCACGACTTTAGCACACGAAGGAGGCCATGGACTCTTGCACGCGTATCTGTTCGCACATGGAGAGAAACCACCTAGACTATTTGACGAAGAGAACAATCAGCCAGAGATCATGTGTAGAGACGTAGACGGCGTGCCCCCGGACAAGCATAGGTATGATGGCAAATGGTGGGAGTTCCAAGCGAATCGAGCCATAGGTAGTCTCTATAATGCCACGTCGCCTTATGCGTCAGGCAGTCGAGCCGTTCTGCGGTCCGGCCGGTGCACTAGGAACGCCCGTCATTGATGAGGAGCAGCGTGAGCGTGCA
>Ga0123355_10004205_pt1 | contig 20918 bp, 16 predicted proteins | sample TergutEmb28metaG_3_FD_89872 | JGI IMG/M metagenome (GOLD analysis project Ga0123355, IMG submission 89872) | Embiratermes neotenicus P1 segment gut microbial communities from Petit-Saut dam, French Guiana - Emb289 P1 | ecosystem: Host-associated > Arthropoda: Insects > Digestive system > Gut ...
CAATGCTTCCCATCTTTCCTGTTGAATTGCTGGGGTACTTACCATCAGTCCTGTTGAACTGCTACATATGCCTACAATGAGTCCTGTTAAACTGCTACAATGCTTCCCATCTTTCCTGTTGAACTGCTTGGGTACTTACCATCAGTCCTGTTGAACTGCTACATATGCTTACCATCTGTCCTGTTGAACCGCTGGGGTCTGCCTTGATCACATGCAGTTGCGTTGAATCACCTGTCCCAAAGGCAGCATACCAGAAAGTGAAGCACAGTTCGCCATAACCTTTCCCATGCATGACCGGGGACAGCAACTGGACAACATTTCGTTGCTGGTTTGTTGTAAAGATGTCAAAGAAGATGTAGCCTCCTGTGCATCAAAAATTGATTGAGTTCTTGTTACTCTGGTTATTTTGTGTCTCAGAAAGGACAGCAAAAAAGTTACTTATTTACTGAGCAGTATCTTCAGGGAAGTGACACTGGGACAGGTCTTTACTTCATGTAGGTCAATTTTTCCTCTTATTTATCATTCCACTGATGCTCTATACTCATGAAAAATCTGGCCATGGGAAATAGGCCTGTTAAAAGCCAGACTTACACAAAGATATAGTTTATTCCACCACAGGAGAGAAAAAAAGGAATACAATAATAACAGTAACAATGATAGCATAATTTGTAAACTTGTAGCATTTTGGTTTTTTATCTCTGCCACGTTCATATTTTGTATTATGTTGTAATTTTGCTGTGACGAGATTCACTTTAATTTTGGAAGTTTTGAAAATTTTCAAACATTCTATATAAATTTCATTCACCCTTGCTCTGCATTAAAATATGACAATGTACATCTTCAATACCACTAGCCCTGTCCAGTATAACTCTTTAATTCATTTTAATTACAAAGCATACTATTAGACACAATCATCATAAAAATTAACTACTGCATTGTTTGCTACCTTAATATCATTTTCAATAGTACAACAAGATTATATTGCAAACTTACATCCACTCTTCACCAGACTAATTTTACACAATGGCAGGCAACACAGAACTTTCCAGTATTCAAACTGGTTGGCAATCAGCAGTCCATCTGTTTTAATTCAATGTATTGCACTAAAGATTAGGTTTTTCTGAGCAAGTTTTTTATTTCAAACTGAAATTCTGCTGCTGCTGAAGGAAGGCACCTAATGACAGTTTTCAGGTAGAATAATGTCAATGTATTTCCAATTATTGTTTCTTGGTCTCAACAGTTTCATCTCCTTTCAGCATATTATCATACATCATTCATTCGATCCGTATGATCTGAATTTAAAACCTTATACTGAGGGTACTTGATTATATTGTGACTATTTCTTTTGAGTATATTTTGTACTGTGTTTGTTTCAATTTGTTTTGTAATGTGTGTGTGGGTGTGTGTGTGCATCTCTGCATGTCTGTGTCTGCGTCTGTGTGTCTGCATCTGTGTGTCTGTGTCTGTGTGTCTGTGTCTGTGTGTCTGTGTCTGTATGTGTGTGTGGTTTTTTTTTGTAATATGTTTACTTGTATTTACTGTGTTCTGTATTGTTTGCACTGTGTTTTTTGATTGTTACATTTGTGTATATTTATTCTTATTTGTTTGTACTACTGTAAGGACTACTGGCACCGAGTGACAACTCAATTGCAGTCATTATTATTGTTATTATTAGTAGTAGTAGTAGTAAACATTATAATCCATGATAATGAAAAGGGAACATGTATGTTAATAGACGTTGCAATCTCAGGAGACAGAAATGTGATAAAAAAAAGATGCTGACAAGATTCTAAAATATAAAGACCTTACAATAGAAATACAGCGCATGTGGAATGTAAAAACAAAGGTGATACCAGTAGTAATAGGGGCGACTGGAGCTATTTCAAAGTCACTCAGAAAATACGTGAGCAACATATCAGGAAAACATGAAGTCAAGGACCTACAGAAGACAGCCATATTGGGCACTGCACACATACTTCAGAAAGTACTAATGTAAAAACACAATAGATTCAACACTGAAACTAACGATATAAGCACCATGAATAGTAACAACAGAATAGCTGCAACACTGTATTCCGTAGGGACATAGTTTGTCTCATAAATACCCTGCATAAAGGTGGTGGTGGTGGTTGTTGTTTTATACAGTCCGGAATGAGAACTGCACACATGACAGTTATTCCATAATGCTTTTATGAACTAAATAATTTATACCAAACTTTAAATCCTAAGAGTATATGTAATTGCTACATGGCTTTCTTTTAATTATTAATTAATTATCAATTTTTTAATAATTTTAATTTTTAATTAATCATTAATTTTTTATTCACTTTATTAATATATATTACCGTCAACACAACTACAATAGAATATAATGCTAATGCAGCATGTTTCGACTTACAACAGTCATCTTCAGGCTATGCTAAGAATCGTTACAGCTTTATAGGGTGGTTGTGTGCAACCACCCTATAAAGCATAAACGATTCTTAGCATAGCCTGAAGATGACTGTTGTAAGTCGAAACATGCTGCATTAGCATTATATTCTATTGTAGTTGTGTTGACGGTAATATATAGTAATAAAGTGAATATATAGATACACAATGCGATGACTTCATTCAAATTAATTTTTCAATTCACATTTTTTCCTAATGTAGTTCACTGTACTTCTTGAATGTGTCCAGCAGCCTTCAAACTGTTTCCCATACGAAAGACACTGATCTGAAGTAGAAATCTCAAGACTCAGTAGTTTTATCGTACAAACCCACAGACAATGTCCCATCCACTCTGACACTACTCAGAGACACTGCAAAGGGGTATGGTCACATTTATGTGCTGGTACCTGATGTGAGAAAAGTTCTGTCAGAGAGCTCTCCTGGGTGATGCGTATCAAAGGCGACTTGCCAAGACATGAGACGCTCATTCGAATCTGAATGCGTCACGTTGCGCCACCCACAAATCCCATGCTCAAATGAACAGTCCTCTGAGCGCGCAAAAGCACGGGGTGGTTTTACTGCAACAGTACAGTTCCATGGCATCAGAAATACCTGCCGTTCAAACTTGTCATCAGTTAATTTATGTCAAAAAGGTATTTACATAAAATTCATTCCAGGTTACCAATACATCTACTATAAGGCAAGAAGGTTTTATGCAACCAAAATACTACACACATTTCTCTTTCACCACAACTAACTAAACTTACTGGTGCAATCTCCTTTGTAAAAGGAAATGTCGTCAATAGATATTGTGCCACTGGCCCTGTTAGGACCCCACATCCCCTCAAACACCACCTGAAACCAACAGACAAGCACTGCCATTCTCCTTGTATTTACACAAAATGTTACTTGTCGATTGTGTGTAACCATTCCTACCCCTACTTACTCATTCATTAATTACACACTTGTTGAGTTATTAAAACCAAATTAAACATAAGAGAATATCATAACACAAGAATCTATGGCAAATTTTAAAACAGCTGTAGGTAGACCCAATAAGTTACTTAACTTTACAGCTACATTTCAGCATCAGGGAACAGAAACGCTCAATGCAAATGAGTTCCTTTATAACCTGTTCACTTAACAGCACTGTCAGTAGCTCAAGCCATGTAGTGTCAAAATAAATTAAGTTTATATTTTTGTCAGGTAAATAATAAAGTAAAGCTTACCACAATCAGTCTCTTTAAGAAGAGTTACTGATATCCAAATTCGTTGTCACATTTTGTGTTCCTGCAATGTATGGTGGGTGAGTGTTTTGACGTTTCAGAGGAAAATACTTTCTCCATCTTCAAGGTAACTGAATTGTTTCAACATCTACTTCAACTAATTCACTCTGACAATGGAGGCATTATATTCCTCTGAAACGTTGGAACATTTAACTACTACATGGTTTAGAAGCCCAAAAGGAGGCAACCTTTTGTTTGATGTCATGCACTATCTAAAATATTAAATACTAAATTACCAGTATGTGAAAAAAAAAGTTTTGGCAATTCTTTTGTACTGTTATGAAAACTGGTCTCTTTATTTGAAGGAAGAACAATGTACAGGTTTTCAATGTGTCAGACATGACACAAGGGGCAGCATCATGGCTTGTACAGGCTGCAGAAGAATTTACAGAGAAATGTAAAATAGGCTGATAGAATGGGCTGGCCATTTAGCTCTGAAGGGGAGGTATTAAATGTATACAGAATTTTGATAGGAAGACATCATAATGCAGGGTCTTTTGTAACCCAAAACGGCATTTCAGAACAATAACATCGATCTTATTAGTACGTGCTGTGAAATTGGCAGATGGATAAAATGGGCTCCAGATTTTGTTCGAATGTTCATTTCAACATTACTAGTGCTACATCCCTGGTATTACTACATACAAATTAATTACAATTTATAATTACTACTCATTTTTCCAATATTTAATTCATAGCTCCATTGTTTAAATATTTATTTATTTATTTATTACTAATTTATTTACTTATTCATTTATTATTTTATGTTCTGTTGACCGTGCATCTCTATACAATCTTGTGAATGAAACCAACTTGGTGCACAATATTCTCAGTATATTTCGTTGATTTTATTTACAGCCTCTACATGTTTCAGATCTCTCCAGGTCCATCATCAGGAGGAATAATTGTATATACGTGACACTAGGATTTTGTTATTTTGTTTAGCTAGCTATATACTGAGAATATTGTGCACTAGTTGGTTTCATTTACAAGATCATTTATTATTATTTTCTTCTTTCAATTTTGTCGCTAGAGAAAATCGGTCAGTAATGAACTTCCAGCTACTTATTTCTGCCAGGCACATTAGAAGTATTATTTTAATATATGAAAGAGCTCTGCTGAATGTGTTGTGAAATCAGGGCTCCAAAATTTTAAATCTTTTTTCTAGTATGTACAGGGCAACTGAAACTGAAACTGAATCAGTTTTATCTGTCTTCCCCAGTCTTACTCAGTGAAGCTGTAACCTACCTTGTAGCTGTCATTCTGTCTGATAGCAACTTGGCCATAATTCCACGTGGGTCCTTGATTGTTCGTGAGCTGCCAGATGGGTAGCATGTTCTGAAACTTCCCAACCTGCAGCAGTACACGGAGTATCCCAAGGCTTGGCCCTCCTACATCTATGAAGGGCTCATACATGAAATACCTGAAGAATTTGAACACTGCACAATATTCTATCACTTACAAACACGAAACACACCCTACGTATCGTGGCAGTTTATTCCAGTTCAATGAGAAGTGAAAGAAATGTATGTACTTGTTGGGATATCACCCACAGCAGTAAAAAGTGAAAAGAAAGTGGTCAGGAACTAAATTAGCAAATTATGGCTCTCATATAATGTTATGTTCCTTTTTTGTGTACCTTACTGATTATCAAGTGTTTTGATTATACAAATGTAATGGCTTAAGTGGATCAAATGTCAATGGAAGATTAGTACCTATACCTGATATGTTCTCACAGCACAGACAGGACACCAATAAGTAGGTCAAATCCTCGTTCCAATTGAAGTCAAGAGGGATGAACTACCACTTGATCTAACCTGCCTGATCACTTCTCACAGTACTGCCACAGGCACCCTAAACTCACTCATATGATGAAGTACCATTTACACACATAATTACCCACAAAGTAGTTATTAAGTTTAATGTATCTTTGACATGGGATTTGCCAAGTTCTGTGTGTTTATGCGGCACAATGTATCACGCCGCAGTGATGGCTGAAATATTAGAAAGTCAGCCATGAATGCCACAGTAATTCAGACTGGAGTGTCTCACAGTGGTCTTGGTGAGGGCTCAGGTTTTCTGGGATGTGGTGTCATGTCACTGGGTAAATGCAACAGTTCTGCTTACACCACATTGATTGTACAAGCTGAAGGCACAATGGTCTTTCAAAACACTGGGAACCACACACATGATGACAAATCATCACATACCAGAAGATGCTTCAGCCACAATAACTTTTCAAGGGATTGAGGCAGAGAACTGAGTACAGTGTTGGTGGATGCAGTGACGCTGGCAGAGGTATTTTTCTGACCACTTCACATTGCAACATGCCACTGATCTCAGTGAGAATGTCTGGTACCAACACTAGAATCAGAGATCCATATCTTCTTTCGTTTTCCAATGATGGCTCAGTTCTTTGTTTAAGAATTCAGAAAAAGACCCTCTCTATGGCACCAACTATACCCCATAACACACATTTAAATTCAGCAGACTGAAACAAATTCCTCTGAAGTGGACATAATAGTGCCATGCCAGGTATCATTGTAAACAGAATAATCATTATGATTAGTATCTGATCAGACTGTACACCACATTAATCAGATGACTTGGGATTCCCTCATATCCCACGTTTCTTTCTAAGTGCGCTTGATGATGCTGTATCAACTGTGGAACTTATGTTGTCACAAGAGAACTGTGGCTGAGGAGATATGTGAAAATTATGTGAAGTGTCTCCCATTAAGTCCAAAATATGAGCCAAAATCATTGCAGGTGTCTTCAGCCTTTTACTCAAAGAGTATTACCAGGACATACTAAACTTTCAATTTCAGATATATGCCACATTTTGGAGTGTCTACTTATGTGTGGGAACACTCCCAACTATGAAGCATATGTGTGCTGTAGTCAGTTCACACTACTGCAGCTAAACTAGTGCTAACAATTCAAAACAAATGATGGAAGTATCCTGGATGAAAGTCCAGCCCAATTACATGCTACGTGTATTTTTTTACACAATCAAGAATTATGAGCATCTTTTCCATTCTTGACAGTAAGCTTATTACAACTGGCAAACCAGCAGGAAAGGTGTTTCTCATGAAGCACATTTTTTTTTTTTACTTACTACTACTGAGATAAATGCAGATATGTCTCTTATTGTATGGGACAACTTGAGTCCACAGACCTGACACTGCAAACAATTAGAGCATAAATAAAATATATTGATTTTCGCCTGTTTTGTTTTGTAACATTACCATACATTAAAATTAAGTAATTTTCAAGAATAAGAGACCAACGTGATGTCACAATTTATCAAGTTTTATTTCACTTCTTCTATGCTCAACATGTTTCGGACATTAATACATCCATCATCAGGAGCCTGCGACATTTTTGTTGTATCACCACATTGGTTGTGTGTTCTACCACATGGATACCACCCCAACCAGCAACACCGAAACTCCAACAAACATCGAAACAAGAACACACAACCAATGTGGTGATACAACAAAAATGTCACAGGCTCCTGATGATGGATGTATTAATGTCCAAAACATGTTGAGCATAGAAAAAGTGAAATAAAACTTGATAAATTGTGACATCAAGTTGGTCTCTTATTCTTCAACTATCACAACGATGCATGGTCCAATATACATAAGTAATTTTGTTAATATTTTACAACACATTCTTATTCATGTGCACCAGGGATCTGATGATTGCAGGGCAGATAATTATATTGATATATTTGTCAAAATATAAATCTATGAAGGCCATGAATATAAGCATAAGGTTGAATTGCGCCTTTCAGTGGTTAAAAGTTGGACAACCCTGGGACTACACCATGTCTTATTGTTTGTATTTTTTTAAAATGAACAGAACTATTTGAAATTCGAACACAGAACACCTACGTGTTCACATAGCAGTGAATATTCTAAAATCCCTGTCCATTAAATTTACCCCTGACTTGCTCCTGCTAAGGCAGAACCTCTGGAAAGGTGAATGGGTGCAGCACGGACGTTTTGTTTTATTTTGATGTATTTCATCAGCATTTGGTTGGAAATATGGGGCCAGCTGAGGGCCATACCGATATCCTACATGTCTGTTTCTGCTGGCACCGCAGAGAACACTTGATATTCACCAAAAGCTTAAGCATTGAGGCTCCTCTGATCCTTTCAACTGCACAGATATCAGCTGAGATGTACTTCCGGTTGGCTGCAACAACTTCCGTCCTAGATTAAGGTAGAATTCTGCAAGAGAGAAGTTTGAACTCTCACACAAAGCCATGTATATAGCAGCTTGCACTAGTAGATTATTTAACAAAGGATGTGAACTTCAAGGGTAGTTAATCATCAATTACTGATGATAAACAAGAAAGTTCATAGTCTGTCTCAAGGTACAGAGAAAGTACTGGCAATGAAATCGAAAATAATTGAGCACATACACAGCGTGACCAACAGACACCACTTAAATATGTCAGAAGCTTTAACAAAAGACCTAACCTGCCCAACGTAGAAACTTTAAGTGAGCCTCCTGTTGGTTGTTCACGTCAATGAATGATTCAGACCTACAGTTATTCAAAAGCCAGCATTCAAGAAGTGATATCATTTCAGTGAAATATACAGGTGCACATATAGAAAATTGATATAGAATTTTGATAATCCTTTACATCATTAAAGTTTATGTGCGCCCAGTATACTTCACAAGCAAACCAACAGAATATTAACTCCAAGGAGTAGAGTCATATATGAGAAGCCAAAGTCAATTATTGAGAAAGTCTCTCTCTCTTACAGAACAGAAACTCCATTACCATGTTCACTAAAGCCCATTACACTCCCCATCCTAAATAACATGAATTCTTTGCTATCTCTTTTTTGAGTCCAATTTTAATATTATCCTCTCATTTCTCCCGGTATTTCAAGTACTCTTCCCTTCTGGATGTTCAGAAAAATGTATAATGACTCATCACACATGCTATGTATCCCTCCAGTCTCATGCTTCTACATTGGAACACACTCATAATGCTTGGTAAAGAGTACAATTTGTCGATGTCTCACTGTACAATTTTCTGGCATCCTTTGTTTCTTCTTTCCCTTTAGGTTAAAATATTGTTCTTAGACACTCCCACCCTATTTCTTTCAAAGACATTGTAATGTTATCCCCCATTTACACCTATGTCTTCCATGTAGTCTCTTTCCTTCAGGTTTCTCAAAACCCCAAATGCATTGCTCTAGTCCCCCATGTGTACCACAAACCTAAATGTAATTTTATTCATGTCCATAAGAAAATCACAAAACTCACAACTGCTCAGCACAATTATAGCTATATTTCTTGCTCAAAATCAGACGATAAATGTCAAAAGGATGGACAGAAAAAAATTCAACCTCTTAAGTCAAGCATGGCTTTGACTGCATCATCGATTTTCACAAAACACACAACCACTCACCATTATTATGGGAATATTTTCTGTAAAAAGCTTCACCCCAGTCGGTCAACAAATATGGAAATTTTGGGTGGATACTCGGGTACGCCTGCTCGCTGGACTGATTTGTATGAAATTCACAGATGCTGCACAGATTTTTTGTAAAAATAAATTCCAATACATAATTTCATAAGAATAAGACAAAAGTTTACTTACTGCTAATGTATCAAACAGGGATAGGCAGACAGAGTTGTGCAACAAGCATGCACATGGTTAGGGTGTGAAGCATTTGTACTTACTGATACTGTATCACAGAGGGACAGACAGACAGAGTTGTGCAACAAGCATGCACATGGTTAACCATTTTTTACTCCAGCGACTGACAAGTTTATTGATGAATAAGGCTGCTGATTGTAGACAGCACAATTGCAGAGTGCAGTTTGTAGAGTTCAGACAGTGGAGTGCAGCCTGTAGAGTGTAGGCTGTACAGTGCAGACTGTAGAGTGCAGGTTGTAGACTGCAGACTGTAGAGTGCAGGTTGTAGAATGCAGACTTTAGAGTGCAGTCTGTAGAGTACAGACAGTGGAGTGCAGCCTGTAGAGTGTAGGCTGTACACTGCAGCCTGTAGAGTGCAGACTATGGAGTGCAACCTGTAGAGTGTAGGTTGTAGACTGCAGACTGAAGACTGCAGAATGTAGAGTGCAGTCTGTAGAGTGCAGGCTTTAGATTGCTGACTGTAGAGTGTATGTTAGACTGAAACGTGAGGTTACCATTCTCGTTGCTTCCGATTTGAGCATTACTAGATGGTCTGCGCTGGTAGCGGATATTCTGTGTCCTTACTGGCACTCGCTGCCACTCTATCCTGTCACGGCCCCTTGCTCCCTGACCACTAGTCCACCCGCACTCATCCACTTCAAATGTGCAGTCCCCAGCTAGAGGTGCAGCCACCTGTGGGGCCACTGAAAAAGAACTCTGAGTAGGAATAGGCAAAGCAAAATTATATTTGTCATTTATATGTTTGTATAAGTTAGTTGACAGGAAACCACATAACGTGTGTTAGGTGAAACTTGCGAACATAATGAAGGGTACATTTTGCTTATTTGGCAGGAAGGCTGAACACATAATTTTCTTATACTGAGTTTCATGATATCAAAACACTCTAAATTTCCTTCATTATGAAGGCATGTATGGAGAACTATAGGAACTAACATCAGAACTATAGGAACTAACATCAGAACTATAGGAACTAACATCAGAACTATAGCAACTAACATCAGAACTATAGCAACTAACATCAGAACTATAGGAAGTAACATCAGAACACATACCAAAATAATTTTGCCAATTCTTATTACCATACTGTGCAAACTCAGCACACAGCAGCATGCACGACAGCTGGATGTCCAGTCGCCCGATGACTAAATTTGTTACAGTGGTGCCTAATATTCTCAGGCCTTCAGTATGGTACTGGGTTCTGGCACCTAGATTTTAAACTGGCTCCTAGATTATTGGAAAATATGTTCACCCCTGGCGTGGAGGATAAGTTTTAAGAAGTACCTGTAATGGAAATGGCTTTTAGGTTTGTACAGAATGGAATGGAAACTTAGGTAATTGACCTAGGTCACTCGTACAGAGAAGTCTTCCTGTTTGTGGTGTGCCTGAGTGAGATCGCGACGCCTCGACAGTGAAGAGGCCTTGGCCCAATAGGGGTTGTCAAGCCACAAAAAAGAGTCCAGGAAACAATGGGGAGCATAAAATACAAATATTTATTATCTATCTGACTGACTAACTTACCAACGAACTCCATATTGCAGAAGCCTTTTTGAGAATCTAATAGTTTCTCAGCCAGTCAAGAAATTCCCGGCATTTTATACAACCCGAAGGTTCATTACCGCATTCACAACAGCCCGCCACCTGTCCCTGTCTTCAGCCAGATCAAACCAGTACAATCCCTCATCCCATTTCTTGAAGGTCCTTTTGCATAGTACCTTCCAACCTCCGCCTGTCTTCCAAGTGACCCTGTATACACGTTTCCTCTCCCCCGCACGTGCTACACGCCCCGCCAATCTCAATCTTCTCAATTTGATCACCGAAGTATTATTTTGTAAGCAATACAGATCATTAAGCCCCTCATTACGCAGTTTTCTACATTCCCCTGTTACCTCGTCCCTCTTACGGCCAAATATCTTCCTCAGCGCCCTGTTCTCGAACACCCTCGCCCAATGTGGTTCGCTTCATATCAGAGACCACGTTCCACACCCATAACGAATTTAATGTTGTGGCTAAAATACATTTCAAAACGCAATGAAGAAAACAAGATAAGTGGCCATTCGTTGCTAATGTAACAATGGGATACGGAAAGAGTTGCTAATGGCGGTGCCAACAGTTCTGCTTTGAACGCTGACATAAGACCCGGCCATTTTGCTGGACTGTTAACAGCAGAATTGCAAGACGTAAAGTAGTCACTGAAAAAACACCCTCTTTAACGAGTTAATTGTTCGTAGAATTGCTATGAACACAGGCGACTGGCGGTAGGTGACGCCATTAATAAGGTAAAAAATACATTCAGAATATATTTCTTTGCCTTTTCAATGTCATTGTGCTGAAAGGAAACTTGCACAAAGCTGGTTTCCATTGATCTGTGTCAAGTTGCCTTTCGTGCCTTACACAGGCCGATCAGGCGAGCTGATGAATGTTATTGAAGGCGGGAGGTTAATAACATTGCCAGGTATGAGCTTCTGCCCCATTGGTCAATACTCCGTCGTTATTTTACTGCGGTCTTTCAAAATATGCAATTCCCTACCCCATTCATCCCTATACAACGTGCGAAAGAGCAGGAAATATCGTGCAGAGCTGTGTGACCAGCAGCTTCTCCTCTTCGTGCATTAATAACGTTGCGCAGTAACAAAAGGCAAACTAAATCACGTGATAAGCAGGAAAAAACAAATTTACATTCAGAAATTATAAGACACGTATTCACAGTACGTATGTATGTGTATATATATATAATTGATGCAGGGGTGCACAATTCCGGGAGCACTGTCGTCCGAACGACTAGACATTGTACGGTAGCAAAGGCTACAGTATCATTGCTGCACTTCTTTCCCCACACGCACCGATATGTGCAACACTTCACATACACCAAGCAGAAAAGCGCCACTTAACAGCCGCAGTTCACAGGTCACAGCAGAAATTTGGGGCCCTCAGTTTGGAACTTGCTTCATGTCAACCTCCTGGGGTCTAGACTTTGGAGGTCGCTCCCAGATTTTTTGGAAATTTATGGACCCTTGTGTTAACAATAAACTATATATCGATAGAGTAGTTGTATAACCAGAGGACACAACTGGAAACAGCTGGAGACGTAAAATTAATAGTTAAGAAGATGCAAAAAGAACTGCAATTCAGTTATAATAATAATAATAATAATAATAATAATACATTTGACTGCAAATGGGCTGTCGCCCGGTGGCAGTGGTTATAATGCATGTACATAAATATGAAATAAGGATCTAAGAAATTTAAATCGGGAGGGCTACATGAGAAGCAATGCAGAAGCAACACAACTTACAGTAAACGTATAAATAACCTACCGAGAAGGTCCAGATGGGGAGTAGAGATATAGCTCTACTCTTTCTTTAACCTCAGCGCTAGATTGGGGTGGTTGGTTACTGCAACGCTCTACCGACGAGAATGACCCGCTTTCCATTGTAGAGAAGGATAGGTGAGCCCCAGGGCCGGTCTGGACGGGAGCAGAAAATCTCGTTTCCACCGGGATTCGATCTCCGGACCGTCCAGCCCGTAGCGAGTTGAAATACCGACTGAGCTATCCCGGGCCATTTAGAATAAACTTATACAGAGCCAAATCTGTTTCGGAAGGTGGGGTGGGTATACATTTTAGCTAGTAAACAATCAGGTAATTTAAACAATAAATGCGTTGTGAATTGATTACCAAGACAAAAGGGAACGAAATATTTTAATACAGTGTACTGCGTTTTATACGTGGGGATTTTATTAGACGACAAACAGACACTGGACACCCAGCAGTAGTGTCAGCACGTTGTACAGACCCACAAGTTTGGATGGAAGAACGGGACCATACCAGGGATCTAGAACGTGTGTCATCCCCGTTGTGTGTGTATGAACTGGGATAGGTGTGCAGTCGAACACAACTGTGTCACATAGGTGTATTTAATGACTATATTAAGCAACTACATGTTTCGGCCTTTTCTAGCCATCTTCAGTTTGTCTTGAGAGAACAAACTTAAAATCGTACTATATGTATTGCGCGCGCAATACATATAGTACAGTTGTGTTCGACTGCACACCTATCCAAGTTCTTACCAGGGATATAGACCTTACGTGACGTCTACACAGCTTCAGGCCTTACCGTAAACTGATCCCTGTCTAGAGAACTTTTTCCGTAGTCTACAAAGGACCTATAGAACGCCCAGTATTAGACGGTGCTCAGGCCAAAAGTAGGCCGCAGGGTTCACAACGAACTGATGTATCTGATACTTGACATACCCGGACAAGGGCCCTGTACGAACGTCACGTCGTCCACTGCGATGTCACTCATGCCAGTGCTACCAACGGAAGCTTCTAGAACAACCTGCATGACAAACAAGTTAAATAAATATAAACATGAGCCGAAAGAATTTACATACAAACGGATATCAAATAATGCAACCAAATAAATACACGAAATTTTATTAGAAAGACAAAAAAATATTTTTTTTTGTCTTTTTAGTAATATCACGGATATGCAACATACTAAAGCAAGTAAGTACATATTTACGGGTCACAAATGTGTTTATTATTTAACCCGTACTACACGTTTCGGCCCTCTCGATCTTCGTTAGGGATATCATTTGCTGCTGAAATTCGAGCACGCAATAAAAAAGTTTTATAAAATTAACACACAGATACACATTTTTTAACCGGGGGAGATGGTGGTGTTCTCCGCGCCCAAGAGCAACGACAGTGTGCGTTCTCGTCACTTTTCTGCAGTTATTCGTTACCGAAATCCGAGTTCGAAGTGTCAGACGCAAAGGGACTTGGCTCAAGTCCTTCCCAAACGGTATGCAGTCTACATCTTACTGCGGGTCACCGACGGGTTCTGCCGTTTGTTGTGGGCGATGGTAACATGACAGGGACAAATTGCAAATTCGTTTTATGATTACGCTGAGATATTAAACTAACCATAGAATGAATCTGGAATTATAATTTTATTTTTTGTGTCACGTACTGGCCTGAAGATGACCGACCGTTGGTCGACACATGTAGCCAACAATTTACCTCAAAAAACGAGCAGTAAGAACTTGTGGATATAGTAATTCTATACCCAATTACGCCGATCCCAGTGGCCGCGCGGTCTAAGAAGTGGGTCTGCGGCCGCTCGCTTGCTGAAATTGCGGGTTCCAATCCCACAGGGGACATGGATGTCTGTCTGTTGTGAGTGGTGTGTGTTGTCAGGCAGAGGTCTCTGCGACGAGATGATCACCCGTCCAGAAAAGTCCTATCGAGTGCGGTGTGTTTGAGTATGATCTAGGAACCTCGTGAATGAGGAGACCCTGGTCCAATGGGGGCCGTTGCGCCAAAATAAAAAAATACCCAAATATGGTACCATAAACACAAAGGGATGTCAATCGCAAATATAATACCACCTTTTTGTATATTCCAGTATTATAGGTTTTAACAATGTAGTTCGGTAGGCGAATTACTTCTACCTTGAATTGAGGGGCGGAAGTTTACGTTCTGCTGCAACGTCAGCAGTCACCTTCCTACAGGATTTGGTACCCCAGATGAGAGCTGTACAGTTTGACAACGCTGTCAAATTCCCATATTTCATACGTTGGAAATATGGGCCTAAAAGTTTTTAGTACGTCACATCAAACGTTGTACTTCATACACCGGACCGACCGTGACCGCAGAAGCTGACGGAAGGCCTTCAGTCAGACCTGACATGGTCAGTGTCTTACCTGGAAGTCGTGGATCGAAGACACGGTGACGTGTGCCATGAACCAGGCATTCCCCGCGCTACTAGACAGCGCCCACACCTGGTGCAGTGATGGAGTGGTCATGTTGTGCACCCTGATTAGAACCCGGAGGGCCCCGACCAGTGGCCCAAACATGTGGAACCAGAACCGCATACACCATGGCGCGTTCGGGTCTGAAACCATCGGTACAAATCATGGAACCTGTCCTGGGTGCGGCATTCGAGAAAACTCCGACATTTCCCCCCCCCCATAAAGTTAACAAGATTCCACAAATGCAAAGAAATCGAATATTAATGAGCTGTAAAATTTTTTATTCATGTACAGCCGGCCATGCAGTCAGTATCTATGGCGGACGGTGACATTTCAGTTGCTAATAGTATTTTACAGCCAAAACGCCCTTTTCCAAACAGCATGTACGAGTACCATTCAACGCCCTTTCTCGATCTCTCTGGTATGGTGTACACCTGACAAAATCTCACTGATTCCATCACGCAGGCATAGAGAGGGAGCTACTCTTAACTCCGGAATTAGTTAAACGCTCAGTTTGAAGCCCCCGCCCACTTTACCCCAAGGAAAATAAACCCCGGTACCAACTGAACAAGACAATATTTAATGGGCGGTTGCATAATGACGTGTCACCAAAGCGATTCGGAACAGCTAAACATGTCGAATGCCAAGCTGCAAACAAAGTACGAGTGAAACCGTTGTCACGACCCGCTTCCTCCATAACTACCGTCGACAGTGCATTTGTCGGGTGCTTCTTGCTCTGACCCATCTGGTGGTCATTAGCCGCGGTAACCTCTGGGTTGTGGTCTGGAGATACCAACTTGGAACTGAAGCTGCAACCGTCGGGGACTTCATGGCTGATACAGGCCCACTGCTTTCCTCCGTTGGCACTCCTTCCTCAGCCAACTACACTCTTTGCCGTCGTTCGGATGCTGTACCTCACTGCGGTGTGCTGCCACCGTTCCCAAATAAGGCTGCAATTCGTCTGCGTTAGCAGGTGTAGCAGAACTATCAAGGGAAAGGGCTGTGCCGTGTCTAAGGGACTACATATGAGATTTGTGGCGGACAAAGTGTCACTGACACGGCGTTTCGAGACCTTTAATTTCCTCTGTCATTATTATCATTCCACCAATCATTAACACTACATGACAGTGTCCTTAATAATACCCATACAAAATCAAGAGAAGTTGCAAACAAAGCGTGGATACTGGGCCCTGATGTGAGTGCCTTTTGGTTGTCCTGAAGGGCAAAAGACTGGCATTCCTTAATCAATTCGAGATTCGTACCTGTTGGGGGGAAAATCTGGCTGCTAAGACGGGCGATATCGCCCGGCCTTCTCGGAAAGCTGGAATCAATGAAGGCGTAGCCTCCTCCACCACTTTTGTCCGGAGCCCTGTCAGAGGCCGGTCCAGTAACTGGATTTCTACTTCCACGGCTCTACACAAAAAAGGCGCAGAAGGCATTCGATAAGCTACATGCACAGTGGGAACCAACTGGGAATGTCGGTCTGCCTCTGAACATTAAAATGCACTGGTATTGTAAGGAAGTGAAGTCCGATCGCAAACTCACAGCACCTGTTTGCGCCGGCAGGTTGCTTACAGCGCGGAGTACGAGATGAGTAGAGGCCATGGCACGGGAGGTTGGACGGAGCGAATTATCACTGCAGCAGAATCGTCTCTCTTTCTTATAACGTGGTCTGTGTCGTTACCACAGTACATAATTTCATTTCCATGTTATATGCGACACATCGTGTCCTTGACTACGGATAACGCTATGGTTTCCTACCTTAGAGAGTGGAATACTACAGTGCGGGTGTTACGTGAAGAACAGTTATTTATTCACTCAACAGTGACAAGCATAGAACGATCTGCCCTCCAACACTGATTGTATCTAAGTAACTCGACACTCCTGTAGCGCCTCCTGAGGAACAGGCCACCTACAGTGACTGGAATAAATTCTTTAACCACTGCCACGAGACTGCGATCGGACTCAACAACATAATCGAATATTACCGGCAGGCATGGGAGAGATCAATACGTCACGAATTGTCTCATTCGTAAAAACGAAAAGGATTACTTGAAAAGATATAGGCCGGGGGGGGGGGCAGGATAGTTGAGAATGGATCTTAACCCTTTAAACGCCGAGTTAAATCCCATCTGCCCTTTGCTAGCATTATTCGGAGCTTGCCATATTCTCCACTTTAGCAGGTAAAGGATTAAAGAAGGGGGTCGGTTGTGGGCACGTGCAGTTGGATCAAGATATGGACCAATGGCGAGTGGTTGTTGTGTGCACGAAAATGCACAGTTTTTCACGGAGTCATCTTATGTTCGATTCATGCTTCATTTGGTGAACGTATGGTTTTGCTAGCCAAAATTTGCTGACATTTAACGGCTGGTGCGATTTTATTGACGCTGTATCAACAGCGGATATTATTTAGTGACCAGTGCAACGACAATAAGCCTATAGGCTGAGATGAAAATCGTTGCAGAATACGTCACGATCTGCATTGGAATCGCAAAACTCGTCAGACGGTGCACTCTGTGTTATTTAACAATGCTTAAAAGTCAAGTCGGCGTCTAATTATGAGGGAAGACGTAGGCGGCCTTCAAGAAACAAGCCGAACGTTTGTCTGCAGAACCTAAGCAATAACCAGTAGATAAGATCATTATGGCTGGTCTACGGTCCGAGGTCCAAACCCAGGACTTTCTAAACACGCAGGGCACTGGTGAACTTACAAGACTCCAGTCGAAATCATCTCCCTGCTCGTTTCCCCAGTCACAGAATCCTGCAGCGAATGTGCAGAATCCCCTACAGTGACTTCCAGGGTTCTGTCTGATGCTGTCCACAGCTATGAATCCGCGGTACAAACGAGAGGGGTCACTCACATCCACGGAAATGCCTTCGAACATGATCTGCAACACAAATTTATAACACTAACACACTCTGCGTCGTCACCTCGCATTTATCTCTAATTTTCTATTAAAAATACCTTTAATGAAGCTACCACGAACTTGCAAAAGGCAAGGTGACATACTCGGACAATCTGACGCCGATGATTTTATTCCGACTCTGATGTATAAACGCATGTGTGTAGCAGATGATACACATCACACTTCTGCATAATCACAATTGACATTTAAGCATTTGTACCACCACGGCACCAAGGCTTGTATACCGGCCGAGTGTCTGTAGCCAAGAGGCGACAGCGTGATTCACGTCGGCGTCGGTTGAAATCGCTTGCCAGCAAAGTGCTTCTTAGGAGGTACAAAGAGATTGAAATCCGTCAGCCCAACACCAACAACGGACTTGTAGCTGGGTACGCCGCTATGGCAGATGCACGGACCTACCTCCATACACTCCCAACTCGCGCACAAAATAAACGCCATATTGTCTCCTAACTTGCCTTATGTGGAACCTCGGACGTATAAAGGAACTGTGTGGCGACCCACACGCCCTGGGTGTGGTACTCGGCCTGCCACACCACATCGTTGTCAGTCGCGTTCGGAGGGGAAGTCCCCTTGGCGGACTCCGCCTGGAGCAGAACACGTAGTTCGGCTGGGCTCAGTCCATCCATCACGTACCTGCCAATACACCATCAAATCAACAACACAGTCATCAATCGGTCGTCATTCTGTAACACCCTGAGGTGGGGCTGACTTTAGGCTGGGGGGCCACTCTGCATGTTACCATTTATCTTTGGGTTACCTAACGGCTATAATTCTACCATTTTATACAGATTTCCTCTCTTATCGTAGCCCTCAATACGGCAGCTGTAAAGGGATGTCCCGGCGGAGGCGAACTTCCTATGAGATACAGCTTCTTTTACCGGTACATGATAAAAGGACAGCCTTACTTTGCACAGACCATTGAGTTTACCAAATTATAACGTAATTTCACTATTGAGTGGCAAGCACTGGGAGGTTCAGAGTACGATTTTGGGCCCGGGGATCAGCTATTTTAGTTCAAAAATTGGTTTCATCAGTCAGAAGGCACATTTCCCATTAAAAACGGCACACTAGCTTCCTCCCACATGCCATATAACTTACTATTTTGCAATACTCCTCCAGTATCAGGGACACGGGGTGGCGCAGTTAGTTGAGGCACTGCGCTACAAGCCGGAAGGTTCGGGTTTCGATTCCCGATGGTGTCATTTGAATTTTTCATTGACATAAACCTTCCGGCCGAACTACGACCTTGGGGCTGACTCAACCACTAAAAGAAATTAGTACCAGGAATATTTCCTGGGGGGTAAAGGCGGCCGGTGCGTAGGGCTGACAACCGTACCACTTCTATATAACGACTGTTTTGAAATCTGGGAGCCTCAACCTCCTGGAACCCTCAGGGCCTGTCCAGGCCTGTAATGGGATTGCCTTTCCTTTACCTTTCCCTCCAGTGTCAGTATAAATGAAACATGAAATCCGTGTGGACACCATGAGGGCATATTGTGGGCGTGGAGGTACAGCTCTACTCATTCTTAATTCGCACACTAGGTACTCGTAGAAGCGAGTGACCAACTTCAAGTTTCGGCCGCTTCCCCAACCCACCCCAACATCCTCGCCCAGGAATACCCCCCCCCACCGGTACTCATTAACCAGGATGCTGCGTGGGTCCCAGAACCATTCTGGACGGCTTATCTCCAAAACTCACGCAAAATTTATGCAGGATCCTTCCGGTCCAGTACTGTGAAGGAGGGGGCTCTTCAGAATGGCTCCCGGGTACAGGATTCTGCCCACCTGGAGCGGAATCTGCGACGTCTCCACAAATGCGTAGCCCCCTGCAACAAAATTATGTGTACAGACAGACAATCGGATGAACTGAACAGTTCAGTGGCAGCTTGTAACAATTCTTGTCAACTCACCGCTGGTGTCTTCAGAGCTGAAGTCATTGGTCGGCCCGCCCAGCCAATTGGATGTCTGGCCGGTTCCCGTCCTCCAGGTCAGAGCTGCGTCTTCACCGATAACCCATTCACACGTGTTTGCGTCAGGGTAAACCCCAAAGTTGCATGAAACTGGGAACAGAGAGGGTCACGGAAGTAACACAAATTTCATCTCCGTATGTAAGCAGAAAATCAGTTTCAGACTGTGGCTGTCTTTAGAAGCAGAATGAAAATGTAGTGGGGACGACCTCAACAAGTCCAAAGTGTGCGTATGGTGCTCGAAGACAGGAAAGGAATAAAACTCTAAACTCCCCTGTTACAGTGTGTGAATGTACTGTAGGATACTCAGGAGAACGACTCTAATTGTAGTATTTGGTCTGCAGGATCAAGTCACGTTTTTTACGTGTTTATGAACAGCAACCGAAGTCTTCTAGTTAAAAATGCATTGGGCTGCAATTCAGTCGTGTTGTGAGTAAGAGAATTAATTATTTTCTGTCGTGATCAGTTTGTTTAGCGACGTACATAAATTTAACTTTAGGTTTGTTATAAACTAAGCAAATGGCGAATATTTAAGTGCATGAGCACGTTAAGTTCAGGGGTAAGATTAAACAGTAGAAATGATATAAGGAAAAATGCAGTGCCACTATTTTATAAAAGTGTTCGTACTGATACGTACGGTTCATGTTGCCTGCTCCTGACTTCTCTGGAGTCACCGTGGTTGTTGTCTTGGGTTTCGGTGTAGTGGGACGTGGCTTGGGCGTGGTGGTCGAAGTGGTAGATGTGCTCGTAGGGGGTAGTGTGAAGGGATTTTGCGCTGTATCTTCCTCTGTTGGACCAGAGTCACTACCTCCTCCTCCTTCACCTCCTCCTCCTCCTTCACCTCCTCCTCCTCCTCCTCCTCCTCCTCCTCCTCC
>Ga0123355_10004206_pt1 | contig 20913 bp, 11 predicted proteins | sample TergutEmb28metaG_3_FD_89872 | JGI IMG/M metagenome (GOLD analysis project Ga0123355, IMG submission 89872) | Embiratermes neotenicus P1 segment gut microbial communities from Petit-Saut dam, French Guiana - Emb289 P1 | ecosystem: Host-associated > Arthropoda: Insects > Digestive system > Gut ...
GGCTATTTTTGGTTAAAAATTGCAAATATGTAGTTTTGTTTAAATTTAAAAATAGCAAATTGCTCCTGAACCAATCATGAACCTCTAACAGGACGTTACTTAATTTAGTATTAAATTCCGTTTGACTTGAGCTAGTGATTATAAAACTGGTGTCATCAGCATATAGCACGAGTTGCAAGAACAATTCACTGTGTTATGCAGGTTTGAGACTTTTGTGGCTGGTACTGATCAGGCAGTAGCCTTCTGGTTTTGATATCATACAGGGTTGTAGAGTTACAGTGCACATGACCTCTTACACAAATAAATTACTGTGTGGCCCACATGATGGTATTTTACATTCTACACTTCACACTACTTACAAAGTTCATGCTTCAACTGTTATCCATGCACTGCATTTCATGAACAGATATTTCCCCAGTTTCATATTCAGTGTCTTTCAATGCAGCTGATAAAAATGAGACACTGTGCATACAAGTATATTCTTCCACATTACAACCAAAGTGAGCCAGGAAAATAGGAGCCTTCTCTGCCTACATCTTAGTGGTTTCTGCAGCCCAAGTTGGTGAATATTCAGGCGGCAGGCTTGACCAACACAGTAATTATTTGCCAGCTGGCACATTGTCATATATTCCAGGGAGCTTGTTTCTTACAGTTGATGTGCTTTCAGAGGATGTGTTTCTGAAGTGGTATAAAGATGGCCATTCTGTGAGGGGAAAGATGCTGTTTTTGGACTAGATGAAGAAGTTTATTGAATGGCTACAGAATGCTGAAGAATGTGAACATGACAGTACATACAGAGTGGGTCTGCTGGTAAGGCTGCCCATGACTATAGTCGTTAAATGAATGCTGGCTATCTTCAGTGTAGATACTTACACATAACAACTCCTTCTTACCCAGGACACATCAGTACACAGCACATGGACTTGATCCTTTCAGATAAAAAATATTGATATTAGATGTCTGTCTGCATGTAACTACACAGTTTGTAAACGATGGCATATCAATGAATTTTAACCAAGAAGGTGCCAAAAATATACTATCCATACTATCCACAATTTTATATTTATAGCTGCTATTATATATTTTTATTATTTTACATGCAAAATTGAAGTATTAATAATATATATTCCTCTTTATTGACATCTGCCTGAAGATGGTGACTTATTACTGAAACATATAGAGAGGTTCATGTTTATGGGTAAAATAATTTCATTATGTGTATATATTGGTGTATCTAAATGACTGCACATACAATGCAAGGAATGAATAATATGTACATACAAAACAGTGTATTTTTTAAAGCAACAATTTTGTATATATTCATAATGGGTAGAAATCATGAAACTCCTCACTATGCAGTTTCACCAGTCTCCTGTTACTTTCTTCCTTTTTAGGTTAAAATATTCATCTCAGCATCCTGTTTTCTTAAGTCTACAATCCATTTATTGAAACTCAATCACCTTCAATTGTGAGGGAATTTAAAATGAAACTTGCTACTAATGTCTATTAACTGTGATGTAGCATATAAGTGAATTTTATTCTGGAGCTATGTATAGACAGGCAAATAATTTAAACACAAAACAGATGTGTTTGACTATCTAGTACTGTGTTGAATGCAATGTACTACACCCAGAGTGTATATTTGGTACTACTTGCGTACCTGATTTCGATGCACAACAGCATTAGTCTTCAAAATAAAAGTGATTTTTTGTAAAGTATATGTACGTGGTCATGTCTCGAGATCAGAATGCAGGACGAATTCACAGTGTGAGGATTGATAATAGTACCTTTGAGAGGGTGGAAGAGTTTAAATATTTGGGAACAACTTTAACAAATCGAATTTCTACTGGGGAAGAAAGTAAGAGCAGATTGAAGTCAGGAAATGTTTGCTATCATTCGGTGCAGAATCTTTTGTCATCCAGGTTGCTATCCAAAAATTTAAATATCAAGATATATAGAACAATAATTTTGCCTGTTGTTTTGTATGGGTGTGAAACTTGGTCATTGACACTACAAAAGGAAAGGAAGCTGAGGGTGTTTGAGAACATGGTGTTGAGGAGAATATTTGGAACTAGGAGGCACGAGGTAACGGGGGAATGGAGGAGACTGCATAACAAAGAGCTAAATGATTTGTACTCCTCACCCAATATTGTGTGGGTGGTAAAATCGAGAAGAATAAGATGGGCTGGGCATGTGGCGCGTATGGGCGAGGAGAGGGGGTGTATAGGGTCTTCGAGGGGAAACCGGAGGGAAAGAACCACTGGGGAGATCTAGGCGTAGATGGATGGATATTAGGATGGATCTCCAGGAGGTGGGATGTGGGTATATGGACTGGATTGGGCTGGCCCAGTATAGAGACAAGTGGCGGACGCTTGTGAGTGCGGTAATGAACCTTCGGGTTCCGTGAAGTACGGGAAATTTCTTGACTAGCTGCAAACCAAGTAGCTTCTCACGAAGGACTCTGCACCATGGAGTAATTTTCAACAGTTTCCATTACTTGTATCCTATGAATCTAGACTAAGAGACTCGGTAAAATCAGAATTTACAATTATTTCTTGTAAAAGATGTGCCAAGTTTAGGTGGTGACTGCATAATTATGCGTGATTTCAGGCTTCCGCCGCGAAGTAGGTAACAAATACGCTTTTCTAGGTTATTACGCAGCGAGTAGTGGTAGTCTCTTACCGACGTTTCAGGACAAACTATCGGTTCCGTCTTAAGGAAGATATTGGCCCGAAACGTCAGTATGAAATTACCACTACTCGCTGCGTAACAACCCATAGATGCGCAGTTCTCTCTGCAAAATGATTAGATTTATTACCGACTAAACCACACTTGCGCCCTAGTTTGTCAGCTGTCAACCCACACTAGATGGTGGGACCATGGACTATCTCTAATCCGTGACAGCAGACAGTTCGGTGGAATACGTGTGTAAGTGCGAGGGGAGTGTTTGTGCTCATGGTGGTTACGAAGGTGGTGCATTAAGATAGAGGGAGGTGGCAGAAGTGCCCATTGCATTAACAGTGTCTGTTTTATTGGCTTCATACAATGGACGGAGAATTTCATAACGATTCGGATCATTTAATACCGCCATCGGAAGAAGACGTCGAGCTGACGGGATGTGCTGCCAAGCCTTGCTGCAACCCAACACATTGGCTGTATCGGTTTATGGCCCTCTTGTTTATGAGTCTCCTTGGGTTTGGTAAGACTACAGACATTTGTACAATTGAGCGCTTTTTCTCATCCCAAGTCACATAGGTTACTCATATCTTGCCCATATCGTATTACGAGGAAGTGCTGGCAGTAGTTCGAATGTTTTGTACTTAACCAGTGAACGGAGGCTAATCAAAATAAACACTGTGTTCGGGTTAAAAGTCACTTTCGAAAACGCATTCATAACCATTGTTTTAAATGATGAATGAAGACGTTCGTGTATTATTCGGGGTTTTGGTGGCAAAATACGTCGTGTAGTGACTGTTCATGGTTGTTTTGATATTAATACACTGTATCCCACTGGAAGACGAATTCGGTGATCTTGGGTGTGTCAGTAAAGTGGTTCTGTGTAGACAGAAACAGTGGTTAAGTCTTTGGAGTTGATGCTGTAACTTTGACTGACATTGCCATGTGTGTTCTTGTTCCGTGGCAAACCAAAATAACCCTCCAGCATTGTGTCCTGGATCAGGATGCCTGAGTAGGCAATGCTGGAATTTAATTTGTAACCACAACAGAACGTTTCTGTTTTGATAATTTTCAAACATTGTTTTTTTAGCCTTTTTAAGTTCTCAGGTGTTTGTCATGGTTGTTGATGAAATGATAGTCTTGTTTTGGATTTTTGCACCGTATGTTTATTAAACTTTCCTCCTCCTTCAGCTACACCAATATCCTGACCAGCAAATCTAGTTGCATGGACCAGGTTGTTAGGGAAGTAACAGAAATTGAACTACACCAAAACAGCATCAACAAGAAGGATGGATTCTCCCTGAGTACCTTGTGAAATCCTGTGATCCATTCCTTTGAAGGAAGAAGGCAGCAGGCATTCTCCAAACACATAATGATGTCACCCTCCTGAAGCTACAGTTCTCCTGCTTTAATACTGATGCTCACAGTGCTCTCAATCTTAGAGGTTTTCTCATCCGCATGCTATCACACACAATGTGATGTAACAGTAGAAACAGATAGGACCACAGTCACCGTCCTCATTTTTCGTATTTGTTTGTTGACATTTTTGCAAACTGTAGTACATGGTGTGTAATATTTTGGTTGAAGAACTCTCACTGAAAGAAAAAATGTTTGAATTATAGATAAGAGGAAAACAGTAATTTTTGAGACATTGGTGAGTATGTGGATGTTGCTGAATTTGAGGTTTGTGTACTTGTACTATGCATAATATAAACCATTTCACCTACCAGGTCTGCCTATCCTCGTGCTTATTTTGGCTTTTTCCAAGGTTACTTGCCATAGTCTGACAACCATATGTCACCTAAAGTAGTTGTTTAGTGTATTTTAAAGATATGGTATTGAAACATGGTTGCTAGTGCATTGTTTCCCAGTTTAATTTTACCATGCTTTGTACTCAAAAAAATTTTACTGAAGCCCTAATATAATTCCTATATATCAACAGTAGCAAAATAGAAATTGCTGAGTGTGACTGTGAATTCCACATGTACATAGTTTCTGGTTCATGTGCATGCCCATATATCTGATTGTAACTCCATGTTTTACAGTGGTGTATGATGCACTTAATGTGTACATTTGACTAGTGTCTTTTAACACTTTGTTTTCTTTCTACACTCATAATATCGGCTGTATATGTACACATTAAGGGAAATCAGTGAAAAATTTAGAGTTGTGTTTCTTAGGCCTCCCTTCCCAATTTTTTTTCAGAAACTCCTTTGTAGTTTGGAAAAAATTGATAGCCCTCCTTTTGATAAATGAGGTATTATTTAACACAAAGTGAAAGTGCAAAAATACTTTTTTTCAAGATTCATGTATTGCACAAACTTAAATATATGGATACAGGAAAGTGTATTTGCTTATTCAGTTTCCACATCATCTGTTTAGTTACATTATCCAGTGCATAACCTAGTCTCTGTACCAATCATAGTTTGTGAATATTGAATTGAAAAGGACATGGGAGAAATCAATTGTGGCAAACTTTAAGGCTGTTTCATGAAATTTGCCTGAGGCAACTAGAGAAAATCTGGAATAAACTCAGTCAGATTAGCCAGTCCTGAAGCCAAGATTTGAAGATGAGACCTCCTGATATGAAGCATGAGTGCTGCTTACTTGACCTTGACATTTTATGTCCCTTAGATAACTTTAAGCAGAAATAACCATGCTGTAGGATAGCATGGCTAGTATAGTAACGAGACTGTGAGCCGGACAATCCAGGGTTTTGTTCCTGGCAGGGGTAAGAGATTGTTATCTCCTGAAGAACACCCAGACTGGCAGGGGGCTCATGCAGCCTCCTGTTCAATGGGTACCTGGGATTCTTTTCACAGGGATAAAGCACCCCGGACACGAACCTCACCACTGACGTCCATCTCGTGCCAAACTACGAGCAGAGTTGTACCTCTGCCTCCCAATTATGGCTTTGTGAGATGCACAGGGACAACTTTACCTTTTTTTAGACCTTGTAAATTTGAAAAAAATTATGTTGCAATGGGCATTACAGAAAGACGTAAGTTTTGCAGACCATCATATATTATAGGGAAATGTATTAAAATGCAGTGGGACACTTCTTCCAACAGACACAAAACAAACATTTATTTCATACAAACAATCAGATCCACAGTAATCACACAAGATTTAAACCAACTTACATCCACCTACAGCTAATTTAACAAAGTTTCAAAAGGCACTGTACTGCTCAGCAATCAAAATTTTTAACAACCTTCCGCACGAAATCAAAGACTTAGCCAATTATATATTACCGTTTCGGAATGCTTTGAAGAGGTTTCTACTTACAAATTCCTTTTATAATAGTAAGGAATATTTTAATTAACAGAGATATTCCATTGAAATTTAAATGAACAATTAGTTTTAAGTACTTAATGCTGCACTCTATTTATAACTAATTTGGATTTATAGAATGCAAATAAATTACATTACATTATTGTGAAGTTCAAGAAAGTATAATGTTTTTACAAACATTATTTTAAAATGTTGACAAGAGATCATTGCATGTCTGTGCTAGAGTTATTTTGTTTCTGCCTGGCCACCTATACAAGGAACAGAATGTAATATGCTGCAGCTTGATAAGGTCACAACCATTGTGGTCAGTCACTCTGTGTGCATATAGTTGATTCTTTTTATATCCTTCACCCTCATCCTTGCATCTTATCTTTCAGAACCACAGTTATTTACACTAAAGTTCATTGACGTAAGATAGGAGTTTATGTAATGTCTGATGGTTGAACACAGCAGTGCATTTATTTAGGAATAATGGCTAATATCAATATTGATTGTGGTTATTTTTTTTACTTTGTATATGCAGGGTAAGTGTAAGGTATACAGTATATAGGGAATATGTAACTAGTTCCTACTCCTCTTTATTGGTCAGAGGACATGCAGCAGCTCGAATAAACAAGCTTAGCATATCAGCTGTGTTGCTGTTCCTATTTTCCTTCCACCATTTCAGTCACTGTCTGTAAGATATGGTGTTGGCTGACTAGCATATTGTTATTTTTGTGCTTGGTCTGCATTGCCTGGTCATACAGGGTTTTCACAAAAGAAGTAAACACTTTTAGAAAATCTGTGTCTAAAGAAAGTGAATATGGACAAATGTTGCATGCTTTAATGGAAGAACATTTCTGAAGGTTTGTTGTACCACCCACCATAAAATGGTATGCTCCTTGAGTTTGCTGCCAGAAGTCATTAAGAGCAATATGGCAGCCACCAAGTAGGAGGAGGCTTGATGTGTTTTGGATTATGTGCAATGTAAGTCAGTTGCAACTGTTCACCAAAATTTTCTCAGAGTTTTGTGAAGGATTCTCTGAGGAATTCCATTTAATACTATTATCATCAATTCAAACCCACAGGGTGACCATGCAAAGAGAAGAGCCATGGCCCTTCTCATGTTTCAGAGGAGAACATGCAGCATATTTGGCAGGCATTCGTTCATATCCTGAAGAAGTCAATCCCCAAAGCTTTTCTGTAAATTACCACACTAACTTTCAGGTGTGCTTTATCAAACAATCTATATATCATTGTAATTTCAAATATTCATTCCAAAATATGCACTTTTGAAAGGGGTTTCTTCTTTCATGAAAACACAGTACTGTATTGCAGACTATTTGTATATCGGTATAATGTATAACTGATACAAAATTGAATGGAATTTAACCATGAATGTTTATTGGGCTGAACAATTTTTGGTTGAGTGGTTGATGTATTATTGCAAATGAAACTAACTAGTGTTTCATTTTCTGTCATTCATTCTTGAAACCATATGAAGCTAACATGATGGTTGCCAAACCTTACCAACTTATTTGCAGGACACTCATATGTGCTGTCATGTTTTAACTGTTGTTATACTGTGAGAAGAGTATGATACAAAATGCCTATTTTCATTCACTTCTGAATTATGGAATCATCTTTTGGTGCAATTCTAGCTATAGCTGTAGTGTCTACCCTGGGTAACCTGTTCCCTGTTAATCCGTCCTCGGGCGGACACTACTTGTTATAGGGTTAATAACTCACTTCTTGCACCTAGGGTAGTGCTGCCACCATGTCAATACTCTTTTCCTATTATTGACAACTAATTTTCCGTATGATTTATCGGAACTTCAAGGATGTTGTAGAGCCGTTCAAATAATTCAATTCAATTCTAAATTGTATATTCTAAAATAATAATTCTAATAAATGAAATGTCCACAATAGCAATTTAGTTAATACACAGATAGGTTCAAATTAATCAATTAAATAATTGTCTCACCTCGTATACCTACTGGTGGTGTAATTTGGAATTTTGAACACAATAAAATTAACTAATTAATAACCAAACTTGCTCAGCTCAAAGTTTATAAAATTTCTGATCCAGTCAACACAACTCACCTTGTATAAACAGAAGATAGCAGAAGTATAACTGCATCTCAGTCTCTGCTTTGCACCAGTTCAATATATTATGCACAATATAAAAGTTTCTTCAACGTGGAGGTACGTAGCAACCAGCAGCAATCAAGTTGGCGAGTAAGGTGAATTGATGTATCATCCATTCTTTAACACATGGTTAAAGTGTAACAAGCTGACAAATGCCGAGCTCAGTCATTTTCCGCTGACTTCGCAAGAGTGCAGCTAGCGGCAAAATCCGGGTGAGTTTCATAAAGCTAAATACAACATATGTGTAGTAAATGAAACTCAGATTTGATATTCACTACGTAGCCATAAAGGTTTTAAATTGCAGTGAATTGCAAGAATAATTGCAGCTTCAAGGAGCAGAGATTCATGTTGTGATTTATTTAAAAACATTAATATTCTCACTCTTCCATCTCACTATATTTTTTCCCTTTTATGTTTGGTTAATGCAAACCAAGATCAGTTCATGTTTAACTCAGAGATACATAGAAGAGATACTAGACAAATTACAAATATTCCTCAACCAATATTGAATTTATCGTATCAAAAATGGGTTCTTAGTATGGGTATTAAAATCTAAAATAATTTACTGTCTTTCATAAAGAGAGCATCGGATAATAGCAAGGAATTTAAATCACTTCAAAGCAACTTCCTTTATTCTAATTTGTTCTATACATCAGACAAATATTTCAACCTCTACACGACATCTTGGTGATTATACATAAATATTTTAGCTATAGCTTCGTAACATATGTGTGTGTATATATATACATATATATATAGATATATGTTGATTATATAAATATCTTTGGCATGGCCATGTAATTAGATATATATATATACTATATATATAATATTATTGTAATTATATTTTATTGATTATGTTGTACATCACAACTTTTATTATAATCATGACAGTTCCTATATTCCATGGTGTATGACACACAGTGGATTTTATGAGAGTGAATAACGGTGATGGTGGTGGTGATGATTATGATGATTACCAACCAGTAAGTGATGCATTGGAAAATAATCCTCTTTGTTTTGTCATATGAAACCCATAAATATGCTCCTTGGATGATATGCAGAGTTTTTTAAATATTGCAATAGGTGGTTCATGTAGTATTTACTTTACTCTAAAGGAATGTTTCTTGGACTTTCTGATACCACAAACCGCCTCCCACTAAATCTCTTGACTTGCAGATATCTCTAAAGCACAACTTGTGGTAAAATTTAAAGTTCAAATATTTACAACTAAAGAAACACATTTAAACTTCAAAGAACTTGAGTGAGTCAACATAACAATTTTTTATAAAAACGGGCAGTTTTTGTAGCAGTAATGATGGAAAAACCTAGAAGGAAATAAACTCTGTATTCTGAGTAGACTAACTCAACTTGTGGACCCCTTATCTGCAACTTGTAACACTGGCTGTGAAACACTGTTGTGAAGGATTGAGTTTCACACTTTATTAAACATAGTACATATTTTCAAATCATGCCGCATTGATTGAATGAACCTGAAAAAAAAATTCAGAGTAACATACAAGAGCATTTTGTGTTCTTGATCCATGTGGCTGGTATTATAATTTGTATTCTTTATTCCGGATGACAGTACTGTGATATAAGTGACATTTTAAAAATAAATTCTATTATTTGATAGCACCGTTATTTTTTGTGGCTGTACACTGTGCTTTGTATTCTAGGATCATATTTCTGCTATGATATCCCAGGAGCTTTGCAGGACAATTTTATAAGTGATATGGACTTGACAACATCTGAGTTTGTGTACTTATATTCGTGGTACTCATGGCCAAATGTTGTCCTTTGTTTTTTTGGTGGTTTCTTGATTGACAGGTAAGCTTGATAGCCATTTGTGTGTAAATTACCTGCTCGATAAGTTTTTGAAAAATTGGTTTGATCACTGTAATGTGACCTCATTGGCTTTTGTTGAAAGGGTTGTTGCCTGTATCATAGAAAATTCATTGCTGTGCATGTGGACTTTAACCATTGGTCATGTATGTTGAAAATATTTGTTTTAACTTAGTAGAATTCTTCTTCTTGTACCTGCAGGCACATATTCAAAACAATGTTAGTCTACCATAATCGTGTTTACATTAAAAAGCTACATGCTTCAGTCTAGATATCAGCCATCATCAGGTTAAAAATTACAATCATTACAAAGAGGTAAAAGATACAGTGTACAAAACATCATCATGTGGGACTTTATTATAAAACAAATATATTTTAAAACTGTGGGATCCCACATCAGACGTGACTATGATGTGTATGTGGCATCTTTAACCTATGTTTTTTGATTGTATTCTTAGCATGATCATAGTCAAAATCTAAACTAAAACATGTAGCTTTTAAATAAAACCAGAGTTGTGTTAGAATGACTATTTAATATTGTTTTGACTATTCATTCTGCATTCTGTTGCTGTCAATAATGAAACTGAATATTAATGTCCCAGTAACTGGTTCATGGCTTTAGCATTCACAGTTGGTTTCTGCATGAAGTTTTCTTGGTTATACTCTTTTCCGCATGGTAGGTGCCAGGAGAGAAAGAGTATTGTAAACGATGCCACAAACATTTCCACCCATAGCCTTACCAGTTTATTTTTCAGCATTCGTCATACCATTGACACAGGGTTGTAAAATAAAGCACCAACAAGGAAGAAAAACAGCAAGCAAACAATTGCTATCACCTTAGTAGAGGACATCCCATTGTGCTTAAGTATAATATTAAAAAAATATATATATATGAATATATATATTTTATTTCATTTTAATTGCTATCACCTTTGGGTCCTATTTGTAACTATGGCCACTGATTATCACAGATAACCTACTGACATTCACAAAGAAGTGTTTGTCTTCATAAATACATTACAAAATTTTGCACATGCAGCATTGTTCCATGGAAGAAAAACCTCATCAGAAATACCTAACCACAATAACCTGAAAAGTTCTGGAATGACAAGTTACCAAACTTTGTAGAATAACAGTGTACATGATACTGTGCTGCTGCATTTTCTGGCAATGGTGGACACTGAAATGCCAACTTGACCATACTTCCTGTTGCAGTTTAATGTTGCCATCTTCTGCTTCTATTCATAACTTGCACAAGCTGTGACTACTAATATGTTGGCAGAATTGCAGCTTTGAACTTTCATATATAAAAATTCCTTAAACATTTAAATTTCATCTTGGAAGCCTGATTGAGGTTTTCAGAATATCACTTCAAACTCATATACTTTGTATGTGAAAACATTGCTTTCTTTGCGATTAGTATGACATAATAGTCAACCAGAATTAGTGGTTTCATGTTTGTGTGCAAATTTACAGCTTTATTTGATTCATACAAGCATACTAAAACTGTTACAATATAACGAAACAGGCAGATTTTCTAGATATTTTTAGCAGCATAATTCTGCAGCACATGTGTTTCTGCTAGAATGTCATGATATTGAAAGGTTTTATTCTTGGTATTGAGTGTTGGCCATCTCTTCTGATGAAAAGTACTGTTGCATTTAGAACAACTGAACTACACATGGTGTTCATTGTTATCTGTATACATGTTCTAATGATGCTCAGAGAAGTTCCTTTCTTATTAATCTTTATAATTAGAGCTGAAAGTTATACTTGTCCATGATGTTAACATACAGCAGCATGTCTGGTGTGTGCAGTTACATCATAAATGTAATTTAATTAGTCAAGGGGAGAGTAACATTAAGGAGGCGATGGCTCTGGACTGTATGCTGGTATGTTTAGTTGAATTGTTTGTTTTTTCACATTATGTGCTCTGAAAATTTCACAGGTTTATGCTTATAAATGTGTGGTCTGTAAAGCTTGGCTAAACTTGTGTTGTGGCCTGCCAGCTCAAATAATTGCCCACTCCTGGTTTACAGTGTAATGTAATTATGAAATTATTGTCTTTTATTTGTGGGCAGGTTTAGGAAAAAAAAAAATGTGTCATTTGTATTGCTGTAGAAATGTAACATTAAGGATAAGTTATGTTTTTTTCTTTCAATTTTCTTTACTGTTACCAGTATTGTATCAAAAATAAATGCCAACATATGTACTGTATAGTGAAATTATGTGATGAAGAACTTTCATAATTGAGAGAGATGTATTTTGTGTTATAGTGGTGTGAATCATATTTTAATTTAAAAAAGTAGCAGTTGTTGAATCATATGTGGTGTACCTAAACAAAAATTAACGATGTATTTTGTTTTGATTTATTGCAGAGTTTTTGGGATCCGTCTTGGAACAATAATATGTGCAACGCTGCTAGTTGTGGGACAAATATTATTTGCTCTTGGAGGAATTTTTAACACTTTTTGGTTGATGGTGGTAGGGCGTTTTGTCTTTGGGTAAGTAAATATCTGATATTGTTTTTGGTGAGGGGGGACACGAACAGCACGTTGTAGTAATTTTACAGAGATAAACTGCAGTGTGTACAGTATCCAGAGTGTTAATTTGAATGCAAAGCCCACAGTGGGGGCTCTGTTATAGGGATATATGTAACCACTTCCTGGCATTTTTATTGCAGTAACTCTGGTTACAGTCAGTCACCTGAAGACTGCCATGCAGTCCAGTTTCATGTACTGTGTGTAAGATATGTAAACCTTTTTTTGTTTGTGAATGTGAAGTATATCGTAACACATTTTCTGTTGTGAAGTTAGTTTTTGTTTCTGTTGGTGAATATGAAGACTGGTGTAATGCAAAGAGTTTTTATTGTAGAGACCTGTATGAGGAAGACATCCTATAAAGAGTGACATAGCAGTTTTAAGTTCAGTTTCCTAGTATTTGAATTCCTTCAAAATTAATAGTATATCCAACTGGTAAACATTAGATGATGTTTGAGTGAGAATGTGAGCATCTCCACAAAATACTTTCAGACTCTTATCCCAGAAGTGGATGTGTCAAAGTCATGTACATCCAGCTACAGAATTGCTTTATTTAACACCATACAAATGTACAGTTGTGCAAAACCCCCAGGATGCAGAGTGTTTTGAGAGTACAATTTTGTACATTGTGCAGTGATGAAGCCAAAACACTGCCCAGTTACTTGGCATATAGGGCGTTTTACTTCAGCAGCCATACTAATATTCAAAATAATGGATAGTGGTCAGCAGCCAGTCCAATACATGTGGTGCCATTCTATGCCATTAGAGTCAGTGCAACAAGAGTAATTAGACTCAGTAAATTCAGAAAAGTACATTAAGCAAATTCTGACACAATTTTTTTGAAAATTTAAGTGATGAGAAGGAATATGGGTGTTTTCCAGCAAAATAGTGAAATTGCCCACACAACAAATAATAATAATAATCTTATCAAATTTTTTTAGCCAAGTAATTAGTTGTCCTTTGTGGCCTGCTCATTCCTCCTACCAGATGCCATGTGACTTAACTGTGGGGAAGTTTGAAAGACAGCACACATAAAAATCATTCTACACGCACGCACGCACACACACATGCACACACACACACACACACACAGTGAGTACACACAGACACGAGAGAGACAGCGTGAACTTTAAGAAATTGTCAGCCCACAGTATATGCTGTTTCTAGACAACAACTTCAGTATTTAATAACTTGTTTGCCAAGTGTCAAGCATTTCTGAGAATTGGAAGTGTCTCCCTACTCATGCTTTAACATGTAGCAAGCCATACAGTGCATATCTTTTATTGTTCTGAACACCACACCTATTATAACAGAATGTTCCCATGGTTGCAGGCTTTCTGTATGATAAAGTTGCTATAGTCAGCATGTCAAAGAAAGAAAGAAAGAAAGAAAGTGTGTGTCAGGGGTGCACGTGTTTTGCAACAGTCTAGAAGCCACCTCAAAATTCAAGGCACCAGAAGGGTTACATGAAGCAAATTCCATACTGAGGTCACATGAATACCGGGTGCTGAGCCCTCGGGTACGTTCCCCTCACCCACATGCTTCGTCCTCGGTCGTTTGAGCCGCCGAACTTCTGTTATTGGGGTCTTGTGGCAGGATAAGTAACACAAACAAGATACAATGCCAAATAAAATAATAAAATAATTGTATTAACAAATTCAACATAGAACAATGGTAGAACAATAACGAATGCAATGAAAACGGTTGCTTCAAAACTTAAGCTTCAACCACGCATACAGCCAATCATAAATTTCCCAACACAAACATGCAGCTGTCGGCTCAACGTAAGTTTACAATAAGTACAGTACAGACAGCCAACCAGAGAAACAGTACAACAAAACAGTACTACGTCGGCTCATGTAATCTTACATCACAAATACTTAAAATCCACAGCTGATCAGAAAGCATGTATAGGACTTGATACATCAGTTGACTCGGCATTACATTTATCGTGCGTAATAAACCATACAGTCAGTATAAGAAGCAATAGAATAACCAAATACGTCACTCTGACTCGAGTTGAATAAACTAAATGATATCATTTGCGGGGAGGTATGCTTGTACCAGCCCCTGCCGAGGCAGACGCTAGGCTGACGTCAGGGTTCATAGCCAAGTATGACCAGACTACAATTTGAAAAAAAACAATACGGTCCGAAACCAAATTTTACCTGCCGGCCATGCCTTCGATCGCCTGCGTAGCTCTGCTTGGAGAAACAACAGAAGAAGGAGCTTACGTTTCCTAGCCCGGCCAGAGAGGTCTCAGTAGAGGTAGAGTTGAATCTAGGAAAACGAATCCATAATACAAAAATCAAAACCCAAAAGGGAAACTCGGGCCATGCCCTTGCCTTTTACTTTTCCCCCAGAGCAGCCAACGGTCAGATGATAGCCTCACACAGGGAGCGGTGAAAGGGGAAACGAACCGGTCTTGCTTGCCAAAGGGCAGGCTAGGAGCCGACCCAGAAGCGGACGGCTCATTGCCGTGTACAAAATTAGTCCCTCAGATAATCTGACACCTGTGTTTTGTGCACCCCTGGCCTGCATATAATATAATATAATACATATTGTTAATGTAGATAATATTGAGGATTTTACATTGTTTATACCATACATTGTGATACATCTATTACAGTTAAAACCAACTAAATGCACTGTTGTTGTAATTTCAATTTCATAAAAGCTCTTCTACATGTGAAGTTCCATCATGAGGAAGTCAGTTGTAGAATACCAGCATTATGGCATAATGTTATGTCCAGGTATATGTGGTATTATGGTGAGTCATCAGTAATAATAATAATAATAATACATATAGCTGGACATAACATTATACCATAATGCTGGAATCCTACAACTGACTTCCTCATGATGGAACTTCACATGTAGAAGAGCTTTTATGAAAATGAACTATTAATAACAGTGCATTTAGTTGGTTTTAATTGTAATTGTTATAGTACTATGGGTGTGTAGATTCTGTTAACAGGTTCTGCTTTCAGTTGGACACTGTATTACGAGGTTGTAATTATGGGATGGGCTTACTAGGTGTTTTGTCCAAAGGGAAGAGGATAGAAAATGTCATTATTTGAATTTACGTGTAGAAGTTGTTACCTGTTAACCACTTAGTGCTAGATATGGTGTTTATAGATAACAAACTGAGCCATCCATCCATGTAGCTGCATTATCATGTTGGTGTACTTGGTGAAATATCTGTTGCTGCACATTTTAAACAGTTCTTCGATGTTTGGCTGTATGTACGATCAGCTGTCCCGCACTTGACTGTTGACTGGTTTGCTTGTTACTGTGCATGGCGTTTTCATTTGTTCTTTGTAGTGAGACACAGGTCCCATATATATTTTGTGTAATTTCTCATTTACTGTTTAAAATTACAGTTCGATATCTTTAGAAAAGCTGGAAGGTGGAATCAAAAGTAAAGAATAAATTTATTGATTTTGGCACTTGTTGACTACTGAATTTCATAAACTCTGTATAAACATTTAATTTGTAAGGAGTTTTATTAAACACAGATGTCATGGCTATGTAATACTTCATGTTGACAGAACTGGTGGTGAATCATTGGCAGTGGCACAGAATTATTACGCTGTGCTCTGGTTTAAGGGAAAGGAACTGAATATGGTATTTGGTCTTCAGTTGAGCTTTGCTAGAGTTGGTTCAACAGTCAACTTCAATGTCATGGAGCCTCTGTACCAGTGGGTCAGCCAGTACTACTCAGGCCACACATGTCTTGGAGTTGTGTTGATCATTGGTAAGTTACTGATAAACTTTATTAACTGGGTCAAGCTATCGGCTGCTTGTTTATGTTTATAATAAGGCATAAGTATTCTCATTTCTGAAATTGTTTCCTGATGGAGATAAAACAAGCAGCTTACAATAAATCAGGTCATTATAATCAATTTATGCTATGTTTTTTAACAGTTTATTTTCACAAACATAATTGAAGTAGGTGGATTTTGGCTTTGTCAGTTGGTTCAATCACTAGGCTAGGGGCTGGTTGATCAATAAATTCCAGTTTCATTCCTGGCAGGTGCAAAAGATTTTTCTGTTATTCAAAGAACCCAGAGCTGCTTTGGCCCCCATGTATTCAGTTGATACTGTGGGCTCTTTCCCAGGGAGTAAAGCCAGCATAGCATGAAGCAGGCTGCTTACCTGCATGTAACACCAAGGTTAAGAATGCATAGATCTGTACACTTACCCTTAATATGCCCTCATGGCATACTTAGATCCTAGTCAACAGCTGGTTAATTTGAACTTCATTATTGGAGTTATGACCATTGTAGAAATTGCTATGAATGATATGCCTTTGTTTCAGTAATAGTTTTCAAACCACATGACTGTTGCTTCATTGGTTTTTATATGGTTCTTTGATCCTGCAGAATATGGGTTTCTGTGTGACATTCCACCATAAAGAAATGAGGACAAAATTTGTAATGTTTTACAAGCAGTAAACTCCATTTTGGTCTTTCGTATGCTGTAACTGGTATTTACTTCTCAGCCTACAACTTTATCAGTTTTAATCAACTTTAAAGTTATCAGTTTTAATATATTATACTTGTTGTTATGTGATAACAAGTTTGATAAAATATCTGGGGTCTGCACCACCATTTATATATATATATATATAAAAATGCTGTAATACTTGTAAATGAACTAAAATTGTCTGTAAAAAGTTGTTACTGTTACTGTTCGTATTGAAAAGATATGTGATTTATATTCATGTTTACTTAATTTTACATAAGAGACTTCCATCTTGTGTTGCAGCATCAACTACATGTTTCATGTCACTATTTTGTGGTCTGTTCCTTGCATATATGGATAAGAGAGCTGAAAGGATACTGAAAAGGAAAATAGCACAGGAGGGACAGGTTGTGCGCCTCACAGATATAAAGGATTTTCCAGCCATTTTCTGGCTAATATCCATCATCTGCATTGCTTACTATATGGCCATCTTCCCATTTATTGCACTTGGAAAGTAAGAAGTACTAGTTTTTTTTTTACTTCTTGTCATGTCTGAACATGGATCTTGATATCGCAGTCATTAATGTGACATGTTACAGATTTAGTGACTGGGGTTTGATTCCCACCAGGGGTGTGGAATTGTGTTCACCACTGACTCCTCATATTGAATATCACATTCCAGTGGTTAGGACTCCTACATCATATTTGTGAGGTTCTGTGTTCAGATCTGAGCTCTCAGACTGGCTGTCCAGACAGTTTGTGGTTTTCCTCAGTCCATTTCAGATTAACTCATGGCTACTTACTGCCACTTTGTTTTCCTGTCATTTGAGAGATTTTAGGTTCTTATAGCAGTGTTGATGAAGGTTCAAAAGGTCTGGGAAGCGGTGCTGGGTACATCGGTAAATAGTTACTGACTCTTGGAGGGGCTTATTGTCACCATGTTCAGGTAGTCCACGCCACAGTACTCTAACATGAAGATGGTGGCATCAGGCTGTTCACAGAGGGCAGTAAGTGCTTACAAATATGCATGGTGTTATATCCCAGAAGATTTAATTTCAAGTCCAATCATTCTTTCAAAAATAATCTGAGCAATTTACAGCATAGTTAACCCTTCATTGACACTGCAATATCAATTTCAATTGCTGCCCGTTATGGAGGGGTTTTAAATGTATGGTACCCTTAAGTGCAGTCATGACCACTTGGTGCAGTGAGACTGTCAGGATGTGAAGAATTAACATCTACTGGCCGAGCAGGAGACCTGTGTCCCATTAAATGTAACTCTTCACTGATTAAAAGTAAAGTGCTGTCCTGCACTGGCACATGCGTGGGCATTTTAAAACAAATATAACACAGGCCCTCAGGCGTTACATTGGGATTTAAAGGCTGGATGAAAAAAGTTAGAGGTCCGTACAGTGCACCAAGGCTGACATTGAAGGGTTATTGAAACAAGAATAAAGAGAATGCTACATTCAGAATACCTTTAGAGCCCAACCAATCTCTTGTCCCAAGGCTTTTGTCCATGAGTAATATGACCAGTATGTGAAGTTGACCATTCTTGCCATTGAGTGCCATTGTTAATATTTTATGTAACCTTGTTTCCATACTCCACTATGCTTTCATGGCAGGGCACTTATATGTAGGAATTACATAACCTTCACTTTGTTGTGTCTCAGAATAATGTTCTACACCTTCCTGCCTTTCATGTCTGCACTTTAATGTGGGACATAAGGCAGGACATAAAAACCAAGTGCAAGTACACTGCCGTAGACCACACGGGAATTAACTCCAGTACTCACGTGACATATGATACATCAGTATTACACACTCTAGCACTGACCTACAGAGGTCAGATCTGTACAGAAATGTTTAAAAAATGCGTGAAGGGTCAAACCCCCCAAAAAAAGGTTTGGACTTCTAACTAAGGGGAGATTCAAAGAAAAAGAGGAAGACCAAGACATGGGAAATGTGGGTTAGGAAAGATGTCACACAGAAGGAAAAACATGGGATAAAATTATGGAAAGAGAGATAGATAGGACAGAGGAGCTGGTTGCTAGGATGTCCAGATTTCAGTTTCATGTGTCTTTTGTTAATCTTCTTCTTCTTTGATGGCACTACAGTCCAGTGTGGACATTTGCCTCCTTAATGGGCTTCTCCCAGTCAGATCTTTTTTTGACCTCTCATTCCACTGCCTAGGTCGATTACACTCAGTCTGACTTCTGAGGCCACATTTCAGGTTTCCTAACAGCTAGCTTTTTTATGGTGATAGGCTCTCGGCCTGTCACCCAATCCCAAACCTGGAGGACCAGTCTGCCTTATTTATAACCCACGTTTCAGGATGGCCCAGGTATTCCCCCAGGCACTGGGTACCCATTTTAATCCCCATGTTATGACCTGAATGGGCTGCAGTGGAACTACTCTTTTCCCTGGTCACCACACGGGGAATCTATTGTTAATATTGCTTGTTACACTGTTGGTCTGTAATTGTCTCTTTGCCCTGTCAAGAATGTGGGCCACTCAGAGGGTGTCTCAGGTTTAGTCTTTGGGGAGTAAAGAGGAAGTTGATCACTAGCATCTGTGTTGATGTTGAGAATAAATGACAATTACTTTTATTATACCTTTTTTTGTCACCGTGTCACAGGGGTGGAAAAGTTGTAGTTGGCTATGTGAAGGTCACATTAATAACTCTACATTTACCTTTATTGGTGTCTTCAATTACTATATGTTTTCTTCTTAACCAGTAACTTCATCAGCAGTGCAGGGGTGGAAATGGCTTTTTGTTTCCCAGTAGACAAACAAGTGGAGTCAGGTAGATAACCGAGATGACTAGAAAGGTGGGGGAATGCCCAGCAGCTAGATGTTATTGTAAAGGAAATCAGTACAATGGAGGGTCAGGAATTTATTTGCTAAGTGCACCTGTGTTGTTGTTGTTGTTGTTGTTGTTGCTGTTGCTGTTGCTGTTGGGAACTGTAGTAATGTCTGAAGGTGCTGGAGGGGCTTCATTAAGAACACATTCTTACATGGACCCATTTTGATGCACGAAGACTGCACTGCTAATGTTTGCTGTGCAATGAGAGGGACTTTGCATTGCAACTAATGCAGAGCGATTCAATAATTGTGCAACCAAAGTCTTGCTTAAACCAACAGTAATGCTCAGCCATGTTGAATAGTGCAATAAGCTGTTGTGTTAAATCCCAGTATACATTTCCATCAGCTGTAATCTGAAAGAAGATGTGTTCAGTCATTCAGCAACATGCAGTGGCACACAGTTTCTCAATTTTTTTAGAATGAAAGGGATTTTATGAAAAATGTGAGGATTTATGCAACTGCTGAAGCTTCATCACTAAGAAAATATGTTCCAAATTTTCAGTTCCATTTGAATCAGTAGATACCAAACTAGCAACAATAGTGCGTTCTTTGTTTATCTTAAGTTCTTATATACCTGAATATGACGAGGATTTAGGTCCAACTTCTTTACAGCCCTTTTTATGCTTTAATAAGGCATACTCATTTGCAATAACATATCTTCTCATTGATTTTTTGGGCAACTGCAATAAACATCGATTAACATGTTCAAGTTCTTTTTGCAATTTGCAGTGATGGGTGTCCAAATTTTTTTTTGTCACAAAGTTTACATGTTTTATGAAAACATTACTGATTACTGATCATAAAACTTTTGATTTGCTACTGGTAAATTACAGTTGTTTGTCTTGAAATTTGTTTTGGATATTCACATACATCGTGCACAAACGTATCGTTTGATCAACACACATTCACTCAGGGAATATTGCATGATTGCTTCATCATGGATGAATCAGCATGAATGAATTTGTGTTAGTGTGATGTATAGCGCGTTCGGAATCTGATGGCACACGGTGGCGCACGGGAGGGGAAGTGAAGGGGAAATATGCGAATGGAGTGGGTAGCCAGCAATCTTGCACTGTATCGGAAGACAGTCTATCCAGCA
>Ga0123355_10004207_pt1 | contig 20908 bp, 11 predicted proteins | sample TergutEmb28metaG_3_FD_89872 | JGI IMG/M metagenome (GOLD analysis project Ga0123355, IMG submission 89872) | Embiratermes neotenicus P1 segment gut microbial communities from Petit-Saut dam, French Guiana - Emb289 P1 | ecosystem: Host-associated > Arthropoda: Insects > Digestive system > Gut ...
ACCTTCCGAATACTGACTTCTAGCCAGCAGTCCGGTATCTAAAGTAAAAACAGCAATACACACATAGTACAACAAATACACATAAGATGACAACAATACACACAAGACAACTACAACAATACACACAAGCCAACTACAACAATACACACAAGACATCTTAAAATACAACATGTACAAAAGGTGAACAACACCAAGGTAAGAAAGTACTGTATACAGTTTCTAGTATTATTTCCCACACATACTGTACTCACGCTTTCACCCCAGCCCTTCACTTCTCACCACTTTACTATGCACATAAACATTTTCCCATAAAGTCTCGTTTTCCCCCCCTTCCCTACACTGCACTTCACTGAACTTCACTTCATTTCACTTCACTACACTTTTAGATGATTTTCACTTCATTTTACTTCGCTTCTCTACACTGTTAGACCATTTCCAACACAAAAATTCAGACTCTCGTACGAGTGGCCAAATCTCATTTCTTATATTCCCCCTGTGAGAAAGAAAAAACGTAAATAAAAGGTACATAAAGATATTCGGTCAGGATAATTCCACAGAGTGTCGAAACAGGTACTTCAAAATTCGAAACTACAACACAGAATAATTTTGAGGTGAGTCATCCCTGTTGTGTTGGTTCAATAAGAAAGAATTTTTGCGTATTACACATGCAGTCGACACACAACTATGTTTCACCTTGTAGTACAGTAGGTATACAACTACATGTTTCGGCCCTATATGTTAGCCAACATATAGGGCCGAAATACGTAGTTGTATACCTACTGTACTACTAGGTGAAATATAGTTGTGTGTCGACTGCATGTGTAATACGCAAAAATTCTTTGTTACTACAACACAGAACATTATCACTTCTAAACGAAACTCACTGGTAAGAAAATAAAAAAAATGGCGTCGACTAAACTAATTTCGGTTATCTCTTGAGTGTAGCAAAATGTTTTGACCTCGAAAGGTCATTTTCAGACCAGCGGCATCAAATGCATAAGAGAAAATACGAACATTTGGTAATTATTCGATGTGTGTTGGACCGTGCATCATTGTGATAACTGAAGAATAGGAACCAAATAGATGCTACTTATTGTTTTATTGTAATTCTTATTGGCTCAACATGTTTCGGGCACTACTATGTCCATCATCAGGAGCTCGCGACTATAATATTGATTACCACATTGGTCGTTTCCTTCTTGGTTTGCTGTAGGGTAGAATTTAGGTGCGGGTAGGCTGGAATAGTGTCCGGGCTGGAGGCTATAGCACGTGCTATAGCCTGCAGTCCGGACACTATTCCAGTCTACCCGCAACTAAATTCCACCCTACAGCAAACTAAGAACGAAACGACCTATGTCCTAGTGAACATTATAGTCGTGAGCTCCTGATGATGGGCATAGTAGTGCCGGAAACATGTTGAGCCTATAAGATGTAAAATAAAATAATAAGTGGCATCTATTTGGTTCCTATTCTTAAGTTGGCAATTATATTTAGAATATCAAACCAATTGCTATAAATCCAACACAACGGGATGACGATGGTGAAAACCGAAACTCATTGAAATAAGACTGGACAAATCCTCACAATGATTCTTATTATTTCATTTAGAATTTGTGATGTATTTCAGTACGGACAGGGCGTCTGAGAAAGTGTGGCAATCTACAGGGTGACATAAAAACCGGAACTTTTAAAAAACCCGACAAAAATTGAAGAAATCCAACAAAAAAAAATGAGTGACAGAAATTGAACCATTATTACATGCCTTTTAAGAGACAGTAATCCTAAGATTGTCTGTAGCTCAAGGTCCCTGTTCCGCAGTGCTGCCAACTGTACATGGCTGCCACTAGGCATTTCAAAAGTTCCCGTTTTTTGTGTCACCCTGTATAACAGGAAAATCAGTTGCAAAAATGTCGCCGAAACAAATAACTCTGAAGTAAAAAAAGAAATCAAGCGGTAAAATAGCTTTAAACGTTGTACTAGAGAAAGATGACGTTTTTATTTACATTAGCCTAACTCGAGACGAGATAGAATTTAGGGACGAAGTGTTCTTTCAGTAGTTAACGCAACTTCGTGCCTGATAATCCTTAGGAATCCATCAATGACTGCAAAGCACAAACAGGATGTTCTGGGGGCACTACGTTTGAAAAGGAAAATAAGCTGCTACCACCCATCCAGCGAGAATGAACTTTCATTCAACAGATGTTTCATATTCTATTAACCTCCACGCGAAACTATATCGATTCGGTGAGTTTTAAGAAATGGGTCACTAATTCAATGTCTAATTGTATTGTGTCATTGACAACCTGTCAGCTGCAACTTCCGGCCTGGAGTCGCCCTGAGCTCCTGTGAATTCAAAGTAAGTAACGGTAAAATGGTCACGATCTGATACCATGGCTTTCCTTTGTAGTGTATGGAAAAATACGGTCTTTTAGGAATATTTCTGAAGCTGTAGGTCTCGTAATTATCCGGATAAAATTATTTATTTACAAAAGTAATCTATGTGAAGTGTCAGACTCTCTTCCTTCGTAGTACATATCACAACGTGTTAGCGGTTATGAAACCCACAGATGCATGATAAAGTACCGTATGCTGCGCGAACAGAAATGACCTCCTAATGATGAAAAATTATTTGTTCGAAACAGGTAGGGGGTAGTTTAACTGGAATAAATTAATGAAAAAAAGTGTGCATCTCTTTGGTTATTTTCACGTATATGTCTTCCTCCATGATTTTACTGTTACAATAAACAATAATTAACGTGAAGTTAATTAGATGCAAAATGGTGGAAATCTTGTCAAGGAAATTAAGCAATACACGAGTCCCGTATCAGCTGTGTCCACTACAAATACCACTCGTAATGAAAGGGTAAATAATCTTAATAGTTTTGATAAGGGGCGCGTGTGGCGGCCACAGAAATAACTTAGCTGTTGAATCCGTGGTAATCGAATTCGATTCTCTGACTTCTGAGGCTGGCATTACGTACATGCAACTAGTAAAGGTAAAAGGTAAAGGTAAAGCAGTCCCTTTATAGGCCTGAACAGGCCCAAAGGGTTCCAGGAAGTTAAGGTTCCCAGATTTCGTGACAACGGTACAAGATGGTGGTAGGTTGTCAACCTTACGCACCGGCCGCCTTTACCCCCAGGAAATGCTCCTGGTACTCATTACTGTTAGAGACTGATTCAATCCCATAGTGCGATCGGAAGAATTTTATATCAATGAAGAGTGTACTGACACCGGCTGGGATCGAACCAGCGACCTTCCGATTTGTAGCACAGCACCTTAACTACTGTGCTACCGCGGTCCCCACATGCAACTAGTAATCATAAATAATTCACACTGTCTCTTGATTAGCCATTTAAAGACGAAGCGCAGACCGCTTTATTTAAAGACCCAGTCCGTACCGCGCTGTAAACACTTTTCATCTCGGTTACAAAACCCAATCAGTTTATGCTGTAAGTGGCACAAGTCGCTGTTTGTTCTCAGATAAATACAAAACACATAAATACAGTATGGGCAGAGCGTGCATCTGATGGATGTTAAACTGTTGGTGCATCACTCAAATAGTAAGCTTTAAAATGTTAATATAAAATACTTCACAGTCCTATCACACTTATGCCAAGCATTGGGTTGGCTGTACTTGCATCATTTTGCAGGAATGGGATTGAATCGAAAGTACAGTTACACCATTTTTACATTAAACAAGTGACCAACTTTCCATTCGTTGAACTAACTTCATCACTTCGCTGTAACAGCCTTAACTTTGTTGCAATGTTTATTTGATAAGTTTCTTGCTTGATTTCAGTTAAGTATGAAAACAGAATGATACATTTGCTGCTACCGAAATCACAATTGGGTGCAATAGTAGAAGTTAGCAATCTGCGAAGCAAAAACTGAACGCAGTTTTGAAGCTGAATTTATAGCCGAGATTGCACACTGTATGAGCAACATCCACAGCCATCAAAGCAAGGGATAAAGTGAATACAGCAGCTGTTTCGATGAAGATAAACTTATGATCGGAATTCATGTGTTAAAGTTCCGTAGTGTAAATCCAAATTAATAAACTATAGTCTACATTTTAAACTTCCGCCCTAACTTCAATCATTATAACAGGTTTAGCCTTTTAAAGCCTAGCGGTTATTTGCCGCTCCACCAGTTTTAACATTCAAAAATTCTAAATCGTGCTCATATTCCATTTAAATGTTATGTAATGAATTTTACCTTGCAAAACATTAACAGAACGGTCTCGTGTAACTGGGGTGGAGAATGTTTACATCTTTCGTGATACTACTCTGGTATTCATTAAACGGGCTGAACTAACCACAAAACCTGCCCAATAACACAAACTTTATCTCTGGAATACACGACAGATACTATTACTTTTTGCTCTGACATGAGGAATTCGAAAAGTTCAGAGAGCGCGAACACGTAACTTCGACTTGGAAAGTACAAAGAAGTAAATGGAGCGGATCTTTATGGCCGGCCGCAAATCCGTCTTAACATGCTGATTCCTTACACATCAGACCTGTTACGCCTCTAGTTCAAGCGCACATAAGCATATTACCCTCCGGTCATTAATCCATTATGTTCACGCTAATGTTCCTTAAGCTGAACATGTGAGAGCTTCGGAACCGAAAACCACTTTGAGCTCGCTGAAATAGGGCAAAGGAGACTGCGGGTAAGGATAACAGCCAGGAGCATGTGGGAAACCTAGATGTATGACATGCCCACCATACATTTAACTTGCTCAAGTATAGGAAGTCAAGTGAAGACAGTTACATAAACAACAACGCTTCGCATGAAGTCGGTTTCACTATTCACATTAAATCTTGTAACACAGGGAAATACAACACTCGCGGCTTCGTATTATATCACAACTTACTGTTTTATAGACAATAACAGTGCCTGTCTGGAAACTACGAGTAATTGACAGTAAATTACAGGGTGAACTGACATTGTATTGAGTTTCACACGCAGTTATGTGTGTAAAGCTCACAGTGTAAAGTACAGGTATTACCTGACTCCGCCGTACTGTATCATTCAAACCACAATTTCTCTGTTGACATCAAACATGGCCGATAACGATGGATCCCTTGGTCTCTAAAACATTTTCACTTCAATTCATATTCAGAATTTTATGACTTTCTGTATTCACCTACATTTACGTTAATACTGAATATTCCCGTAAAGTATACCTTTCAGGTAGATACTAATTATGGACATCCCGGACACATTTGTACGTGTCGGAACTACCCATTAGGACGCTGTAAAAAAAGCCAACTTGATGCACAAATTATTCTTAGTATATTTCACCAATCACTACATGTTTCGGGCGTATCTAGGCCCATCATCAGGAGGTACAACCGTACGTACACAACATTTGGTACTTATTATTCTTTTTAGAAGACTGTCGTCCTGGTTGGATCCAACTAGGAAGACAGACAGTCTTCTAAAAAGAATAGTAAGTACCAACTGTTGTATACTTACGGTTGTAGGGGCCTGTTGAAATGTGGTGGTACACGAGCAGAAACCAGATTTCGTCTGTCGGCGAAACGGACATTATGAAATTTGACTCATTTCACACCCACCCACCCCACCCCCCGGGCACCTAGAATTTTCTGTTGGATTCTAAAGTTTTGGAAAAACCTGTGCACCCTCGGTTTTGCGATTAATTGATACTTTATGAGCTTCGTGGTTTTAGAGATACGGCGCGCAAATGAACAAACGTGAGATATAGTACGGAAAGTAAATGAAAGGAATGCCTGGTTCTGAAACTTATCTCACTGCACTTGCCGGATTATCTTCTTTTCTTCCTTAAGTCCTACTTGGAAGTTCGTAGACTGCGTTTGAAATGTGATGGCACACGAGCAGAAACCAGATTTCGTCTTTCGGCGAAACGGACGAGTCCATTTAAATCGTTGTGGGAGTCAGTTCAGTCGACTACTGGCAGCCGAATTGTACGCATTAGTTGTAGTAATACTGGATATATCATGTTCCGAGGTAGTGTGAATGGTACTGGCTACACACTCCATTCGCCAGTTTCCCCTTCACCTCCCTTCCCGTGCGTCACCGTGTGCCATCACATTTCAACTGGACTCTACCACCGTATGTATACCACAATTAGTACTTATTACTCTTTTTAGATGACTGTCTGTTGTCCTGGTTGGATTGGAACTCCACTCCAACCAGGACAACAGTCATCTAAAAAGAATAACAAGTACCAATTGTTGTATGCATATGGTTGTACCTCATGATGATGGGCCTAGATACACCCGACACATACAGAGGCTAATGAAGTATACTAAGAATACGTGATGCATCAAGTTGGTTTTCTTTACACAATTATATCGAGACACATGGTCAACAAAACATAAAATGTACCCATTAGAATATTTTCTTAGACCAAAGGCCTATTCTCCACAACAGCATTGCCACACGGCATTTTAATTAGTGCGACACACCAATCACAATTACACTAACAAAATGAAACACTGTTATGTAACACTCATCTGTCCTCAACGGATGACTTCAGATTTAATGAAGCCAATTTTAAGGAAAAATTTATTAACGAAATGACACGCCACGCGTTTCCACGCCATATGTTTGAACTATCAATTGTAACAGCACACAGATTAACCAACACTTAGTGCGTTATCACACACCCAGCCTAATGCAAAAGAGCAAAGATTTAAAGCAGGAGTTGTGAACGTAGTCAGACATTACTTGCCTACTGAATAGTTCGAATTTTAGAGTCATATATCCATTATTGTTGTAATTCATAATGCATTAATATTATTATTATTATTATTATTATTATTACACTTTTATACAAGGTATTTACAATCATACTGTACACCTGAAACAAACCATGTTTTAAAGTTAAACCTTTTGGGGCTATTCCGTCGTTACAATACATTTATGGAATATGTAACGTTATTTAGCGTGATAAACCTTCTGTGTTTTCGTATTTGCACTTTTCTAAATATGTGCACAGTGCCGGTTTTGGGTGCTTTCTGTAGTTCTTCGATGTCGTGTTTACAGTTGTGTTGTTCAGATAAATGTTTTTAATATAGTACGCCGTGCATATAACGTTGGTGTTACAAAGTGAATTCTAAGTGATGTTTAGATGGTTACAGTTGTTTATATTATTAGTGGTAGAGTATTTCTTTTTTAAATTCCACAAACGCTCTATTTCTATTGTGAGGTCTTCGTAGTATTCTTAACAAAACTTTTTCAGCTTCTTTGTTGATCATATTTCTGTATCCTCAAATTGTGATATCCATTAAAAACACGTTCCTCTTTAGTTATTCGGTGTATTGTTAGGTTAGGTTCTGTCACTTTTCAATTGTTGATTCTATAATATGGGTACCTTACTTGTATGACTTCATCATCATCATAAACATCAAGGATTGGACCCTTTGATCCGTTCCGTCTCCAGGGTTACAGCTGCTCGCGTCAACGTTTCTTCTGTCTTCCAATTGTTCTCCTTCTTTGTGGTCTGTAGCGGTATGATTTCAAAGGGATTCTTTTTTGTCATTCTTTGCAAGTGTGAAAGCCAGTGCCGTCTGTATTCATCTAACCTGTCTAGTATGCCTGTAATCCGTAGTTCGCGGCGAATGTAGTCATTTGTTTTGTGGTCATAAAGGGTGTAACCTGCCAGAGGTCTCACTAACTTCATTTCTGCCGCTTCAATTCTTCGTCTTCTTAAGGCTTTTAGAGTCCAATTTTCTGACCCATATAAAAATGTAGATAAAACTAGTGTGTCGTATATTTTCAAAATAGTTTCCATTCTCACTTTCTTAAAAATATTTTTCTTAATAGTACCTATTAATTGTAAAAATTTTGCTAATTTAAATTCTACATAATTGGAAAATTGGTAAGATATACTGCAACCTAGAAAAGTAAATTGGCTAACTTGTTCTAGTGTTCCCTCATTTATAATAATTTTTGTTCTTAGGTGATCCGTTCCAACGAAACCAAATACTCTCGTCTTTTATGAAGCAATTTCCAAATTATATTCTTTAGATATGTTATATAAAAATAGACTGCAATTTGTTTTCTGTGTTATAAATAATAAACTGGTCATCTGAAAATAACAGTGTGTTGAAAATTAACTCTTTAAAATATTTACTAGTTTTTAGTTTCTGTAACCAAATCCCAATAACTTGTATGACTTGTTGCTCCTAATTTTGGTACATTGTCATAACAGTGTTTGTTGTATAATTTCACCTCTAATTCCTTGCATATGCTAAGTGTAAATATCACAATCTATTAGGTCGCTTGGTATGCTGTTATTTTACTAATAGTCGGAACGCTGATACAATGTGGTCTGTCACATCACACTGTTGAAACAGTCTGCATTTTCCATTTACTTACTTACTTACTTACTCACTCCATGGTGCAGAGTCCTTCATGAGAATCTAATTAGTTTGCAGCTAGTCAAGAAATTCCCCGCATTTCACGGAACCCGAAGGTTCATTACCGCACTCACAAGCGTCCGCCAACTGTCTCTATCATGGGCCAGCCTACATCCCACCTCCTGTAGATCCATCCTAATATTATCTACCCATCTACGCCTAGGTCTGTTCAGTGGTCTCCTTCCCTCCGGTTTCCCCAGCAAGACCCTATACACCCCCCTCTCCTCACCCATAGGCGCCACATTCCCAGCCCATCTCATTCTTCTCGATTTTATCACCGGCACAATATTGGGTGAGGAGTACAAATCATTTAGGTCCTCGTTATGCAATCTCCATCATTCCCCCGTTACCTCGTCCCTCCTAGTTCCAAATATTCTCCTCAACACCGTGTTCTCAAACACCCTCAGCTTCCTTTCCTTCCGCAAGCATTTTCCAGTTACGTTGTCATTATTTTGGTTGCATAAATATTTGGTTTGTATGGCCTTATCTTGTGCTGCTATTATTTAACTTTCATATTCTGCTTTTCTGATTTCCTCTCCAGAACCACAGGAACGTACCGTCTCCACTAATAAGCTGTACACCTATATTGCTAATGTACTTTCCATGCATTACTTTGCTTCCCAATTTGATCTCTGACAATTCTCCTTCCCCCCCCCCCCCTTCTTCTTCTTCTTCTTTGCTGATCGTGCATCTCAGTATATTTATCTCAGTAATTAACCAACTTGATCCACAAATTTTTTGTTTTACAATAAGTTTATTTCATGCCTCTACATGTTTCGAGCACATGTGCTCATCATCAGGAGGTCCAAATTGCATTACACAGCCTCTGGTATCATCACACCTATAGGTGTGGAGATACCAGATGTTGTGCAATGCAATTTTGACATGTAGGGGCATGAAATAAACTTAATGCAGAACAAAAATTTTGTGCATCAATTTGGTTAATTACTGAGATAAATATACTGAGAAGCATCACACCTATAAGTGTGATGATACTGGAGGCTGTGTAATGCAATTTTGACCTCCTGACGATGAGCACATGTGCTCGAAACATGTAGAGGCATGAAATAAACTTAATGTAAAAAAAATGTTGTGTATCAAGTTGATTAATTACTGAGATAAAAATCTCCAAACCTTTATGATGCACGTTTTATGCCTCCCTTTTTCTGTCACTGCTTTCCATTGTCTGCTTTAATCCTTCTAAAACCGTTGTTGCTGCCATTTAGTTCAATTTATATTTGGTTGATTGCTTTCGTGGCTTTTAACAACATTTAAAAATCGGCATGCTTTATATTTTGTGTTCAAATATTGTTCAATATTGATTATCTATGCTTTATACGTCACTTCAATTCCTAATAAGCCGGCTCCTCCTTTCCTTCCTTAGGTAAAGCCTACCTACTCCAGACTGGGGATGGTGCATTTTATAAATTTTTAATTTCATTCTACTTTTGCAGTTGATTTTTTATTTCTTTAAGTCTCCAATTAATTTATGAAAAGCCTATCTCCATGCTCTGAACGTTAATGATACAATTGCTGTAAATTAATTTGTGCCATTGTACTCGGATTCCAGCGCCATTCTTAATTTCGCAGTATATCCCATTTTAGGCGACTTTGCAAAAAATTGCGAAAAGCACTTACTACCTTCGTTACGTCTGTCCGTCCGTCCGTCCGTCCGCATGGAAAAACTCGGCTGCCACCGGACGAATTTTCATGCAATTTGGTATTTAACTATTTCACGAAAATCTGTCGAGAAAATTAGGTTTGAAAAACATACGAAAAGAAAAAACGGGCACCTTATATGAAGACCTATGTACATTAATGATATCTCGCCCAGTTCTTCTTAGAATAAGAAACTTCTTAGACTAGAGTTGCTGAGAAAATAAAAATAAAAAAAAAACACATTTCATGTTTAGTACCGTTTCCCGAAAATGGGGCGGTTTATGAAGTGATGTGGAAAAATATAGCACAACCACACACAGCAGCACAGACTATAATATAATACAGCGCATGCGCTTTGCATGCTGGATAACTAAGGCTACAGGTACAAATTCAGAATAAGTAATACGTATCGCTTTTCCACGACAACAATGATTACGCGAACGCGCATCAATGTTACGTTACACGCACATTGCGTGTCTTGTTCAATCTATCTTTCATGTGTCGATGATGTATGCCGTCACTTTCCTCATTCCCTAAATCCCTAAATACTTTACGTCTTCCCCTGCTATATCTGTCGAATTTCTCTGTTGATGTCAAGGATTAAACTTTCCGAATGACCTAATTTTCCTGTCTTGAGTACAATCTTTGCAAGTTGACCAAGTCAGCACTCTGTACTGATACCATCACTGAATGTTTTCATTGCTTGCATCTGGTTTTGGTGTTCTTTCTCAATATTTTCTATCTGCTTCGAATCACCCGTACCAAATAAGCGTGACAATTTTGTCTTCGCTATTTTTTCTTCATAAACTGTTTTCAATTCCACTGTACTATGAGGAGGATTAAGCTAATACTTATTAATAATAATTATATATTATATTATATTATATATTATACAAATATAATAAAATATAAACACATAAACTGTTTTCAATTCCACTGTACTATGAGGAGGATTAAGCTAATACTTATTAATAATAATTATATATTATATTATATATTATACAAATATAATAAAATATAAACATAAATATATAAACGTAAATGATAAACGTATTATATATTATTTACAATAATTACTTCAAGGAAATAAGAAACTACAACAATAATAATTATAATCATAATAGGGGCGACTGGGACTATTTCAAAGTCATTTAGAAAATACGTGAGCAACATACCAGGAAAACATGAAGTCAAGGAACTACAGAAAACAGCCATATTGGGCAATGCACACATACTTCGGAAAGTACTAATGTAAAAGTACAATAGATTCAATACTGAAACTAACGATATAAGCACCATAAATAGTACCAACAGAATAGCTGCAATACTGTATTCCCTAGGTACATAGTTTGTCTCAGGAATATAAGTATAAATACCCTGCAAAGAGGAGATGATGATAATGATGATAATAATAATAAGTAGTGTTATTATTATCGTAACAAGTAATACACAGCTGTGAAATATAAAAAAAAGTTACCTCAGTGGATTAAATAGCGTAACTGACAAAATGTAAACGGTGCAGGACGCACACATTCTGACTCAATTCAACGCTACCTTATACGAACGTTTTCTTCCTTCTTCCTCTATATTGCCGGTAACTCCGCTTCCTCAGTCCACCAAACACGCATTCGAAAAGGCTTAACTAGCTATCAATGTTATCTTTCCCACAAATACACAGTCCAATCTGTCTTAGAAGATGTGGCTATTTCCTTTGATTGCATCCAAGAATTCACTCCTCCGAACTTCTTTTTATGGGTCCTCCGAGGGAGTTCAGGAAGAAGCGTGACTCTTTCCCACCTTGCCACCCCTTCCTAGAGACGTCCTGTCCGCATCGCGTTCGGCACAGTACTAACTCCTTCACAAGCTGAAGCACCATTCATGGTCACATGTATTTCCTTGCTGTTCCTTCTGCGTTCCAAAACCTAGCTGTATATTGATTTACATCTGATCGATAATTTTACGATACTATGAAGCATATAATAGATTTACAAAATATACGTCAGCACAACAAATGTTTATTGGAGCATACAGGCTACATGTTTCGGTCTGTTAACAGGTAATCATCAGGCCTCCAGCAGAATAAGTCAAAGGTGCTGTCGAAAAAATTGGGATCCCAATATTTTACAATAGTAAACAAGTAAAAAAATCTGGTACTAGAGAAAATATGATACATACATTGTCTGATTAAAACAAAACATGAGTAGGTATTTGACACATGTTTAATTGTTTTAATCAGACAATGTATGTATCATATTTTATCCAGTACCATATTTTTTTACTTGTTTACAATTGTCAAAATACATTGGGATCCCAATTTTTTCGACAGCACCTTTGACTTATTCTGCTGGAGGCCTCATGATGACCTGTTAACAGGTCGAAACATGTAGCCTGTATGCTCCAATAAATATTTGTTGTGAATTTATTATATACTTCATTAGAGTACTTCGTGATGCCTTCTCTTAAAATTACGATACTTTGGATTAACGAACTAACTCCGCGGACCAAAGTCACTGATAAGCTGATAGTTCCTCAGATGGTCAAGAAACCCACGCGTTTAACGAAATGTGACGTATCAGCACTGTGTACAAAAGCGACGTATATTCGGTCCATATGTTTCCATCCTATTTGTTCAGCATATATTTTAATAAAGCCGATCTCAGTGGCCCCATGGTCTAAGGCGTGGGTCTACAACCGCTCGCTTTCTGGGACTGTGGGTTCGAATCCCGCCGGGGGCATGGATGGATGTCTGTGTTGAGTGTTGTGTGTTGTCAGGTAGAAGTCTCTGCGACGGGCAGATCACTCGTCCAGAGAAGTCCTACCGACTGTGATGCGTCGTTGTGCGTGATCTAGAAACCTCAAGAATGAGGAGGCCATGGCCCGCGTTGGGCCGCAGCGCCACAGGAGGGAGAATTAATAAAAATTTCCACGTGTTTCCAGGTCTCTCTTCCAAGGTTTACAACAACAACAAAAAACGCCGCGCACATTCCTGTTCTTTCCCATGTTTTCAACATGCCACGCTCTCCTCTCATTCCTCAACTATACTACAGGTAGGCCTAACGAACAAAGTATGTTCCCTCCAGCTACGAAACTGAAAGTTAGTTATGAGCTAAAGACATGTGGATGTGTGAGAAATTATACTTTTCTGTGTAGTCTGTCTATTCGCCTTCAAAATGACACTGAACATCTGGTTCTGAGTAGACATGAGCCCCAAATATATGTTCTTGGAATGCAATAAAAAAGCCTTATTATCTAACTAAGTTACTTTTTGATTCGTAAGAATCCTTGCATTTACATCTTCATTCATCCTACACTTTAAACCATGTCTGTTTTAAGGCTACTCCTTGACATAACGATTCGCAGCGCAAGAATGGAAACGTAAGTATCCAAAATACGACAAAAATCCATAGTGATCGACTTTTGTAAAAATGAATTTCTTTTGTAAAACTAATGTATTAATTACGGTGACTTGTCTTACGTTTCAGGCATTACCACACAGGCGCACCGTTTTACCCTTAGCACTGCTGATGTGGGTAGTTCCACTGGAAGAAGGCGCAAATTTGTCCAATTTTGCCAGATAACACTTCTTGCGAGTCATTCATACGTCATAGCCAGTGACGGAAACTTTTCGGCACAGAATAACTGATGGTCTGTTTATTAATATTTCATCTAAATTTATTAGTACTCTGTCCTCTAAATGCGAACTAAATGTTTATTGTAACACTGCACACGGCTGACTTCAAATTACGCAAAGGCTGTTGAATTGAACAAGAAGTGTTTCTATGAGATTTAAAGAACATTTTCTGACAATATAATAGAGACATGGATGTCAATACGTCTGTCTGCCACCTGATATTTCAACTCGTGTATTAAATGACTGCCATTTTTTATTTGGTTCCAATAGGAATGAAAGGCAAATGGAAGAACCGAAGATACAATCCCACATCCATGGTCCACACTAATTGGACATAAATTATCACTCCTTTTCCATACATGTAGTTTTAAGCCTTACCCTGTTAACCTGGAGAATATGGTGAGCTCCTAATAACGCCCACAGATGGCAGATGGGATTTAACTTGGCGTTTAAAGCGTTAAACCTTATCCTGCTAACGTGTAGAATATGGTGAGTTCCTAATAATGCCAGCAAATGACAGGTGGGATTTAATTCGGCGTTTAAAGGGCCAATGCAAGCACACCTGGTGCTGATATAATATCAGTTATATGGTTCAGGGATTACACACAAATTTCATGACTTAAGGAGCATTACGGAGGATGTGGTAATGACCTGTCGCTAAACTGTGGAAATTTCTTGGACGAATGCTGTGATAATATACGAGAACTTCATGAAGATATCGTCACATTTCATTCGAAACCTTTAACTCCCATAAGAAGGTCAGAACTCCGCAAGCCTAGCTATATCTGTTTCGCAGGTGATAAGCTTCTTAGCCTACTGGCACAATAACGGAGTCAAGCCAGTCTAGTGGAATTGAGTCTGACTCACTAACATGCCGTATAAGACGATAATCAGCTTCACTCGGCTCGAAACGACTCATACAGCGCACTCAGGTAGAAAAGAATTCTAGGAATTTCCAGTATCTTTCAAGTCCGGCTCGACTCGACTCCACTGATGCAGTGAGAAAGAACAGCACAGGATCTATATACATTTGTGGCATTAGATTTAATTCAACCTAATTCAAACAGATTAGTAAGCCAGAAAGGGAACTTCCACTTAGTTAAACCAAGAACTGGATTCAGCAACGTGTGCGTGTGAGTAAAGAATCGTCTGCGTTGAATTCAATCAGAAAATGAATTATGTGAGTAGCTTCGTTATATTCTAGGTAAACCAACGTACAGAATAATGCGTAACTCATAACCGACTAAACCTTAAATCTTACGTTTTCTGGGATGTTGCTCTGTTTCAAGCGGTAAATAGTTGTAGAGGTTGCAAATGTTGCTAGTGCTTTAATCCTCAGGGGATCCAGTAACACAATGCCACGTCACGGAAGACATGAATCTTCCCTGGACTAAATTCAAGTCTCAGAATGAAACTATAATCGCAAAATCACACACATGAAAGAAAATGGATTTTATAATGAAAGACATATGTATCTGTGACCAGCCACGTGGTCTAGTGGTCAGAGTCTCTGCCCACTAATCATGAGGTCCCGCGTTCGATTCCTAGCTCTACCGTGGGAAATTTCTCTGAAGGGGAGGAGTCCCACGGTGACCATGGTCTGGGTAGGTTGGTATAATTTAGGTTTAAGGGCCCTCCAGGCACTACATCCTCCTATATCACCACTCACATCATCGGGACAACGTAACCGTGCCTCATGGGCGTCCCAATCTCAGAAGTCGGTTACACTTCTGCTATGCCCAGGAGGGAGGACCACGAAGTCCACAAGGACATGTAGGGCACTGGAGAAAAAAAAAATGTATCTGTCGCAGGACTAGTGGGAAAATGTAAATGATGGTGTAGTTTCGGTGGCGTTGCAATTGGTGTGGGGCGGTAATTATCCTGTTCTCAAAATACGATCGTATGGTATAACTTTTGGAATGACAGACGCCCGCTGTTAGAGAATATTGGCAAACATGTCGGACTGGCTCCCATTAATAACGTATTTGTTTTCCAAAAATTTATAAGTAACAGATGCTAAATCAGATTCTGAAAACGCTAAAAGAATGTGGGGAGGAGGACACGAAAAGGCAAGCGAAATATGCAATACGTAAAAAAATTTTTAAATCAGTTCTTAACTTGCCAAATATAAGTTTATGGAATCAATATTAGGTTATATGACAGTCTAGCTCTCTTTTAAAACCTTCAGCATTACTTTCACCTTTTAAAGCCTACTGGTTTCGTGATGTACCAGCAGGTTTAACATTCAACAACTGTACGCTCTGCCCACACTGTATTTATGTGTTTTGTATTTATGTGAGAACAAACAGCGACTTGTGCCACTTACAGCATAAACTGGTCGGTTTTTATAACCGAGATGAAAAGTGTTTACAGCGCGGTACGGACTGGGGCTTTAAATAAAGCAGTCTGATCCTCGTCTTTAAAGGGCTAAATACAATTTCAGGCTCTCCCTGCTGTCTGTCAGACAAACACCTTCGTTGCAACTGCGAATTCCTATGTACATTCCTATCTCCATTAAACGCTTAACCTTAATGACGAAAGGGCTTTTTGCCTTTCACTTTCATCCTCATCATCGGAGATTCTCCGAATTTATTAAGACCAGTAACATATCCAGAGTGGAGACCGCGGTAGCACAGTGGTTAATGTCGCTAGTTCGATCCCAGCTGGTGTCATTAGGATTTTTCATTGATATAAAATCCTTCCGATCGCACTATGGTCCTGGCGTCGACTCAGCCTCTAACAGAAATGAGTACCAGGAGTATTTATTGGGGGTAAAGGCGGCCGGTGCGTAAGGCTGACAACCTACCACCATCCTGTGCCGTTGTAACGAAATCTGGGAACCTTAACTTCCTGGAAACCTCTGGGCCACTCCGGGCCTGTAACGTGACTGCTTTACCTTTTACCTCACAGAGGACAGCTTTCTCCAATACAAGGGCTAAGCACCTACTACTGTTTTGGAAAATACTCGTAGTTGACAGCAAGAATCATACGAAACATACTGTGTCGATCAATTTCATACTCCTTAAGGGTCACAACAAATGGTATGAACTTGTTACCATTGGGCTTTAAAGACAAAAGAGAATGAAGGTTAATGCCGTTTCTCGCAAGGCTCCGGAAAATCTGAGCACGTTCTATAATTACACGATACGCGTACATGCCAGTTCTACAGGGGGCCTATTAACTGCTGCGAAACTGTTTTGTATTCAGACACAATAACCATGACATAACACTAATAACCTTTTTAAATGTTCCTGTAACAGTCAAACAGCAAACTACAACGTAATTTCATTCCTTACAATTTTAAAACAAATTCTAGTTTAATTCGTTTCAGACATTTCTACGGAACGAATTGAGACTGTCAATACGGAACAACGAAGTGACAGCAGCAGTGACGTCACATATTTCATTCGGAATGTCTCTGGATCGCAGCCCAATAACGGCTGTCAGTGCCAATTTCCCAGTTTACAATTTATCTATCTGAACTCCCTGGTGAAACAGGTCAATATCGCCACTTCGGTAATTTTCCTGTCCTTATTCGCACTTGTCTACCGCCATGTTCCTCGCTCAAATATATAAAATATTCATTATAATGTCACTAATGGAATACATAAATCGTATATAACTCGGAACTGACATCCTGCTGTAAAAGGTCTGGCAAAGTCAGCAGAGTGGTTGCGTTGTCTGGGGCACGTGTGTTCAGACGTTCAAACTCTGAGATCTTGGGCCCAAATGCGGTTTGTTGCATGCCGTACGTCCGTCTTTTATGTTTGTGTTGCCCTGCATAGCAAAAGGCCTCCCGGTGGGCCGATCTCCTGTACAATGCGTGGTAAAAATTATCTAATGGATGCATTTTTTAAAAAAGTTAAAACCGAATAGGAACAGAACATAGAAGATGGGCTGTAAGAGCCGAAATGCAATAGGCAGCAGGAAGTCTAGCCACGTAAGTTGTCTTTAAACTTAATCACCATTAAAGCACAGTGGCAGTGAAGGTAAAGCACCTCGCTTTCGTAACCGATGATGAACTAAGTGATTAGCCCCACACCACGATTCTCTTCTTCTGAAGCAGAACCCGATACCCAATGAACAGCACACTGGACGGGCCCTAGAGCACGTCGGAACGTGGCAGCGGTTCTCCCACTTCTCAAAATTAATTAAAACAACTCTTACAGCACCTGCATAGACTCAATCTTACAGCACATTACTCTCCCTTGTGTAGTGAAGCATTTTTGGATTCGTGAGTTGCTTATTACAGAGAAAAATGTTAAAACACAGGGACTTATGTTCTTATTACGTAAGCATATGGTCATAGTTTAGGAAGGTCGAAACATTAATTTTAAAACTGTCAAAGTCTGTGGTGTAAGTGTACCTGTGAATAATAATAAAAATCATCCTACATAAATGGGCCGGATAGCTCAGTCGGTATAGAGACTGGTTACGGGCTGGACGGCCTGGGATCCAATCCCGGTTGGGACGAGATTTTCCGCACTGGTCAAGACCGGCCCTGGGGCCCACCCAGCCTCCTGCACAATGGGTACCGGGTCTTTCCCGGGAGTAAAGAGTGGCTAGGGCGTGACGCTGACCCCTCACCCATTTCTAGTGTCGTGGTCAAGAAGGAGCAGAGCTATACCTCTACTTCCCCTATGGGCCGTACGGCCTGTACAGAGCCTTAGTGTCTGTACAAGGGTGCACTTTACCTTTCTACCTACATAAATACGCCGCGAGTTTACCGAGCCCTTTCAGGATCTATGGACAGGCTCTTATGAACACAAAAATGAACTTCCCGGGTTAAAAAAAAAAGCGGGGAAATTCTCAACTTGTTTAAAGACTATGGGCTCCTTGAACAGGACAAACCCCCATGAAGTTATTTCGTGAAGGCCAAGCAGGAAGCAGAACATTTTATATCGCACTAATAGCCTATTAGGGCTCCTTCAGTTCTAGATTGCTGCTGGAATTTTGGAATTTCGGTATCTGGAATTTCCAGTTTCATTAATACCATTCTCGCTTTCACTCACGAAGAGAGGTACTGTAACACTGGAAAATCTCAGCCCAATAAAACATCAAATAATTCTACACTTTAAAATCGGATGCTTACAAGCATGTACAAGGGGAAGATTAATCTGGCTAGGATTTCGAAATTTGGAAAGTTTCCGGAAAGGGTATTAGATTTTCTCTGCCAACCGACGTGCAGGATACTTTTCAAAAGAACAAGATTCGAAGCATTGCTGAGGCTGAGAATGCGGAAGTCTCCTATATTCCAGTATGTTGTACTGTCATGGGAAAATAATAATTTTCCTTTCTCTTGAACATTAACAGACAGCATTCTCTTGGGCGTATCCATCTTCAGCTGCCGCTGTAAGTAAAAGTCCTACACAAGCGTGTTCAGTGAAGAAAATAGATTTAACAGTATTCATTTCTGTCGCACAAACAGTTATTCACACATCATCCACACCACCACCAATGTCATCATCTATTTCAATTATGCTTGGTTAGTGAAATGTGAGTAGGGTGAGGCGATTAGCTGAGGGTACTTGAAATTAAGATTACTAAACGCAAAACCCAGATTCTGTTTAATCGGGTTGTTGTTGGTGGTGATGGTTGCAGTGGTGGGGTGGTGGTGGGGGTGGCGGTGGTAAGGGAATGGGGTGGCAGTGGTGGTGGTGTATGGGGGTGGTGGTGTTTAGGGGTGGTGGTGTTGGCGGTGGTGGGGCAGCGTTGTGGTGGGGGTGGGTGGGGTGGTGGTGTTGGTGACAATGGCGGTGTTGGTGGCGGTGGTGATGGTTGTGGCGGTGGTGGTGGTTCTTACCTTTGATCCAGTTGAATAGCATAATTGTTAGGAACGTCAGATGGTCCAACATCTGCTAAAAATGTAACAAACATGTTACTCAAGAGTAAAAATTATATGAATTTTTTATTTCACGAGGTATCATAACTGACCACAAATTACTACAGCCACTGTATAAACTATCGATATATACGATATCAACCATCGCGATTTTCGTCCTACAAATGTCTGAAAATCTCTTACCTATCACTGTTTTCCACAAACTGCTAATTAAAAAGATACAAGTATTTCATTCGCCTGTTCCCGAATTATTTTTAGAAATTTCTTTGGATTTGATTTTCAACTTTCGCTTACACGACCAGTCATCAGCGTTAGCGTGTGAGATATCCTACCGCTTTGTTTCGTAACAAGAGTTTTACTCTCCCCCTCCAAAGACGACGGTTTTCAGCTCTGTTTACAAGACAATAATAGTATGACAAACACTGTTGAAATGACACCATCATTCAATAGAAATGAAGAGACGCCTGATAAAATGGGGTATGTATCAATGTTTGAATATTAAGTTTACCGTCATATGACGGTGCCTGTTCTAGTCATTGAACAGTTCAACTTAACAAGTGTTGTTTGCGCAAATGAAAATTTGTCAATTCACCGGTTTGTCACTCTACCATCGAAACCGTAAAAGCATGTCAGCCACGACAGCACCACAAGATGGCAGCAAGAGACACGGTTGACAAGAGTGTATTAATATGTAACGCTGTCAATGGAACTTACTGCAAAACGCAAAAACCAGTTTAGTTTTGCACCGTGCATTGTGATACCATTATGTAACGTAGACCAACAAATCCACATTTTTAAAAGTAATGTTTTAATTCAATTCTTAGCGTCTTGTACATGTTTCGTACATCATGTGTTTATCATCAGGAAGATCATTTGTACATGCAGTTTCTATGGCACGTTTCTCATAAAGAAATGAAAATTATGTTACATAAGATAGCATACAAAGCTGCGTGTACAAATTGTCTTCCTGAAGATGAACACATGATGTTCGGAATATGTGGAAGATGCCAAGAATTGAATTAAAATGTTAATTTGAAAATTGTGCATGTTGGTTTACGTTATATAACAAACTTATTCTTTTACCTGTAAACTCATATTCTACAAACGAGAAATTATTTTAAAACATACTACGTATCTGACTTTTCATATTGTTAATATCACGTGTTCTGTGTTTAAAACTTTAGAATTCTTTTGTTTATATCACGTGTTTTGTGTTTAAAAATTTAGAATTCTTTTTGTTTATATCAGGTGTTCTGTGTTTAAAACTTTAGAATTCTTTTTGTTAATATCACGTGTTCTGTATTTAAAACTTTAGAATTCTTTTGTTTATATCACGTTTTCTGTGTTTAAAAATTTAGAATTCT
>Ga0123355_10004208_pt1 | contig 20907 bp, 22 predicted proteins | sample TergutEmb28metaG_3_FD_89872 | JGI IMG/M metagenome (GOLD analysis project Ga0123355, IMG submission 89872) | Embiratermes neotenicus P1 segment gut microbial communities from Petit-Saut dam, French Guiana - Emb289 P1 | ecosystem: Host-associated > Arthropoda: Insects > Digestive system > Gut ...
CCTTGCATAACGAGGATTTCCGAGAGATTATTTCTCAATCAATACATGTAACACAGCCGTCTAACAGGCGAAACAGCGGTCTTGTTATGCGAAGCACATTATTTTCACGCATGGACAGCCCATACTTTGGCAGCAGCGCGATACTTGGCGGACGTACCGGATTCACCAATGCGTCCGGGCAAACTCTTGCCAGTTTTACTTACATAAACGACGAAAAATTCATTTTGGTGACAATGGGAGCGCATCCGTCATCATCACGTCGTTACGCATGGCATATCGACGATGCTTTTGCTGTATACGGTGCGCTGTATTCATTGCTGCAAGGACATTGTCAACAAAACAACCAGCAAGAAGATTATCGAGATGAAAATTACCGACAAGAACATTACCAGAGGGAACGATAACATATGAACCACACCAAACTAGCCGACTTACTCTACCCCAACGTAACCCGCACTCCCGATGATATGCGCACACTTTACCCACCGCGCAATCTGCCCGAGGGAGCGATGGTGACACGTCATTCGCCGTCGCCGACGGGATTTGTGCATCTCGGGAATCTGTACCAAAGTTTGATTTGCGAACGTTTGGCGCATCAATCGAGAGGAGTATTTTTCCTGAGAATTGAGGACACCGACCAAAAGCGCAAAGTCGAAGGTGCTACCGAAGCGATAATCGACGGTCTTGCCTACTACGGTGTCAACTTCGACGAGGGCGATAATTTCGGCGGATCATACGGTCCGTATACTCAAAGCGAGCGCGTGGACATCTACCACGTCTACGCAAAATGGCTGGTGCAGCAGGGTTTGGCGTATACGTGTTTTTGCTCGGAGGATACGCTCGAAGCTATCCGCAACGAACAAATGGCGAACAAAGAGCCGGATATCGGTTATCATGGAAAGTGGACTAACTGTAGAGACTTGTCGCTCGACCAAGTCGGCGAAAATCTTGCTACTAAGACCCCATGGGTGCTGCGCTTCCGTGTGACCGATTACTCGGCGACTTCGTTCAAGCATACCGACCTTGTCAAGGGTGATGTCAACATTACTCCCAATAAAATCGACCACGTGCTGCTTAAAAGCGACGGTATTCCAACCTATCACATGGCGCGCTCCATCGACGATCAACTGATGGGAGTGACTCACACCATCCGTGGGGACGAGTGGCTGGCGACATTTCCATTCCACTTACAACTTGACCGCGCGTTGGGATTTCGCACGCAAAAATTCATGCACTTTGGTGCGCTGCAGAAGATGGACTGCGATAGCAAACGCAAGTTGTCCAAGCGTCACGACCCCGAGCTTGCGCTGTCGTACTACCGCGAGGTGGGCTATCCCGTGCAGAGCGTGCGCGAGTACATGATGACTATTCTCAATTCCAATTACGAAGATTGGCGGAGGGCGAATCCGCCGGCTGCACTGGAGGAATTTCCGTTTTCAGCTAAGAAGATTACGCCCGCCGGGTGCTTGTTTGATTTGGCCAAACTAATGGACGTGAGCAAAAATGTGGTAGCTGCAATGTCCGCCGAAGCGGTATACGCCGAATATATCGAGTGGGCGCGCGAATTTGACGCGGAAATGTGCGCACTTATGGAAGCCGACCCCGATTACGCTCGCCGAATATTCGCCATCGGACGAGGCGGGGCGAAGCCTCGCAAGGACATCGGCGTTTGGACTGACGTGCGGCCTTATGTTGCGCTGTTTTATGATGAGTTGTTCACTCGTGAAGCGGAACTTCCGCCACAATTCGCGCCCGAACTGGCACAATCTGTACTGGCGCGCTATCTCAAAGTGATGGACTTGACTTTGGCGCAGGAAGATTGGTTCGAGCAGTTAAAATCCGTGGCGGTGCAGTTCGGATTCGCTCCTGACCCGAAGACATACAAAGCCGAACCCGAAGCATATCCCGGTCACGTGGGCGATGTAGCCGCCCTGCTGCGCATTGCGGTGACGGGGCGGACGAACAGCCCCGATTTGCGCGAAGTGATGGTATTGCTCGGCGAGGATAAGGTGCGTGCAAGAATAGCTAATAAGTAATAGCGCGTTTATTTTCCCGTCTTATGCCCAAACGATGAGTATCGTCATTGCACGGCTTGCGCCTTTGCAATGACGGAACTTGGTGTTTGGCTGCAGGATTTAAAGTCCTACTTTATCATAACCTCGAAACAGGCGCATAACGCGCCTGTTTTTGATGAAAAATACTTACATTGCGAAAAAACGTAAGTTTTCAACTGATTAAATCAACATTGCAAGAAAAGTTGCGACACTATTTGTTATATGTGATAAACTAGGGTCAATGAAAAACTGTGGAGGACAATTTGATGAACACACCGCAACGATTGAACGCTGTGCTCGACTACATTGAAGCCAACATGACAAGCGAAATTGATTTGAATCGTCTTGCCGAAATCGCGTGCCAGTCTGCGTATGATTTCCAGCGTATGTTTAATCTGCTTGCCGGAATGTCGATTGTCGAATATATCAGAAAACGTCGATTATCGTTGGCAGGTCTCGACTTGCGCCAAACTGATGACAAAGTAATCGACATCGCTTTGAAATATGGCTATGAATCGCCTGTGTCTTTTGCGCGCGCATTTCAGGCGTTTCATGGCATGTCTCCAACCGAGGCGAGAAAGTCCGATGTGCCATTAAATCTGTTTCACAAGCGAGTTTTTCAAATAACAATTAGTGAGGTTATGCAAATGTTACGTAAAGACAAAATTATGGTAAATGGCAAAGAGTACGACGCATCATACTTCGGCGAAGTGGATATCTCTTCGTGGTCTACATATGCCAAGCGCGAGTTTTGGCGACTTGAGGACGCGTATGAAGATTTCAATAAGTTACAAACTCCGGGTGATGTGCTGCCATATAACAATTATCCACCAATTGATGTTCAAGTAGGGCAAGTGTTTGTCATCGACTACACCGGTAAAGATGGTGTTGTCGAGCGCACATATTATGTTGCAAACGGTGCTGTGTGGAATGACATGGATTGCACCAGTAAAGTTATTGTGGACAGCGTGCCGCCGTTGCGAGTTGAAAAAATTACTGCAAACGGCAAGAAATACGACGCATCATACTTCGGCGAAGTGGATATCTCTTCGTGGTCCACATATGCCAAGCGCGAGTTTTGGCGACTTGAAGGTGCATATGATGACTTTGTAAATTTACCGCGCACAGGGGATGTACTGCCGTACAATAACTATCCGCCAATTGGCATGAAAACGGGCGAAATGTTTATTATCGACTATACGAGTAAAGATGGTACTGTCGATCGAACCTATTATGTCGCAGATGGTGTCATATGGAATACGATGATTTGCACAAGTAAAGTGGAGTTGCCCGAATAAAAAAGCGCAGAAAATCTGATAAGATAGACGGATATTTCAACTACATGGGGACTTTTTTCACAAAGTTCCCGTGTTTTTACGCCAAACCCCTTGCATTTTTTCCGATTTTGTGATAGAATATACAGGTAAAAATACGACATCATGGAGGTTCAAAAATGGCTAAAGTAAAAGTTGCTATAAATGGATTTGGAAGAATTGGACGTTTAGCGTTCAGAGAAATGTTCGGAAACAAGGATTATGAAATCGTAGCTCTAAACGACTTGACCAATCCTGAAATGCTTGCACACTTGCTCAAATATGACAGTGCGCAAGGAAAATATGCTCTTGCGAGCAAAGTTAAAGTTGACGGCGATTACATCGTTGTTGACGGCACGAAAATCAGAGTTTATGCCGAGAAAGATGCTGCTAATCTTCCTTGGGGTGAGCTAAAAGTTGACGTTGTTCTCGAGTGCACAGGTTTCTACACTTCAAAAGAGAAGAGCCAAGCGCACATCAACGCTGGTGCGAAGAAAGTTGTTATCTCTGCGCCAGCTGGTGACGACTTGCCGACTGTTGTTTACGGTGTTAATGAGAAAATCCTCAGCAAAAACGACAACATTATCTCTGCTGCGAGCTGCACTACAAACTGCCTAGCTCCTATGGCGAAAGCGCTGAACGATCTTGCGCCAATCCAAAGCGGAATTATGTCTACAATTCACGCTTACACAGGCGACCAAAACACTCTCGATGCCCCTCACATGGGACGCAAGCCCGACTTCCGTCGTGCGCGTGCTGCTGCTGCGAACATCGTGCCAAACTCGACAGGTGCTGCTAAGGCAATCGGTCTTGTTATCCCTGAATTGAACGGCAAACTCGTTGGTTCTGCTCAGCGTGTTCCTGTAATCACAGGTTCGTCTACGATTCTCGTTGCTGTTGTTAAAGGCAGCGTGACCAAAGATCAAATCAACGCGGCGATGAAAGCTGCTGCGGACGACAGCTACGGCTATACCGAAGAGGAACTCGTATCAAGCGACATCATCGGCGACAGCCATGGTTCGATTTTCGATGCTACGCAAACTCTTGCCAGCAAAGTTGACGACAACACTACTCAAGTTCAAGTCGTGTCTTGGTACGACAACGAGTACAGCTACACTTGCCAAATGGTTCGTGTTATTAAGTATTTGATGAGCCTATAAAATCCACATAAAAAGCGCAGCTTTTTATGTGGAAACCATACGGGTATGTTTTCTGCGGCGGAATGAATCCGCCTGCGAAAACTTTTAATTAAATAAAAACAACCGCTCCGAGTAACGGGGCGGTTGTTGTGTTTATTGTTACGACTGAGTCCGGCGGTAGAAGGTTTGGGGAATTTGCATACCCCAAATGGTGTTCCAAGTCAGAGCGTCGCCTTGAACTTGAAATCGCCCATTTAGGAACCAGCTTGTGGCAATCAGGTACCCACCCTCAGCGCGCCAAAGGTTGTAGAACGTATTAGTTTCGCTAGGCGAGGTGCTTGTTTGCACGGACAGTCCGTTAGCACGAAACTCTAACGTGTGTGTCCATATGCCAGACTGTTGCTGCCAAGTGCCGACCAATTCACCATAGCTGCCGCTTTCGCGAAGAAATGGATACTGCCAACCGGGTACGACTAGTTCATCTCCGTTGACTTGATACGCGTCAGGTGAATTACCCCAAATGCCGGTAACCTCTGAAGTGTCATATACGAAAAGAACGCCGTCAATCGTACGCCAGTAAAATTCTAGGGAGTTCGTCTGTGACCACTCGAATGTTATGGTGTTATCAGTACGAAAATTTAAACGATAGAGGGAGTAATTTAGTGTGCCCTCCCATTCGCCGAGAAGGGGGTGAGGTTCACGCGACAGCGATGTCTCTGTCGTTTCTTCACTACATCCCCACAAGCCTACGCTTGCGATGGTTAATATAAGAAGAGCAAGTATAGCAGAAATCGTCTTTTTCATTATGTATACCTCAAGCATATTTTATTGATTATAGTATACATCATTAAATTGACTTTGTCAAGTCGGGAGAAAAATGCGCAAACCTATTGAGTAATTGTATGAAATATGGTATACTACTGTATAGGAAACTTTCATCAATCTAAATATACGGAGTGTGATATTATGAGCAACAAAATGTGGGCAATTGTCAAGGAGTCGGCGGCTGTCGGCTTGACGATGAAACAGGTGGACATCCCGACTGTTGGCGCGGGGCAAGTCAAAATCAAAATCCGCAAGACGGCGATTTGCGGGACGGACATTCACATCTACAACTGGGACGATTGGGCGCAGCGCACCATCAAACCGGGTACCATTATAGGGCATGAGTATGTGGGCGAAATCGTGGAAGTGGGGCAGGGCGTGACTGCGTTCAAGCCGGGCGAGCTTGTATCAGGCGAGGGGCATCTTGTATGCGGCGTGTGCCGTCATTGCCGCGCAGGGCGTGAGCATCTTTGCCCCGAAACAAAGGGCGTGGGTGTCAATCGTGACGGTTGCTTCGCTGAATATTTAGTAATACCGGCGTCCAACGTCATCAAGTGTTCGTCGCTTGTGCCAGAGGAGCTGTACCCGGTCTTCGACCCGTTTGGCAACGCCGTGCATTGCACGCTCTCGTTCCCAGTTGCGGGCGAAGATGTACTCATCACGGGCGCAGGTCCCATCGGTATTATGGCGGTTGCGGTTGCGAAATTCTGCGGCGCACGCAATGTGGTCATCACGGACATCAACGACTATCGCCTTGAGCTTGCGAAAAAGATGGGCGCGACGCGCACCGTCAACCCAATCAAGGAAGATTTGCGCAGCGTCATGGGCGAACTGGGCATCAATCACGGCTTTGACATTGGGATGGAGATGTCGGGTGCGGCGGTTGCGTTCAATCAGATGATCGACAACATGTACAACGGCGGTAAAATCACGCTGCTCGGCATTCCTGCGGCTGGTACGTCCATCAACTGGGACAAGGTTATCTTCGGCTGCCTTGAACTCAAGGGCATTTATGGGCGTGAGATGTACGACACGTGGTACAAAATGTCCGCGATGATTGAGGGTGGGCTGGACATCAGCGGCATCATCACGCATCGCTTTGCTGCGAAGGACTTTCAGCAGGGCTTTGACATCATGAATTCGGGGATGAGTGGAAAGATTATTCTCGATTGGACGACGATTTAATTAAATAAAGTCGTGGGCTGCGCGCCCACACCGCGCGAGCTTTTTGGAAAAAGCTCGACCAAAAACCTTTATAAAAGTTTTTGAGGGTAAGGGAACTTTTTTCAAAAAGTTCCCTTGTCCTTGACCTTAAGAAAGTGAGATACCATGAACAGAACACAAGCATTAGCGTACTACACCGAGCAACTGGCGGGCATCAAGGCAGCCGGGAGCGAGAAATACGAGCGGATTATCGTCACTCCGCAGAGCGCGCGCATCGAGGCGGACGGCAAACCGCTGCTCAACATGTGCGCCAACAATTACCTCGGGTTGAGCAACAATCCCGAGTTGATTCGGGTGGCGAAAGACATCTATGACACGCACGGATTCGGGCTGTCATCGGTGAGGTTTATCTGCGGAACGCAGGATATTCACAAGAAACTGGAAGCGACTGTGTCCAAATTCCTCGGCATGGAGGACACGATTTTGTACTCGTCGTGCTTTGATGCGAACACGGGGCTTTTTGAAACGATTCTTGGTCCGGAGGATGCGATTTTCTCTGACCAACTCAACCATGCGAGCGTCATTGACGGCGTTCGTCTGTGCAAAGCGGCGCGCTATCGCTACAAAAACAGCGACATGGCGGAGCTTGAGGAGCATCTCAAAACTGCGACGGAGGCTGGCTCGCGCATCAAGCTGATTGCCACGGATGGCGTCTTCTCGATGGATGGCACGATTGCGAATTTGACTGCGATTTGCGACCTCGCCGACAAATATGGCGCGCTGGTCATGGTGGATGACAGCCATGCGACCGGATTTGTGGGCAAGACGGGGCGTGGCACGCACGAGCATTGCGGAGTAATGGGACGTGTGGACATCATCACTACTACATTTGGCAAGGCTCTCGGTGGCGCGTCGGGCGGTTGCACGTCCGGGCGCAAGGAGATTATCGATATGCTGCGTCAGCGCAGCCGTCCGTACCTGTTCTCGAACACGCTTGCTCCGGCGATTGTGGCGGCGACGACACGAGTTTTCGAGATGTTGAGTGCGGATACCAGCCGTCGTGACCACCTCGAATCCATCACGACTTATTACCGTGACAAGCTGCGCGCGAACAAGTTTGACATCATCGAGGGGACGCATCCGTGCGTGCCAATCATGATGTACGACGAGCATCTCGCTGGTGCGATGGCGAAAAAACTGTACGAATTGGGCGTGTATGCGGTGAATTTCTCGTTCCCCGTCGTGCAGCGCGGCATGGCTCGAATCCGTACTCAAGTCAGCGCGGCGCACAGCAAGGATGACCTTGACTTTGCTGTCGAGTGCTTCATCAAGGCTCGTGCTGAAGTGCAGGGGTAAAGTCAAGGTCCCAAGCCCACAAAAACTTTCGAACACTCTATTGACAGAAGTGCTCTATTATGCTATACTAACATAATAGAGCACTTTATTATTGGAGGGAAAACATGAAATTCAACGAGATTCCGGACGCTTTTGGGACGAAGTTGCGCTTGCACATCATCGCATCATTACTGCATACTGAGCATGACTTTAAGTCGCTCAAGGAAATCACCGGAGCGACGGACGGGAATCTGTCTGCACAATTAACTAAATTAGTCGAGTCTGAATACATCACGATGGAGAAAAAATTCGTCGCGAACAAGCCGCAGACGACGTACTACATAACAAAAAAAGCGACTGCTGATTACAAAGATTTTGTCACGCTTCTTTTGGAACAGATAGTAAAACCAAAAGGAAAATAACTAGAGTAACAGCAATATGCCCATGAAGATGAGCACTACCCCGCCGACAAAAACCGCCAAGGTGCGATATTTGTTGCCCAAGCGACTGCCCAACTTCGCACCGAGCGCTGCCAGCGTGAAGGTCACTGCTCCGATAATCATTACTGCAAGTGTGATGTTGATTTCGAGGAGCGCCATTGATGCGCCAACCGCCAAAGCATCAATACTTGTCGCCAGCGCAAGTGGGATCATCTTCGTCCACCGCAGAGAAGGGTGCACTTCGGCAGAGTCGCCGTTGCGAAGCTTGTAACTATCGAACAACATTTTTCCGCCGATGAACGATAATATTGCGAAAGCAATGATGTTGCCGTGGCTCATGAATCTATCGCCGACGAAACCGGCTGCGACAAATCCCATTAGTGGCATAATAGCCTGAAATGAACCGAAATAAAGCCCTACGATGAGGGCTTTTTTTGCGTTGATTTTGCTGTCGGACAGCCCGATGCAGATGCCGGCAGCGGTCGCGTCCATTGCCAAACCGACAGCAATGGCAATAATTTGACCAATGTTCACAGACTTCGCCGCCCCTCGATAGCGCGAGCTAGAGTGACTTCGTCGGCATATTCGAGGTCGCTGCCTGCGGGCAGTCCATATGCGAGGCGAGTGACCGTAATTCCGCGCGGAGCAAGTAACTTGGTTAGATACATAGCGGTAGCTTCGCCCTCAACTGTGGGATTGGTCGCCACAATAATTTCGCTGACTTCGTCCAAACGTCCTAGCAGGGAAGAGATGTTGAGCTTATCAGGTCCTATGCCGTCCATGGGGGAGATAACTCCGCCGAGGACATGATATAGTCCCTTGAACGAGCCGGCGCGCTCGAACGCAAGCACGTCACGAGCGTCTTCGACGACACAAATCTGACTATCATCACGGGAAGTGTTAGCACAAATGCTGCACAAGTCGCTCTCGGAAATATGGTGACAGATGACGCAGCTGACGATATTGCTCCGTACTTCGGCGATGGTAGCGAGCAGATTTTGCGCCTGCTCATCGGATAGTTCCAGCACTCGAAAGGCGTATTTCAGTGCTGTTTTTTTGCCAACTCCGGGCAGAAGTCGCAATTGTTCCGCCAATTGCTCCAGCGGTAAAGGTAACATGGACACACTTTCACGCGTCCTTTCACTTGATATTTAATAATGAAAAGTGCAACTTTTCATTTGAGCCTACATCATCCCCGGCAAGCCGGCAGACTCAGAAATGGCGGACATTTCGGCGTCGTTGGTCTCGTTGACCGTCTTGATGGCTTGATTAATTCCAGCCATGACAACATCGGTCAGGGTTTCGGGGTCATCTGGGTCGATGAGGGACGGGTCGATGGTAAGTGCAGTCACTTCCAATCTGCCCGTGATGGTGATTTGGACAGCTCCGCCTCCGGCTTTGATGTCATAGGTGCGCTCGTCGAGTTCAGCGCGCAGCACTTCCATTTGTTCTTGCATTTTTTGTGCTTGGCGCAGCATGGCTTGCATGTTGCCCGGACCGTCGCCCTTTGGTATTCGTACTTTCATTTTCCCACCAAGCCCTGCGGTCTTGGCAGGGCCCTTTCGATTTTATTATAGGCGCCAATTCGTCACGAATGAATCGTGACGGGCGCAAAAGAATCGGCTTCGCCGACAAAAACTTGTACAAGTTTTTGAGGGGCATAGGATTCCCTTAAAATATGATTTTGTCCCCTTTTTTCCAAATAGGGGCGCCGCGTTATATGGACGCGTGGCTCATGGATTTACGCCATCAATTCTACTTGCAACACTTCCCCTGTATGGGTTTCGATGATTTTCTCAAGCAGCATGGTTGCATCCTTTGAGATCAGCATCATTTTCGCAAATGGATCTGCCAGAGCGACACAGATTTTGCTGCCATTTCGTGACCATATGGCAGTTTCGAGGAAACAGTGAGTGCTGACTTCGTGTTTTTTGTAATCATCTAGGATTTTCGCTACCAGCGCAGTATCCAATGCTGTTCCATCCGCTTTTGGCAGAGGAGCAACTTCGACTTTTGGAGCGAACGAAGTTCGGGTTGAAGGGATTTCTTGTGCTTCCGCTTGCGCAAGTGGCTCGGGTGACGCGGAATTGATGATTTTTTGATTTTCTGCGGTTGGTCGAGCAGACACAAGATCTGCCCCTACGGGCGCAGCGGTTGGCGCAGTTTTATTCGTAATCGACGGCAGATTTTCGATAATCTGTCCTACTCCGCTCATTTTCACTAACGCAAGCTCTGCCATATGTCGCTTTTCTACGGCGGATTTGCCCACGCTTTTGGCTGCGGTATCTTCGAGGATGAGCAAATGCGACATGATGGATTCTGCCGTCACAAGTTCGCCTATTTCACGCAATTCGGCGTAGGCAGCATCAGAAATATCGAGCAAATCGCGGCGTAGCTTGTCGGAATCAATGTTGGTAAGAGTCTTCGCCGCGAGCAGATTTCGATAATACGCGAGCAAGGAAGCCCATAAGCTGCTGATGTCCTTGCTTTCATCGTGGACAGCGGCAATTTCAGTGAAAATCGTGGCGCAATCACTTGTGCAAACGGCGCGGATAATCTTGGCTGCAATCGAAATGCCAATCGCCCCGGCAGCAGCGGTCACGCTGTCTGCGGAGTCGAGATTTCCGCCGGAAGCGCACAGTTCAAGCAGACTTTCTGCGTCCCGCATTCCACCCGCAGCGAGCCGAGCGACTTCGTCGAGGGCTTCGGGGTGAGCGGAGATGTTCTCCTGCTCGCAGATGTGAGCAAGACGTGAAGCAATTACGCTTGAGTGAAGTCGGCGAAAGGAAAATCGTTGGCATCTGGACAGAATTGTCGCCGGGACTTTGTGAATTTCGGTTGTTGCGAGGATGAAAATCACCCCCGTCGGAGGCTCTTCGAGTGTTTTCAACAGCGCATTGAATGCGCTATCGGTAAGCATATGCGCCTCGTCGATGATGTAGACTTTGGTTGAGACAGATACTGGAGCAAACGCACTCTCGGTCTTGATGTCACGGATATAATCAACGCCTGTGTTGCTGGCAGCGTCCATTTCGAGCACATCGGGCGTGCGATTTTCCAAAATCAGAACGCACGAGGGGCACACGCCGCATGGGTCGCCATTTTGCAAGTCAGTACAGTTGGCAGCACGTGCCAAAATCTTTGCACAGCTGGTTTTCCCCGTGCCTCGTGAGCCTGCGAAGAGATATGCGTGGTTGATTTTCCCGCTCTCGACTTGATGCGCAAGCACATGGGTAATATGTTCTTGACCGACCACATCGCTGAACTTGCGCGGGCGATATTTTCTGTACAGTGCCTGGTGCATAATAATCAGTTGAAAACTGTGTTTTCAACTGGAAACCTTTCTGTTGGCTTTTTGCGGCGTATAAACGGCTTGCATTCGGCGCAGTCGTTTTCGCAAAAGTTTTCCCGTGGGAAGTGAAATTCCCACTTCAAACTTTTTCAAAACACGCTCGAATTCCAGCCTCCGCTGACGCGATGTGAATCCGCCTACAAAAAACCTCAATATTAATTATTCTGGGCTTAGCCCAGACCCGTTTAAGAGCATAGGGGACTTTTTCAAAAGTCCCCTACAACCCCCAAAATTTTTGTAAAAGGGTATGTTATTTTATGTAGCGGCTCTGTTGAGCGCGATAGGTTGGCTCGTGGCACATTGAATAGTCTGCTTAATGCTGCTTGGTTCCCCACCTGACATGATTCACAGGTTCAATTGCACAAGTCCCATCGCACTCAACACAACCGCTACATATTTATAATTATAGTTCGATAAGTTCCTTCGGACTGGTGGTGATAATCTCGTGTCCGCTGTCGGTGAATACGACCATGTCTTCAATACGGCAGCCGTACTTGCCCTCGAGATAGATGCCCGGCTCGATAGTGATGATATGCCCCGGCGCCATAGGCGTAGTTCCGCCACTTGAAATGCTCGGAGCTTCGTGGATGTTCATGCCCGTGCCGTGTCCCAATCCGTGGATGAATCTGCCTGCGAATTTCGAACTCTCGATGATGTCACGTGCAGCTTTGTCCAGCTCCGCTCCTGTCACACCATGAGCGCATAAATCAAGTGCCGCTTTTTGCGCAGTCAGTACAGTGTTGTATAGCAACTTCATCTCGTCATCTGCTTTGCCGATGACGACCGTGCGCGTCATATCCGAGCAATATCCGTTCAATCGCGCACCGAAGTCCACAGTGAAGAATCCGGATTCCAGCTTGACGTTACGTGGTTTGCCGTGAGGCAGACTGCTTTGCGCGCCGGATACTGCGATGATGTCGAATGCGACACCATCCGCGCCCTGCTTGCGCATGAAAAATTCCAGCTCGACGGCGATGTCAATCTCAGTAGCTGTTGGCTTAATGTAGGGTAAAATGTGCGCAAAAGCGGCATCTGTGATGGATTGCGCGCGTTTGATAGTAGTAATTTCGTCAGCGGATTTGAACTCGCGGATTTGGTCGATGATACGTCCTGCCGGGACGAGCTCGACATCTCCGAATGCTTTTTTGTAGTTTTCGTATTGAGCAAAAGTGACGTGACTTTCCTAAAACATGACACTTTTGATGCCTTGCTCCGAGCATATAGGAGAGACAATTTCGCTCATGGCACGAGATGGAATGACTTCAAAACTTGCGTCAGCAGTAGCCGTGACCACTTCGATATATAGCGACGTAGCAACGATATAGGTCTTTTGTGCAGTAACGAATATCCAGCCGCTGCCCTCCATGTCTACGCCGGTCAGATAGCGTTGATTTTTCGGATTGGTCACCAAAATTCCACCTACGTCGGCAGGGAATGATGCGACTAGCTTGTTAATTCTGTTCATTTGCTATTCTCCAATCTCTAATAGTGCTTCGAGTGCTAAGATGTAGCTGGCTGCGCCGAATCCGCTGATTGACCCACGACAAACGGGGGCAATTAGCGAGGTATGGCGAAAATCCTCACGTGCAAATATGTTGGACAGGTGCACTTCAATGACGGGGATTTTCAACGCCTCAATCGCATCACGAATCGCCACAGAAGTGTGCGTGTATGCGCCTGCATTGAGGATAATTGCGTCGTGCGTATGGCGCACAGCGTGCAGTTGGTCGATGATTTCGCCCTCGTGGTTGGTCTGGTAGAAGTCTACGTCCCAATTATATTCACTCGCACGCTCGGCAATGCGAGCCTCGAGAGCGTGTAGGCTGAGCTTGCCGTAGTGACTCTGGTCACGCTCGCCGAGCAGGTTGATATTCGGTCCGTTAAGCACAAATATTTTCATAAGGTCAAAGTCAGGGAACCTTTTTTAAAAAAGGTTCCAAACCTCCAAAAACTTTGATAAAGGTTATAGCTTGCTAAAATAATATCGCTTCATCTCCAGCGCATCTTCGGCTTGCGTTCCGGCTGATTCGCAGATAATGCGTGGAGTCAATTTTTCGCGCGCAATCACATCAATGAGCGGAGAATACTCTGGTCCAAACTGCATGTCGGCGAATGTATGGTGACACTTTTCGCCACCCGCAGTGTACTCTATGCGAGAGAAGTGGCAGTGCAAGTTTTGCGCAATATCATTCCCACACGAAGCGGCGACAGAATCGAAAATGCGCGCATAATCATCGTGTGCAAGTGGGAAAGCTCCTCGTTCGCGAGCGTAGATATGCCCAAAATCCACGACGGGGACTATTCGCGTGTCAAGTTTGCAGATGTCCAGAACTTCATCCAATGTACCGAGAGCTCCGATTTTGCCCATAGTCTCGATTCCGAGACGAATATTACTGCTCGGATGTGCTTCGAGTGCGCGCGCCAAAGAGACCTTTGCAATACGAAGTGCTTCGCCGCGTTGCATTTTCGCCGTGCCGCCGGGATGGATGACGATGATGTCAGCCCCCATTGCTTGAGCAGCGGCGATGCTTTTTGTGATATGCTGTTGCGTTCGCGCCATGATGACGGGGTCGCTAGATGTGAGTGAGATGAAGTAGGGCGCATGGAAGCTCACTTTGATGTTGTGCGCACGTGCTTCATCGCCAATTTTGGCGAAAGTCTCGAGCGAACCGTTAACTCCGCGCCCGGCAGAATACTCAAAAGCGTCGAGTCCATGTTCAGCGAGCCACTTCATCGCCTGATATGTGTGCGGATAGGGGGATGTGTTGCCTGCCGGTCCGAATCTAGGAGACCCGGCGGACGAAGTCAGGGTATACTCGGTGCGAGGTATATCTTCACAGCAGTCACTTGGAGTGATTTTTTCATTCATAGTATTATATTAATATCCAGTTTCAATAACGCACTTGTGCTCTTCCCCTTTGTAAGGGGTGGCGGCGAAGCCGACAGGGTAGCTTTTATTAAATGTTTTCGCAGGCGGGGTTCACTCCGCCGTAGAAAACAAACCTGTAAGGTTTCCACTTGAAAGCGTAGTTTTCAAGTGAGTTCATTCATAATGTCTGTACTTCTTCAAAATCCAATTTTCGATGCCGCGCTTGCGCTTGAGGATGAAGTTTGTCTCTCCTTTAATAGGATTGACCATGATGGACATTCCAAGGCGGCAAAATTTCGTGCCAAGTACATCAGTAAAGATTTGATCGCCGATTACAGCGGTTTTCTTGGGGCTTGTCCCAATGGCAGCAATCGCTTTTCTGAAAGTGCGCCAGCATAAGGGTTTGATGCTTGAATAAAAAGCCGGATAGCCGAGACTTGAATTGAAAGTGGTGACACGCGTTTTATTGTTATTGGAAGCGAGAGCGATTTTGACGCCCTGCGCTTCGAGTGTAGCGAAAAACTTCATGGCATCTTCGGTGGGATGAATATCATCATATGTAATTAGAGTATTGTCAATATCGCAGATGATGCCTTCAATACCGCGTGACGAGAAAAAATCACCCGGGATGGCGTTAATATCAGAGAAGTGGTATTTTGGAAGAAAGAGTTTTCTCATAGCCGTCCCTTAAGCGTTGTATTAAATAAGTATACCACACTTTCGGGAAAATTTCAAGAGAAAAATCCGAGTTTGCACTCGGATTTTTTATATTCAGTTTGAGTTGTTACTATGTTGTTGCCCGGTAGTCCATTTTGGAGCGCTTTGAGCCTTGGTGCGTTTTCGTGTAAGCGATGCAATCAGTGCAAAGACTCCTCCGAAAATGACCGTGCAAAGGAATGGAATAGCTATCGATAGGATGATTATTAAAACATCAGTATTCATTATTGTTCACCTCTTATTTGTGGTGGGTTGGGCAGAGCGGGTGGAACTGGCGGAGTCGGCGTTTGCGGTCGACTTGGTGGAAAGTTGGGCGGAGGTGGCGGCATATTTTGTGCATAATAATTTGATGCCGGAGGTTGGGGATAATTATGCGGGGGAGTTGGGGGGAAATTGTTCGGAGGATATTGTCCAGTTGTCCAAAGCGGAACTTGGTCTTTTTTGGAACGTTTACCTGCCAACAAAGCAATCAGTATAATGATTACAACAAACGGAGAAAGGCAAAGGAGACATAATGCTCCGAGAATGATAAGTCCGATCAGAGTGACTATGATTTCGTATTCATAGTCCGAGTCCCAGTCGGGATAGGCATAGTTCCAATCTCTGATGTAAAAGGTTGAGTCCGAGCCGTAATCATGACGGTTGACAGTGAAAAATGTATGACAACCAAATAAATTTATTTCCCAGTCGTGTCCATCTACGAAAAGTCTGCCGTTTACAATATCCCAACGACGTTCGATTTGTTCACCTTCATGTCCGTCAAGTAGAAGATTCCCCGGCAAGAAGTGCATCACCCACGACGAATTTCCATCCCACAGCCATCTCCCGTACAGCAAATGTGACTGAACTTGTTGAGGGGGTTTTTCGGTGTGCGAATCAGATGGTGACAAGTTAGCCACTAGCTTGTCAGAAACACTATAATCGTGCGGACTTACGACTGTATAAGCGCCAACTGTCAAAGCAGAAGCAAGAACGAGTATTGAACAGAGCAGAGTTGAAGTAAGAATTTTTTTCATAAATTAACCTCGTATAGTGAAGTCAAGAGGACAATCCGAGTGTTATGCACTCGGATTGTTATTGTTAAAGTTATTCGGGTCTCCTGCGGTGGTCCATTGAGGAGTCATCTGAGGATTTGGCTTTTTCTTCTTTCTCACGACAAGCACGATGATGAGAATAATTGCGCCCACGAAAATCAAGCAGCAGAATCCGCCGAGAATGACAACCCAGGCAGCAGAAGTGCCAACATAATCATCGCTATAGCGAACGTAAGTGTAACGCATATTTAGGTCAGGTCTGAATACAGAGAACGAGCGACCATCATTGCTCATTTGTATTTGCCAATCGACACCGTCGACAATCAGTCTGTTGTTTGTGACAGTCCAGTTGCGATTTACGCGAAATGGCCATATTCCGGTTTGCATAGTGCCGTCTGCACGGAAAATGATACGATAGGAATCATTCCAGTCCCATGTACCGATGAGGCGATCTTCGAGGGTTTGCTCGGTATTGTTGGTAGTGGGGGTCGCAGGAGTTTCTACATAATCGGGAGTGCATGAACTACACGCAAAAACTGCCATACCTGCAGGAGCGAGCATTAATGCTGCGACGAGAATCAGCAGCGTTGAAAGGAGTATTTTTTTCATAATTACCTCTAAAATATTTGAATACTTAATTATATCATAATTCTACTGCAAAATCAAGAGTGAAATATTGTAATATTTATGCTTTTGACTACATAAAGTATTACAGACTAATGATGTGTGGAGGCAAAATATGTTTATATATTCTATAAAGGCATCGACTTTGAAATTTTTTGGTGCGCTGGTCGTTTCAGCGGTGGCAATAATAGGATTGCTCGTTTTTATTCCGGGTGCGGATTCAGGAGCGGAAGTGAATAATCCCATGGGGGACGAAATTAACTTTGTCGGCATAAACACAAATGAAGATCGTCTTGCTTTTCTTGCCCAATTTGGCTGGGAAGTCAAACCTGAAGCTGTGACTGAAGAGCAAGTGACAATTCCGGCGGAGTTTGACCGCGTCTTTATCATGTACAACGAGCTTCAGCATCGTCAGGGGCTGGATTTGAGCAATTTCCGCCGCAATACGGTAACACGATTTACATATCAAGTGCTGAATTTTCCCGATTATGAGGGTGTGGTCTATGCAACGATTTTGGTGTATCGCGGGCAGGTAATTGCCGGGGATATTTGCTCGGCAGACCCGAATGGATTTGTGTATGGGTTTAGGGGGCGCGAATAAATCCGACTACGAAAGCCCATATTACCAATGCTTCGCGTTGAAAAAAACAAAGGACACTCTCTCGAGTGTCCTTTTGATATTTGTCTGAACGAGCGTGGGTGCTTGTATTTGGGCTAGAGCCGCAAACTACACCTTTCCATTCGGCTGTCGGGGCGTCCCGACCTATTCTTCTTCAACGTGACCAGTTCCGAATTTCTTGCCCGAGCCGCCGCCTTCGCGGCTGCCGCCAATGGGCGCCATCTTGGACATTTGGCGTTGCGCCATGACCAGTCCGTGGTAGATACCGCTCTTTTCCATCAGTTCGTCATGAGTGCCTACTTCGGCGACTGTACCCTTGTCCATGACGAGGATTTTCGTCGCGTTGCGCAGGGTGGACAAGCGGTGCGCGATTGCAATTGTGGTGCGGTTTGCGATGAGACGAGCCAGTGCATCTTGGATGAGCTTTTCTGTCTCGGTATCAAGTGCCGAAGTTGCTTCGTCCAGGATGAGAATGCGCGGATTATGCAGTAGCGCTCGTGCGATTGCGATACGCTGGCGTTCACCGCCCGAGACTGTATGTCCGCGCTCGCCGACGTAGGTATTGTAGCCGTCAGGCAGAGCGACGATGAACTCGTGCGCACAGGCAGCTTTGGCTGCTTCGATGATTTCTTCACGGGTTGCATCGGGCTTGGCATAAGCTATGTTGTCGTAAATCGAACCAACGAAGAGGAATGTCTCTTGCAACACCGTACCCACTTGCGAGCGCAGGGTGTGCTGCGGAATGTCGCGAATGTCGTGTCCATCGATTTTGATGCTGCCCTCGGTGACATCGTAGAGTCGCATGACCAAGTTGGTCAGCGTGCTCTTGCCGACCCCACTGCGACCGACGATTCCGATCATTTCACCGGGTTTGATGGTGAGATTGACACTGTGTAGTACGTCTTGCGCATCTTCGTAGTTGAAACCCACGTCTTCGAAAACGATTTCGCCTTTGATATCGACTGCCTGTGTTTCTGCGCTGTCATCCATGGTGTCGAGGTCTTCGATTATATCGTGGATTCGAGCCAGCGAAACCATGGTGCGGATGATACGCTGAGGCATATTACTGAGCCAGCGGAGCGGACCGAACAGCATCATGGCGTAGGCGGTGAACATGGTCATTTCACCTAGCGTCATGCGCCCGTCAAGGATTTGAGTCCCCACATAATATAGCAGGAAGAACTCGCCGATACCCATAAAGAAGATGAGGAAAGGGAAAGTCTTTGCCCAGAAGAGCTCGGCATTGATTTGTGCGTCGTACTCGCCTTTGGCAGCTGCATCATAGCGCTGAATTTCGCGCTTTTCCATGCCGAATGACTTGACCACTCGTATGCCCTGGAAAATGTCCTGCATGACTGTGCCCGCTTGCGAACCCATTTCCCACACAAAGTCGAACATACGGCGGATTTTCTTGTTGAACAAGCGGAATGCTACCATGATGAACGGCACGGGTGCGATAATTATGACCGCCAGCCATGGGTCGTACATAACCAATATGATGGTGATAACGATGAAGAGCAGAATTTGGTCGAGCAGCGCAGAGAATTCGTGTATGATGAATTCAAGCACTGCGCGAGTGTCGTGGTTGACACGGTGGATGAGACTTCCCGTGGTACGGCGGTTGATATTCGTAAGTGAGAGTTTTTGAATCTTCTCGAACATCATTTCGCGCATTTCTGTACCCAGTCTGACTTGGATTTTCAGTAGTGCGAGTCGTCGGAGGAATCCGACAAAGCGGATTAGCGCACCAACGGCAACGATACTGAGAATGGCGATAACAAATTGCCATAATACCGGCGTTTCCGGATTGCGGATGAATTCGTCAATGACGATTCTGTTGAGGTGAGGCAGCAGGATGTTCAAGCCCGTAATTGCTACGAATAGCACCAGAGCTATGTATACGAACAACTGGTATGGGCGAATAAGCGACCACATCCATTTGAGATGGCGACGTTTGTCCATACAATGGAAGCAAGTTTCTGCGCCCGGAGCAAAGGGACGACGGCATTTTTCGCAGATAGTGCGGCGATTTCTGCCGTCCGGCTTGAGCACGTTGTGACGCAAACGGAAGTTGAATAGCTTGACGGCGTATGCGTACTGCTTTTTCATGGACATATCAGCAAGGATTAGGGCATGATTATCGCCGTTCTTGTCGATGTAGTCAATCCCTACTGTGCCGAACGAGAGGTGAATCTTGAACTTTTCGATATCGGTAAAGTCGAGGTTTTGCTTCTGACCTGTTATGCTGTCGTAAGTATAAATTGTATCGATAGTAGCACCGAGGATACCGTCGGTTTTCTCACTCATGCCCGACTTTGTGAGACTGTAGGGCATGACGAACAGCAAGTCTTCTTCGCGCACATTGTCAAATGCGGCGAAGAACTGTTGTCGGTGCGGGTTATCGTCGGGTTCTATGGTTGATTTGTTTTTCATGTAATTTCCTTTCAAAGGTCGTGGGCTGTCACATATGATGGACAGCTTACGTTCGGCGCAAACGCTGTCTCAAAAGCGTCGCTCTAAGGACAAATAAATTGCCTTTTTCCGCCACTTTTTCGTCAGTACGCTCGAGCTCCAGCCTTGGCTCCCGCTATGTGTAAATGTCGATTTTTTTGTAGCTCGCCTTGTCGAGTTTGCTGACGTCCGGAATTTCGTAACGGTTGCCGTCAACGTCGGTGATAGCGATGTGACCCGAGCTGATTTTGTAAATCGACCGGAAGGTGTCGCGCAGAGTGAACTCGGCAGGTCCGCGATTGGTCTCGCACTTCCAGTACGAAAATCCGTGACGCTCCTTGAACTGAGTGATTTTCGTGATTTTGAGCGTATAATAGCGACGCTCCAACTCGTTTACTAGTAGTTCGCGCACTTCTTCGGGGAAAATTGCGATATCTCGAATCATGCCCAGCTCTTTGTCATCCGGGTCGAGGATTGAGATGAACTCGCACTCGAACTCGTACGGGAATGCGCGGCGCAGGCTGACTTTAGGGTGATTGACCTCCTGCTCACCGAGTAGAGTGCATGAAACGAACTCGTTTACACGCTCAAATTTTGCCGTTTCAGGCGTGAGGTAGTTTATATTGATAATTCCGTCGAAAGTTTTCAAGATAGGATTCCTTCTTTCTTGGTTTTGAAATATTTTGTTATGAGGATATCAACTTGGGTACGAGTATAGAACCCCACCACCGCTACGCGGTTTCCTCCCCTAGAGGGGAGGTTCAAGATATCGTTCACCTATACCTCCCATTTAGGGGAGGTGGCAGGCGTAGCCTGACGGAGGGGTTTTCCTACTGCATTTATTCCGTCACACCAATCGTCTTCAGCGCCTCCAACTGTAGTGTGTACAATTTTTTGTACGCGCCGTCTTCTTTGATGATGAGTTCGTTGTGGCTGCCGCTTTCTACGACTTTGCCTTTGTCGATGACGAG
>Ga0123355_10004209_pt1 | contig 20905 bp, 27 predicted proteins | sample TergutEmb28metaG_3_FD_89872 | JGI IMG/M metagenome (GOLD analysis project Ga0123355, IMG submission 89872) | Embiratermes neotenicus P1 segment gut microbial communities from Petit-Saut dam, French Guiana - Emb289 P1 | ecosystem: Host-associated > Arthropoda: Insects > Digestive system > Gut ...
ATTTCGACCTTAACTAAAATTGCTGTGTGATGCTACGTTTATACGAAATTTTTGCGCCTTTGCAGAAGGCTTTTTTGCTTTGTTTAAAAGTGCTGATTATCATGTATTACGCTTTCACACTTACCTCAACGGGATCTCAAATGTTTCAACATAATTGTCAAACGACCCCTGTATTCTAAACGTCGCGGTTGCTACATTAGGGCTTGGATTTGATGTGCTTAACAGCATTACAGCTCTAAATCTTGTATCTTGCAACACAGCGTCTCTAACAACTTGACATATTTTTGTCCGAAAAAATGCATATCCTCTGCCTTTAAATTGCGCAACCTCAATGGCCTCATTAGGCAAATTGTTGGGATACGCATGTCTTTCCGTATTGACGATGTGGTATAGTGCTTGCCTTTCCGCTTCTTTCGCTTCAACGAATCCGTCAAGACGGCTTTCGTCAGGTTCGCTTGAGTCAACCACACCTATATACCCAAAAGTTAAAGTTGGCGCGATTCTTGTTATTAAAGGTCTCGCTAAATCGTCTCTTAATCCGGGTATCATGATTTACCCCCTTAGCAAATCAGTGTCGAACGCTCGTTCAAGCTGCTCCGCAACCATGCTGCACGCATATTGTCCAGCCAGTTGCGCAAGCCGCTCTTCATTCATTCCCGGTGTGGCATTTACCACTATTGCGCCGGGAGATAGATTAACCTCGGCTGCCCGGTACTGATATGCGCCGCCCATGTAATCACGCCTCGAAACATCTTCTTTAAGGCGCATTATTTCTTCTCGTATTCCATCATTTGCAGGATCCGAGACCAATGCTGCCCTCCCTCGTGACGTTCCTACGGTATCTGCGCCACGTTGCACACCGACCCTTGCCGCTCCGGCTCTCGCAGATGCTGTTATATCACGCATTCCGCTGATCATTGTATTTATTCGATTGAAATCAGCTTCGCTTACAGCTCCGGTTTCAACGGCGGCTGATAATGCCATCATTCTTGCGCTTGCAAGCTCTCGGTAGCTGTTCGCAAGATTGTCCACAATGTTTGTGTGCACGCCCATGACATTTCCCTCTGCGTCAAGCACGGTTATCATGTCAAGCAGGGCGTTTTTTTGACGGTAGAAAAGTAATTCCATTTGCGCCTGTGTCAATTCATAAACGGCATCTTCAACATCTTTTAATGCGCCGTATTCATTAAACAAAAATGCGAGCATTTCAGGTGCCATAGTCATAATTTCGTTAAATTGATCTAATGTAACGCCATAGCTTGTGTTGACTGCGTTTAGCACCTCTGTAAGCGACACGTGAGCGCTTCTCACGCTATCCGCAGCAGAATATATATCACGGTATGATCTCAGCACATGTCTGCGCATTTGTTGTGTAGCTGCTCCAAATGCACGGCTAACAGCCGCCGACCGCTCAACGCTGTCATTAAATATTTGCAGTTGCATCTCAGCGGTTATTATTGTACGCTCAAAATCCCCCATAGAGGACGCTGTGTTATCGACACTTTCTGACAGCGCATTAAAATCTCGCATTAGCGCCTCAATATATCCCGCTTCGGCTTCATGACCTAAGGCTCGCATTATGTCAACAAGCCCAGCCCATTCTGCGATGGTTTCGCCAACGCTTAGCGAAGCATCATTATAGTCTTCAAGCTGTTTTCTAAGGTTGTCGTAAAGGCTTGCTTGCTCCACCCAAATTTGCTGGAGTCCTACAAATCCATGCTCCTGCGTTTCTATCCAATCTTGGACAACTTCTCTTCCAAATATTTCATTTATGGACGCCTCTATAGCCTCCCTTTGCGCTATGTTTGCGATATTGCTAAGTAGCGTAGCGTGCTCTTGCAGCGCCTCATTTTCTTTTTTTATTCTATTTACTAGCGCATCACTTGCTCCAAGCGCTGTCAACCGGGTCATTTCATAAACATTTTCTTGTATTGACTTCGTTAACCGCTCGCTTTCGTTTGCTAGGTACCCAGATCGCCGCAGCAAATCGTCAACTGCGGGAACTGCTTCCCCCTCAGTTTCGCTACCCATTAATCGTATAGCGCTAACAATACCCATTACTGCCGTGGCTAATAATGTGATTGGCCCAAGCGCTGCTACAAGTTTAACTGCCGCTGGGGTCGTTGCATTTATTCCACGCTTTAATTGCGTGATCCCTATAACAGATTGCCCTATGGATCTAGGCAATAACCCAAATGCGCCAAGCATCCTGCTCACACCCTGCGTCATCTGCTGTATGCCTCTTGCAGATGATGCGGATGATTTCCCCACATTCTCGATTGCTACGGAAACCTCTTCAATTGATTCGGCTTTGCCTTGCACCGCTTCGGAAACCTCTTTAATCGCTTCGGCGGCTTCTTCCATGGCTTCTGACGTTTCTTCGGCTATCTCGGCCATAGCTCCGTTGATTCCTTTTATAGCGCCAGCAAATTCTTCCACTTTCACTTTTGTCAAGTCGATCCAGTCGATGATTTCGCTTGCCGCTTCCGGAAGCTCTTCAAGCGCGCTGTACACATCTTTTAGATTTTCTTTTATAGTTTTAAGGGCGGCAGATGCTTGATCATCAATTTGGATAGTGTTTTTTATAATCGCCATGCTTACCGCCCCTCCAACTGCTCTTCAATTTCTTTATTTCTCCGGGCTTCGCTTTCTAAAATCGGGTCAATTGCGGCAATTGCCAAAGCTTGATCAAATGGGGAAAGCTCTAAAAACTCATGGGGGAATTTATGATAAACTCTTGCGCACTGGAATGCATAAAAGCCTAAAACATCATAAAGCTCCCCGGTATCTTTATACTCTCCCCAGCCTAGTTTTTTAGGGACTCACTCATTTCTACTACTGCCTCAACATCCTCTTGATTTTGCTTTGGCAAGTATTTAATGATTTCAGAATACACTTTGGTTACTGAAGGTGTGTCAAAGTATGTATTGACAAGCTCAATCTTGTCAGACACGCCAAAGTCATACAAGTCCGCTTCGTCAAGCTCTGAAATCCACACAACATGGTCTGCCAAAACTTGTACAATAAACTCTGCGTACTCTTGCCCACTCTCTGTGCGTAAAACTCCCATTCTTATATGCTCCATTGGAGTCAGCGGTGTAATATCAAGTTCAGTTTCATCGCCTCTGATTGTTACAGATATCGTTTTCGGTCTTCTAAGCTCCTGAGCTTTTCGTAATTGCGATATGTATAGCTCATTTGACTTTACTCTCATTTCGTCTCCTTAAAATACAGGCCTGAATTGCTGCAAGACAACTTTTGCATCAGCTGGTGCATAAAATGTTGCTTGACCAGTTCTAAATGATGTTGCACTAGAGTCAGAGTTTTCATAATCTGTGTGTTCTAGCATATGGCAGTCGTTGTATCTGACCGCACGACCGCCATTTAATCGCAAGCTCCGGGCATCTCTCGTTGACGACACCAGCGATAAATACCTTTTATTTCCGTTTAATTTGTCTGTTTCAATTTGCTCCCAATATCCGCCGTCAGAACCGACCAAGTACGTTATTGTGATTATGTAATTTTGAAGTGTGCGATCCTCATACTGACCGCCACCGTGAATATTTGCAGATATTGTGGAATATTGCGGGGCAACATTAAATGTCAAAATTTCACCCCGGATCGCAGACGGTAAGCCGTCTTCTGCAATCTCAACAAGAAATTCTGATTGACGATTCGCCGCATCACCTACCACGCGATGATGCGGATTTAATTTTTTTGGCATGGTCTACCTCCTAGCCTGCCCACGTAATGCCCATATTAAAGCGAATATGCTCAATGGCATTTACGTACATAATATTTCGCAGGTCTGCAATTGCGCCTCTTGGATCATTCGGGTCATAACTTACAGTGATTTTGCTTTCGTCATGATCGGTCATAATTCCCTCAGATTCTTGGCGTGTCAAAAGATGATCGACATCACCACGTATAGCGATAAGTCCATCATCATTTCTTGGCGTGCGGCTCTGATGCTGCGTTCTCCACATCGTGTTCCAGCGTGTTTTTGTGTCATTAATCCCTCTTTTTGTTTGATTAAATCTCCACTGAATATTTTTATCAGGCACAATTGACACAAAGCTATTTACGTCCTGCTGTAATTGATATGTGCCATCGTCAGCTTCTACAATTACTTGCAGTCCTCTGGCATCATCGTCAATCTGTTGGCGTGGAGTTCTAACAGGTCTAACATTTGTCACGTTTTGGATTGTTCGACTTGATGTGGTTGCATTTGGTGACGCTCCCGCAGATCTTCCGGCAAACAATCTGACTGTATTTTCAGCCCCGAGCCAATATGAGGATATCCATTCAGCATCTTGACATATGACATCAATCTGGTCGCTGTCCATCCCGGCATTTTCGTCACTAAATAGCCCCGCAACAACGCCATGGCGCTCTTCGTTTTTGTCGTTGTTTAACTGCCTTAGCCATGACCTAAAGACTGACCTGGACTGTGCGTATCCGTCATCTTCCGGGTCTATTGATAACGCAATTGTGTGCCATGCTGTAGTACTTGCTTTATCTAAAAATTCTTGCAGCCTTTCGCTTTTTGTCCCGACATCGCCATTATCACCACCGGAAAGTCTGCTAGCGCCAAGTCGCAATTGCGCCACTGAACTATTCGGATCTGCAACGGTATCTATAAGCATGTTATCTTTGCATAATTCAATTAGCTGCGCTGTACTTACCGCAACAGTCTCTTCCGTCATTGTGGCGCCCGGAAGTGTTTGAACATACATTCGTTGCGTTCCGAAAAATGTAATAATTGTGACGGTGTTTGACTCATGCGTTACAGATACGGTGATATTATCCCCTGCTGTTCCATATCGCTTAGCCATCCAATTTTCTGACCCAGATTTTTCCCCACCTGTATTTTGCGGGTATATTTTCCCAATCATTGCGCCAAAAGTGTCCGATCCGGTTTGAGAATTTTCCATTAACGCCAATAAGCTTCTTTGGGCTTTGCGCTCCGCCTCTATGTTTGGATCAATTTCTGTTGGTAAAATTCGTGCTGCGGAAGTTCCAAGTTTTGTTATCGCATATGCGGAATTCCATTCCCGCACATGAATATCTACAAGCTCGTCAGGCATAAACCACGTCAGCGGCATCATGTCAATTACAATCCCCCGCTGACTTTCGGGTGACATCGGTCTAACTTCCGAAAATATATTGTACGTTATTCCCGGAAGCGGCAAGGGAAATGGGATTCTGCTCATAATTTCCTCCAATCTATTTTTAGGTATTAAAAAAGCACCCTAAGTGCTTATATGCTTATAAAATTCTGTCGCATTGACAAAAATTCTCGTCCGTATTCAGTTTCGCGAAGAAACGCATCATTTAACGCTAAATTCACACTATTGACAGCATAGCTTTCTGATGCTCCATCCTCAGATATGCTTGTGACTTGTCCGGGAGTATCTGCATATTGCTCTGCAAGGGCATTCATTTTAACCCAATGTGCGATTAGGGCAATAACAGCCTGCGGAACAAGTCCTCTAAATTGTTTTCGGCCAACACGTGGCCTTGCGAATTCTGCAAGCTCTCAAATTCTGTCATCAGGCACATTTGAAAACTCTCTGTATCTTCGCCGGAATAATGGCAATTCGGAACAATCACCAAAATTTGGAGGGATTCCACCGCCTTGATTATCTTTGCCTGTAAATGGTATAACGTATTTCATCTTATTCCCCCATGTGCAATCCGGGTATGCACCTACACCCCCAATCGCCACCATCCCGACCGGACCTGCCCGGTAAAATTGACTGCCCGTTATCCCCAGCTCCTACCGCACCAAAATCCCAATAAAATACTTTCCCATGTAACTTTTCGTGACTGAGCCTGACAAGACCGTCCTTCATCGTTATCCACACAAATTTTTCGAATCCAAAATACTTGTGTGCAAACTCACACAAGTCAGCATACAGACTATAGGTTCGTCCCTTTGCGCCATTTTCAGCCTTGCGCTCCATGATTCCAGAAATTACATGCAATCCGCGCATAATTGCCGTAGCGGACACACCCACTTGCAATTGATCTAAAATTAATGATCGTATGCGCTCATCATAATCGTCAACAAATGTGGATTGAAGATATTCGACCTGCTCGTCTTCGTACTCTTCAATACTTTCGGAAATTTCAGTTGATACACTTGTCAGGTTATCATAAACATCCGGCACAACATACCCAATTTCGTTAAGTATTTCTTGCACCATGATTTTTCGCTGAGTGCGGCTTAACGCCTCCGTAAATCTATGCACGATATCGTGCATAAGGTCATCCGAATAAATGTCATCAATTTGATCCATGACAAGATCAATCTCGTGATCAATTAGCTTTGTGTATCTCAAAAGCAAATCTTCTAAACTTGAATTCGCCTTTAGGAATTTTGATTTTTTTGCATAATATTCCCTAATGATTGGTGCTATTTTTGATTTATACGCGCCCATCATTAGTCTATGCATTTTTTTTGCACGACTGCGGAGGACTTTAGAATATTCCTCCGCAACTGCGTCTATCGGATAATACAGCTTTTCGTTAACCTTCTGATTGCTCCGATTCATTTTGATCACTTCCCGGATTTGATTCTCCCGGACGAGTCCGTCTGCCTCTTTGCTTCGATTCATTTTGATCACTTCCCGGCTTCTGTTCGTGGTCTGCAATCTTTTCAAATTTTTTGGGAAACAGTTTCAGTTCGTATGGATAAGGATCAATCTCATCACCCGGTTTAAAGCTTTCTGTTCCGGTTGGCGTGACTCTAGCGTGGTAAGATAGTACTCGATACATTAAGCTACCTCCTGACCTTGATCAAAGACTGCGTTGACAATTCCTAATGTATTGTCTTGCCTTGCCTTAATTCTGGGGGCCATTGCGGTCATGATTTTAAAGTTAACGACCATGCCACCCTTTTCATCCCATTCGACAGGGGTTAATTCTTGACCTACCGCAAGGTCAATCGTTTCGTTGTCCATTTGCACAAGTGACATATGACCTTTTGGCATACGACTAGACACTCTGATTTTGCTGATTAAGTCAATCTCTTCCAGATAAGTTTTCAGAAGCTTGCCGTTTGTATTTGGAATCATCTTGTACAAAATGGTACTTAATCCAGTTGGTACATATAGGTTATATGGGCCGTTAAAATCTTTATCATCTTGTGCTTGGATCATTGCCAAAATCATATCCGCTGCGGTTTCTGGCGTAAACGCAAGCAAGTTGCCGACTCCATCGTCCAATGTCATTGATGTTGCTGCCGGATGCGTCATAATTCCGTAAATGTTCGACCCCAAAAACTTTCCGCGATATCCATTTATCGTAAGATCTTCCATCATTACGCCAACTTTTCTGGCCGCCGCATCTGAGTTTGTTTTGTCAATTGGCGCTTTTGATTCCTTTGCCGCTGCCAATTGTCTTACTCCGAGCCTAAAATCTTTATGAATTACCGGTACTGGTACTCTTTCGGTCTCAAAGTTGATTAGGTCTCTTTCACCCTCAGATTCAGGCTCCATGCTTACATTTGCCGGAGACATATCACCGGAGGTTGTCCACTCGCTTATTGTTTTGCCAAGTCCACCGACATCATGCGTTAATCCGGCATCAATAAGATCCTGCACAAGCACAAGTCGTTCTTGCGCAAGTGCAATGATCCGGTCGTCAAGGTCTTTCCACTCTTCATGTGGCAAAACCACATTTGTTCTAAGGCAATTCAGATCCATATTGTTGACTAATAAGCGTCTCGCTGCGCCGCCTACAAGTCCGTTAGTTGCCAGCATTTGTTCTACGGTCATTTATAGTACCTCCATCAATATGAATGTTGGCTTGTCGGCATTAACAACCACATTCGCTTCTCTTGCAATTCCAATCGGAGCGCCACCAGCTGTCACCCATCCGGGATTAGCTGGATCAAGCCCAAGCTCATCACCCTCAACAATATTTGCAGATTCTGCAACTCTTACATTTGCTAAATCGCCCTTTCTGAAATATAGCACATTTGCTTGATCACCCTCGTTGACCTCTGAAACCAAATTCATTCCGTCAGTGCTGGCCAAATCAAGTACGCCAAACCCCAGTGAGTTATTGGTCGCGGCCACAATTGCGCCGGTATCGCCACGCACAGCTTGCGACACGCCCGGATCATCACGATATGGCACAACAACACTTCCGGGTGTAAGCGGTGTGTCACCCATGTATAGTGCTTCACGCTTTATTGCATTCCCCGCAACATTTATAACGTTATATGACGTATTTGCGTCTCGTCTTACTCTCCTAGGCATTATTTGTCCGCCTTTCTTTTGTAAATATTATTGGTCATTGGCGTATAGCCCTTGTCCTCTTCTTTGTTTGTTTGCATTCCTCTGATTCCGTAATCCGGAATTTCAAGGCGTAACGAAGACATGACTTTTTCAAGCTGAGTTGTGGGCATTGTGTTCAGCTCATTTTGAGTCCATTGTCTATTTGCAACCATAATTGACTTAACCATGTTGTGGCGGTGTGTTTTCAGCCATTTTTCCTGTTGGATCATAGATGCTCTTAGATCAGGATCTGGAATTGACTGAATATACTGCGCATTAGATTTAATCTCTTTTCGCTTCGCTTTTGCTGTTTCAAGCTTTTTGACCGTGACATCTTCGTCATCATCGCCCTCATAATTTTCGGCCATATCGCTTGTATCCATGTTCGCTTCAAGGTCTTCAAAATTATCATCAGTGCTAGAAACATATTGCTCGCAATATGAAATAATCTCCTGAAAATAGGAGATATAATCATGACAATCTTGAATTACTTCTTGCAAATATGTTTCACCTTGTGGATCTTGCGCCGTGTAGTCTACTTTCGCCTGAATTTCCGGAGTCTCAAGCTCCGCATATTCGTACACATCCATGTAATCATGTATGCCCTCTGGGTCATATTGATTTAATTCTGTGTATAAACTTTCGTATCCCTCCGCATAATTGTTTCGCATATTTAACTTTTGTGCAGGAGGTCTTTTGTTTTGCTTCTTGTTTTTACCAAATGGCATTTTTTTATTTCCTCGCTTTCTATTGTTGGTTGCTTCTTTTCCGTATGGCACTGCGTACCACTTCCATGTGTATTGCTTTTCGCCGGGTTTGCTGTAATATCTGTATCCATCTTGCTTAAACTGATACGACATGCCGTTGCTCCAAGCGTTATATTGCGCTTGGCTGATGACAGTCGCCGATGTTCCTTTAAATTCCCCAGATGATATTTTTGTTGTTTTTTCATTTTGCGCAATTGGCGCTACGCCTTTCGGCTCTCGCCTAATTTGCTTTGGTGTTGGATGGCGTGCCGTTGGTTTTGGTGGCGCTTTTATGGTTTCGGGTAAATCAGCATACATTTTTGATGGGATGACCGATGTTGCTGATTTTTCAAGCGTCACATTTCCGGTCGCTTTATCAAAAAGATACTGGACTTTATAAAATCCAGCATCTTTCTTTTCAAAAACAGCATACTCTTGCCCATCATCCACATCGTAATACAGCTCAGATATCTCTTTTATGTCTGGGTGGATTTTTTGAATCTCGCCAAGAACGGTTTCTGCCAGCATTATTTGTGATTTAACCGCATTTGCTGAAACGAAACTTGTTTGACGCTCAACTTTTGACTCCCACCCGGAAAGACTTATATCCCCATTGTCTGATATTGTGTAGTCTTGCCTATAATAATCTGGATCACGATAAACAACCGCTCCATTGCTATCTGTTTTTTGCTTTTCATATATTACGAAATGAGTTTCTTTTTCTGTGTCATACAAATTACTGTGCGTATAATAGACACTGGGGTCTCGCTCCTGTAACGCCACATTTAATTTCTCCATGATATTGACTTGATCGTTATTTTTTAGCAATGCATTTTTTATAGTGTCTAATGCTGCCATAACGGGATTTCTGCTATTATGTCGTATCCCTGCGCCATCCTCCCAACTACATGCACCGACATCTCCGGGAAGCAGCGCCAAATGGTCTGGCAAAATGTCACGTTGAACCGCAGTGTACTCAACCTCATTATGATTTCCGCTGATAGACTGTGGGGAATTTACAAAATACCCTGTAGACACTTCTAGGCATTTGTTTTTCAAAATCATGTCATATGCGGCTTTGGTTTCTTTGTTTTTTGACATCTTGGCGATATCAAGCCAAGCTTCTCCCTTTAACTTGGTTGTTTCCGGGTCATAGCTGACGTTGAAAATTCGCCCCACCTCATAATCTGGGATACTATCCGGACTATTGGCGGTAACATCATCACCATCGCAGCTTTTGGGATGATGGCACACCACCGGCCTTCCATTCCACCCCGGCACAGATTTTTCAATCTCATCAGCTGGCAGAAATTCGCCGTTTAGCACCTGCTCACGCACCATCACAACTGGTGCAACCAGATATTTAACACCATCAAGTGTTTTGCGCTGTAGGTTTAATTTTTCATTTACGTACAATTTACTCTTGGTGCTCAGTCCGCAATCGCCTCTTGCATTCCGCTTGATTCTCAATATATACTCCTCTCCCAAAGGCTCTGATCTATCGTCAAGAATATCTTGCGCCGTAACCTCAAGACTTAATATCTTTCCACCATCTCCGGCATAATCTTTTGCCAATTGAGGATTTGTTGTTACAAAATCTCCAGACACAATGTCATCACCAGCAAATTGAGGCACGCCACGATACACAGTTACAGGCTCATTAGGATTAAGCCCCGACGTCTCGCTGAATGGAACTATATTCGCTCCAAGTGGCGCGCTCGCCCTGTCTTCCGCTGTGTAATCAACAAAAACTCCTCCTGTTGGGTTTAGGTCAGTTATTGGGGCTAAGTCTTTTGACTTGTCTCCAAAAGCCTGCGCCAAGGATTGCCCATCATGCTCCCCCCCCATCCCCCCTATTATGATTTCGTCATCATCAATCAGTATTCGCGCTCCATTAGGTAAAGTCACCCATCTTTCATTTTTCTTTAGTCTACTCACAGCGCAATTCACCGCCCTTGTAAATAGGATCAATCTCGAGCGCTTTGAGCAATTCATTAAAGCGCCCGTCATCTTTCCTGAAATCTTTTAACTTTTTTCTCCAATCCCTCTTGTGCGTTGTGAATGCGCACGCCCATGATTTGTTTTTCGCACACGACTCAGAGTGTTCGCAAAACTTAACAGCATTAACCCTACTTGTTACAAACAGATTCGATTTGTTAAATTTCCCGCTTTTAAAAATGAGATACACAACAGCCTCAGCTTCGTCCGCCTCATAATCAAAAACATCACCGTCTTTTACTTTCCAACCATCACTCATCGCGAGCGCCCCCAAAAGCACACACTTCCTGACATTCAGGCGTGCACGGCTTACATTCATCTGTACAAAGCTCACATGGACAAATTGTTTCGCCTGACATTTTGATCACCTCATTTTTTCATATAAAAAAAAGCCGCCAACCCTGTTAAGGATTGACGGCTCATAGGCTCAGCTTTATTTAATTATCTCGCACTATGTGTTATCGGCGCAGATTTGCGCATGTTGGATTTCTGGCGAAGCTGCTCTTTCCGAAGGCTGGCAAATTCGTCCTTTTCTTCTTGGGTTTCTTCATAATCTTGCCCAGTGCGCTTGCACTTTGCAGCATACTCTACCCATTCTTTTTCTGTTGCCATACTTAACCCCTCCTAAATTTCTCAAATGCGGCACCCTCAAGTGCCAAATATTGACCCATTGGTTCAAATCCCAAATGTCGATAGATCGGTATGCTTTTTGTTGTTGGCGTTAGGTAAACCATATCAACGCCTTGGTCAACAGCCTGCGACACGGCATCCGCAATTAAGGCGCGCCCTGACCCTTTATGGATTGCCCCTTTCCCATCAGCATCAGCTCCAGCGGATTCAAGTAAATTTATAAATACCCCACCATTGGATTTGTCTTGTGAATTAAATCTTGTAGACACAAGACCCGCAAGTTCACCATCAACTTCAAGTGCAGTTATTTTGGTTTCTTTGTTCCGAGCTTCTTTCTCCCAATCAAAATTCTTAAACTCTTTTGTGTTCGCTTTGGTGGGCTTAAAGTCTTTCTTTAGCTCTCTTGCAGGCACTCCACTTTCCTTGGTTTCGCCCTGAATCTTTTCGCCGACTTCACCTTGTAGATTCCCATCATCATCCACCAAAACTGGTGTGCCTTTGACCGTTATCCAGTGCTCATTTATTATATCACAATTTGCCTGATTTTGCAACGTGTTCGCGTCATTATCTGCGCAATGCTTAATTGCAACCGATGTTCGAAAAACCATATCTTAAAACGCCCTAACTCCAGCATTATTGTCTTTGCTCAACGTCTTCTTTAGCTCACCATACTCCTCATGCACCCAATTTGGAGCATCAGCTAATGGCACAGCATTAAATATCTGGCTAGATTCATCAAAAGAATCATATCCCTTATCAATAAATTGTGGAATGTTTAACATTAAACCACCTGCCAATCTTCTATATTCTTGCATTATTGCCTGACTTAGCGAATTTGCATTATTGCCATTAACCCTAACATCTGTAAATGCTTCCGCAAAAGTCTCAGATGGCTTAGCAGATGCATATCTACTTATTGATACAGTTCGCATTGCGTTTTGCTGCTCAGACGATGCGTTGTTGAAAAATGAAATAGCATCAGAATCGCTCCATCCCCTACGCTCTCTTGGGGATGAATTTTTAACGCCTCTGATAATTTCAGCATCTGTTGACGAGGTTGATACTAAAGCATCATTTACCATTTGTCGGGATAACTGTTGTGTCCGCATCGCTTGCGCTTCCTCTTGCGGACTCATTCCCATTTTTCGAGCGAGATCTCGCTCCAGTATGTGTGCCATTTCATGCGTCGCCGTGTCCGACTGAACGCTGTTCTGAACGTGAAACCCATTTGGGTCAACTCGCTCGCGCTCCGCCCCCCAAAATTTTTGATTAAAAGCAACCCCATTACCATCAGAAAAAGCCACACTATCACTGCTTCCAGTCATCATTCGCATATCTGATGCTGAGGCCACAAAAATTCCGCCATTCGCAAGCCTGTCAGCTAACTCCGGATGGTCAGTTATAACGCCATCTATTTTTGAAAAGCATTCTGCCATTGCTTTTGGGTCTGCATTCCCGATGTCGATCTTATCGTCAGAAACTCCCCAACGTTCAGCTGTATACTTTTCAAGGTTAGATTTCTTTTCTGCCTTAGTTTTCCCAACAAGTTCCGTGCTAAACTTTTCTCCGCTTTTTTTTATCTCCACCAAAAGCAGAATCAAGACTTTTCCCATCATATTTGCCCCAAAGTCCACCTTTAATATTTCCATCATCATCTAGCAACACGCGACTTCCGTTTTCCAAAGTTATCCAATTGTCATTTTTTATGTGTCTGCTTATGCGGCTCGAAGGTAGCTCAACTTGACGTCTAATTAAATTCCCATCTTTGTCATACACCCTTATTGGGTGATATTCTTTTGCTTGCAATTCCATCGTGGATATCATCAATTTCACCTACCGTTGCTGCTCGACTTCAACAATATACCTTCTGTATGTTTTCCCACGGAAAGTATAGTCTGTTGGCTCAAAACTTGTAACTCTAAATTGCGCATTGCGTGAGTACACAACCTCAGCCTCTTCATCGCCATGTGGGGATATGTTTTGCACTGACATTGCACTTCGAGTTCCAGATGTTCTGTCAATAAACATCACCTCGGTGCCTCCTGTGCTGCCTCTCGCCACCATGCAATAATCATCGGCTACGCTTTCATCCGTAGTCCATGATGATACTCCCGCTTGATCTATCGTGCCCCCAGTTGCTTCTGCAACCACGATTGCTTCTAGCAATTCTGGGGTTGCGCTCACCCCGCGATATAGCGCATCTCCAGAATATTGCAAATCTGGATTCTCCTCAATAAATTCGCTAACTTTAACGCAAGATGGGTCAGCATCACGCTCCTCATATTGCCCATATAGAAAATTCTGAAATGCATCCTTTTGGTTATCATTCATCCTATCAAGCAGGATCTCTTTTTGCAAATGCTTTGACGTATCAGCAACTGCCCCAGCTCGTTCCGTTCCTTGGATCTTCTTTCCAATCTCTCCCATCAAATTCCCATCGTCATCAATTCTAACTCTAGTTCCTTTGATAGTAATCCAGTTTTCATTTCTGGCAAAATGAACAATTCTATTGACTGGAAGCGTTTCTCTCATTTTTACCCCACTCCATAATCAAAAGTTCAACTTCCTTTTTGCACTCTTTGCACCAAACGTATATCTTGCCGTCACGCTCTTTAGCTATTACCTTTTTTACGCATGTAGGACATTTTATATCGCTCATGAATCCCTCTTTATTACAATTTGTATATTTTGCGAGTGTTTCTCCTGTGGAGATTTCTCATTTTTAAATACTTTTTATATATTTCCTGCGTTTTCTAAGCTTGCTTTTCAGGTTTGCCCATGGCTTTTGATTCTGCATTGGAAGTTCGCCCTCCGAATCTTCATAAACGCCCATTTCGTCATATTTGGTTTCAGGCACATCAGGTTCAAGTCCTGCCAAATCTCTGATTTCTTCAATCGTTATAACCTTTGTTACTTCTCCGGCATTGCCCACAACAGTTCTTGCCATCCGCACAAGTCTTTCAGTATCGGTTATTTTTTCACTTTTTGACCGCTCAAGCAGCGGCTCCCAGATTATTTCAAAATCAACCTTTTGAATATATCCATAATCTTGTAGCCTTTTTATAAGCGGAATTAGCACACTGTCAGCCGCAAAACATTCTCGTCTTCCCGCAACTCTTGAATGCCACGAATCCTGATCAGAGTTCCCGGCAAGTACCGCTTGTTCGCTGCCCATCAATATTCGATGGGGTGTTCGGCTTCCCGCAACAATTTGATCCATTAGATCATTTACAACACCAGTAGCACCCGGAAATGATGGGGATATTGAATTAACGCTTACACCCTTTAAAAGCATGTTGTGCCGAAGCCCATGTTCGAATTCTTCAAGTTTGGCGTTCATTTCGGCGTTTGCGTCATCAGTGGTCAAAGTTTCTGGGTCTTCTGTAAACACATTTACCCGCCGTGCACCATTTCGATAAATCGTGCGAGTGCTTCCCAGTATTTCAACCAGCTCCATTATGTGATTGTATACCGACTTTAGTTTAGGCGTGCCATTTAATTTTGACGATACGAGATCGTCCGCTATATGTATAACTCTTGTGTGATGTACGCTATAGCTTTCCCTTTTTGTGGTTTCATCGCCTTTTACTGATACTGTGTACATCTCTGGCAATCCGTATCTCGGATTTTTGGTGTCTGTGACAAATCTTGACACCTTTGCTTGCTCTTCTGAATATGCGTCAATCTGCATCAAGTCATATAGACTATCGCTCTTTGATAATGGCTCTTCATATTTTCCAAGCTTGTCACCAATCACGAGAATTGAATACTGTCCAATACAACAAAGTGTGTCGGCTTGCTTTAACGTTTTAATTATTCCATGCTTGTCATTTAGTGCCTTTATCGCTGTCTCGATTACGCTCGGATCATCTGCCTGGTCTGCTTCTGCGTTGATTTTCCTTTTGGTTTTATCTATAGCAATCGGATGTGTGCGCCAAGTCGCATCAACTAAGGCTGTTATGATACGTGTCGCTATGCCCACTCGCTCAAACATAAATTCATAATCTGAATAAGTTAAGTTTTCCGCATAACCCATTTCTAAAAATACTTCTTGAAGCTTTTGAGGTTTGTTATTTAATTTTGAAGCTGCCATTACTCTTGACATTTCACGGATCATACATTTATTCCTTACGCAACTTTTCCAGACCTTACATATTTAGGCATAATCTTGCTCGTCCGAACAAAATATCGTTTTGCATCCATTTGATGGTCTTTGTCCTTAACAACATCATCTTCACCTTGCTTTTTATCACTAAAAACATACCCCTCTATTTCCCGAATGGTATGTTTGCAACAATCATTAATTTTTATCAATCCAAGGTGCAGGGCTGTAGACACGTCTTCCAACCCTATTGCTACTGCATTGTCAGCCAGCCATACATTATATTTTCTGTAAATTGAGTCAATAAATGGTGTTGCTGATGGGTCTACTATAACCGCTTCTATTTTTAATCCATCAACAAATTCATCAAGATCTTTGGCATATTGCGAAACTTCTCTTCTTCCATCTTTTTTGCCTACGTATTCAAAGTCTTTGACCATGTACCAGACGTTTTCACAAAGCCCCCATAATTGCATGGCGAATGGGTTTCGTGCGCCCCAGTCAATTGACACGCTGTATTTAGTATATTTACGTGGTGTTGTCTCAACTACATGTAAATCTCGATTAAAATTAGGGTAAACAAGCCCCTCGGATTGTCTGCGCAGTCCAAGAATGTTCCGAACATACCAAACTGTTCCTTTGGGTATCGATGACGCAAACGCCCTTAACTGATCATCCGACATTGACATATTGTCAACAGGCGTAAAATGCCCCCAGTTATATCCATAACTAGGGTTTTTGCTTTGCATTTGCTCAAAGTGTCTTAAAAAGTCATCGTAATACCAATGTGATTCTGCCAGCGGATTTATCGTGTGAAACACTTTTCGCAATCCACTTGTGCCGGTACGGTCATTCACCTCTTTCAGATAGCTTTCATGACATAAATTCGCTTCCGTGATATATGCCATCCCAAAAGACATACCTTGGAAATAGTCTTTTGATGTTGCGGTTTTACCTCCAGCAATGATTATTACCTTTTCCCCGGACGGTGTATCTATATATACGCATGGCTTATTCTCGAACTTGCCCTTACGCCATAGCTTTCTGCCTTTTGGCGTTGTAAAGTAGTTTTTAACACCATATCCATTGCAGTCAAGTATTATGCTTCCCGCGGCACCTGATGAAACTCCCCCAATCAGATGTATCCGGTCAGGGTGTCGCTCTAGCATCTGGCAAAATATTTGAACCGTAAGAACGTCTTTTGACGATCGCTTGCGTCAGCTTCCCTCGGCAACATTTAGCCATGCATTTTGGCATCTTTGCGCGTAATCATATGCATTTTGTGAAAATGGTGCAAGGGAATTTATATCAATCACCACCTGTGCTAAATTCATATCCGTAATATCGCCCTCGGCTTTTTAAGGCTCTGTAAACGTTGTTTTTAAATGTTTTTTCTGCGCATAATACGTCTTCTATCTGCAATGTTTAGCCATGCATTTTGGCATCTTTGCGCGTACCGGCACCCATTTTTAGAAAATGGTCTAAGTATATTCATCCTCAGAATCCTCAAAATCTTTTATATCTCTATCTGCGGCAACATTTTGGAACATATTGTAATTGCGGTCAAGCCGGTCTTTCATGTCTTCATAATCGATGCGCGTTACGTCCTCAGCAAGTTTTTCTTTCAAGTCAATCTCACGCTCTCTAACTTTGGTCTCACGTGCCTTGATTTTTGTATCAGGGTGGTTGCCTAACCGTTTGTCAATATATTCCACCGCCAAAACATTTCCGGTCAAAGCTTTTCCCAAAAGCGCAACCATCATTAATGATTCATTGTCAAGTCCCTCCGCATCTATGCCCATTTTTTCGAGTTGCCTTATTCGCTCTGGGGTTAATTCAGGCAAACATTTCATGAGTGCTTTTAACTTATCTTTCTCTTTTGCAATCTTGCGCCGAGCCTCCCCTGACGCGATGCCGGCTTTCCGCGCAAGCTCTCTTTGTTCCTCTTTTGTTCGCATATTTTGAGGTTTGAGGTTTTTTGTTCCATCTCTCGGCATATCTCCTCACCGTTTATAACAATCTGTATACTTTCCTTTTGTTTTCCTTTAGGGATTTTCTTATATTTCAACTAGCTTTGATTACATTTTGTATATTCCATGACTTTATTTATAGAAAAACCGCCCTTTCGGACGGTGCTTCTTTTTATTTTCTCAACCATTGCTCATTTATTTGTGTCGCAATATGATACATCATCTTCGGCGGCACGCTCATCCCACAAACATATTTTACGCTTTGTCCACAAAAATCATAGTCTACAGGAAATGTTGAAATCGCTATGCAATCATTGTCTGACAATCGCATCCCATCATGCATTCTAAAGTGACTCCCGCCTGAAATCAAAGTGCTCGCCACCCTTTTGTCCGAATCTATCTTGCTGTTCATTCCGCTGCGCTTGCCGTGGACTCTTTCGTAAATATCGGCTATAGATGCGTCTGTGCGTCTCCGCTGCTTTAGCAAATTCTCATATACCTTGCTTTTTGTGAGCGGAACACCTTTTTCACTTCGCACGCTTCCAAAGCTTATAGGCTCACAATTAAACTCCATTTTTATCTTTGGCAAAACTAAGTCTTTGCGTCCTGCAATGAAAAATACACGCTCTCGTCTTTGTGGCACGTCCATAAACGCCGCATTTAACATAAATATTTGAACATCATATCCTGCATCATCAAAATCATTGATTATTTTATTTACATAGCCTTTTGCCGCGCCTGACGTTAGCCCTTTTACATTTTCTGCGACAACAACTTTAGGCTTTAATCTTTTCGCCAATGCAATATATTCAAAGAATAAATCATCAAGCCGTTGTTTCGCTTGTCCCTCTCTAAATGACTTTACTTTTCCCCAGCTCTTCCCCCTATCTCCCGCCATTGAAAACGAACTGCATGGCGGAGATCCATCTAAAATATCGAGGTCGTATAAGTCCTTGGGCAGGTCAATGCTCTCAAGATTTCTTATGTCCATATGATAATTATACTTTGGGTTATGGTTTTTCACATACATTGTGTTTATTTTTTCATCTATTTCACAGTTCCCAAGAACCTCAAACCCTGCAAGTTTGTATCCCATTGTAGACCCGCCGCCACACGAAAAACAAGAAAACACTTTACCGCCATTGCTTGATGAGTAATCAGCAAATTGCCGGCTATATTTATTCATTAAATCTAAACCCACAGCTTGGACATTCGTGTTCGAAATTGTCATTCATATAGTCATTTTTATTAAGCTCTTTGCTTTTATTGACGCCTATTTTCTCAAAATTATCAAAGTCAAACCCAAAATCAGCCATGTCAAATACATCGCACAACCCATCTAGCTCTAAATCAAGCAAGCCAAAATCCCATTCTGCAATTTCCGTAACTTTATTATCCGCTAACCGATATGCTTGAATTTGCGCCTCCGTCAAATCGTCAGCTATTACACAGGGAAACTCTTTCAATTTTAGCTGTTTTGCGGCTTTGTATCGGGTATGACCTGCAACAATAGTTCCGCCTGCATCTATAACTATTGGCTGCTTTATGCCAAACTCCTTGATGCTGTTCATCACATATTCAACCGCATCATCATTTTTGCGTGGGTTTTTGGAGTATGGCTTTATTTCCGATAATGGCTTGATAACAATGTTCATTATATTGCCTCTCCTCTCGCTCCGTCTATAACCCTTTTAACACTTAAGCGCCCCCACATCGAAATATGAAAGCGCTTAAAGGAGAAAAGGAATGTTATCACATGGTCTACATTCAACCACGATAACATTGTATCACTAGATTTTGTCAAGTCAATCTTGAATTAACATGATTTTGCTTGATTAGACTTTATTTCTATGGTATTTTTATATGTTTATTGCTCAAAGTTTGCGTTAAATTCATTTAATGCTTGCCTATGTAGCTTGTGTGCAGTATTTGCACATACTCCCATCATCCCTGTTCGATCATTCCAAATTTGTGCTGCAATTTCATCCCACGACAAGCAGAGTACATATCGCTGATGCAAAATTTCTTGCATTCTTGCATCACTTACATGCTCCACTATTTTTTTGTTTGTCTCTATGCTTATTTTTAAGATTTCAGCTTTTAGCGCTTCGCACTCCGTGCGCACATCAGCCATAGGGTTTACCAGATTGTCTAACCCGGAATCAAAATTGCTCTTTGTTTTGATTTTCCCTAGCTCACTTGGATTAATTGATACAGCGCCATTGTAAAGGTCATGATATTTAAGCAGCTTTGCAGATAGTCTTGATTCAAGCCTATTTATTTGCGTACTCGCGTTTTTAAGATAACTAATCATCTTGACAAAATCCTCGACTTTCGATAAAATTAATTGGCGCATTTTATCTCTAGCCCTCTCCATTGCCGTGGAGGGGGTTTTTACCCAAGCATTTCAATCATTTGCATTCAGGGTTTTCGATGTCCTCACTGCCTTTCAAAAAAGCTGACCAATCCATACACTGACCGCAATCGACGCAATAGTTCTGCTTGTAGCGCATCGGTTCTTTTGATTTTCGATGACGTTGATGGACGATATTTCCGCAACTGGGACAACGGTAATGCTCAAACTCGTAATCAACGCCGCTTTCGTCAACTGTTTCACATATCACCGGCTCTGCACAGGCGCGGTTCATCGCGCCCAGTGCGAGGACATATATTGCACATAAATTAGCGTCGTCGAACGCAAACGGAGAAACATTCGTAACCGCGACTCCGTTGTGATTCATTATGTGTCTGGCCTGTTCTATGGTTAAGTTCTCCACTCAAATCCATCCTTTCTGTGGGTTGAAACGCCCTGTAGTCCTGCGGTAATATCGTACTCAAAAATCGGGTATCTTTTCGGGTATAGATGACTCATTGTCACGCATCCTCACCCCTTACGTATACAGCCGTTCCAGTCGGGCGTTCTTCGCATCCAACAGCGTAATGCACCTGACACCCGGCAATAATCAAAATATCATCAACCACAGCAAACCAGTTCGCGTAATTATGGGGCTTAACTCCTAAGAAGTCTTCAGACTTGCATATCTCAACACTCCCCCACGCTGCCTTATAGGTCTGCCCGTCCGGCGCGTAAAACCAGTCGTCAGTTGTAATCAAAAACTTTCTTCCGAAAAGGGCGGCTACTGGAGGCGGTGTCGCGACGATAAGTTGTGCCTC
>Ga0123355_10004210_pt1 | contig 20905 bp, 17 predicted proteins | sample TergutEmb28metaG_3_FD_89872 | JGI IMG/M metagenome (GOLD analysis project Ga0123355, IMG submission 89872) | Embiratermes neotenicus P1 segment gut microbial communities from Petit-Saut dam, French Guiana - Emb289 P1 | ecosystem: Host-associated > Arthropoda: Insects > Digestive system > Gut ...
GGGCACAGCGGCGGATATATGTTAATTAAACCTCTGGATATGATTACTCTATATGACATAGCCGTCGCTGTAGATGAAAAATTTCTTATTTTTGAGTGTTTGTCTGCTGACAAGCATTGCCCATTTAAGCAAGGGGGCAATCCTTGCGCGGTTCATTTTGAATTTAGACGTATACAAGAAATATTAATTAAAGAAATGCAAGCAAAGACAATGCGCGAGATACTGCTCCCTCACGATAGGGCATCTACTTGTAATAGATGATTTATACTTGTTTTAAGAGAAAAGGGTTATGTTTGTTAATAGCAGATAAATTATTTAGTGATAGAAAACAGGACGGGTAATTAGCATTGTACGAACTACTGCAAAGTTTATCATAACTTTGCAGTAGTTTATGTGTGTATATAATTTATGGAGGCGTATTGTAAAGGGCGCGAGGGTCTGTTGAAATTTCGGCTTAATTGCTAACATTGAATGCAAAAAGGAGCGTTGTTATTACGCACAAAAACGGCTGTTTTGAAAACATCAAAATAGCCGTTTTTGTATGCATATTTACATTATCTTACCTGCGCCCCTTTGCCCTGGCAAGCACCTGCAATATTCGCAAGAACAAGTTGATAAAGTTCAGGAAAAGCCCCATCGCCCCAAGAAGAGCGTAACCATCCCCTTTATGCGCATAGTCGCGCAGTTTTTGTGCATCATACGCTATAAGTCCCATGAACACTACAATCGCTACCCAACTAACGAGATAATATATAAACGGCGAGCGTATCCAAAAGTTAAGGACGCTCGTTATGATAATGCCTAGCAGTGCCATTGAAAGCAGCGCGCCTGCGCCGGTTAAATCTTTTTTCGTAACCGTTCCCCAGACCGCCATTATAACAAAAAGCCCGCCCGTCGCTCCCAGCGCAATCAATATCAGCTCCTGCGAATAAAGCAGGTGTACCATTGATATCATAATCCCGGTCGCCCCGGTAAATAACATATATAGCAGCAGCATGACAAAAAACGGCGTGCGGCTCCTAACCAAAAACGGAAACGCAATAACGATAATGAACATTGCCGCCGTAGAAATAATAAGTCCATTCCCCATAAACACAAACGTTGCCACCGCAGGGTCAAGAATCGGCAAATACGAAGCTAGGGCGCATACGATGAGTCCCATAACCATCCAAACATACGTCCTTGTCATGAACGCCGCCACCTGAGCCTCTCGCTCATAATGGTCATAGTGCTCGTAGTTGTCATACGGTTCAAATTGCATAGTCAAAACTCCTTTCGAGGTGAGGTTTGGGGGTTATTGTTTATTTTAGCACGGGTTCGGGGGTTCGGCAAGTTCTTTTGGAAGTGCGAAATAATTCGTAGGGTCTGGCCATTGGCGTATTGCGCGTATTGAGCCGCGTATGGTAAAATACCATTTCTCTCCCTGAGGGGGTGCGCGCTTTCATGGTTGAGTGATTCCACAAAAAACGGATGCCCTTCAGCATCCGTTTCGCCACGTCAGACTAATCCAACCTCTACCTACCCATGCACAATAATCGCCGGCTGTATCTGCTTGCCTTTAAGCGCGTATATGAGCGCATCTTCAAGCCTTGCCAGGTCCGCGGTCATGCTTGTCGGCTTTTTGTGCGGATTGTCTTGCCCAAACGGCACAAAGAATACATTTTTGGTGTTGTAGAGTTTCATAATGTTGACGCCGTTCGCACCCAACGCGTCATTGGAAAATGGTGCTATCAGCACGGGTTTTGCATTGCGCAAAGTCGCTTTTGTCGCCATTAGCACCGCACCGTCTGAGATGCCGTTTGCGAGTTTTGCTATCGTGTTTCCGGTGGCTGGCGCGATTATCATTAGATCCAATTGTATATCCGGTCCGAACGTTTCGGCTTCTTCTATGGTGCTGGTAACATCTCTGTTGGCTATTTCACGCACCTCGTCCAAAAACGCATCTCTGTCATGAAAGCGTGAGCTATGCAAAAAGACATTTTCCGACACAATCGGATATACTTCCGCGCCCAAACCCTTCAAAAGCTTCATCGGCTCAAGTATGTCCAGAACCGTGCAAAACGACGCACATATTGCAAATCCTATCTTCTTACCTTTCAGTAACATGTTTTCTCCCCCTTAATATTGCCTCTATAAATTCGCCCAAGATATGACCGGAGCTGCGAACAGCATATTTGCCCGGCAAGCCCGGTAAAATCGTGGCTTTATCTACATCAAAGCCGTGTGGCTTTGACGAAATGTCGATAATCGTCTTATTTGTCGCGCCGTCTAACATCTCATCCGTCAAAATGCGGCTTGGAACGGTGTTTATTATGATGTCAAAGCCCGGCGTCTGTGGAAGTTCGTCAAGATAAATCGGCGTAACCAAATCCCTGCGCGCCGCGGCTTCTTTTTCTTCGCTGCGCACAAGCGCGTAAACCTCAGCGCCTAGCGACTTCAACCTTCGCGCCAAATCGCTGCCGCAAACACCATAGCCGATAACAAGGATTCGACTGCCCGAAATCGTGTCGATACGGTTGTTTATGAGATGCGCGATTACGCCTTCCGACGTTGGGATGGCATTTTTGATTTTAACGCTTTCTGCATTCGCCATAGCAAAATACGACAAGCCATATTTTTCGCAAACACATGCCAAATAACCGCTCCAAACGCCTGAAAAAACTATAGCTCCGCTGCGCAATGATGCGAAATATGCGTCATTGTATACCTCGCGGTCAATTCTGCCCATGAATGGGAAAATGGCAAAATCTAAATCATTCGCCGCGTCGTTTTTGTCGAACACAAACCCCCGTTCCTTCAAGTACGCCTCTGTGTAGTCGTATCTTTTATCGTCTTTCAGGATTATCCCTCGCAACTTCAGCCCTCCCGTAGCAATGTTGATATAAGCATTGTATGTACCACGCAACTTGTTTGTGTCAATAGGTTGGTCTATTGAATATCATGTATGGACTGGGGGCTTTGTCTACGTCCTCCAAATCTTGTATGTGGAGTGCCAGAATAGACCTCCACGGAACTAAATATCGTCGGATTTTTAAGCGTTTACCTGCTAGGCACGGCGCGTCCGACGACACTAAGCCTGAGCTTTTGTTAGGGCGCAACAAAGCCTAGCAGAAAATAAGCCCAAAATACGACGGGATTTAGTCCCCGTGGAGGTCTGTTATGTTAATTGTCCAAAAATATGGCGGCACTTCTGTTGCCGAAGCCGAAAAAATCTTTTATGCAGCCGAGCGAATTACGAAAGATTATCTCAAAAATCACGATATGGTTATCGTCGTGTCCGCGCAAGGACGCACGACCGACGTACTACTTGAAAAAGCCGATGAAATAAGCAAAAATCCGTCAAAACGCGAACTGGATGCGCTCCTTTCGACGGGTGAGCAGCAATCAGCGGCGTTACTTGCGATGGCTCTTGTTGAACTTGGGCTGCCGGCAATATCGCTAAACTCGCAGCAGGCAGGCATTTTCTCAACATCAGAGCATGGCCGCGCAAAAATAGTTTCGATTAACCCTGATAGGGTCAAAAGAGAGTTGAAAAAGCGCAATATCGTTATAATCACCGGTTTCCAAGGCGTTGATGAGTATGGCGAGATAATGACGCTTGGGCGCGGCGCCTCAGACACGACAGCGATTGCTCTTGCAGCGTCTTTATCGGCGGATTTATGTGAAATTTACACCGATGTAGCTGGAATTTACACCGCCGACCCAAGGAAAATCAAGAACGCGCTGAAACATCGCGAGGTTTGCTACGACACAATTATGGAGCTGTCCGCTATGGGTGCGAGCGTTCTTCACAACCGCTCCATAGAGCTTGCGAAAAAGTTCGGCGTGGAATTTTCCGTCAAGTCCAGCTTTTCAAACGACGAGCCGAGCTTAATAAAGCAACTGCCTGCCACCGAGGACAAAGTCGTGAGCGGAATAACAGCGGAGCGCGACATCTGCAAGGTGAGCGTGACAAAAATCCGCAGCAATAATGTCAGTCGGTTCTTGAGCCTTCTCGCAGTGAATGGTTTTTGTGCTGACATCTTGACGCTGGATTCGGAGGCTGATTTTGCTAATTTGTCGTTCGCGATTCCAAAAGACGACGTGGACACCTTGGCGGAGCTACTGGTCGCGCATCATGGCGATATTTTTGAAGGCGAACTCACAATTAACCGCAATTTGGCGAAGCTATCCGTCATCGGCGCAGGCATTGCGTATGATTCGCGCGTTACTTTGGCATTTTATGAAACGCTGATGAGTGAATCGGTTAAAATTCAGCTTTTGTCGCTGTCCACGCTAAAAATTTCTGCGCTTATCCCAATGGATACATTGGATTCGGCGCTTTCAGCACTTCATGATAAGTTTAAAAACTCAGGTATGTTTGAGGAGGCTATTTTATGAGCAAACGAATGTTCGCAGGAGCAAGTACCCCTGTAGGTTTTGTGGACTTATTCGACAATATTCTGCCCGTATCTGAGGCGAAGGTTCGGCTTTTCCTAAAAGGCTCGTCGGGCTCTGGCAAAAGTACGTTTATGAAAAAGGTCGCGGCGGAGTTTGAGGTTTTGGGGTATGAAGTTGAGCGATTTCATTGCGCAAATGACGCTGAAAGCCTTGATTCCATTGCTGTCCCGGCGGTTGGGTTAAGTATAATGGACGCTACTTTCCCTCATGCGCATGATCCACAAATTACCATAGCGATTGACAAAATGCTCGATTTTGCCGACTTTATTGATGAGCAGAAGTTGGAGCCTTACTTGGAGGAGTTGAAATCGCTGGCGGCTGCGAAAAAGACTTCGTCGAAGTATGTCGGTTTGCATCTGACGGCGATCGGGAGTCTCTATGACTTGAAAAGTCGGGACTTTGAGGGAGTCTTGGATACACGCGCAGTGCAAATACTTGCCAAAAAGTTTATAGACGATTTGTCTATAAACGTCGAAAGTTATGCGATAGGGCGCGAACGAAAACTATTCATGAGCGCAATCACGCCCGATGGATACGTAAGCTTCGCGGATTCCCTCTTTAAAGATTGCAAGATTTACGGCGTGTCTTGCGACATGATAGGCGTTGGCAAAAGTATTTTTTTAGAGGAGCTTAAAAACTCGGCGATTACACGCGGAGTGAATGTCACCAGCTTCTACAGCCCCTTTTCGCCCGGGCAGATTGAGCATCTATATTTCCCCGAAGCATCAGTAGCGTTTGTGAGCGTCGACAGCCTTGCCGGCGAGCTATCAGCCGATAGGCGGTTCGGTTACGGCGGGAAGATTGACGTTGAGGTTGATATGAACGCTTGCGTCCGCAAAGAGGCAACCGGCTTCATAAGCAAGCCAAACGTGGATTGCGATTTGTTTGACACGTTACTCGACAACACCGTCAAAGCCATGTATAACGCGCGTTTGCTACACATCCGAACCGAAGAAATATACGCATCAACCATGAATTTTGATGATTTGAATGCATTTTGTGAGACGCTCATTAATGATTTGAAGAGGAAGTTACTCGTTTAGCGTGCAAAGATAAATCGACAGCTAGGGTATGTTTTACATCTTGAAGCATATCCTAGCTCTTAACTGCGCAAATCGAACCTTGTAAAGAGAATCGGTAAAGCCATTTACAAAGTTAATATCCGCTTCACCCCCTAAGCGGGTGAAGCCATGAGTTATAAGATTGTACGCATGTATGGCAACAAAAATACACCCCCAGCGGATGTAACTTTGCAGCAATCTAAATCTCATCAAATCTGGCATTAAAGAACCTGAGCATCTTAGGTTCGTAAACAAACTTGAGCCCTTTGATTTCTTCCTTCTTCTCATATAGCGAAATTACTGCTTTTGCAACCACGTCCATGTGTGCGTATGTATAAACTCTGCGGGGTATTGTTAGGCGCACAAGTTCAAGCTTTGGCTTATGATTCTCGCCGGTGTCTTTGTTGCGGCCTGCTGAGATTATGCCGCGCTCCATTGAACGAACGCCCGACTCGACGTAAAGAGCCGCCGCAAGCGCTTGCGCAGGGAACTCTTCTTGGCTCAAATGAGAACAGAAACGCTTCGCATCCAAATAAACGCCGTGCCCGCCGACAGGTTCCATAATCGGCACGCCGGCCGCCAATAAATTGTCTCCCAAATAGCGGATTTGCTTGATTCTATGCTCTATGTATTCTTCTTGAACTGATTCTCTGATACCAATTGCGAACGCTTCCATATCGCGCCCGGTCATGCCGCCGTAAGAAGGCATGCCTTCAAAAACTACCACAAGTTCTTTCGCTTGCATGAAAAGCTCATCACAATTCATGCACAAGAAACCGCCGATATTCACAATGCCGTCTTTTTTGCCCGACATTGTAGCGCCGTCCGCGTAGCTGAACATCTCTAAAACGATATCTTTGATAGACACATCAGCGTAGCCTGCTTCGCGCTCTTTTATGAAATAGGCATTCTCAACGCAGCGAGTAGCGTCATAGTAAACCTTTAGCCCATATTTATCGCAAAGTGCGCGAACCGCTCTCATGTTTTCCATAGAAACCGGCTGACCGCCCGCAAGATTAACCGTGACCGCAAGGCAAACATATGCGATATTCTCCGCACCTTCCTTGTCGATAAGTGCTTGGAGCTTGTTAAGGTCGATATTGCCTTTGAATGGCAGGTCGATGATTGTGTCATGCGCTTCGTCGATTACGATATCGACAAAGTTGCCGCCGTTGGCTTCTTGATGATAGCGCGTAGTCGTGAAATACATATTGCCAGGCACAAATTGACCCGGCTTAATAGCGATTGTGCTCAAAATATTCTCTGCACCACGCCCTTGATGCGTCGGAATCATGTGTTTGAAGCCAAAATACTCCTGAACAGTATCTCTAAGTTCGTAGAAGCTTCGGCTGCCGGCGTAGGCCTCGTCTCCTATCATCATTGCTGCCCATTGCCTGTCACTCATTGCGTTGGTGCCGCTGTCCGTCAAAAGGTCAATATAAACATCTTCCGAGTCAATCAAAAACGTGTTGTAGCCTGCTTTTTTAATAACCTCTAAACGCGCGGCGCGGTCAATCATCTTAACCGGCTCAACGGCCTTGATACGAAACGGTTCTGGTGGATATTTGTTGTCTAGCATGTGAAATCCTCCTTGTTTAGATGTATTTTTTATACCTATATTATGATACATAACATAATAAGTCCGGGATGTCAATAACGATTTATCTCTTTCGCGCTATCAAGCGGATATATTGGATGCTTGACTTTTTTGTAGGTCAGTCTCTCAATTTTTTGATTGCAATTGCCGGGAGTTAGTGCCATTACGGAGCTAACGGCTACCGCGTCAAGCTCTGGCGATAGATACCCTTGCTTAACCACCAAAACTTCATAGTCATAGAGCGACAAACCATGCTCATTCAGCGTTTCCTCCGTGAAAACGGGCTTGCGTTTGTCGAATATCAGAATGTCTATGTTTTGGAAGCTCAGCACACAGGAGTTGGGTCTGTCCGCTTGGGCGTGGCTTGTAATCTTCTTAATAGTCGCACCTTGGAGTGTCACCTTTTCACTATGCGCATCAAACGCCGCGCCGATTTCGATGTCAATCGTATCACCAATATTATGTTTAGCGGCAAACGCGACTGCCGCCGGGTCGATAATCGCTGCAAACAGAGCGTTTTTTATGTCTGCGGCCAGAAACAGTTTTAGCATCAGCGCGTTGCATCCGGCGGCTCCCGCGGTTACGTTATCGGCCGAATCGGAGAGTATTGTGAGGCCATTTGCTTGATTTTTTGCCACAAATTCCACGGCGTTAGGCGGCTCAGTTGCAAACCCGAAGTATTTGAACTCGTCACGATTATTCCACACAAACCTCGCAAGCTCCTTCGCCGCCCCGACACCCTCATCCATTGCTCCAAGCCCGGATATCACAACAGCCGCGCCGCTTTGCGGGCAATCGACCCATGCCATTCCCACGAAATACGACGCGCACCAAGTATCGCGGCACGCCTCAATGCCCGGCAAAGCACCGATAACTTCCTTGCCCATGCCTGACGCGCTCATCATATTCTCGCCGGGCATCATAAGTGGGATTCGTATCAGTTGCGTCCGTGGCAAGACGTTTTCATTTATCGCTTTCATCAAAAGCTCCGCTGCCCGAACGTGGGTTTGTTCCACATCAATATGCGGCGCGGTTCTGAATCCGTAGATGATATTACAAGTATTTGCAAACGAATACGGAATGTTCGCATGCATGTCAAGAGCGGTGGAAATAGGCACTTTAGGGCCCACAATCTCACGGATTCGATTCGCGATAAAAAGCTCGCCGCTGCCGATATGCTCCACATCAAGCGCGCCATGCATTGGCAAAAACACGCCATCAAAGCCCACACAATCACTCTCAAGCGGCGCAAGCATCTCATCCACAAGCCGCATGAAATCCTCAAATCTCAAAGTGCCGCCCGGCGTAGCTCTCGCCCAAATGGATTCAATCACCTCAAAGCCGCCATCTATAAGTGCCCGAACGCCTGCCATATCGCGAAACGCTTGCCCCTCATGTATCACGAAATCGTCGTAAGTGGATTTTAGTGGGTTGAACGAATTGCTTTCTTGGCTTATGCCTGTTGCGAAGATTCTCTTCATTGGTCTGCTCCTTATATTTGCGACTTTATATCGTCAATAATTTTATCCAAAACCTGCTCACGTTCCATAGACGTATCGTAAATCGTGAAGCCGTATTTTGCTAAGTATTCGGACGTCTTCTTGCTGTACAAAATGCAATCCTCAGCAACATTTCTTAGCCTATCATCATCAAAACCATATGTCCAATCATGTTTCGTATCGTACTTTTTCAGATCACTCACGAACTCATCAACAGTTTTTTCATTTACTACCAAGCCAATAAGTATAAAATTTTCTTTCAGCGCCCCGATTCCGTACATCTCGAAAATTGACGATATTCGCTCAAAATCAAAGTGTGATCCTTCCATCACAAAGTGGTTTTCTCCCAGACCTCCATGAGTGCAGGGTAAAATCCCTTTGCCATCAGGCGAAGAAAACATGCCTAGAAAATGTCCTAGAAATGGTGCGATGTTTTTCGTGTTATTTTCGCCGCTTCCAAAATAGATTTCCAGCTGCGGATACGCCTCTGAGAAGGTGGCGATAAACCTGTCGTTATTTATGACAAAGCAGTTCAGTTTCTCGCCTATTTTCCGTGCGAGAGTTGACTTTCCGGCTCTCCCCGTGCCTGTGATTATTATGTTTTTCAAATGAATAACCTCCTTAGGCGTGTGATTTTGAGCTGATTTTCTTAATGAAAAATTTTACTGCTGTCCCGATTATTATTCCTACAAAAGTCATTGCCATCATTAAGTAGAAAAACGACCAGTCCGTCGCTTCAAAGATGCAATTTACTCCGTGATTGTGATGGAGATATAAATAAAGGTGGTCGTCGGAGTAGGCTAAAGAGAACAGAAATGCATAAATAGCAACGACTACAGGGTATAGAAGTTTGAAATCGTTACCCCATATTCCCAAAGTTAGTGACGCGATAAATGCCAGGGCGGCAGACTGATAGAAAAGCAGTTCCGCGTTGTCGAATGGGTGGATTCCGGCACCAAAACTTTGTCGATAGGCGATTATGAAGATGATTAGTGAAAAGATGAAGCAAAGACATGTAATTTTGCTTTGAGAATATTTCATTTTCGGCTCCTTCGTTTTGTCGTGTTTTAAGTAGCAGCCCAGCGGATGTTGTCCTAATCCCCAAATAGTTTTTTAACAGCCACAGCCACGCCATCTTCCCAAACAGGCTTCGTCACATAATCTGCCGCGGCAATAGCCTGCTCGTGCGCGTTGCCCAAAGCGACCCCAAAGCCTGCCGCTTCCAGCATTTCCTTATCATTTCCTCCGTCACCAAACGCTATAACATTTGACATTTCAAGCCCCAAATGGTCGCAGAGCTTTTTCACGCCGCTGGCTTTGTTCGCACCTTTTGGTGTGATTATTATGTTCTTGCCTTCCGTGGTTGATACTTCAACGTCGAACAGGTCGCGCATTTTTTCACTTGCCTGCGTGCAAGCTTCCACCGTGTCGAACCATCCGCCGATTTTATATATTGGCTCGTCCAGCTTGCTCACGTGTTCTATGAGATTTTCGTATGTCTTGAAATGCTCGATAGACTCGCTGCCGTCCGCGGATACTTCCAGCTTAATTTCTTCGCGCAAAAGTTCAAGATGCCGCGGCGTTAAACAATTATCGCTTGCAAAATCGGCAAAATACGCCTCCGTAAAACCACTCAATCGTTTAAGCACATCCTCCGCCGTCTTTCGCTCAAAATGATGCCCTGCCATTGGTTCGTTTTTGTCGAAATCCCAAATAATCACGCCATTGCCAAACGCTCCATACCTAAAAACGCCTAAATCCATGACGCTCTTTGGTACGTAATAATGCATCCGCCCGGTCGCAAGCACAGTTATGATGTTTATCTCATGCAGCCTTATAAGCGCATCCGCAACGGCATTGCTCATGCGCCCGTCATGAAAAATCGTGCCGTCAACATCAAAGGCTGCTAGTTTTATGTCGTTTTTGTCAAATTTTTTCATTTCGATTAAGTCCTCCCAATAGTGTAAGATGTATTTAATACAATTATAGCCAATCACCGAAAAAAAGCAAAGGGCTTTGCTCTCTATTTTCCCGAATGGTTGGCTATATATAGTCTCTAAACTTGAAAAAGCACATATAAAGCTTGTTAATTTTCCGCCATATGTCGTCGAGCCTTCGCCACTCTCACAATTTTCGCCGAAAAGCACGGCGAAAACGGCACAGCATTTGTAAAAGAGCGTACAAACGCTAAGCGTGCCGCCGATTTCTTTCGGTTACTGTACCACTGTGGGTACTGCGGCAAAGGCTCTCCTAATCTGACAAAAAATTACCTGCGCTTTCTTGTGTGCTTTTTCAAGTTTAGCGACTATAGCTGCAGATATCATTTACATCGTTTGCCCGGCATCTCTGCGTCTCAAGTATAGTTTCAAAATTTCAACAACCAGCACTTGTAACAAAGCCAGCCCGATCATTATCAACCAATGTGTTCCGCTTACGCGTACAACATTAAATATTGCCATCAAAGGCGGTGAAACTGCTACCACAACTGAAAATAGCAGCGCACCCATAACAGCGATGAATATACCCTTATTCGTTGTCAATCCCACTTCAAAAATAGAAAGCGAGGTGCACGTGTTAAAAATATCAATCGTCGATGCCCAGCTAAGTACCATAAAGGCCATTGTCGTACCGACTGCAAAATTGCCATAGTTCCTGAACGCATACATCGACCAAGTTCCATCCCACGCGACATAGATGTCCGGCGAGATTTGTACATAAGCACCAATGATGAATGCAGTTAAGGTTAATATTGAAAATGATATCGCACGAACTGCAATAAATAATCCGACTTGCTGAGAAAATACCCCCGAGCCTTTCGGCAAGGGCTTACGTTTCATAACACCCGGCTCAGGCTTTTCATAGGCGAGGAAAAAGCCGGGTATACCATCATACACAACATTGATAATAAGAATCTGCATCGCTGTAATAGTCGCACGACCTATGCTCAGCATCCCGACCAGCAAAATGAAAATCTCGGCAAAATTTACACCAAGTAGAAACTGAATGGTCTTTCGTATATTGTCATACGAGGTGCGCCCTTCCGCGATAGCATCTACTATAGTTGCAAAGTTATCATCGGTAATTATCATATCCGCCGCGCTCTTAGATACTTCTGTACCTGTTATGCCCATCGCCACGCCGACATCTGCCGCTTTTAGAGCCGGAGCATCATTTACGCCATCCCCTGTCATCGTAACGACTTCATTATGCGCCGACCACGCATGAACAATCCTTAATTTATCCTCCGGACTAACCCTGGCGTATACCGAAATCCCGCGCACCTCAGCAATCAAGTCAACTTCGCTCATTTCAGCAAGTTCCGCACCGGTTATTGCTTTGTCGCCTTCTTGCATAATACCAATTTCCTTGGCAATCGCTATTGCCGTTGCAATATGATCGCCGGTTATCATGACCGTCTTTATACCCGCTTCTTTGGCTTTTGAAACTGCATCCTTACTTTCCGGTCTCGGCGGATCAATCATTCCTACCATGCCCCGAAACTCTTGAGCGTTCTCAAGTGCCTCTTCACTTAAATCTGTCGGCATTTCATCGTACTTTTTGACGGAGATCGCTATAACTCGAAGTGCTTTATCCGCATAAGAATCATGTATCTCTGTCGCTCTCTTTTGCAGTTCGGGTTCCCATTCTACAGGAATGCGGTCAAACGCTCCTTTTGTTACCGCTATGTAACCTTCTTGCGTGCGATGAACAGTTGTCATTCGCTTGCGGGACGAGTCAAATGGTATTTCATAAACTCGCGGATAGTCTCGCTCTGCTTGCACGCGATCTAACTTTAGATCGTGAAGTAATCTAATAATAGCTATTTCAGTAGGGTCGCCTATCACATGTTCTTCATTATCCTCGCCATATGCTTCGATAGTTGCGTTACTGCACGAAGCTAAGAGCTCAACCAACATTTTTTGGTCTGTATTAAAGTTTTCTTTTTCCTGCACAGAAATCGGCTCATGTCTTACATGCCAAAGTTGTTGAATCTTCATCTTGTTCATAGTCAGCGTGCCCGTCTTGTCTGAGCATATAACCGAGGTATTGCCAATGGTCTCAACCGCAGGAATTTTACGAATTATAGCCTTTTTAGACACCATGTTAAACACGCCGTAGGAAAGTATCATTGTCACGATAATAGGCAAAGTCTCAGGCACAGCCGCAACACCCAATGCAACCGCTAATAGCAGCATATCAATCGCCGCATTGCCCCAAAGTAAAAAGCCCACAAAAAACATAATAGCACCACTAACCAATGCAATTACCGAAAGGCGCTTGGCAAGTTGTCTAAGCCTCAACTGCAATGGTGTTATCATCTTTTCGGTATTATTTAGCAGGCTTGCTATTTTGCCCATTTCTGTTTCCATCGCCGTTTCGACAACAATTGCTAAACCACGCCCGCCAGTCACCAAACAACCTGAATACACCATATTAAGCCTATCACCGAGCGGCACATTTTCTTCTATAACCGCATCGGGATTTTTATCTACCGGCTGACTCTCACCGGTTAAAGCGGCCTCCTCTACCTGTAAACTGCTTGCGTTTATCAACCGCGCATCAGCTGTAATTACATCCCCTGCGTTAAGTTCAATGATATCACCCGGAACTAATTGATTTGCCTCAATAATTTGCTTAGTTCCATCACGAATAACTGTCGTTTTGAAGGAGTTCATTTTTTTCAGCGCCTCCAAGGCCTGCTCTGCTTTACTCTCCTGATAAAGACCCAAAACAACATTTATAACTACAATTATCAAAATTATAGCAACTTTTGCCCAATCACTCGCACTTCCGCCGTATTCGCTTTGCATGTTCATAAGCGCGGCAATTGTTGCTATGACAGATGCTACTATCAGTATCATGGTCGGGATTTCTAACAGATGATGAGTAATTTTTTGCATCAATGTTTCTTTTTTCTCTTCCTCAAACTCGTTTAATCCGTATTTTTTTAAGCGTTCCGCCACCTCTACTTGACCCAATCCGATTGCGGGATCGACGTTTTGCTTTTTAAGAACTTCGCTAATATTTTCTTTAACCCATAACATTGTTTATACCTCCTGTGCTAAAAATTATACTTGCATTACCCAACAACGTGTTGTATGATGATAGTATCTCATATTTTTTTTATCAAATCAACCGACAATTCAGTCTCGAATGTCGGATTTTTGGAGGCTGCTATGAAAAAGAATCCGAAAAAAACTGCACAAACAAAAGCCGCCTTAAAGACGGCCTTTTGGGAATTGTATCAAAATACGCCTATTACAAAAATCACCGTGCAAGACATAACCAGGCTTGCCGGATTTAATCGCAGCACTTTTTATCAATATTTCACCGATGTATACTCCGTGCTCATAGAAATCGAAGATAGCATCTTGCGCGACTGGGAGTCGGTGTTCGTTGAAAATGTAGCTTCTTTTACCGACCGCAAAAATACTGAATCTATGGAGAAAACTATAGAAACTATAGTCGCTTTTTATGAGCGAAATGGAAATTACTTATCCGTTTTATTGAGTCCTGAAGGCGATTCTTTATTTGTACAAAAAATCAAAAGCATTATACGTATAAAAGTGTTCTCTCAGCTTCCGATAGATAGCACTAATGCTGAGGCATCTTTAGCTTTTGAATTTGCAAGCTCCGGAATGCTGGCATTTTTAACAGAATGGTATCGTAACGCAAGGCATATCCCGCCTAAAGATGCAGTTGAATTAATATATTCTCTTCTCGGCAACAATCCTTTAGGAGTTATGTTGCGCAATTCAGATATTGAACGCATTTAGCTTATAGTATAACCTTCTGCGCCCACGCCACATATTCCCTCAGTACCTCCGTATCAACCACATCGGCTTCAGCTCCAAAATTCTTATGAAGTTTGCCATGAAGCTGATTCACTCCTGTTTTTTTTACAATTTCCTCAGCATTATGCGGCCTTACGCCGCCGCCCGGCAGTATTTCAAGCTTCATACTCTTTGATTTGGTATGCTCAACGTATCTTTTCAAAGCCGCAGCACCCAAAATCGCAGTTTCCGCCCTACCCTTTGTCAAAACTCGCGTAAAACCAAGCCGCTCAAGCCGCCCAAGCATCTCAAGCTCATCCGTTTTCGCATCATCAAAAGCCATGTGAAATACGGCTATCTTGCCGCCATTGAATTTGTCCATTTCATCCAAAATAATCTTGCACCGCTCATCATCAAGCTCGCCATCCGACGTCAGTATACCAAAGGCTATCCCATCCGCGCCGTTTTCAAGCAACAAAGGGAGGTCCGCAAGCATTACCTCAAACTCCTTCTCACTATAACAAAACCCTCCACCTCTTGGACGTAGCATCGCAATAATTTCCATGTCCGTCGCCGCTCTTGAGAGTCGAAGTGTGCCGGGGCTCGGCGTCAGCCCGCCAAGCTCAAGTGCCGCGTTAAGCTCGACCCTATGTGCTCCTCCTTTAGCGGATGCAATCACATCGTCCGCTCCGCCGCAGCAAATTTCGATCACTATTTTCTGTTTTTCACATTTTCTATTGTTCAAAATATACTATGCCCCCTCAAATATTCTCTTACTATCATACAATTTTCCAGTAATTTTTACAATATCTATTGCACTATTGCATAAGATAAGCATTTCATGATAATATTAGTTGTGAATATTCCGGCTGTTTAAGGCGATGTGGATATGGCTTACGACGCCTAGCCGTTGAATCATATATTAAGTAAACTAAATAGACTAAAACGAGGTGATTTTCCATGCAAAAAGAATGGACCGGTTTCAAAGGCGGAACTTGGGAACAAGAAATTAATGTAAGAGACTTTATCCAAAAAAACTACACTCCTTATGAAGGTTGTGAATCTTTCTTAGAAGGAGCAACGGACACAACAAAGAAACTTTGGGAGCAGACTTTAGAGCTTTGTAAGGAAGAGGTTGCCAAAGGTGTACTTGATGCTGAGACAAAGATTCCTGCATCTATTACAGCTTATGGCCCTGGTTATCTTGACAAAAATGCTGAAAAAATCGTTGGTTTCCAAACAGATAAGCCTCTTAAAAGAGCAATTATGCCTTTTGGCGGTTTGCAAGTTGTTAAGAACGCGCTTAAATCTTATGGCTACGAGCTCGACGCGGAAACAGAAAAGATTTTCAGAGACTATCGTAAGACGCACAACGATGGCGTTTTTGACGTGTATACTGAAGAGATGTTGCGTGCGAGACGCAGCGGTGTAATCACTGGCCTTCCTGACGCTTATGGTCGCGGTCGTATCATCGGCGATTATAGACGTTTGGCTCTTTACGGCGCGGATAAGCTTATCGAAAACAAACAACAAGAAAAACTTGAACTCGCAACACATGAAATGAATGAACATACAATTCGTTTGAGAGAAAACTTGAGCGACCAAATCAAATCGTTAAAAGAACTTGTACAAATGGCGGCAGGCTACGGTTATGATGTAACTGTTCCTGCACAAAATGCAAAAGAAGCCATCCAATGGACATATTTCGCATACCTCGCGGCTGTTAAGCAACAAGACGGCGCGGCGATGAGCCTTGGACGTGTTTCTACTTTCTTTGATATCTATATCGAGAGAGACCTTGCTAACGGCACGATTACTGAAGTTGAAGTTCAAGAAATTATCGACCATTTCGTTATGAAACTTAGAATGGTTAGATTCCTTAGAACGCCTGAATACAACAGCCTCTTCTCGGGCGACCCGACTTGGGTTACTGAGTGTATCGGCGGTACGGGCGAAGATGGACGTACGCTTGTTACTAAATCCTCTTTCCGTTTCTTGCACACGCTTTACAACTTAGGACCTGCTCCTGAGCCGAATCTTACTGTTTTATGGAGCACTAAGCTTCCTCAAAAATTCAAAGATTACTGCGCGAAGACTTCTATCGACACGAGCTCTGTCCAGTATGAAAATGATGACCTTATGATCCAACATTGGGGCGATGACTACGCTATCGCTTGCTGCGTATCCGCTATGCGTATTGGTAAGCAGCTCCAGTTCTTCGGCGCGAGAGCGAACCTTGCTAAAGCTCTTCTCTACGCTATAAACGGCGGCGTTGATGAGCAAACAGGTGATCAAGTAGGCCCTGTAATGGAACCTATCAAAGGCGATTATCTTGACTACGATACGGTTTATAAGCGTTATCTTGAAGTTGCTGAATGGCTTGCTGAGCTTTATATCAAAACACTTAGCGTTATCCATTACATGCACGATAAATATAACTACGAGAGCCTCCAGCTTGCTTTCCACGATAGAGATATCCTTCGTACGCAGGCGACGGGCGTTGCTGGTCTTTCTGTTGTTGTTGACTCGCTTCAGGCGATTAAGCACGCTAAAGTTAAAGTTATCAGAAACGAGAAAGGTCACGCTGTTGATTATGAAATCGAAGGCGAGTACCCGGCGTTTGGTAACAATGACGAAGAAACAAACAAATTGGCTTCAACTATCGTAGAAGACTTTATGAACATGCTTAGAAAGCATCCAACTTATAGAGAGTCTGTTACGACGACTTCTATACTTACGATTACTTCAAACGTAGTATATGGTCAAAAAACAGGTCCAACACCTGACGGCAGAAAAGATGGCGAGCCATTCGCACCGGGCGCAAACCCAATGCACGGCAGAGACAAGAAAGGCGCGATCGCTTCTCTTGCTTCCGTTTCTCAATTACCATATTGCCACGCACTCGATGGTATTTCATATACTTTCTCGATTGTACCGGCGGCACTTGGTAAAACTGACGAGGATCGCATTAAGAACCTCGTAGGCATCATGGACGGCTATATCGCTGATAATGGCCACCATGTAAATGTAAACGTATTCGACCGCGAGACGCTTCTTGACGCTATGGATAAGCCAGAGCTTTACCCACAGCTTACTATCCGCGTTTCAGGTTACGCTGTAAACTTTATAAAACTGACGAGAGAACAACAGCTTGATGTTATTCATCGTACATTCCATGAACGGATCTAGATAGCTATGAACAATATTTACGATGTCGTGGGAAAACTCCACTCAATAGAAACATGCGGCACTGTGGACGGCCCCGGTATCAGGTATGTAATATTCACGCAGGGGTGTTCGCTTAGGTGCATGTATTGCCATAATCCGGACACTTGGGATATAAATAAAAGCTCGCTGACACTTTCTGTCGGCGAGCTTCTACCTGATATAAAAAAGTATGAATCATATTTCAGAGCTTCCGGCGGCGGCGTCACTATAACAGGCGGCGACCCTCTTATGCAGCGCGAATTTGTTCTTGCTATGTTCAAGGCGTGCAAAGAAAATGGTTGGCACACAACGCTCGATACCGCAGGTAATGCAAATGTCGATGATTTGACAAAAGAACTGCTCTCTTATACTGACTTGGTTCTGCTTGATATAAAAAGCATTAACCCGGAAACATTTAGAAAAGTAACAGGCGTGCCTATTGATAAAACGCTTGCTTTTGCTAACTATCTGAGCGAGGCGAATGTCCCTGCTTGGGTAGTGTTCGTGCTTGTGCCAAACGTCACGGATGATGAGGACGATTTGCACAAGATGGCATCTTATCTTACGACACTTAAAAATGTTGAAAAAGTATCCATACTTCCCTTCCATCAGATGGGCGCGTATAAATGGCGGCAGCTCAAGCTTGAGTATAAGCTAAACAACGCGCCAACGCCAACCGCATATGAAACTGAGCGGGTTAAGGATATATTTAGGAGCTATGGACTTAGTGTTAGATAGTAAAAATCACAAAGTAAGCCTTTGCAGTATATGCAAAGGCTTATTTTTCATATTCAACACTCAAGCTCCTTCCATCACTTCTAACCCGAACGCCAACGCTCATGGTAAAAAACATCTCCGCCCCAGCATCCTCCAAAGCCGCAATCACGCGCCTATCCGTTGGTCGCTGCGGATAATAATACGAAATCATGTCAGGATGAAAGCCTGTTACAACGGCATAGTTCGGGCTTATCTGCTCAATAAACTCCACAATTCGCCGATTATGCCTCCCATGGCGCGGCACCTTCAAAAAGTCGTAGTTTATGTTCATAATCTCATCATTTTCAAGCAGCTCTTGCAATCTGCCGGCTACTGCATCCCCGGTAAACAGAAAATTATTCTCGCCATGTGTCATACTGACAACAATTGAAAAATCGTTCCCACTAATATTCGCGATTATCTCATCCGCATCGTCCTCGTCATGGCGCGCGAAATGGACATAGTTTAAGTCGGACGGATTCACCATAAATTCGACGTACCCAAGTGTAAATCGCATCGTTTCGCTAAGCACAATCGGCTCAAGCTGCGCCCTCTCCAGGGCCGCTTCAAAACGCCGAACATGATTCGACTCCCTGCTATAATTCGGCACAATAACATTGCGCACATTTATCTCATCCAGAACCACATAAGCGCCTCCAATATGGTCGCCATCAAAGTGTGTAATGACCAGATAGTCAATCGTATCTATCCTTCGCATAAGCAAATAATCGACAATAATCGACCCATGCTGCCTCTCACCCGTATCAATCATCACAACATGATTCTCAGTCATAATTAAAATAGCATCCGAGCGGCCAATGCCAAAAATATAGATTTCCAACTCGCCAAGCGCATCAAAATCGGGCTCACTCGCCCATTGGCAGCCCGCTAATATAAAAGCAAGTATAATAAAAAGCGCGACAAAACGCTTGTGAAGCTTCATTTACAACACTCCTTGCCTAATTATAGCTCAATATTTATTTTAGCATCAATGATATTTCTCGTCAATCTTAACGAAAATCCATGCCCCCTTTGACTATTTCCACAAATTATGTTAGACTCAAATCAAAATCTTACTCAGGAGCACAAACCACCTATGAACGAAACCGTAATAGTAGTAATGCTAAAAGACTCTGTAACCGGCTTCTTAGAAAAAGAGTTAGGCGCCTACAGCGTCATTCATGAAAACTTAATACACAATATATTCGCACTGGAAACCGGCTCAGATACCAACGTCCACATGCGCCTAACGACCGAGCGCGACTTAGCTGACTGGGAGTTCTCCGCAGTTTTCGATTACTACGACACCGAACCGCTTCTTGGTGCGTGCAGCTTGGTCACAGAGGACGAATCGGGCTATAATCCTATATGGGAAATAGCTTTCGAGTTTTGTGAAAATCAAGAAATCATGCAGGAGCGGCTTTCACAAATACTAAAGCTTCACAAGGATGAGCTGGATTCGGTTTATGAGGCGATAAAAGACTTGGAAGAGGAGTATCATGGCTAAACAAAAGAGCTTATTCGAGTGTACATCCTGTGGATATGAGTCGGCGAAATGGCTTGGTCGCTGCGTTAAGTGCGGCGACTTTAATTCGTTTGTCGAAAAAGAAGAGATTAAGGGTTTGCGCTATGGAAATACCAAAGGTGGTAAAAGTAGCACAAGTTCGGCGGGGATTTTCACTCTTAATAATATAAACAGCATGAATGAAGAGCGCATTTCTACAAAGATAGGCGAGCTTGACAGAGTTTTGTCGGGCGGCATTGTGGAAGGCTCTTTTATTTTAGTTGGCGGCGACCCGGGGATTGGGAAGTCGACGTTGATATTACAAATTTGTCAAAATATCGGAGATCAAGGGCGCAAGATTCTCTACGTATCAGGTGAGGAGAGCGTGAGCCAGATAAAGCTCAGGGCAGACAGGCTCTCGATTAATACACCGAATCTTATGATACTCGCCGAGACGAATATGGAAGCGATACTATCAGCGGTGGATAATGTCGGCTGCAATATGCTTATAATTGATTCGATTCAAACGGTTTATTCGGGGGATTTGACCTCGTCGCCGGGGTCGGTTACGCAGGTTCGCGAAGCGACAGCGCATTTGATGCATTTGAGTAAGCAGAAGGGTATTTCTACCATAATTGTAGGCCACGTGACGAAAGAGGGCAACATCGCAGGGCCTAAGATTCTTGAGCATATGGTTGACACGGTTTTGTACTTTGAAGGTGAAAAGCAGGCCAGCTATAGGCTCATTCGCGCGGTGAAGAATCGCTTTGGGCAGACGAATGAGATAGGCGTTTTTGAGATGGCACACGAGGGGCTTGTGGAAATTTTGAACCCGTCGGAATACATGCTACAGGGGCGGCCCAAAGACGTTTCGGGCTCGGTGATAACTTGCGCGATATCGGGTTCTCGGCCGATTTTGGCGGAGGTTCAAGCACTTGTTACAAGTACAAACTTTAATATGCCGCGTCAGAACGTAAGCGGGGCGGATTATAATAGGGTCGCGATGCTTATGGCCGTGCTTGAAAAGCGTGCAGGCATGAATCTGGGAAGATGCGATTCGTATGTGA
>Ga0123355_10004212_pt1 | contig 20898 bp, 11 predicted proteins | sample TergutEmb28metaG_3_FD_89872 | JGI IMG/M metagenome (GOLD analysis project Ga0123355, IMG submission 89872) | Embiratermes neotenicus P1 segment gut microbial communities from Petit-Saut dam, French Guiana - Emb289 P1 | ecosystem: Host-associated > Arthropoda: Insects > Digestive system > Gut ...
TATACTGTACACTGTATACTGTATACTGTATACTGTACACTGTATACTGTACACTGTATACTGTACACTGTATACTGTACACTGTATACTGTATACTGTACACAGTATACTGTACACAGTATACTGTGTACTGTGTACTGTACACTGTATACTGTATACTGTACACTGTATACTGTATACTGTATACTGTACACTGTATACTGTATACTGTATACTGTATACTGTACACTGTATACTGTACACTGTATACTGTATACTGTATACTGTACACTGTATACTGTACACTGTATACTGTACACTGTATACTGTACACTGTATACTGTATACTGTACACTGTATACTGGAAACTGTATACTGTACACTGTATACTGTATACTGTATACTGTATACTGTACACTGTATACTGTATACTGTATACTGTATACAGTATACTGATTTACTCCTAATCATTTTAATGTCATGTTTTTAAAATTCACATTTTATCAGATTTATTGGATTTAAAATAATGTTTTTAATCTTATGTATATTGGACCGTGTATCATTGTGATAGTTGAAGAATAAGAGACCAACTTGATGTCACAATTTATTAAGTTTTATTTCACTTCTTCTGTGCTCAACATGTTTCAGACATTAATACGACCATCATCAGGAGCCTGCGAATTTTCTATTGTATCACCACATTGGCTGTGCGTTCTTGTTTCGATGTGTTGGAGTTTCGGTGTGGCTGTGTTGGGGTGGCATCCGTGTTGTGCTTCAGCCTGCCACACGGATACCACCCCAACCAGCCACTACGAAACTCCATCACACATCGAAACAAGAACGCACAACCAATGTGGTGATACAATAGAAAATTCGCAGGCTCCTGATAATGGACGTATTAATGTTCGAAACATGTTGAGCATAGAAGAAATGAAATAAAACTTAATAAATTGTGACATCAATTTGGTTTCTTATTCTTCAACTATAATTTTTTGAATACTGATTACAGCTTGACGCACACACGCACACACACACACACACACATATATATATATATGTGTGTGTGTGTGTGAACTTTTTTCAGGTTGGATCGCAACCATATACATGGACGGTCCCAAAAGTAATGATAATGATTTTTTGCGCAGCGCAGAAGGGCCAGGAAAGGAGAGTGGTGGTCGTGGTAGATGGAGAGGGAACCGAGGTATGCAGTTTGACCTTCCTTAGTTGAGTCCGCTCCTTTGTAGCAATTGGTACGTTAGCAAAGTGCTTAGTAGTTTTTGTGTCTTGTCACGGGCGAAAATGCAGAGGAGTCTGGAGCAGCGTTACGCGATCAAGTTCTGCGCGAAACTCGGAAAATCTGGTTCCGAAACGTTGCAATTGTTGAGCACAGCTTATGGGGATGCTGTTTTGTCTTCATCCCAAGTCTTCAGCTGGCACAAGACGTTCAAGGACGGAAGGGAGGGCGTTGAGGACGAACAGCGTGCAGGGCGTCCTTGAATTTCAAGAATTGAGAACAATGTGGCTCGTGGGAAGGCTGTTCTAGATAGGGACCGACGTTTGAATGTGCGGTTAATCGCAGAGAAAGTAGGACTACCGAAAACGGACGTCCACCGAATCATTACGGAAGATCTGCACATGTGAAAAATTTGCGCGAAACTGGTCCCGAAGAATTTGTCCGATATGTGGGAATTTTTGGCTAAAAATAATGTCACAACGCTTCCCCACCCACCGTACAGCCCTGACTTGGCTCCGTGTGATTTCTTTTTATTCCCCAAGCTCAAAACCCACCTCAAAGACATCATTTTGGGACAGTTGAAAACGTCCAGGCAGTTGCGACGAGGGCTTTGAACATCTTAAGTGAAGACTTCCGCCATTGCTATGAAGAGTGGCAGCAATGCTGGAATCGCTGTATTCGATCGCAAGGAGCCTACTTTGAAGGGGATAAACTGTAATTGCATGTACAGGATGGGGCAAAATAACCTCCCTAAATTTGAAGGTGAATAACAAAAAAACTATTTGAGATACAAAAATTTTATTTTTGGATTCTGAAACTGCAGCATGGGAAGTTTTAAATCACATAGTTTTGAAAAGAATATCTTGCAAGTGGTGGCCGCTATTGTCAATACACTGCTGCAGGCGGATTCTGATATTTCGCATTACTCTGTCAAGCATATCATGCGGTATGCGGGCTACTTCCAGACGGATTGCATCCTTTAGTGCTTGTAGGGTCCTGGGACGATGTTTAAACACTTCAGCCTTTAGATACCCCCATAAGAAATAATCACAGGGGGGTTAAATCTGGTGAGCGCGCGGGCCACGAAATGTCGCCTCTCAGTGAGGTCAGTCGGCCCGGGAACATCTCCCTCAAAACAGCCATTGACTTTCGAGCTATGTGGGCCGTGGCCCCATCCTGCTGGAACCAGACAAGTCCTGCATTTAATTCCTCAAGAGCTGGCACAAAAAACTCTTGGATCATGGCGACATACCGCTCAGAATTCACGGTAACCGCGCAATCGTCTTCATCAAAAAAGTAAGGACCAATGATCCCGATTCTCGATATTGCGTTCCCCTGAAGTTCTCAACCCACAACAGAATGGATTTTCCGTCCGGTACTCGGTCCCGAGGGGGGATTTGGTAGCGAGTACGGAACGCACGCTGCACCGCTACGATAGAGCGACTTTGCGAAAAGTAGGTTTCGACGGCAAATGTGCGCTGCTCATTCGACCACACCATCTTTACGACTGGAGATGGTTGTAACGGGAACTTCCCGATTACCTGAAACTTTCAAGGCCAACCCCACCCTTCTACGGCCTCCTCTCCCTTCACAATACCCTACTGAAAGTAGGGAGGTTATTTTGCCCCACCCTGTATGTTCAATAAATTAAAAAAAATAATTCTCATTACTTTTGGGACCGACCTCGTATACGTACACGGATGGCGTGAAATAGTATTAATGAAAATTCCCTTGTATCTTGCTTGCGTAAAGATGGCCACATATTAACATACATATTTGTGACTGACGGTTATTATATCCCTTTGTGACTGAAGAAAATGTAGTATGACTACGTGATCCACTTACCCTCCCACACACACACACACACACACACGCACACACACACACGCACGCACACACACACACACACGCACACCCAAAAATGTACGTTCTTCCTTCCTGGCCTTAAATTACGGCGCTTGCTCATATGTCCGCTCAATCTAAATACCTTTAAAATTAGAATAACACATGTTGAATTTAAGTACGATTGGGCCTGATTAAAATCGTACTCAGTCTGCACAGGCTTACCAGACTTCAGACATATCAAGAAGTCGGTATTAAATTTCCTCTTTATCTCCATGAACACAGAGCACAATTTCGTACAGCTGGGACAACAGGTTTTGTATTCGATTGAAGCAATATGGAAAAGTCACTGTATCTAGACGTAGCTATTGCCGACAGGGCAACAACAAGCCCTATATATAAGCGTCACACTTGGGAAAGAAGCTAGTATAAGATATGTCAACGTTACTCTTGTTAATATGGGCGCTTCCCATTGTGTCATGTAAGCAGAGGGAATATGCGAGTAATAATGTCAGACAAAAAGTATGTCAGACTATGATAGAACACAGAAGGGATAGCGATGAATGGAGAGAGGATTTAAAATAGGGAAGGGGTTCAAAACTGAATATATCCCTGAAGGGCACTTGCCCTGTTCGCATTGCTTCTCTATACAATATGGAAGGTCCGAACAGGCGGTCATTCGGTGAATTCAAATATTTGTTGACGGTGATGTGAAATATTCTAGCTGTAAGCTTCCCTCCTGCCACCCCCATGCTGTCTCTCTCTTCTGCAACAAATATTGACTCTAGCTTGCAGGGTTGGTGGCTGTACCACTTCGGATATCCAAGTTCAGAGCACCTCCGTCGCAGAGTTCCGTAGTATTAACTCGCACAAGTCTGCATGGTTCAGGTGTCTCGTGCTACGTAATGATGTCTGCTCGTTATAGGACGGTGTTGGTGACTTAAGACAAAATAGATTCAAGGGGAGCTTGCTGGCATGAAACTAAGTTACTATGCTCCTGTTAACATTTACCGGGTCTTCGTCCACCTAATTTGTGCGCTGCGGGATAATGCTCCTTATGGCGTCCGTTAGTTGGGCTGTTTAAATTTTGTTTACACATATTTGGTGCAAATTTGGTCTGAGAATCGGTCCGTCGTAAGACCAAAACTTCATAGCACAACATAAACGCAAGAGCTAAAGCAGACATCCAAGACTAACCATACCATGGGAGGCATACTAACTCACGTTCCAAGTTTACGAAGGATGGAAGATAATAGATACCTTAGTGCAGCCACTGTAATCGGCAAAGTTATACAGGATCGAAGGTAAATATGAAAACATAGATTGCCTACATGATAAAAGAAGTAGAGTCAAGAAAGGAAGGACTGGACAGCAAGCCAGACCGTGGACACTGCATCGATCCTCTTTAATGGAACAAGCAACAGGACTGTCGTTTGTAAATAAAACATTATTACGTGGAGCAGCTTATTTCAGTAGCCGCGTGGCCTCAGGTTAACAGAGTCTTGGACCACCTCGACGCTTGTATTGTGGGTATGACGTTGCTCCATTCATGAATGCTTGTTCGAATGCTTTGTTCTGACGTTTTCCTCATAGGCATTAGGACCGACGGATGTCTAATCCCGAAACCTTATCAAGGATCCGAAAGGCTTAATAATTCAAAAAGCATGATTTAGAAGCGGCCATGAGAAGTGTTAGCTGAGAAGATGGAGCTAAAATAATTTCTTTTTCGACTCATGTCATGTGCTTAATATTATTCCTAGTGCCTTGTTTGCAAGCACTGTATGATATTTTGCGCGCAGCTGACAGAAATAGGCTATTAATTTTTGGAGCATATCGAGGTGGAAAGTAACTCACATGCTGTCCGCAGCATGAATCATGGTTAGAAAGAGAGTAGAAAATACTGTAGAAAATATGGCATGAATCATTTTGTTTTTGAGATACACATCACCATAAAATGACGCAAGGAAATGCTAAACGCTTGGGCGCCTCTTACGGACACGTAAAATGGTTTTATAGGACGATTATCTGACAAGAGATGCGCCTTCCGCGACAAGTGATATGGAACCCATTTATCGTCAGGCAGTATATCGAAGACCCTCTATGGGGCATGATAAAAACTCCTGCGCTCTCTCGTCAGCTTCTCCACACTTCTTCCCTCAGCTGCAAATATGGCAGCTTCATTGGCTTGTGTCCATACCGTCCGTGGGCGATCTGCATTTACATGTGCAGTTGATGTTACATTTTCGGGTTCCATGGAGATGCTGCTGCAATGTTTGAAACACATTAACGTCTGCATGATGTCGACCGGCGTAATGTAGTGCGAATTCCCGTCCATTAGGACCAGCACAACTATTACAGGCACCGAGAGTTAAGAGCATGTTGCAGTATTCATCGTGTTTGTGCTCCGTGGTCATTCGATCACAAATGATGCCTGCTTTGCACTGTTCTGCTCTGCTCTGCGCTCTGTGTCTTGAGTAAACTGAACTATTCACTTTATCGTCGCCAGAAGTTACGGTTGAACATTGTGTCACCATATTTGCAGTTTGCATGTATATCCAACAATAAAATTTCAGGATGTATGCTACAAAATGTGGTAGACTTGGATCATTAAAATAACTTCACCATAGAAAATTTGTTTACGAATTTCCTTTCATCCACATTCATGAAGTATTCTCTGTTTATGACAGGCCCACAGACCCTTCCAAAAAATAGTTCTCCACATAGTGCGAAATACAGCTGTGTTTTTAAATTTCCAGTATTCTCTTGTTTCCTCAAATTTATCCAGTATATCCTAACTTCTTCTTCTTCCCGTCGCCTCTACCTTTCCCTCTGCCATTGCTACAGTAACGTGTTTCATAATTTAATTCATAAGCAAAGAGTTATCTATCCAGTTAGCCGACCTCCTTTTTCTTGCACGTAGGATGTTTCTTTCTTTCTGGAATGTGCGTAATACTTCATTTTTCATCCTGCTTCGGTGGTCTAGGGGTAGCGTGCTGGCCTTTAGTACCCAAGTTTGCGGGTTCAAACCCGGCCGAAGCCGTCGGATTTTTAGGACGAAAAAATCTTCAGCACGCCTTCCTTCGGAGGGGACGTAAAGCCGTCGGTCCCATGTCGTAGATTTGCGGCACGTGAAAGATCCCTAAATTTACGGTGAAGTCGGAATTCAGGCAAAATTACTACCGGATATCTTTCTCGCCCACAGCTCCACCTTTCGCTGCTAGGATCTCTCGCGTCGTTGCGGACGGAGGCACCTGGCGGCTAAAGTGGGAACGTCTAAAGGCGGGGGAAAACAATGGCAAACTACCCCAAAGAACTTGCCCAGGATGCAGTGTGCCTGAGCCATACCGGTCACATGACTGGGCTCTGGTTCTTGCCAAGCCCGGGCTTCAAGGCTGAATACTAATGAGTGAATGAATATACGAATATACATGTGTATAGTAGGCATATGTAATTTATCTAACCAGAAACGATACACGTAAGAATAGTGCGTACAATTCCCTGATTTTTTTTTTGGAAACTTCGTAATTAAGTCACAATCTTCCTACAAACAAAGGAAGGATTCTAAAATGTAAGTCAGAGCAACACAAATCTGGACAGTAATGTAGTGCTCTTACACTAAAATTCAATTTGTCTTTGAAGTTTCTGACTTTTATTCAGCTGGAAACGAACTTCAGTCGATTAGAGTGACTGGTACAGTCCAGGTTTAACATAATATGTAACATGGCCTATTTGTGTATTATATAAAAGTTTTATAGTCTCTTTCCTGCCCGCTATTCACTGCAGAGCACACAGTGTGAAATTTTGTCGGCACTGTTGCTGATGTGTAATGTAGTTTTTCCGCAAGGCATTCCTATTTTTATTCCCATTGTTTCTTAAGCATAGAGTAAAACTTAATTAACTTCGGTGTTACGTAATTTTTAAAGTTTTTTGAATTGCGACATTGACAAGGTATTGCTGACGAAGGACAATCACCGTTATTTCGCTTTTTGCTTGTCAAAAAATTCTGTAATAAAAATTGGTTTTCGAGTTTCTAACTTCGTTACTGTACTCTTGCATATCCCAGACTAGAAATATTGTGTAGTATAAACAGATGTTACACAACGTGCCTGTAAGATTAATATAGAATTTTCTGAAAAGGCCGAATAAAATAAAATATATCTGAATCAGAATAACCACTTTCACTTACATATGTTCCATAGAATACAAAGCGGAAATGTTAGGTGTGAAAATAATACATATGTGAAGATACATGTGAAATTAATGCATATCAAATGAAATATATTTTAGCCATATTAGTGTTCTGTTTTCGGAGGATTTTAGCAGGTTATCACTCTCTGGATTCTCTTATTGGTTGCCATAATGCAACGGTTTGTTTCACTTTATAACCAGTGTAGCTAACTACTCAAGCTTTGGCAGAAACTTGTGGTGCGAAAATACGTTTCCTTGTTTTAGCGTTTCATGTTACCGTGTGTTTATTTTTTCACTCATAAAATTCGAAACCAACAAAATACACTGTTGTAGGTACATGCAGGAGATAGTTGCAGAGAATAAGGAGTTTGTCCCTAAAAAACAACGTATTTTATTGCCTTTCATTCTTCTGAAAATTCCTGTTGCTTTTTCCTGGAATAGAACCCAAGCCTTCTAGTTTATGTTGCGGTTTATTTAACTTTGCTGTAAGTATGTCAGTGCGAACAGGTTTCCAGATGTTTAACCCTTTAAACGCCGAGTTAAATCCCATCTGCCGTCTTCTGGCATTATTAGGAGCTCACCCTATTTTCCACGTTAGCAGGTTAAGGGTTAAAGTGGTTTATTTAGTTATGCATTATATATTTTATACAGGTGAGAGATATTTTAAAAATACGGTAGAGTTTTTATTTTTATCATTTCATCACGCATTCTGTAGATTATTTATTTACACACACCAACACATGCACATATATAATATTTAAGAAGTCTAAAATTTACATTAAAACGTTTAAAACGCTTCTACATGTTTCGATCACACGATCATCCTGAGTGAGCATATATTGTTCCTTGCTAAAGTTATATGGTTATTAACATAACGAAGTAATTCACTGAATGTTTTAAATTATAACTTTAACAAGGAACAATATATGCTCCCTGAGGATGATCGTGTGATCGAAACATGTAGGAGCGTTTTAAATGTTTAGATATAAATTTTAGACTTTTTAAATAATATATGTGTGCATGTGTTGGTGTGTGTAATTAAATACAGTAGAGTGCTGAATATAAAACCTTCGGTTATGCGACATTCTGCTATATTCGTTTGGTACGACGTGCTATTTACAGTAACCCTACGGGTAAAAAACCTACAACTCGCAATTTATTGGCAAGACCTAAAAATAACGATCTCTCAGTAACATAACTCTTACTACTCTGTCAGTTTCGTAAAACCAAAAGAATGCATGGATTGATTCAGAATTTCGTAGACCAGTTTTCGCTAAATTTCTGCATTATCCCACATTTTCAGAAATCTTGACAACTTATCGGCGTTTTCTAAGGAGGATAATCGAGACTACTGTATGTGTGAGAATTCTGATCATCAAATGTTGAATAGAGAATTTAAGATATAAAATCTACAATATTGCTTGCACTTTCACTTTTTTATATGCGTGGACTTAACAAGCAACAGATCTTTAGTAAAACAGCAAAGAGGGCCAAACTGGTAAATATCTCGTTATTACATTACTTTATTTCTTTATAGTGTGTACAGTATTTCATGGAGTCCATCTCGGATCCGACGATGGGATTGTGTTGTAATGACAATGACCATTCTGCTAAGGAATCTTTTTAATCTTCTTATACCTGAGATTCTTTAACCCCTTAAACTACATTGTTTATAGTATACAACACTTGTTCTCACAAAGAGCGTTTTGTCTACATGAGACCTAAACTATGTGTTTTGTATGCTTTAAACCTTTGACGCCACCGCACCGCTAAACTCTAAACGTTGCATTTTTATATATTTATTCAACAAATATAGGTACTGAGTATTTTAAACATGGTATATACTGTCCGTTCTTTTTTCTTCAAAATGCAGTTTGTTTCATAATTCTAACTTATTTGGTTCCTGTTTTATTCACATTTTATATACAGGGTGTGCTAAAATTTAAAAAAATAATTCCGGCACCAAACGGTTAAAAAGTAACAACTATCATTATTCCGAACAGCACATACAGATTGCAAATTATACGTTTATCGTGAGGTAGGCTGTCTGTTTTAAAATATTTGTTACATTAAATACGTAATTGTTAGAATTAAGGACAAGTCATAGCACAAGAAATGTGTAAGAGTTTTAAGTCGTCTTTATTTTGATACTGCAAGAAAATACGTCATGTTCGTGTAAGAACAGAAACTTGTGTCGGGTGTGTATCGGAGCAAGGTGCTGGAGACAACAGTTGTACATGAGAAGGAAAAATTAGAGGAATATAATGACAGTTGCATAATTAAAAGATATAAGAAGTCTGAACTGTGCGAAGTGTTATTATGCCAATGATATTAAGGAGGATTTAACCCAGTAGGCAAAGGCAAGATAAGAAGTATATGTAGCGAAAAGCTGAAGGGAATGTATGAGGTCTGAATTCAAAGTGTGGATGGGAAACTAATGTCAAAATGGATCTAAAAAATAAATTTCTTTTGGTTGACCCTTGTAAATATGATATTGAGAAAATTCATATAATATCTATGTAGGTATGTAAAACATAAATATAAAATACATAGTCTAACACAACTTAATTAATAACTAATATTAAAATGCGTATTTACATTAATACTCCTAGCTAAACGTTTCGGCTTCAGCCTGAAGATGGTTCCGAAAGAAGAAGCCGAAACATGTATCCAAGAATAATAATTTAAATATATCTTTTAAAAATAATAATCAATTGAGTTGTGTTAGACTATATATTTTATATTTATATATTATATACTTATATAGTTGTTTATCAACACAATGGGGATGTCTCACCTGAAAATTCGTACGATCTATTATCAGTGAACTAATTGAATATATCTTATATAATGTAATATTATCACCAATAGTAATAGCAATAGTAACTGCAAAAGAAATGTCAATACTAATTTTAATACCATTTGTTATCATTTGTTTGCCTCCCTGCGGATGGCCGCGTGAGAGGTCGAAGCGCGTAGGACGATTTACTGTGCATAAAACTATTTCAATAGTCTGCATGTTGTTGGTGTTAGGATTATATTATATATTGTCTGAGAAATTTGTTTGCCATTGTTGAGTTTAAAAAGACGTTGTTCTGATGTTTCGGTCTTCTGGGATGTGACTCTGCCATTGGGTAAGTGGTTCCCGAAGGTTCGAAGAAACCTAACGCCGCCTTCTTCAACGGTCGAGCAGTCTTGGAGTGCTTCAAATGCCAGATAACCTTAATCCCCAACATCTGGATGCTGTAATAGGAGGAACATTTTTTGATCAACGCTCCGTTGTGTTAGTCAGCCAGTAAGACGTGCAGCGCTACTGACGACATTCTTCAGTAACTCTCGGACAGTGTCGTTCTGTAACGTCCCAGAATCACTGTGTAGTTTTTGTAGAGACTGTAGAGGAGGGGTGGAATGAGACATAGAGTTGGTAGAGTGTGTGTGCATCTGATGTTCCCTGAGGCTACATTCTGCGACCGTATTCATTACATAGATGCTACGGTGCATATCCATTCACAAATACACGTACACAATGAACCGGATATTTGCACAAACAACTATATTACATTACGTAGTGATCTCTATCGGGTAGAAGCAAACGCATAGCTAAATGAAAAACGCAAATAAGTTTACTTCAGAATGTGCATCTAGATGGTTGGAAATTAAACTACTGCGGAAATAAACGAACATATTGGGAAAATTTTACTCTTTCGCAAATTAAGCCGACTTTTTTCAGTGTTTGGAAATTTATTTTTAATATAAAAGATTAAAGTGTTAAAATATAAAATATAATAATTTTTGTAGGTGTGAACATGGCCTCTTAGTCAAAGGGAATAACACAGAAAGGGGTAAATGGAAAAAAAAAAAGATTTCAGAGAAGTATATTTGGTTTTTAGGCGAGAGGAAAGACAACACTGTATAAAAATTTCCCCTTAATGGACTCCGTAATTTTTACACTTCGAGTATTTTTAAGTGATAAAAAATCGGAGGATTGAATTTCACAGTTAATTTTGTTATTATCTGCAATGGTCTTTCCTTCTGAATTACCGAATAAAATATTTTCTAAATTTATAATCTCCTGTTTTCTTCCACAAGTGTAATAAGATCCGTTCGTCTATTAGTTCTTAATCGCCTTTGTAAAATCTGGTGAAAAGCAGACTTATGAATTTTCTCATTACGACTTCTTCTCCTTCTCCCTGCCACTTCCTGTGTCTTAGACGCAAAATCATCAGCCACTTCTGTGATATTAGATAGACAATACAACTCCCAAGGTAATTTACCATAGACATGTATACAAAATTACTCTTACCTGAATATGCAAAATGAAAAAAAAATTAAATATTTTGGACAACCATTAAAACCAGAGACATGAAGTGGATTTTTATAATTTCTCAATTTTTTACTTCGTTACAAAAACTGTCTTGAGTGGTATTCGATATTAAAATAAGGCTTATATTTTACTGCTAAAAGCGTGGAAATGTAAGAGGAACCTCGCCTTCGTCTCGTCTGTCCTAAGCGTATTTACGATTTGAGGGGGTGGAGTAAAGCCAGAACTTAAGAGATTGGGCGATAAAGAAAATAATAATATATTCATGTGATATGTTTGTAAAGGAAATCTTCGCACATCGACCAATCAGTCTGCTAGAAAAGAAGCTCAAAAGAAAAAAATGTAGTGTTTGGCATTTAAAGTACTGAAAAGTCTGTAAATTGAAGGCAATTCCATTAGTGAATATTGTGCGGTGTGAAACTTGAGACGTAGAATGAAATAGTAATAATAGTCTTTGCTACTGCTACAGTTTTTTAAGCTTACTTGAGTCACAAAACTTGCAACTCATACTTGCAGAAGTTTTATATACCATCCATAACGTTCGCTAATAAAATATGCAAAAGACATGGATAAGATCTCGGAATAGCTATGCATAATTTTAAAGTTTCCCGGTATAATATTTTTGATATATACCAATAATGATGTTTCCTTTATCTATTCTTAACTGCGGTCTAATATTTCTCCAGAGAAACACATACTTCATGAAAGCTTTCGTTTCTGTTTGTTTTACGCGTAATGATGCATTTTCAACTTCGTATTTGCAACAGAAATGAATAAATAAATACATAAATAAATAATTTTGTGTACCCTTGGCGCGGCAAAACTGATACAATTTTTGAAGTTTTGTATTTAAAAGAAATCTATACAACACACAAAATCCAAATTGCAGCCATTTGTATTGTACCTTCATATCGTTTGAAAGGTCTAGACTTAGTGTTTCTATCACGATGATGCTGCTTAATAGTGGACTTATGTCATTTTATACCACGTAAATAAGTTTTTCGACGTTTCGGAGAAAATTGATGCCTCCAAATTCGGGCAGGGTGAATTTAAATTTCATTCATGCGGGTGTTAATATGATTGTGGAGTGGTAAATGTATCAATTATTTCGTGTGGATTGTGACCCAATAGATCTGTGTGGCTCTTGACAAACTTCTGTGCCATCGGCACATTTACTATTCCTTATCTCTGATTGGTAAAAGTGCATGCAACGTTGCTATTTAATCAATAGCCGCCCAGTCCACTCCGTCTCCTAAAAGAAATGAGTGACAAGGAATTGCTTTGGGGGTAAATTGTGGGCGACACGTTGAACTAGCATCTCTGCCATCCTAGTTGTGCAGAATGTAAAATTATGGATGGAAGCACAACATTCCTTCTTCTTCTGAATCTTCTTTACTTGTTATGGGAAAGTTTTATACCTTTTTAAATACGTCATATCACCGACAGATATATCTTCTTCGATACCCTTCCTGATATCCATTGACCCGATTCGGGTGGCGTGCAGATTTCAAACGCCTTATTTTAACTTTTAAATATTGCTTTTCATTTTGTATTGGATCTCAGACGTCAGTAATATTATATGGCGATATTCACCTCCTTGTTAAACCCCGAAAGCAGTTGTTTGAATTGTAAAACCCTGCAGACTTGACGCAGTTCTTCAAAGAACTGTATCTGGCCAAAATTAAAGATATTTCATATTTGTTTCCCTGAGTTTATAATTTACACATTATAAAGTCCTACGTTCATCAACTAAAATACCTACTTATTTTTTAATGTGAACTTGCATATTGTAATTATAAAGAAATATGTAAAATTATCTTGCAGTATTTATGTGTCTAGACAGGTATTGTTGTCATGAGACACAAGCTTACAAACTATTTTCCTTTAAACATTTGAAGCTTGAAAGAACCATAATTAATGTTTAAAATCTCAAATTATATATCATAGAAAAGGGTTTTAGCGCCTATTGTAACGGGCAATTTATTGGCACTGCTAAGGGAAATATTCTAAGCATTTATGGAGACTTATAATTGCAGACTGTAGAAAAAGTTCACGCTTTGTGTTACCACTGTGTATTAAAAGGGGGTTGGTCCGTGAACACGATGCAAATGCATCATTAGCCCTCCTGCCTCTTATCATGACGTGCCACATTCTTAATTCAGTTCCCTGCTGACATGACCGTAGAAGGCCTTCATTCGTGCTATTTATCATTTCTCCAGGAAAAAAAGTAGGCAGTTCATTAGACGAGATCGCTACTGTTTCCTTTCTTATCCCTTCCACTGGCTACGACGTAGTTAAAAGAGCAGTGTTGGACACCCTTAAACTTGGTACGAGTCTGCTCGGATATTAATCCTTTAAACGACGAATTAAATCCCATCTGCCACCTGCTGGCATTATTAGGAGCTCACCATATTCTCCACGTTAGCGGGGTAAGGGTTAAACTTTATCGACATATTTACTGACGTTTAGGACAGACGTAATTCCTCAATCTTTATGACAAATCAGCCGAATGCTGTACGATGCTAGCCTTTCGAAACGCCGCTGTTTACAGGTCAACGCAACATAACATCCCATAAGGCTTGAGCCTTCATCAATGTTGTACTGGGCCAAAACTCGCAACCGGAAACGTAATTAAGACGATATAAGTACAGAAAACATTAAAAGGAATATAATTTTTTTACTATATTGACTCTTATACTTTAAATCACATATCTAGGTTTTCTCTAGACGTTCGCATGAATTTTGTGTTTTCTAATAAAGACACTTATTAAGGTGGTAGTGTAATTTAATTTGCCACTTTAAATCCCAAATTCAAGACACACTCTTAACTCCCGCTCTGAATTAACAGCCTTGTCCTTATTATCGGCCGATCCCAGTGGAGGCGCCGTCTAGAGCGTGGGTCTGCGGTCGCTCGCTTGTTGGAATTGTGGGTTTGAATCCCTCCGGTATCTGGGTGTCTGTCTCTCTTGAATGTTTTATGCTGTCAGGTAGAGTACTCTGAGTCGGGCTGATCACTCGTCCAGAGGAGTCCTAAAGAGCGTGATGTGTCTGATTGTGATCGTAAAGCATCGACAATGAAGGGGGCCCTGGCCCACTAGGGGCTGTTGCGCCATAGAAGAAAATAAATCATTATCATCACCATCGTCATTTCTCAATCTATGTGCAATGTGTTAAAGAAGAAATTTTACCGCTTTAAGCGAAAAATACTTTATTACAGAATGAATTTATTTACATTTAAATATTATGTTATTTATGTCGGTTCACTAATCTAATTAACCCCAACGATCAGATACCTTCTTGAGAAGCTAACAGGTTCTGAACACGCCAAGAATTTTCCCAAATTTTGTAGAAACTGGAGTTTCTTTACTACATTAGAAGAGCCCAAAACCTGTCCCTGTCCTGAGCTAGATATTCAAGTCAAGCTGTTCGTAAGATTATCCTCTCTTCTTTGCCTTGGTCTTCCTAGTGCTCTCTTTATTTCAGGCGACTCCGTCAAAATCCAGTACACATCTCTTTTTTCCTCCATATATGCTACATGCACACCCAAATATCTTCCTCACCACCCTATTCTCCAAGACCTTCAGCTTATGCTCCTCCCTCAGTATGAGAGACCAAGTTTCTCACTCACACAAAAACAGCCTGCAAAATTTTCGATTTACTTATCTGTCAATATAAATATATATTAAAAATATTCGTCTAATGATAACATTCCTTCGTGTGCATCACAGAGATACTGTGTCTTGTAATATGATTAAATTCCTGCTGTAAATCAAATCTGCCGCTTCTCTAAACGACTCGGTGTTAAAGTTTCACCCAAAACTTGATACACGAAGTTTTAAGTTTTCCAATTAACGTGGAGGTCTCGCATATTTCAAGGTGCTTCTCTCTGTTACCCCCTTCCGTCTCGTAATCTTGTATTGTGTGAGACGCAAAGACGAATACGAGAACTTAGTTAAGTCTTAGTCATGATGTGAACTTGTACTACTCAGTTTCAACCCTTCTCTGAAGGGGATCTCTCAAAAAGGAAGGGTCTATGTCTGTTTGGTAGTTAAAGTCTAATATATACTGTTTCAGTGTATACCGCAGTTACAAGTGTTTGGAGGACGTATTATTCTGCTTGCCAGAAATTAAAGCATTATGTATGTAGATTGGTTCGGAGGGAAACGTCAATATTTTATGGGTTGATTGTAACGCCCATTGTGAGAAAACATTTGTACGACTATATATATCTAATTCTGAATGGTTACCCAGATGGGGCTTTTTGAATCTACGAACACAAACGAATTTTAAGTAGTAATAAAAATAATAAATTGCTGACTGTTAATTTAATTTTTAATTTTAATTTAATGCTTAAATGACATTTGTTTACACAGAAATGTTAACTTAGTTTCAGTTCGCAATAAAGTTTCGAAAATCATACGAAAGCACACGATCTTCCCGCACGCAAGCTGCGAAATGCATTCAGCTTGTCGGTGAGATTTGTGAACATTTACTGTGAACGGTAACAAATTCGTCATTTCCGTGTAAAAATTGTATTTTTCCATTAAATTCCAAGTAAAATAAATTTCACAGCAATTAATTTCTCTTTTTCATTAACATTCACAATGTTTTTTGTTGTCTTTAGATTCAAACAACTCTGTCTCGGTAACCATTCAGAAGTAGACACATGTCAGTATGAATTTTCTCTCATAATGATCGATACTACCACCTCGCAAAATACTGACCTTTCTTCCTGAATCACCCTTTATAGACATCATCAAAACCTTTTGCTTCGATAAAAACAGTGCCTAGACACTAACAACTGGTAGCTAATTGGGCGAAGAAATTGGGTAATTAGAAGCAGATATAATTTGAGAAGATTCTGATGAAATTCAGTCTGGCAACTTTTGTGTGCCAGGATGACTATTCTTAAATATTCCTCACACAGATACCGTTAGACGGAAGGACGGAGAGATATTTGAATTAAACGCGTGGATATGGGTCAGTGTGAGAGAAATAGTGCACGTGTTCTCCAAAAGGTCATAATGTTTTACTGTTTCTTAAGTCCAAAAAAAAATCTCCATCTCCATTTTACCCACAGTGCTACAGCGAACACATTTTGTTTAATAACGTAATATAAAAACTCTTTGGCGTCTCTAAGTGTAAAATTTTTAGCTATTTACTCGCAGTGATACAAAATTATTGAGGATCTTAGGCATATTGTTTGTGCAAAGTTTGTAACAACCTAAGCATCTGATGATGCCAGTTTGTGAACGGTGTGTTGACACGTAAATATATACCGAATTGTCAACGGATTGTAGTTATAATAATAATATTTATTTACTGCAATTGGGTTCTTACCCGGTGGCAGTGGTTAGTTTACATGTAAACAAAACATGAAATTGGTTACTACTAAATTTAAGTCGGGAGGGCTACGTGAGAAGCATGTAGTGGCAACTTGGAATCTTGGGAACCATCTCAGAATTTGCTTTTAGGCACAGGGAAACTAAGAAAAACCTATGTTGAGATGGCCGGTCGTAGAACCTTCCGAGTACTGACTTCTAGCCAGCAGGCCGGCATCTAAATTAAAAAAAAAAGCAATGTACACAAAGTACAACAATACACATAAGATAACTACAACAGTACACACGGCCAACCAACAACAATTACACACAAGACAACTTAAAACTAGCAACAAAACACACGAGACAAGTTAGAATTTTACATGTACAAAAGGTAAAACACCCAAGCAAGACAGTACTGTGTACAGTTTCTTGTAATTGTTTTTTTTTTACAATCATTAATTCACTCACGCTTTCACCCCAGTCTTTCACTTCTCATCACTTACTACTCCTTTTCCATAAAGACTCGTCCCCCCCCCCCCTTCTTCCCTTTACTTCACTTCACTTCACCTCATTCCACTTCACTTTGCTACGTTCACTTCACTTCACTTTATTTCTTTAATCTTCAGGATCACTGTATTGTACCTTATAGCCATGAAGAAGGGGACAATATATTCCTTCGAAACGTCGGTAACTATTTACCATTCGACAAAGTAATATTCCAGAAGACTTGAAACGTCGTCTTTACCACCGTGAAAACCTCAAAGCTAGGAACATATGCTTTTGTATGTTCCTTTACTTTTCACCAATTAAGAATTAGTGAGTGCAATTAACCTAACCACCCTATGCTTAAATTAAACAAAACAAAATTTCAAATGCTGTGCGCTCTGACTTGTTACGAAGACTTTTCTTAGCCATTCTTTACTTTCATAAATAATAATATTTCACATTATACGCCTAAATGTAATTTCATTTACGCCCGCAAGAAGGCTATGACCTTTCATTGGCAGATTTTCACGAAAAGCAAAAATGTATTTTTTTTTTTTTTAGATCTCTTGCATCAAGTTTCACTCGGCTTGGAAAATAAAGGTGGAAAGCAGGAATATATATGCCCCTAAGTAAAGTGTGGCTTTTAGAGAACCAATCTTTACGAAACTTGCGGTTACTGAATAAATTTTGTGTGTACCCTGTATCAAAGTTTTTCCGAATCGGAAGAAAAATGTAGAGAATGTTGGTAAAATTTCTTTAAGCACTTGAATAATGTATGACTTTAATTAATCGATATTCCTTCAACATAGAAGTGCTGACCTACACTGTTAATGCCGAACTTCACCTAAAAGGCACTTAAGTAAATAGTGACTCTTTCTACCCATACATTCATGAAATTTTTTCTCGTTCGACAAGGGTTTGTAGAGAAATCCTGTGCCATATTTCGTGATATTAGGGCACATGTGAAAGACAGGCAGACGAATGGCAGTTGTCTTCACCTGAGGATTCCTTTTTCACGTCCTGAGCGACGCCTGGAGCGGAGTACGATCCACCTCCGTTACTAAAACGGCAAGTTGTCTTTTTTCGGAATCGGTAACTTTACTGTTGTTTCGGTGACGTCACAGATCGCGCGCATTGTTTGACTTGACTAACTTTGAGGGATTACATCTCACAGCGCTGCAGCATAACGGTACTTCAGCTGGTAAAATTCACCCAAGCGTTAAGAGTACACAAACTCCAAACCCAAACGCAAACAAAAGCAGATTACTAGATGTCTGATGCTGTGCTATCTATGCTTGTATTATTCATTAAGATAGAAAGGAAAGGAGAAAATTTTCGGGAGATGCTTCTCTGTCTTTTAACGTCTTGTATCAGAACATACGTTCGTAATTTATAAAGGAAATAAATTAGTAAAATACCCCATGCGATACTTTGTGTGGTCATTCTTGATCTCCTGATCTGTAACGCTCTACGAAATTTACTGTCTCATGGGTTTTCATGCCTCGTTGTGTGGTATAAAATGACGGACATTTCAGAAGAACGTGTTGCCTGCAGTAACTCTCATGAAGATTCAGGCAGCTAGTTCTGTCACAGATGTTCCGACTTTTCTAGCAGTATACATGTCAACACGTTCAAGAAAGAGTAGTTCTTATACACACCGACGAAAGAAGCTCATATTTCGCATAATTGATATTTTCGTTTCCCTTGCCTGCAACTTACAGGACTCACCGCTTCAACGAATTTCGTTACCTCCTGTGAACAAGATGGCTTTCTGAGCTTTTGTTTAGTTCCTAATAGTGTAATTTATATAGCGTTTAAATGGACATAAATCATGGAATTAGAAAAAAAGGAAAGGATAACTAAGTGTTTATTACATCTAAGTCCTTATCTAGACTCTGATTTTATCTAAAATAGACGAAAAATTGAAAAAGAAACTTCTAAGGAACCTGAACTAACACCCTGATAACGACGCCCGTATCTTAAACTGTGTTTAACCTGGAATCGAGACAATTAGTGAACACTTAATTTGTTCCTTATCTATTTCCACATAATCTGCCCGTCTGCTTCAGCGTGTACCACACGGTCATATCTTGCCAGGATCTGACTCAAGCCTCGTGTACAATTCCTACTTCTCCATGCGCACGACATAAACCACCTGTCTTGTTCACCTGAATTTTATATTCCTTATCTTATTCGGTAAGCAGTAGGCTTTATGGAATTTTTTTCATGTAGTGCGTAATTTCAGGCTTCCGCCGCGAATAGGAAACTCTGTGCGTTTCTGGACTTTTACGCAGCGTACAGTGGTAATTCCTTACCGTCGTTTCGGGACAACCTATTGGTAAGCTGTAAAAATGTATGTGTCTGTAACTACTCGTGGGTCTTGATGTTTAGTTGATCATGCATCTCATAGTGCTCGAAACATGTAGAGGCATATAATGAACTTATTATAAAACAAGATTTTGTGCATTAAGTTGGTTAATTACTAAGATTACTCGTGGGTTGTACACTGCGGAGTTAGACATTAAACATTTGTGTTCTTATTTTTAACGTTGCACCGTGCATTCTGTAGTCTATTCAATTACACACTTTTTCTTTGAATGGGAGCATCACGACGTGCTTATAAATGTAATATAATATTAAATAGTGTACGTCAGCACAATCACTTTATTACTGAAGGTAATTATAAGGCTACATGTTTCGACCATAGATTAGTCATTTTCAGGCCTATTTTTGTCAATTGAGTCACAAGATGCTATGCACACTTTGGGGTCCCATCGTGTTTACATCCATGGAATACATCAAATTAGATCGTTTGCCTCAAAGTCTGTGAAGTGCAAATTGTGTTTATAACAGTGGGATATATAAAATTGGATCATTTGTCTCGTAAAACGTATTACACAAGTTGTGTCTAAAAAGTTAAAATGTGTATCCCACTGTTGTAAACACAATTTGCATGTCACGCCCTTTGAGACAAACGATCTAATTTAATGTATTCCATGGACGTAAACACGATGGGATCCCGAAGTTTGCATAGCATCTTGTGACTCAATTGATAAAAATAGGCTTGAAGATGATTAATTTATAGTCGAAACATGTAGCCTTATAATTACCTTGAATAATAAAGTGGTTGTGGTGCAGTACACTATTTAATATTATATTAATTACATACCCCAACACACCCACATATATACATTATTTAAGAAGTCTTCTTAAATAATATACAGGGTCCGCCAACTAATCAGGCGATTTTTAAGTGTTAGAAAAATTAAAAGTATTGAATATCATGATGCAGTTACATTTATAAGGAAGTACATACTTTAGCATTTGCAGAAATAAGTGAATCCGTGTTCTTGAAGCATAACACAGAACAAAAAAACACATCACATCGTTCCACTCGTTAGATCCTCAAGATGCCCTCCATTACGCTGCTCACACTCAGCAAGCCGATCGTGAACACTACTCATGGCCCTACGTAACACGTCGACCGGGATTCTTGAAATCTCTTCCTGTATCCGCAGTGAAAA
>Ga0123355_10004213_pt1 | contig 20892 bp, 12 predicted proteins | sample TergutEmb28metaG_3_FD_89872 | JGI IMG/M metagenome (GOLD analysis project Ga0123355, IMG submission 89872) | Embiratermes neotenicus P1 segment gut microbial communities from Petit-Saut dam, French Guiana - Emb289 P1 | ecosystem: Host-associated > Arthropoda: Insects > Digestive system > Gut ...
AAAAAAAAGAAACTTCTTTTCTTACTCTGGTCACTCAGGAAGAACTCGCCCTACCACGCTCAGAGAAGACAGAAGCCCTGGTAGGCCATTAGACGCTCAGTTTCAGCCGCTGAACGACCCTTCAGAACCGACCTTCAATGCCGTTGTTAATAAGCCGATGCGAGCACACGCACTATCTTCTGCAATTGTATCCCAAATGACCGACCACCTTCTTTGGGGACAATGACGCCATCAGGTTACAGCCTGAACAGCGTATCAACCACGTCGGCATGAGGGCAGCACTTGGACTAGATACTCCAGTCTTTCTCCATTGAAGCAAGGTGTTTTGCCTCGTAAGTAGTTTATTCGTCCCTTTGCGGATGACGCATGCCCACTGAGGTGAGCCTCCGCGCGCGCGCATGGCAGGCAGCTGCCAGTGATTAAATCCTGCGTCTTCGCAGTGCTTGTACCGCACGTAACAACCATATTCGGGAGGTTATGTTAATTACTTTCTTTTTTGACCACATCACAGCACTAACAGAGACAAGGCGCGTCAGCGTTATGTTCATAACCGCAGAAGGTATGATTTTCTGCATATGATCTTAATAATAGGCAGGTAGCGGGATTTTGACTGGATGGAGTTCGCTCAGGATAGGGACAGATGGCGGGCACTTGTGAATACGGTGATGAACTTTCGGGTTCCATAAAGTGCGGGGAATTTCTTGACTAGCTGCAGAACCAGTTAGCTTCTCAAGAACGACTCTTCTCCATGGAGTAAGTAAGTAAGTACATAAGTAAGGCGAGATTTTATGTAGGGGCTTATGTAGGTCATTCTTATATGCCCGTTGAAAAGGGGTGGGGTCTATGTCACAATATTGGTGGGCAAATAGATTATAATTTGAAGTCACAATTATGTGAAAGTGGGCGTGCTTGTAAATTTCTCAAAGACAGGCAGGCAGAGGTCTTTCTATATAGCCATTAATTTATTGTGGAGCTGCACAGGAAGGCTGGCAATTCATGAAATGATAAAATTACTATCACTTGACTGTTAACTGTTTATGAGGCTTGTTAAGTCAGAGTGTATGTCAGGCAAATACATGATTATTTATGAGGTTTGAATTTTCACAGCAGCGCTGTTGAAGATTGAAGTCTTCTAGCGTGTTCTGCCACTTCGACTGGCAAATAGTTGCTGCCTTTCAGTAGCAGAGTATTGTCTCTGGCTTCAGGGTCAGAACAGTCCCTGAACAGTCACCTTGTACAGCTTTACCCTCACAGTGAAGGCAATTTGTTTCTTCTGAGCTTCAGTAACTGTTTAGTAGTCAGCATGCTGTCACATCCCAGAAGGCTTCAATATCGAATTAATTGGTTAATTAGTACGAAGTGTAGTTACTGTCTTTTCCAGAAGCCAAGAGTGAGTAAGTAAATCAACCAAGCAACCAACCAACCAAACAAACAACCAATTAACCAATAAATCCATCCATCCATTCATCCATCCTTCCATCCATCCATCCATCATCCATCAATCAATCAATCGATCAATCGATCAATCAGTCAGTCAGTCAGTCAAAAGGCCAATCAGTGAAACAATCAATAATCAATCAGTGAGTGAGTCAGTCAGTAGGTTGTTGCTCAATATGACTACTCCATCTGAAATCGGTTTGAACGCATGACACCAGGTTGAACTGGAAGTGAAAAACTGTGTGCATGATGGTGGGAGATGGGAGAGCATATATAACAATGCAATGATGCCGTATTAATTCTCTACAATAACTTTATTCTTTATTTAATTAGCCTATGTGATATCAGACCACGTGACGTTATGGGTGAGGTGGGAGTGACATTGAATTGAGAACTGTGATGCAGAGAAGAGTTTGGAACTCAACTTTGGGACGAGAGGGGGTGCTTTGGGCAAGATACAGGCTGTGACATAGAAGGGACTTGTCACTTTCTAAATTTAAAGAAATGAACTGAAAATATAAAGGCATTACTGTCGTTCTTTTCTTTACATATCAAAATTTACTTCAATACAGTCAGAAATATAACTATAATAATCCTGACATTATTACCTTTGCAAGAAGACAACGTGGGAATAATATTGCTTAACATTTCAATTTTCCTCTTTGGTTAGAATGTATTACACTTTCATTTTCTTATAATAAAATAAGGAAATAAATAAAACAAATTGAAAAAAAAAAAATTCTTTGAAATCGACATTCACTCTTGTAGAGTACTATGTACATACTCTTTGACTAGGATTTGTAAACTGCTGTTCCTTGTTTTCCTAGTGATTTACCTGATTAATGTCTCGCTCTTAACTTGAAGTCCATCTGTTACATTTAATCAATAATTTCATTGCAGATAAACTGAACTAACAAATTATAAGAAGATTGCACATCTGTAAAACATAATACTTATAGTGGCCCATCTCTGTAAAATGGCTAATAAATTATTTAAATTATTACATTACAAAAGTTGACTTCTTTTCATTACTTATTTCAAAAGAATTCTAATGTAATTAAAATAAAGTGCATTCATTAAAAATGATAATACCAGTGGAAAGCAAGCTTTTTAAAATGTGTGTCGTAGGCATCTTTTGACATTCTGTTCAGTAAATATGTGTTGAACCCTTTACTGGACAGTACATATACGTTTAAACCTTTACTCGATAAATGTCAACTATGTGTACCATCTGCCTAAACAATAAATATTCTGCATTTCGATCACAGTGTAACTTTACAATGTTTTTGTTTACAGCTTAAACAGGTTTTAATTTAATTTTGGTTACTCATACATAATGTTCTTTTCTTGGAGGCCAGTTATGAACATATAGATACCATTTGATAGCATTCATCATGTATGGGCTTTTAATATAAATGTCAGTACTGTGTTCTCAAATAAATACCCTTTCTGAAATAGGTGGTAAGTATGCATACCACTTGCCTTCATAATGAATAATTTGTTATTTTGATGCACAAAATGATTTTTGTGTTTTGTTTATGGAATAAACAGCTACTAGTTGCCTTCAAACTCAGAAGTTCTTGAAATGGAAATAAAAAATGCTTTTTGGAGACAGGAGTTGAAGTTGCAACAGAATTAAAAATTTTCATCCTCTACAGCAGGGCTGGCCAACTTCAACCCATACAATGGCCACACAATTCTTAAGGACTAGCCTTACAACCACACTGGCATGAACGCATATCGAAAAATCGGTGATTGAATTATCTAGAACACTGTTATTTACTGACCCGCGGGGTGCAATTTGGCCAGCCCTTCTCTAAAGGGTTAAACTTCATAAAATACTCTGTAGTGTCAGAGGATCTGAATTCTTGACTTATCGAAATTAATTTGTCAAAATGAAGGAAGTATCTTTTTTGTTGTAGTCATGTATTCCTTTTATGTGTACAGACATAGGAGGTATGCATACTTACATGAACCCATGCACTGAAATAGCAAGAAAAAAGTTGTGTGATATGCGTTTATGTGAGATACAAAATTATTTTAAAAAGAAGTCTTGAGTCCAGGTATTCACTTATGTGTTACTGTGATGTGAAATGAGGTCTTTGGTTTTTTTTTCATGTATACAAAAAAATAAAAATAAAGATTGGAACGAAGTTCTAACTTCAAGTTTCTGATCTCCATTTATCAGCTTTCTTAAAATGTCACGTGATGGGGACATAAATACTTTTATGTGTATTTTAAACTATTATACTCAGTCCATCCCATGTTTTTGTTTTATCAAATCAAAATCCTCTTCATAGCAACAAACATAGAAGACTCACCTCACTTCTTCCCCTCTTTCACTCTCGCCTTGTCCCACATACAAAGTCCTTCCTATGGGTTTATGTGCTCGTTGTTTTTGCTCCATGCACTTACAGTTCACAACAGACAAGTTTGGTTCCTATTTGTAATTCGGTGTAGGTGTTTATGCCCTGAACATTAGGACAAGAATAGTTCTGGAACAGCAACATTGGTTCCACTTTATAAAATTACCTAGTGATGGAGAAAGCATTCGGCAATGCACAACCAGTTCATATATTGGTATAGCTAGAGAGACATGGTTCCCTTTAGCACTTAATATATCAATGTAAAGAGTTACTTTTTTTGAGGCATTGTCAGTATGTGATGCACAAGGCAATGATGCAATGCAGATGTAACATGAAACACTCAGTCCTAACTTCACCACTAGTTTGTAACAAGTGAAGATTCCTTTCTTCAAACACAGCTGAGAACTCAATTCTTCAGGCTTTTGACTCAACAAATGTACAAAACGTGCATTAACTCCCTACTTCTTCACTTTATCCATGATGTGTTGTTGATCTTTGGTTTTACAGCTTTCTCTTATGAGATCCAATGTGACAATATTGCAGTTTCTCATGGAGTCTTGATTATGTCAGCCTAACAGCAAATCTGCTGCAGTGGGATTGATGTCGGTTTTCATACACGCACTCCCGATGGGTGATGCTGCACTGGCGCCAGAATTTGCTCTTGTGGCTGCCATTGGAGATCTAGCCTCAACTCCAGTGTCACCATCCAGGGAACAACTTGCCCTTTGGAATAGGTTTTGGTTTAGTGTAGAGCACGATGAAACTCCATTCCCATAGTAGTATGTTGAATCTACAACAGAATGAGTCTAGGTAAAGACATCTGAAAGTTATATATCTTTCGGTCAATAACATTGCATAATATACTGCCTGGGGCTTTGCCCATACAGGATATTTGCATAATCCTCCAGCACCCTCAATGTTATACAGTTGTCCTAGAGATCAAACACGCTCTGTATTTATGGGTGTTGATCGTTCCCAACTTAAATGTTGACTGTTTCACTAAATGTTAATAGAATGGGCTTTCTACCTATACTCAGCATGTTTTCTTGGAGCCAAAAGTAAACGTTTAAATATTATTATTTGTCTAGCAGGAAAAAAAAATATATATATATATATATATATATATATATATTTCACTGTTCTTCCTTCTAAAGTAATGACGTCTAAACTGATGGAATCGGCAAAGTTCAGTGAAACTTGACTTACAAGTTTAAGCAACACAGGGACAGACACTGGATACATTGTCTGTATTATTTGTTGAGGCTTTGTGAAATGGGTAATTTTATTAATGGGTCGCATGGAGCTATTATACCGACCTTCAACCAACAGATGTAAACACAGCTGGCCTTTGAAACAATACATATTAGGAAATGTACAATGTCCAAAAGACCTTTCTGCAAGTCAATAGTCAGGCATTATATTGTCAAACATTTTACATCGCATCATAACTAAATGTTATGTTACGATGAACGAAATGGAGCAGCATGAAATATCATTGTCTGTTGGCACAAATGGGTAAATATTTTCATGAATGATTGATAATGTCTTACAAATTAATATAAGCATTATACTTGCATTATGTTAGACACTGTTCATTGTCTGAGGCATATTTATTACACCCTCTCTTAGTTTCTTCCTTAGTATGAGTGTTTATGGCTCTTGCTGAGGACTTTATTTATAAATGTTTGTGGGCATCCAATATTTGCTGAAATTGTTCTTAGAACTGGTTGTTCCTTCTTCAAACTATACTCACTAGTGCATATAACTATTGTTCTGTTCTCTAAACACTAAAGTATTCTCTGAGTGTCTTTGTACTCTGGACACTGAAATATAAATCAGTAATAAACCAAATTGAATCATAAATTTTTTACACTGGTTTTGTGTAGGACTTGTCAGCTATATTTATTAGGAGTTTCTCCATCGTCACTAACACACAATACCATAACACAGAGTTTCTGTCATCAGGTGCAGTGACATTAATTCCCAATAAATTAACAACCCTAAAACCAACGAAACATGTTGCATTTTACGTGGCATCAGAAATGTAGTATGGTTCATGGCTAAGACCAATTTGATTCCAGGGTCTCTAGTTTCCAAAAAGTGAGAATTACAGAGTGTCCATACCGGTTTTATAATTGAATCACATACATTTTTGACAGCCATTTCATGTAGGTTGTGTTGAATGGGTTTAATTGTGGCTAATTTGTTTTCAGGTTAGTGTTACTTCACCTGTTGATGGAATTGTCGTGTTGTTGTGGTGTCATGTTTGTGACAATGAAAAAGTCCTAATAAATATGGGTGACAAAAACAATAAAATATTCCAAAATAATGAAGGTCTCAAAAAATAACACATTTCCCTTTGTTTTTACTTTGCATAGTTTTACAGTTCATAATAAAAAGTTTTAGAACATCCAAACATCAAATCGTGAATGACAACATTTCAGTCCTTTCCAAACAACCCCTGTTGACCTATTTAAATCAGCTCCTTTTACAGCATCCTTCGGCCATATGACCCACATCAGCGGTCACTTCCTCTTAGCTACCTAACTGTGCAGAACTGGATGACTCAGATAGCCACCTACATATTGACCAAGATATCATTATGTCTCTGCAGAGTGGTCGAAAGTCAGAAATCATAAATCCACACCAGAATGTCAGGCACTTTCTGACACCAATTTTTGAAAACCACATACAATTCTGTGTATTATTTACAAAGGGTTTTTGGTGACAGAATAACAAGCAGCAGATTTTGTCCTCTATATTCAGCACATCTTAATCCATGTAATTTTTATTTATAAGGCATGTTAAAGGATAAAGTGACTAGTAATAAACACTTCATAAAACCTGAAAATCATACTGTCCTTGCTACCATGAGCAGAAATGTGATGCACAATGAGCATTTAACTCACACTTTGCAGCACCTTCTTTAAATATGCTGGGTAAAAACATAATATTAACTGCAATATACTGAGATAAAATGAATCAACCTGAGCCATAGAGGAATAGCAATGATTAATATACTATGTAGTGCCATGCAAAATGATCTAATCAAGTGACCAATGGTATGGGCAAAATGAAATAAGGGTCTTCTGCAAACATAAGGTTTCTGATGTTGGAAAGGCTTAAGCTGTTGTCTGTAAATACTGAGAAGATGTAAGACTATACTTCACACAAAACAAATCCAAATCAGAAACCCCATGGTTTAAGTGAGATATACTCTGACTACAATAGAAAAGACTAAAGGAAACCTGCAGGGTTGATCACAGTGTGGAAACAGAAAAGTGAAAGATAAAGTTAAGTAAATAAGGAACAAGTGCAGTAAAAGATTGGCAGTTCTCAAAATGGACAGTCACTTTGGAAACAATCAGTTTATCCACCTGTAACATTGTAGTTATGATAGTACCATGTGGCTGTCTTACAAAACCAGTGTGACTTTTCACACGAATTCGCCTTATCAAAATTGTAACTCTATTTATTGAAACCAACTTTTATGCACTAAATTGTGTATATTAAATCACACACTAATTTCCACTCTGACTCATCTCCGAGTCCATTGATGCCATCTTCAAGGAGTTCAGTCTTATTGTATTTTTTTCGTAAAACATCCATATGGTGGTTTTGTATCAGCAACTTCAGAATAACTAAAAAGCATGAACATAATTTAAAACTCACAGATGCACTTTTTAAATGTGTGTATCATTGTCTTGTACACATATCTGTGCATATTTTGGTGTCAACTGAAGTGCTTTACACCACGTGTTAAACAACAGTGATGTGTTGGTCTTTAACAGTTCAAATTTGACTTTTTTATAGTTGTTCATGAACTTTGCCTGTTGGGCATTACAATCTTGATACCATACATACCGTGCATCATATTCAGTAACACTGTTTACTACAAGCAACTTGAATGCACCATATTGTGTATATTAAATGACATACTAATTTTCAATCCAGTGGGTTTCGCCATCCACTGATGTCACCTTCAGGGCGTTTAGAAAGTGAATCTGTGAGTTTTAAATTATGTTTGTATAACAGAAATTGTGGGCTGGGTAGTGTAGTCGGTATAGCGACTGACTACTGGCTGGATGGTCCGGGGATCGAATACCATTGCGGGCGAGATTTTCTGCACCTGTCCAGACCGGCCCTGGTGCCCACCCAGCCTCCTATACAATGGGTACCGGGTCTTTCCCGGGGTGAAGAGTGGCCAGGGAGTGACGCTGACCCCTCACCCCCTTAAAGTGCCATGGTCAAGAAAGAGTAGAGCTATACCTCTACTTCCCCTCTGGGCCGTACACTTTACCTTTTACCTTATAACAGACATTAAGTGCTTTTAGTCATTCTGAAGTACCTTATATGAAATCACCATTCAGGTGTGTTGAGAAGAAATTGCAGTATGACTGAACTCCCTGAAGATGGCACGAATGGATGCAGAAATGTGTCAGAGTGAAAATTAGTATGTAATTTAATGTACAAAATATATTTCATATAAAAAGTGACTAATGCACACATTTATTATCAACACCACTTTATTAATGCCACGTCACTACAAGATGTTTCAACCTTTAAGGAGTACAACAGACACATTTCAACACCAAGGTCAACAAAATGAGTTACCAGATGTAAAATTCTGGAAGTAAAGTTGGTTTTCATATGTAGTGTTATTGGACATGATGAATGGCATGTATGATATTAGACCCTCAAACTGCATTTATCTCACTTTGCTCCAATATACAAATAATGTAAATATAACAGTAAAAAACAATAAAATTAATAATACAGATAATAACATAGCAGAAGTGAAATTTCAGGTTCCTACAGTGGCTAATATTATGACTACAGGCCTGTATTTGGTAGATTCTGAAACATCGATTACCACACGATATGCCTGTGGTTTGGTAGACAGGTCTCTCCGGAACATTGGTTCCTCTCTATCACACACCATATGCATGTCCTCATGGTTCAGTAGATAAGTTTCTCTGAAACAATGATACTACCTACCTACCTATCTACCTACCTACCTATGTACCTACCTACCTACCTACCTACCTAACTACCTACCTACCTACCTACCCCAGTACACACCTGTATTTTAGTAGATACATTCCACAGCAACATCTGTACCTTTATACCACATTAAATAGCTGTAATTTGTTAGATATTTTCTCTGAACATGGGTACCTATCTACTACCACACTCTATGGTGTTAAATCCTACAATAAATTGCAGACTTAAGATCTGAGGTGTTATTCTGCATCAGAACTTAATTTAGAAATCAGATGGACTTGAATATGCTTAAGGTCCAGGTTCAGGACTTCAGTTTGATTCCCACTTAAAAAAAAAACAAATATGAACCACCTGTTTCAGTGGTCAAATTTACCATATCTAATTTTGTCCCCATACTAAACATTTACTGCTCCTTAACGTGACTTCATTGGAACTGAGTCTATATGCTGCATACTTTGCTGGCCAGTTTGCTGCGAATTCAGTGAAGTAACTAATTTTCTGTTTTGGTAATTTGGCTGTAACTCCTCTTCATAAATAGCATATGCTGAAACCAAGGTCCACCATTCTTGTGCACATAACTTCACTAGCATGATATTAAGGATGATAGACTGATCACCCAAATAGGAAGAAGGAATTAGTACTGATGTGAAAGGTTTTGAACAGTATATGACACTGAATGATACATACATAGTACCTGTGCCTTTAATTAGCACCGCCAGCCAACTACTGCTTTAATAATTTAGTTCCTAATTATTCCTTGGTTAGTTATTTCCTAGTTGATTTGTCTCTGTTCATGCAATTTCACTTTATTTTTAAATTTTCTCTCTAATTTCCTGAAGTTTCAAGATTTCAGTTTTACAGAAAATTTGGCAGTTTTTCCATTTTCTTTGCAGTGTTCAGAAGGCCCTCAGAATTATCTAACATTTTATGCAATGGGTAGTGGATGCTTCTCATTATAATTTATATCTAATTTTTTTTAATTATTAGAAGTAATTTTTCATTAATGCACACCCTCTATGTAGAACTAGAGAATTTTTCCAGCCCTTACAGGTATCTCCTTAATCTGTGGACCACTTTGGCATGTTTAATAGTAGTGCCATGTTAATATATGTGAAACCTCTTGTGTTCCCTTACATTTGAGCATAGTGGATACATTACAGTCCATTTTGAGCACTGAGGTGCAGTATAAAACGAAAACGCTCTGTGAATACTCACTGTTTACTTACTAAGTAACCCGCCTGCACCATAACCGTAGGTGCCATAGGATGTAGTGTATTGGGAATATGGTGAGCTGTACGAGTAGTCACTGACTGGTACCACACCCCCTCCGACTGCACTGCCACCTACTGGAAATTAAATAAAAATACAGTGAAACAAACTGCAGACATTGGATAAGTCCCTGCTGTTTTGCAGAAACTCTACTGTCTATAATTAAGTGTGTAGGGTACAAAATATTCTTTTCAGTAAAATTTCCACCTGGAACAATTTATGAAATACTCAGTATTTAAACAAAATTAACTTACACTGAAGTAGAAAATTTTCCTTGTGAAAACTCAACATTCTCTACTTTTTCAGAACACAGAATTTCATAAACATTTTTGCATAATCTCACATTTCGCTTACCTTGAGCAATGTGATTTCAATCCACATTTTCATACCATACTTCTTAGGGATCAATTTTATATATTTTGCTTTCATCTGTGCCTACGAGATATCCTGCCAACCCTTTCTCCTCATGTAAAATTAGCTAAACGGTACTAAGAAACCCAGCATTGTGTGAACTGTGTTCTTCTGGGTTACTATGCAGCAAATAGTGGTAATTTCTTATTGACGCTTTGGTACAACCTATGGATCCCATCCTTGAGGGTGGTATCCACACGTTGCCCCAAAACATCGGTAGGAAATTACCACTACTCACTGCATAATAACCCAGAAGAACACAGTTCTCAGCTACCCTGTGGTGGAAGCCTGATTCCACACAATCATTGTGCCTTTATGTCTGATCCTCTTGTCAACATCTCGAGATTCAAATATTTTCTCAAACACTGTCTCCTTACCAAAACCTGTTATGTATTTTATATGACATATTATTTTTAGAACAGTGAACATAAAGAGAGTGTGAAAAAGTATAAAGAAATGCGTAAAGACAATGCACCTGGAAATGTCTTGCAACATGACCACTTGTATACCAAAATGTAAACGCAAGAATTACATTAACATGGATTTTAGAGGAATAGGGTCTGAGAATGGGGAGGTGACTGTACGTGCCACAGGAACCAGCTGTCTGGATTAACAATGGACAACTTCAGTTTCTTCTACAGGACAGTTGGTTTGTTAGTAACTGCAGTCTGGATCTTCGGGAAGTTGGTCATGAAAATCAGAGGTGGATGAACCCAGCCAAGTATCATGTTCAACAACATACTTAGGTATTAGAAGTGTTGAAACTTTGGTTTCTGCTGTCATTTGATTGGTTTCTATATAGCATAGCTTTGACCTTTGAGAATTAGGTTTGTAGGAACAGCAGGTGCATGGCACGGACTGAAAATCATGTACAAGTGGTTGGCTGTTACTTTTGTGACCAACAGTCTTTAGATTTTAGTACTTAATTTTGGGTTGAGTGGGAAGAGCAGGGATGGGGGACTGGGCATTTTGGTCTTTATTAAAACTTTCAGCACAGCAATGGTAGTAATCTGTAACCACTTACAATATGATACCTATAGTGTTTCGTCGTTAGACACAGAGGGCCAAGTTCTGAAATGGGCATCATGATTATAGCTTGTTTGAAATGCTATTCATTTTGTTAGTCTTGTTGTTGGCATATCAGATATTTTGCAGCTTGAAGGGAAATCCATCCAACCGCATATAATATGACTGTCAGGTAGATCTTGGTAAGTCTGCGTTAAATTATGTTGTCATTCACAGGATTCACTGATGTTGCATGATATCGTGTGATAAGCCATACATTATCTCCAAATATGAAAAGCATAAAAATATAATACTATTGTTTTCGGTGACAATGAGATAATGCAGTCCAAAACATCATTAGCAAAACAGATACGGAACTTGTTTTCACAAAAAGAATTCAAAATCTGTCAAATCTATTTTACTGCAGACAACTACATAATGACTACTTTCAAAATGTTAACGTTTAAATTAATGTGACTTGAGTTACAATATAAAGAAAAACGGATGGTTATTGTGTATGTATGAAGGAAATAAGAAATACATGCAGAATTTTGGTCCAGACACTTAAATGAATAGACCACTTGGAAAAAACAGCCATTGATGGGAAGATAATGTAGAAACTGGTCTGTGAGAAATGGGGTATGAAGTTGTGGGCTGGAGGGCTGGATTCAGCTACATTTCAAGAAGTGTCAGGGACAAGTTGTTGTGAAACTTGTGACAAATCTTCAGTTTCCAGTAAAACTTGGAGATTGTTGACTCACTGAATATGAACTACTCAATGAGAAACTTTGACTGTGGAGTTAATTTAATTACTCAAATTTAAGTTGAGCAAATTTAATTAAAAAAAAAAAAAGAGTTAGAAGTGGGAAAACACAGTGGTGCAGTTGGTTGAGGCTCTGTGCTACAAGCCAGAAGGTCGTGGGTTTGATTTCTGATGGTGTCATTGGAATTTTTCATTGGCATAATGCTTCCGTCCACCCTATGTCCCAGGAATCGACTTCGCCTCTTAGAAAAATGAGTACCAGGAATATTTCCTGCAGAGTAAAGACATCCAGTGCATGGGGCTGACAACCTTACCACATTCATGTGCCAATTATCTAGAAGTTTGGGAGCCTCAACCTCCTGGAACCCTCAGGGTCTGTAATAGGCCTGTACAGGGATTGCTTTATATTTGTAATGTTAGAAATTTGAATAATTTTGAGAAAATTTCCAATGTACAATAATACAATTAATAATATATATATATTGACCCTCTAGGGCTTGTGTGAGTTTTCAGGCTTTTTCAGCTTTAGAGTTGTGGTCTCCATTTTTCGGTATGTGGCACCATGTCAATGGGTAATTGGTAACTCGCATTTTGAGAGAACTTAGTGGTCTTGTTTGTAAGGATAGAAATGTTCAGTTGCAACACCAGGCATCAGTTATGCAGTGACATGACACTACATCCCAGAAGAATGGAGACCTCCTCTGTGTTTTGTGTTTATTCCAAGCAAAGCCAGTAAAATAAAATATAATGCAGTCAGTCACTTTCATTCTCTGAAGTCTGAACTAACAAACTAGAATGTTGCTTCTAGGAAGAAAAGGTGGGATTGATACATAAATAAATAAAAAATACATTTACTGGAAAGACACACAAATTGATTGTGCTCTTTAATTTTTATCCTCAATTGCTTTCCTGCATAAGAAAATTTTGGTTAGTAAAAATTTTTCTACTTGTGCCATTCCAAATACTTCAGAATGAGTAAGTTTGGACCCCTAGTCCAAATTCATACAGGCCATTAACTTCATCATTGCAAGTTGCAAAGTTATGGATGAAAGCACTGCTTCAGCAACATGAAGAGTGTCACTTGTTCTGATTGCAGGTGATTTCACATTACTATTATAGCTTTAGAGAAATGTGCTTAAGTATAATAATAAAATGCATCTGTATGCAAGATTTCTATGGATTTGATTGCCTGATCCATGGATGTAGGAATGCACAATTCAGTGGGTTAATTTGCTAGTAAATGGCTATGCTTGTTTGGATGGATAGCTGGTTCACTAGTTGACTGATCAGATGGCTGGGAAGACAGACTTTTGAATTAATCTAAAGTATCAGATCTGCTTGTTTGCAGTTCAGACTAGCTTCACAACTAGAAGCCACCTAAAGATGTTGGAATGCAAAGTTGTAAACTTATTTTATGGAATTTTAGAACATCTGTCAGTAATTGTTGTAATATTCTACACTTGCCACAGGGGGTCTGTTTTGAAAGAATTGAAAGACGGTGGGTTTACATTCTTAATCATCTCAAAACTGAGCTGGTTTTGCCTTTGTCATGTTTGGCAAGACATCGTATCCTACACTTATAATGTTTGTGTTCCTTTTTTAGTAGACAAAAAAAATTTGAAGTTTGATATATCAAAATAGCCATTTTTGGGGAAGAACTCTAAAATATTTCAGTAGACATGGTGAGGCCAGAAGAAATTTACTTTAACATTGCTGGAAATGTGAGCAACATAATGTAGTACAAACATAATGTAGTACAAACAGCTATTTTTGGGAACCTGTTATATTAAATTTAAAATAAATTTGCCCAACAACTTTTGGTTGAAGCTTCCAATGTTGAATTAAAAATTGCAGCCATTGGTTTAAGCTTTGATCCCAGGTAACAGACAGATTTTACCTCCACACACAGCATTCTTTTTTCACTTTGTACAGAATGCACAATGAACAATGTAGTGGTCAAATTCTCTGAATTATTTCCACTAGCTGGCCTACCGTTTGACATGATTACCACAGTTGTAATTGTTAAAATAAAAATCAATTAATAATTTCCAACATTTAATTCATATCCATGTTTATAATATTTGTACACAGGATTTGCCATTCCTAACTCCTAAAAATTCACTGTTTGTTAATGTCATTTAAAATGTTATGTGGAATCTTGAAGATCCACCATGTTGTTATTTTACATTCTGTAGAACAACTTACCGTAACACAGAAGATGAATAATTGTTGAATACCTGTTGCCTACATAAATTTATGTTCCTACACTACGTGATGCTGTTGTAACTTAGAAATAATTAGACGTAGGTGAAGCTGTTTAATGGCAGAATATTAAAAAGTAAAATGGTGGCATGACTAACAGTGTAAAGTACATTATCACGTTTAAAGATATTCCACATTTATTAGAGAAAGAACAATACCATAAGCATGTATTTCCTTAACGTCCTGGGTCTAAAGAAATTTAAAATACAACGTGCCTGAATTTGTACTCGTACACTACCCCTTTCAAAGTACCAGCTACTTTAGAATATGGAACATGTTTTCAGTCAAACGGAGAAACTATCAGGTTTTGAAGTAAAGAAATCCGGCTTTCTTTGACAGACCACCCGAAGTCTTCCTTGGTTCCGAGGATGGGGAATATTCGAAACTTGCCTGTGGAGTAGTGGGCGAAGCCGGGCAGCATGGTGGAGTACGGCGAAGCAGCGGCCGTGGCGACATTGTTGTTTGCAGGCTGGAGTACGGTGAGCGAACCAGGGTCGGGCGAGCTATTGCCGCCCTGTGGCGCTGCTGGCGGGGCAGGATCGGCGGGGAGGGACAAGGGGAGCCCTGGGGACGACCCGGCAGCGGCAGCAGCATCCGTACTCGTGTTAACCCCGTTATAAGTGCTGCTCTCTGGTGGACGGCACAACAAACACAAACTTGCTACTAGCTACGGACACTAACATGCTGCTTATAAACGAAATCCAGTCTCATGCACTTATGTATACTTACTGCTTTGGTTACTAAACATTCGTTAGTGAAACATGGTATGTTGCTCTCATAACGCAAAATGACTTATTCTACTATAATCACAGACAGCTTACGTTATTACTTCAGTGCTATTCATCGCTGGAGTAATTTAAAGTTTTTTGTTTATATACTACCTATTTTTATGAATTAAAAACTTGTGTTTATGTACACCTATACTCTTCATAACATAAATTTGATCTGCAGTGTCCAAACTAAATTGCCGTGAATAGGATCAGAAAAATTTGCTAGGTACACACCCACAGATGGCAGCATCACAGTCTTCCTCTTCTGCCATCTGTAGGAGCTTTGAAGTACTGTGTTTTGTAAATGTTTTTGGGATACGCCGGATATTTCAGACCCAGGATGGAAGTTCCTTATCGTGACTGACTAGGGTGCGTTAGCTGCTAGTAACGACAGCAATATGTCCAGGAAATTCCAAAGTTTGTGTACAGCTGAGGATTCCGTTCTTCAGGGATGTGACACTGAGTCACCGGGTAAATGGGTCCCACCGCTTCGAAGGAACGTACTGTCTTCATCTTCAAAAAACAGCTAAGTCCTGGAAGAATTCTTCGGGACCCAATTGCCCCGTGACTCAGCGTCAAATTAGAGAAGATCGGAATCTTCGGCTACACCGCCTCGAAAACCTCAAAACCCGCAAAGCACACGAATTAAATTGGATAAATAAAATAATCTTCAGCGTAGACAACAAAACAGTACTAACTTCCACTTTCCCTCAATTCGTATTTTGTCAAAACAGTTTTCTGGGGGTTTCTTTACCAAATTTAATAAACTCTTACAAAGAATCTATATGAAAAACGCGTCTCTCTGTAAACAGATGATGTATTTGCACGGGGCTCATCGTTGAAATTACAGGTAGAATAGGTAGGCATGTAACTGAAATTCTTGCAAATGTAACTCGGGGGTTTTTTTTACTGTGCATGACCTCATGTGCCCATATCGTAATCATGACCGATTTAGTAACTACAGTGATCCATGACCGAGTTTTAAAATTTGACAAAGCTCATACTACACGAATAAAACTACAGACATATTTTGTCACTGACAGTAACAGACTTTGTACATGCCAGTAATGCAACACTGACAGACGTACAACAATAAAGATAGGCATGTCACAACATCTGCAATTACAAAACACCAATTTCAAAAGTATATTAACGACCGATTTTTTTTGTCAAGCTTTGTGGAGCAGCATATCTGCGAATCCCCTCATGCCATGCACATGGCAACTTCCTATTGAGCGCCAGAAAGCCAGAACTGCCCCCTCTCTGAGGATGAACTGTAATTTGAATGTATCGCTGCAACTCTCTGTGCAGACGTGATCAACCGCAGGGGAAAGCTTTGTTTCTGCATGGGGGACAATAGTGGTTACAAGATTAGGCCTAATATGCCATAAATGCTGAAGTGTGTAAATGTAATTTTGTGATTTGTTATAAATTATTGTGTCAAATACACAATGGGGTACCTACCGTAAATACAATAAACTAATTTTGAATTTAGAAACAAAAAATATTGTATTACTGAAATAATTTACACTGTAGATTATTACTAAGTTATTAGAAATAATGAAACATAGAAACCTGTCATTTGTAAATAAATTTATAAGAAAAATGACAGATAGAGCACTTCCTGGGAAAGGATGGAACGTAACTGCGCTTCAGTACTGCAATCATTCTATTATTTTCTTAACCATGTAGACGTGGCGCTGAGTTTTTACTTTAGTATATTCTATTCAACCTTCAAAACTCTTACGGTGTTTCCGTAAATATGCATCTTCCAACTTTTCATTAAACATAAACCATTCCATATTTCCATGATAAGGATTCCGTTATAAACTAGGCTAACAGGCAAACAAGCAATGATAAAAGAAGTTTGTACTTCGAACTGAAGAGTTCGCAGTATTGCCATATTTGTAGTATGTACAAGTTCCAATTGCTATTAATTTCAGTAATAATTTGAAGTAAATACAGAGTTCATAACAAATAAAAAGTGTTAATATTTGAAACATCTGCAATTCGAAGCAAACTTCACCACTGAACATCACTACAGCACATTACATGCAACTGTCAGGATCCGTTAAAGTCTAAGACTATGGACACAATCCAAAGTGCACAATCACTTGTCAGCGGAGGATTTACTACAACATAAGACCTCAATTAAGTTATAAATGGGCCACATAAAATGATGTGTGTGACTTCTGTACGGCAATTCTAAATTCAAACCTTTAAATTATTTAGCAACATTTTTCTGACACAAATATATATATATATATATATATATATATATATATATGATTCACAGACTGGAGGCCTAGACAAAAGGCGCGTTACTTTATGTTCACTATATACACCGTCTGCTGTGTAAAGTTGCAATTGATTAAGTTAGTTGCTCAAGCACAAACGTTTTGAGCACCAAATTCATTTTCATTACGAAATAAAACGGGAAACAAAATGTCAGTGACAGGTACGGTGACATTTTAAAACCGTGTAAGATTGCCAGCATTTTTAAGCACTTAAATTTCATACATTAATATCACTTTAAATAAGATGTTCGTTTAATACGTAAACATTAATTTAATTTGATAGATATCAGTAGCCCTATTTAAAGTAATAATTTATTATAACAAAAGGGCCCACGTGACTGAGCATATTTTTGAAAAGTCAGCGCACATTTTTCTGTTTTATTTTTCTGCCTCATATTAGACAGCACGAGCAAATATAATTCTCTGCAATATATTGTTATATTGTTATATTGTTATATTGTTATATTGTTATATTGTTATATTTGTTTAGCATATCAACTACAATATTAAAAACGTAAGAGTTACACCAATCAAGTACTTGTAAACGTCTCAATGCACTGTGACTCAACAGATCATCGTGCATTTTGAGGTCAATCTAAAATGATTTGGGAGTTGCCAATGTTTCCAACTTCATGTTGCTTATTGTGTTGCTGTATTATATTGACGTGATGTCATCTAACCTAACATAACCTAACCTAACACAATGCGATGTCTCAACCTGAGGTTATATTATCTTCTTTCTGCCGGCATCATTTAATTCGACGACACAAACACAGTAGTAAAATTTATATTAACCATTGCATTTAATTTGTTCGCCGTATTATTGATCAGGCCAATAAATCAAATAACAAGTTTTATATTCTTATGTAAAGTACTAGTTAACAGACAATGTTTCTAAGACAGGACAGATAAAATTGAAGCCAAACTAAAAAGAGAGGAGAAGGCGATGTATGATTGAAGGAAAAACGAAAAATATGACTGTTGGAAGTAAAATGCTGAATTTTAATTTAAAAAATGAAGCTACAAGAGAATCCAGACATGCAAGTAGCAGCAATGTAAACTGGTCACACAAAACTACATACAGTATCAAACATGTATGCAGGATACATCGTATATTCCATGCAAATCCAGGAAAAGGGAAGGCAAATTTTCAAACATTTGCATGCAACAGACCGCTAGTGGAGACAGAGGCGTGCAGGAAACCGACCCTTTTCAGAGAGCAGGGGGTTGAGGGGATGGTTTGGAGGGTAGATGAAGGATGCTAACTCATTTCCAGCGGTGGAACAGAACTGACCACATATTGACCGCAGAGCGGCCAACGAATAAATGGATTATACCCACCCCCATATATAATGAATAGCTCGCTGTACCATTAGTATTTTTCCTAATGCGAGCTACCCCCTTTTAAAAACAAGCCTATGTGTTTAAATTTCAATGGATCAATCTAGCCTCTGGCCATTCGATCTTCTTTATACATCAGATTAATGGCCTCTTTTGATCAAGTAAGGAAAAGGAACTAGCCATTTTTGTAATGGTAAAATTTAAAGTTATCCCAGTGCTTACACTAAGCATAAAGCAAAAAAAGGGGGAATGGAGGTATGACTTCAAGTACTTTTAATCTCTCGGAATTAGGTAGTCAGTTCCACGCTCCAGTCGCTTTAACCCCGAAAAAGCTCCCGGATACCCATAGAATAAGAAAATATATGGAACCGTAATAGGTATCGGCACTTTGGAGAAAACTCCCTTGACTCTTGCTGGGAGAAGTACCACAGATCTTCCGTCGTCCAGTTTGAAGAAATGTGGTGGGTTTTTGTGCTTAAGGGAAGTTCAGAAACATAGAACCCTTCCTCCTTCAGTTCATAGACCCAGGAATTCAAATTGTGGCCACAATTATATTGTGACTTTTGTATTTCTCTTGAATGGCGATTCGCGTTACTAAGGTACGTTTTAAAGACGCTCTCAAGTGAGACACAATAAGGTAGACTATACTTAGGAGTTATATTTTAAATAGGCTTTGTGGAGAACTTTTACAATTTTTCGTTGTCGTCATATACATAGGTATAAATATGCGTCGTCATAAGATAGTGACCTGATTCTATTTATAAACGTAAATGGCACTTATACACCAGTAGGAAATTCAAAATTGCTTCTGTAATACTGCTGTCGTTATATGGCAAATAGATTATGAAGCTGTAAACGGTTTTGCTTGTATTATGCCTTCCTAGGGCGCATGTAGCGTGGGTACAGAAAATTACTTAAAATTTGGAAATACGTAGATATTTCTGCGTTTCCTAACAACAGCTGTTCTGCTTCTAGTTAAATATATTTCCCCCATCGTGACGCCAGCAATCAGCTTTTGTGGTCGGCCATGTTGTGAACACAACAGAGAGAAGATATGTTTTGTGTATTGGAGTATTTGAGTATTATTAATGATAAAGACACATAATGTATTTTTCGTCTGTGAGTATTTGCAGCACAGAAGAATTAACGGGAGTTTATTTACTGTAAGACAGTGCATACAGATGTACATATGTACAAACGTCACGGATTTCGTGAAGTTTTGTAGTAAATCTGAAATTTTGAAAGTACTGGAACCAAAATCACAATGAACATTTTGGTACCTAAAGCTGACTGTCCAAGACATGAGGTAATTTCGAAGACTGACTGAATGTCTGTCACGCCTCATTTGCCGTATATAAAATTGGTTTGTTTCAAATGCAAACGCCACGCAGCTGCACGCAAAAACGCGCTGTTCTAGACCTGTTAAATTATTACACACTCATTATGTTAGTTACTTTACGTTGTAATGATCACAAGGCGCTGTCGAGTGCTCCCCTGATCCACACTCGGAAGGTCTCCGGTTCAAATCTCGGTCTGAAGACTGAAAACTTTTAATGAGATATTTCGTCGTTTTGCTTTGTTTGTCCGGAAAAAGAACGTGGTGACAGTATACAACGTTGCGGAAATTTCTGTCGCCACGCAGCAAAAATGTTTCTTCTTCCAGTACACAGTTACGTAATATCACGCGGTTCAGACCATGCCTTCACATTACGCCGCCAACTATAAACAGTGTACCAGGAACGGCATTCGAAACCTTCGGTTGATGGTTGAGTTGCAAACTGACAGTGAAGAGCGACTGAGGCTAGGTGCAGACTGGTTCATCGTACTACCACACACGGGGAAACAAGGGCCATTCTCTTTAAATGGCATGGCACGAAAAGGCTAAGGTAGCACTATTGCAGGAAATGACGACACGTACCCTCTTCTTCCTCCTCCTCCTCCTTCTTCTTCTTCTTCTTCTTCTTCTT
>Ga0123355_10004214_pt1 | contig 20888 bp, 17 predicted proteins | sample TergutEmb28metaG_3_FD_89872 | JGI IMG/M metagenome (GOLD analysis project Ga0123355, IMG submission 89872) | Embiratermes neotenicus P1 segment gut microbial communities from Petit-Saut dam, French Guiana - Emb289 P1 | ecosystem: Host-associated > Arthropoda: Insects > Digestive system > Gut ...
CACAGATGTGAAAAGTGTGTTGAAGTAAAGGGAGATTATATTGAAAAATAGCAAAGTTGTTTCATTTCTGTCACCTTTCAAAGTTGGTCAGGCCGGAAACTTATGGACCCTACCACGTATATGAAGAGAAGTGTTATATTCATAAGCGAAAATGTATTCAAATTTCCATACATATTTGTACTGATTTTCTGTCTTTGCAAATTTTAAATTTCCAAAGAAACACCAGAATTCATTGACCTAAAAATTCTAAGCGATTGATACAGATGTTGCTAAAGCAATGACTGTTGCTATTTTACTCTTTGTTACAAACACTGTCAGATACTCTTCAATGCAAGTTTTACGCCATATTCTTGGATTTCTGGCCATAAACAACAATCTCCAACTTCAGAACAGCAAGACAGGTAATTCACCTGGAGGCACATGTTGACGCATGAGGAAGCCAGCGCCAGACAGGGAACTCCTCTCCTGCAATAGACTGCATCTCACAGCGGACACGTGACTCTGAATCCTTTATCCACTGCACAGCCTGTTTCCACACCTTTGCCAAACCTACCCAACAGGAGTCCAAAAACAGTTTCAGTCATTACACAACAAAGAAAACATTTTAAGTACATAAACTAAGGTGAAATATTTGAAGAAAAAGACTCAAGAATAACAAATCTACTGCACTTTAAATGACATTTAAGAACACACAATTTTAAAGAATAAACAAAGAGCCAGGAATTACATTTACACAACTACTTATGCAGCAATATATGTAGGACTCACGAGCGCGATCTGGTGGAGGTATCAACTGGTCTCTAATATGATTGACTGCAAGAAATGGCTGCTTGCCAGCTGAGGTATTCCTTTGGTGGTTCACCAGAAGCTCTATGATGCGCTCAACCATCTTATACACCTCCAGTTTGTCTCGTTCCCTGCGACGTATGTACCACTGTGTTGCCAATTTGATACCATAGAGAACACAGATTCCTACAATAAACAAGAAAGTAATGTCTATAAGACTGTTCCTTTGCCAGCATAGCAATTTGGGTTTATTTACCCTTATAAACTTCTAATAATGAAAGCAGATTTCATATCATTTTGACTGAAACAACAAAATCATCAGCCTACCATTAGAAATAAGCTATTTATAAAATTCCTGTGCACTTATTACAAATACATAAGGAAATTCTACTACACATATACGGCTACAATCTTCATCTCTTTGAATTTTATCTATCAATTAACCCTTCTATTTCTATGCCATTTGCAGCATTCGAGCTCCATCACATGCAAGTAACAGAATGCCAAGTGGTAAACTGTCAGACCAAGAGTACAGCCAAACATTGGACCCTCCTACCAATGTTTAGTGATCCATAGCTTTGGTATGACTTTAACCTTATTCTGGACATGCTAGGGTATGAGGTAATGAGATCACCGATGAGCTCACAAGGGACGGCTCTGTTCTACAGTTTGTTGGACCTGAGCCGGCCTTGGGAGTCTCTAGACAGGATATATGAAGAAGGATTAGACGTTGGTTGGTTAACCAGCATTGGATATGATGGCGAGGTCTTGCTAACACCCAAAGACAGGCTTGAGAATTAATTTTGGGACCCTGTCTGGGTGCCAAGGCTAGGTTTCTGTCCTTCAACAGGATGCAATCCAGGGCTGATACTTGCCTTCTCACTGGACATAATACCCTGACAAGACATCTTTGCCTAAAGAGGCTGTCAGCCCCTTGTGTAGGAGGTGTGGAGCAAAGGATGACACCTCTGCCCACATTCTTTGTGAGTGTGAAGCTTTAGCTTCACTAAGACATGCGTATCTGGGTTCCCCCTTTTTGTAGCCAGAGGACATTAAGAGTCCGGGGGCCATCTGGAACTTTAGTAAAGCAACAGGGCTCCCATAAATCAATATGGGGCACAAAGGGCCCATCAATTAAGGCCAAAGGCCATCTGGACCATAAGGTCTTGAACCCAATCACAAATCAATGAATCAATCAATTAACCTTATTCAGTAATGTTTACAAATGCAACTAATGCTACCTACAAAAACATGTAGCATGTTATAAACTTCCCGTTCAATTTTACATTCACAAAAGATTCTCTCTTTGGTAATCTATAGGTTATAAAATAAATTTCACATCTGATGTCAAATTCCACACGGATCTTCATTAAAAAGTACATACAAATAAGTATTTTTTACACTTATGAGCAGATAAGTTCTCTCTATGCAGCCCTTCATTACATTTGCCACATACTTCCTCATGATTAGCTTCTTTTCCCCTCACCATGCTCTCAGCCCTACTACTGCAAACACCATGCACAGTCAAAAAGTAAGTAGCAACTGAAATCCACACAAACACTACATTTGTGTGAATTTAAACTGCTACTGATGAACTAGCACAATGGGATGATGTGTGATTGCAGCCAGGCCAGTGCTTATTGTGACTTGTGTCCAGTCTTCCGATGTTAGCAGAAGCTTGGGCTGGTCTCCCTACAGGACTCTGGCGTTGTGTGCAGCTTCACTGCTTTTCCCATTGGGGGCCCCAATAAAGTTGTGCACTACACGCCTTCAGGACTTAGGAGGCAGTGTCCACTGAGAGGGTTGTGGCTGTTGACCTGCCACATTACCAACATCATCCTCATCTTCAGAGCTGCTTGCGGAATGATCTGGATTTGGTGGCAGTGAAATGGAAGACCGTCGTGAAGGTAGGCATGGTTCCTCTTTGTCCGCAGACTCTTGTGATTCGTAATATTTATCCTCGTCGCTGTCTGAATCCACTACGATTTCTCGTATTTCATTTCTAGACAGCACATGACCCCATTTTGAACACGAAACATCACCACATTGCATTGTGAACAAAACTTCAACACAGCTAACGCGTTAAACAGCAAAATCTCTACTGAAAGAAGTCGAACTTCTGCAAGCTGCTTGGTGGTATAATGCATAGATCAGGTATAATGTTCCCTTTCCCCACCTAAGAACCGTTACTCAGCTGCCTGTAATACCCAAAAGTTTTATTACCAAAACATTCCAGTCCATTTACTAAATGCAAGACATAACTAACTGCACAGTATGTTTTCAAGACTTATGACATTTATGTATTCATGGCTAATTAGAGTCTCTTTGGTAGCTGACTAAGTGTTTACACACAAATATGAAACAGGACTGCTTTCATGATTCATTCAGTGTTGAGACATTGTGCAGTCCGATAGAAAGAGAGGGCTGTCAGCGTTGCCAAACAAAGGTCATCGAAAGTAGACATTAGCGTTTCTGGCATTACTAGGAGATGCCACTACAGTGGATGTTAGCAAGTTAAGGGTTAACAGAACTCCTGTGGGTGGGTGATCAGCCCTTGTGCAGATCAACAAAAGGCAATAAAACTTACCAACAGCGATACACAGGACCTTGAACAGAATACCCTGCACTTTGGTCTTCAGGTAGCAGACGAATGGCAAATCTGGATCAGTCACAGCCAAGCCACCTGCATCAACCAGGTGACGGATGTTCATGCTTTCAGCAGTACTTCCAATTGCAGAATCCACCACTTGGATGCCCCAGTGGGAATTGGAGACTAACAGCACTTTGAGAGACCGTAAATGATGCTCCAATTTGATACCATCCTAGAAAAAAGGACAAATATAAAAACTATGATGATGAAAATTGTCAACAGTAAACTTCACATCTACTTTATAGTAATATTACAAAAATTTGGGTCACTGTCATGAGGCTTTCTGAACGGTAATATGGAACTTGTCCATGTGTTACACATACAAAAACCTGTCCAAATAGCAACAAATTACTGATCATCTGCAGAACATCTGTGGCCCATGATAGAATCTGAAAATGTATATTTTGCTTCTTAGGTCTGTTTCTAAATTAGTCCTAATTTGTGTGATAATGCTTCATATGTTTGTTTACAACAAAGTAAAAGGCATGGAAAAATTGAACTAATGATGTTTACCACATAGGAAGACATCTTCAAAAATCAACACTGACCATACTAGAATGTTATCCCATAAAAATTCTACATTAAATGATTCATTATCATTGTGAACAACAAAGAAGGTCATGACATCAGACCTTCCTACATTTCTCAAGTAAAGAAAAGTATCATCTTATGATTACGTAAAAAGAATGTTTGTGCTCAAAGTTAAAAAATACTGGCAAAGCCTCTACAGAATACAAATCATGTAACACTTAGTTTAAAGGCATCATAATGCTGACTCAGCAAGCTAAATAACTACAGAATATGGCTGTCTTTGCCTAGTAAACATAACTAAGAACTGGGTTTTTGTTTACACATTTTAGGGCTATTCATTCATAAAAATAAGTTTGGTCTGAGCAGAGTTTACGACAGCAAGAGACTTTACCTTGAAACTTCATGACATATCCTTGCATGACACGTTACAATTAATTATACAAATACTATTTTAATGTCTCCTTAAAATTCAAACTCAATAATCCAAAAAAGCAGATAACAGAAAAGTTTCTTGTGGCAATGATGGCAACTATTAAACACTTCTCATAACATTACCTCTGTTCCATTCTTCTTCATGAACCACACAATGATTTCACGGTGTGTCATCATGGCTGAAGGTCCATCATAACACTGTTCGCTGATGGCCCGTCTGTTCAACTCAGGATGCAAAAGTTTGGCCAGCTTCACAGCAGGCATCAGTTCTTGATGATCTACACAAAGCTCCTACAAGAACCACATAGTATCACTGACTGTTCGACTAGACTGAAAGCATTCATTACCTGTATCTGTAAGAACCACAACAATACATTCAAAATAATCCAAATTATGGATGTCTCTTACTGCATCGTGGCTATGTACAGCACCTGTATTACAGACATGTTTCCGTAAGTTTATCACTTACCAAATGAATGAATGAATGAATGAATGAATAATATTAACTGAGTTCAATCCAGTTGTTAGAGAACTGCCTCCCTATTAACACCACACTGAATTCATTACTAATTAACATGACATGGGAATGGCTTGTACTCATCCACAATTTCTATAATCTTTCAGCCATAAATACACTGAAAAAAGGTTGCGACAGACAGCAACTCAAACCAGTACCTAATTCAAAATCATCTAGTATCTGTTTACCTAACCCTTACCTACTCTCTGAATATACTGTATTTATACTTTCCATTTCAGCCTTCAATAAACATAACTAAAGTCCCCTACAAGCAGATACATGAGTGTGCTGTCTTCTAGACCAGCTAATTCTGAGCTTGCACACAGCAAGACAAAAACCTGACACACACTTCCTGCCATAGATGTTTGGTATACTTTCATGTATGTACTTGTGGCAGTAGATTTGACACATGAACACTGGTTACTTCACAAACTGTGTTAAACCTCAATGTAATGGTTCAATTTCATAATTTCGAGTTATGCCTATTTATATTACTGTAAATATTCATAACCTTCTTTTCTAGTAAGTGTACTTCAAAATGAAGATGGTTAAACCCAAGAAAGAGAAACAGGATTTCTAAGATTATTTCACATCAGCTCTTCTCATTGTCGATTTGTACTCGGACTGCAAACAAAAGTTTTTCTGACTGCAGCAGATCATAAATAACAGAACAACTTATGATTTACATTGCTACTGTATACACAAGCACTGTAGCTCTGAGACACCATACACAAGGTGCGAATATGTCTCACATAATTTTTTGTAGCATCCACTACTATTTTTAGCAACTGTTAAGTTCCCATGGTCTAGTCTGTTAAACTCCGTCAGCAGTCATTACAGGATCTCACAACTGGCAAAGCAATAATTTCCCTCACCTCAGAAGTGGCATGATGGCTCCCCTGGGCTACATCTGAACATACTGGAAAGGTGTTTGCTGCAAGAAAAAATATGGCATTAGTCATCCTTCCAATGACTTTCACAGTCTGATTGACTAACATGTGCAATGACTGAACTCACCTTTGTCTTCCAAGCCAAAGCTGACAGCATCCCTTGATCGCACACTGACATACATAATGGCCAGCACAAGAAAGAAGAGTGCTACCACAGCTACAAGAGTCATGGACACAAATTGGGAGTAGCATCCAAACTTTGCCTCATCTTCAGACATCTTGAACTCCTGCGATAGATCAGAATGAGACGAGAAGCCCGACCGCCTGAAAATGTGCACAAACCTGCACTTCTGGAATTCCTGAATATCACTAATGGCATTTAATGATAGAATAAGCAAGTGGCTATACTACTTTAACCCAGGGTTACATTTATGCACATTTTGATGCTGCAGAGGTCAAAACTGATTTATCCAGACCACATCCCTTGACCACCTTGGAAAAGAAATTATTTATAACACCCACTCTACTAAACAACAATATACATTCCACAGATATTGAAAGAAATTTTGATAGTAACAAAACAGCCTACCTAAGCACATAATTTACTACCATTTTAATCTACTTGACACCTGTGGCTATATTCCTATATGCCCATACTATCCTCACTCATGTTCAAATTCCTTTCCTTCAACTAAAGGCATTATATTACCACCTCTTAAAACATCTCCTTATAGCTCTGTCAGTACAGTTAACTATGATCCAGTCTGCACAACTGAAAAACCATGATCCAATTCCCAGTAGGGGCACAGGGGTTCTCATTTCCAAAGCATCCAGACTGGCAATGGAGACACCCAACCCCCTATTCAGTGGATAAAAAACACTTTCCCCAATGGCAATCAGCCAGGGAGTGAAGCTGACCTCTCATCTTGATGACAAGTTTAAGAATTAACTGAGCTACGCCTCCACTCTCCCAAACGAATTTGTGGCAAGCTGCACAAGGACAACTTGATCTTTTACCTATTCTGATTGTAACACACAGCAGACTGAGAAATGTAACTGCATATTCACACATATTAAAATACCTGTAAGCGGTGAAGAGGCCATTAGGGGAGCTTGACCCATCATCATTTTCCTTCACATCAAAGACACTTGATGGTGCTGATCCTGGCAAATCAAATAAGTCACTTATGTTAACATTCCAGTGCATGTAAAAACCTTTAGGCCTTAGGAATCCACACATGTAATGCTAGCACAGATTAAGTAATTTCCAATTCATCCTCAGTAATAGATAATGAATGAAAACAGGGAAGACCTATAGCTGAAACACTACATCAGAAATATGTGATACACTGGTATATCCCACATTCACGGTAGCCCAGAAATTTACATACCTCCACTCACCATCACCTCAAAATATTATTATTTGTTATCCACGGCAATATATGTTCCTGAAAATGTTACTGTCATAATATGCGTGCCTGTATTCAATGTTTCTCACATCTTAAAACATTTCAGACCATCTCAGAAAAGGACTGCCAACACAACATATCGCTCATTTGCGACAAGAGTGTCTCAACTCAAAATGTGGCATTTTTGAGTTATTGGTATAGACAGAAATATTTGCAGATGCACTTTTATCAGGTACAGTGTCATAACGCAGTTTGCAAAACTCGCCGCTGGACAGCAGTTGTGTCATCGTTGCACTCACAGAAAAACACAGCACTTCAAAACTTTTAAAAGTTTATCTTAAAAAATCACAAATTTTGAATTGTGACACTCTTGTCGCAAATCAGCGATATATCACAGACAATCAAATCATTGTATGATACAGACACAACAAAACCAAAAACCTTTGGTTCATGAGGTATCATAACAAAGACAAAATGTTAATTCATGAAAGTGATGCTACGGAGATGTTCCTTTTAGTGAGAAAACATGAAGTTCACATTTAATCTACCAAGCTCTGGCTTCAGGTAAAAGAGAACATAAAATGTAATCCACAGATTTAGCTGTCATTTTAGTGACAGAACCTTCAGGCTTTCAGGCTCCAACTTAATGACAAGAGACACAAGTTTAATAAAGCACTTACAGCATAAATGTCACTGTTTGATATTACATTTCACTGAAACAATCACTGATATTAGCTACACAGGTTTCATTTCCTTGAAAAAAGGTTTAAACCCTCACCAATCACTGCGGTGACATCTATCCACACAGAACAAAAATATTTAGTGCACCAAGTTTAAGCTGTCATGTTCCATTAAATCAAACAAAAAAGAATTCCACTATCAGGAAATGCCCAGGCTGAATTTTTCATTTTTGTGCTATAAACCTGAGGCTTACAGGTTTCACTTGATGAAAGAAAAATTCAACAAAAAAAATCTTAAGTACAAATGTAAAGCCTTGATGTTTCATTCTACTGGCACCTACTCACAAAGGTTAACTATTTGTGCTAGTCTGTAGTACCTCTGTTTTTCTTACCTTCAAAATGATTGCAACCATTCCACTTCCTATCAATGCTGGAAAACCTGATGAGAATAGTTCCACAGCTTATAATAAGGTATGCTTTGTCATTTGAACATATTCATACCTTAATTATTGTTATTTCTGATATAATTATAAAGGCCTTTTGAGAAAATGACTTAGGTGCAGTCGTAACTATTAAAATATTATAAATGTTGCTGCAATACTAATAAATACGTAGCAGAAGTACTGCAGCAATATTAAACTTTTTAACTTGTACATCTTCAGCTTCTGATCAATAAAACTATCTGTTGAGATCTCAAGTGGTATAATAAAGATGTATTTTATGTAAGTGTTCTTTCTTTATATATTTTTTTCAGTGTCTGATGGTGGCTTGTAACTAAAGCCAAAACATAGTCCACACTACACAATAAAACACAGTTCAAATATAGTTGTGACTGACACGTCTTTATCATTCACCCATCCAGCAAATTGTATAGATAATTGATAGACATTATATGACACAACCCAACTATCAATTTTAAGTCCAAATCTCTTTGTGGATGGTACTGGTATAATTATATAGTGCCCCAAAAGCAACAAGCTTCACAACAGTATTAATTATGCTTTTGACATATTGTGCAAATGGTTTACAGCATACAAACTTACATAAAACTTAGATAAAACAAATTTTATGGAATTTGCTAATAATAAAGAAACAGGTAATGTTAATGTTGTCCCTGACCATACCACAAAGGCTCAAAGACAAAGACAGAGCTCCTGTCACAGTCAAACACAGCGCTATATGCAACTTCATATGCCAGCAGCTTCCATGCGCCCCAAGGAACAAACACCCGGTACACATCCAACAGGAGCCTGGGTGGGCCCCAGATCTAGTCTGGATGTTTTGGAGGACAGGAAAACCTTTTGTCCCTGCCAGGAATCCAACCCTGGATCATCCAGCCCATAGCACAGTCACTGTACCAACTACATGACCCTGGGTTCTCATTATTACAAACATCAGTTATGATAATATAAACCACTGAAGTACTTACAACTTGGCCTACACATTGATAATTTGATGTGAACTATACTGAGTTCTGTGTAGTGAATCATTCGATTAATGGTCCTCTATGATATTCTTAAAAGGTAAAAACAGCATCTTCAAGATAGGTGGAGGGACATTCTACCTCTCACAGCACTTGTAATATGTAAAACAGAACCTTCTACCACTACCTCCTTTTTTGCAAGTTGTTCTCTCAACTCATGTTGAAATCTCAATTCATAAAAAGCGGACATCTACCATCTGGACTCTTCTTGCATATCACAGTACTAATGTTATGCATGTCCTGACACAAATGCATCCAGTATGTAATTATTGATTTGCTTGTGCACATTATAGGTCTCAATATTGAGCAACATTCTCAACATTGGCAGAGTAAGTGAATTTATGATATTCTTAAGTAAGTAAGTAAGTAATTTTATAACTAGAGTTTACACACAACCTCATTTACAAATACCAGCTACTCACATTCAAAAAATACCGTGATTATATTGAACTCTCATTCTCTACAATACGTGTATATACTTACACACAATTTTCATTCACTGAAGTAGTGATCAAATTATCTAAAATAGCTTGATCATTACTTCCATGAGTGAAAATATTTGTAGCCATAGCAGCCATAACAATCAAAACACATGTATTATAGATATTGTAATTGTTGTGGCTGGTACGAATCAAGTTCCCACAAAAAGCATCAATGAATGCTGGTACAACCAACAGGAAAGGCAGTTATTACACACTCAGTTCTTGGGTTTTGTTCATTATTATTCAGTGAACAGAATAACACAAGTTTCCAATTCCTTGTTCTCAAAGAACACAAAGGGGGTTGTGGCTTTAGCCAAAAATGGCATGGCTTCTGCTAAAAAAACATCATCAACAGTGATTACCTCATACCACAACAATCAAGTGGTTTTGTATAATATATTTTATTATTTTTGTAATGTTATAATTATATCCTTGTAGTTACAACTCAACTACATCTCTTCAACTCCTATAGTTTGAAGCTTTTAATACAATTTACTTCTAATTAATTACACAATGCAGTTTTTCAAGTGTGGGTTAACATAACCGGTTATCTCTATCATTACTACATTAGTGTAGGGTTCTAATTTAAAATAATGTATGTTTTAGAAAACAAGAAATTCTGATCCTGTCATTCAAACTACAGGAGAAAAAAGCAGTAAGGTTGATGCATGGCCTCGTATCTCTGCCACTAACCAAAAGTTTATCAGTTCAACTGTGTCTTGCTTTGAGGACAGAGTGGAGACTGCAGCAGAGAATATTTATTTTAATGAAGAACAAGAATCTAAATCCCCAATTTCAAGTTCTGGCTTTAGGCAATCTTCTTCCAGTTACAAGCCATCCAGTTAGGAACAAAGCAGTGATAGTTTCAAACTCAGTGACAGTGAGGATTCCAAATTAAACTGAAAAAAAGTGCAGCAAAAAAGCTATTAAATAAAAAACAGTTGCTGGAATATAGAAGAAGATAATGAGTCTATTACTGCAGACACAGACTGCTTTTATCTTAAAAAGATAAGTGACAGACAGAAAAGGAAAAAATGTGAAATTCAGCCACAAAATGAGAAAGGAAAGAAGAAGTAGGGGCAAGCCCCATACAAGTGCAACAGATGACTTAGTGCCTGAAAAAATGAAGAAACCAAACACATTCAGTAACTGTACATTAGGATGTTCACCACTAAAGGATGATATTAGATTACTAGTGTTTTCATCAGACTGCAACAACCTCACTGCATAACTATAACAGGACTACATCTGTTTACACACTGAGAAATTCCCTCTGCAACGTAGAACTAGTGAACCATCGGAACGTAATTAAACATGCAATTACCATATAGACATTGAAGACAGGAAGGGGTTATGTCTGCAGAAAATTCTTCATGGTCACTTCAAATGTTTCCAAGTAAAAGATACTGTACACAGTTCAACATGCAACTGAAATGAATACTGAGAAACTATACAAACAAAGGTATGGTGAATGCTGCATAAAAACACCAGACTATGTCATTTGAGATGCCAGTTTCATGACGAAAAATACCTAGTGTGCCATCACACTACAACAGAATTAATTCTGATAGACGATACCTTCCTGCACATTTGAACTGGTGTATTTTATACAAAGGGTACAAAAAAGCAATGCTTGCAGAAGGGAAAGGAACTGTTCCTTTCTCCAAATATTCAAGAATATATTTAATGAGTTTAACAAACTGAAGGAGGACAAATGTTGTATTTGTGAACAAAATCAGAATTAAAAAGAAACTGGGAAGTTTGGCAATGACAAAATGACGTACAAAGGGCATAAAAAAGAAGAGGCCACATATGAAGAATATCAGAAAGATGTAGAAGAAGCCAAGGTGAATAAACCTTTAAATGTTGCCAGTTTTTTTATCTGCAATCAATGCTACTGACTCATCAGTCCGACAGTACACTACTATATTACAACAGGAAATATGCATACTATAACTTAACTGTTTATGAAAATGAAACAAAGCATTGCTTATGTTTTTATGAGGAGGGGAAACATGCTGCAAGGAGGAGATGTCTTGATATAACAACATGTAGATGATTACGGCTATTAAAAAAGTGAAATATGAGAGGTGACATTAAGAACCTGATGCAGTACTGTACTGTGACAACTGTCATGGAAAACTAAACGTACATTTATGTTTAGCATGCTCGATCTCTGTACGCAGCTCTTCCCCAAACAGGAAAATCCCGCTACAATTATTATTTTCAGGACTCACATATAAGGGAGCAGATACAGTTCATAGTACCGTTATAGGTTTTATAAAACATGAACAGCATGGGCACCATCGCAATGGCTTTTGGTCATAAACCTCACCAGGGTCAATCCAATGGAATTTATTGTCAAGAAGCTGAAATTCTCTGACTGCAAAAACTGGCAAGCAATTCAGAATTCTCTGCTGCCAGTAAACAAATAAGATGCTACAGGAATAAAAATTCAATAGTCTCTGGCCTAAATTTAACATATTTTCAGAAGACAATGAAGTATTGTACAGCTTTCACACAAAGGTAGTACCTACAGTGCAAAATTTAATAACATGGAATAGGCTATGTTCCATCAAATAATAAAGGCTTGTCAGAAACAAAATGGAATCTCAAATGCAAAGTACCGTGACTTACAACATGCGACAAAATGATAATTCCTCCAGCAGAGTACCACGATGAGCATTTTCAAATGCCACATTATTCAAGGGCTATTGAAAAGCTAAAAAGACAGACACGAATCACCAGGTACTGATCAAATCCCAGCAGAACTGATTAAAACAGGGGAAAGAACAACTGGCTCTAAGATTCATAAACTTATTAACTCTATTTGGAATAAGGGGGAATTGCCTGAGGAGTGAAAGGAGTCAATCCTTACACCTATCTATAAGAAGACTGACAGAATAGACTGTATTAATTATAGAGGCATATTACTGTGCCAACTACATACAAAAATTTATCCAACATCCTGCTGTCAAGATTAACTCCATACGCAAATGAAATTATTGGGGATCATAAGTGTGGATTTTGCACAATTCAACTACCATCATATATTCTGCATTCATCAAATACTTGAGAAAAAATGGGAACACAATGAAGCACTGTGTCAGCTATTATACACTGAGGAGACCTAATGATTCTGTTAGGAGGGATGTCTTGTATAATATTCTTGATGAGTTTGGTATACCCATGAAACTGGCGAGGCCAACATTGACATGATTCCTATTAGAAATAGTATGAAACAAGCAGATGCTTTTCAACTTTCCTTTAGAATATGCCAATAGGAGGGTTCAGGTAAACCAGGATGGTTTGAAATTAAATGGTACACATATGCTTTTGGTTTATGCTGATGATGTTAATATACTGGGTGGAAGCATACATACTCTAAAGAAGAGCACAGATTCTTCAGTAGTTACTAATAAGGATTATTTGACCTAGAAATAAATGCTGATAAAACTAAGTACATGGTCATGTCTCAAGATTAGAATGCAGGACAAAGTCACAATATGAAGACTGATAATAGATGCTTTGAAATGGGAACAACCTTAACAAAACAAAATTCTATTCAGGAAGAAATTGAGAGCAAACTGAAGTCACGAAATGCTTGCAATCATTCAGTGCAGAATCTTTTGTCTGCCAGTTTGCTATCCAAAAATGTAAAAATTATGATATACAGAACAATTATTCTGCCTGTAGTTTTGTATGGGTGTGAATCTTGGTCGCTTACATTGAGGGAGGAACGTAGGGTGAGGGTGTTTGAGAATATGGTGCTGAAGAGAATATGTGGGCCTAAGAGGGAAAAGGTAACAGGAGAGTGGAGAAAACTACACAACAAGGAGCGTATTGATCTGTACTCCTCACCCAAAATTATTCAGGTGATAAAATTGAGAAGAATGAGATGAGCGGAGCATGTAGCATGTACGGGGGAGAGCAGAGGTGTATACTGCGTTTTGGTTGGGAAACTTGATGGAAAGAGACTACTTGGAAGACCCAGACAAAGATGGAAGGATATTAACCCTTTGACGCCTAACGACCCCTATAGTGGTCGTACCGCACCGCTAACCTCTAAACGTTTCATTTTATACATTTATTCAACAAATACAGGTACTGAATATTTTAAAAATGGTATATACTCTCCATTTTTTCTCTTCAAAATGCAGTTTGTTTAATAATTCTAATGTATTTGGTTCATGTTTTATTCACATTTTATATACAGAATGTGCTAAAATTTAAAAAATAATTCCGGCGCCAAAAGGTTAATAAGGGATCTTCAGGAAATGGGATGTGGGGGCATGGAGTGGAATGATCTGGCTCAGGCTAAGGACAGGTAGCAGACACTTGTAAAGGCAGTAATGAACCTTCAGCTTCCACAAAATGCGGCGAAATTCTTGACTAGATGAGAATAAAGAAGGGCTCTGCTACATAGAGTAAGTAAGTAATGGGTAAAAAGGGCCCAAGTTAATTTTGTTTTCAAGAAAATTCAAATTTACTGAAAATAAATCACAAACTGTACATTCTGAAAGAAATCCTTGTTTCAAATCAGTATGTTCCTTCTGCAGTGTATAGGCATTTTGACAGTTCAGACAGTCTATCTGCAATAAAAGAAGAAAGTTTCTTGAAAATATGTTTTTGCTTTACCTGTAAAACTTACGTTTTGTGGGTTGTAACCCTCTTACAAAATAGAGACAATATTCCCATTACCATATTTCATTGCAGGCAACATGGAAGACCAAAATACAAATAACCAAAATAATAGATATTGCCATCCTCATCAAAAAGTTCTATAGAATCTACACAGATTCAATTCTAATTATAGGTACAACACAGTACAGGTGTATTGCACATAACTATCCTGCCACAGAAATGACCCCAACAAAGGAAAATAAATAGTCCTCAAATCTACAACATCAAAAGCTATGCATTATGACAATACAAACATATCTAAATAATATACATACATACATATATATATATAAGAATGAACATTTTTGTGGAAGGTTGTATACACGTTAGCACCTTAATGTAATGCTGTATTCAGAAACTGTGTAATAAATGTTGGACAGAAGCTCCCATGCTGACAGAGATGTGCCACTAGACTGGTCTTCATGACAGCTTATAGTGGGTCATTTTAACTGCAGTTCACTACAGTTTTGTCTGGGCAGTACAAATGGACTAGTCTGGTATGTTATGGTCTGCTCTGTTGTCTGGACCCTAACAAGACATGTAAGTGTGTGTACTATGCTGGAATAGATCCAACCTTCTTATGGGAATAAATTCAAGTGAATGTCCAACATCAGGAAGTTTATTCACTTGTTCACAAAACGAATCATAAACCTAACCTATCAAAGGATTCCATGATATGAACCTGTGGGCAGATTTTCATTATTTCTTCACAAGTTTAACAGCCTACTGTTCCACAACACTTACCTCGAGTTCCAAAGGTATTAGATGACAAGCCAGAAAGTCTTTTGACAAAGTTGGACTGGAATGGCGGATATGTTGATCCGGTTGGCCCCCGAACTTCAGGAGTGTTGGTAGATCTACTCAGTAACTCAGAAGACTTTCGGAACCCAAGTATAGTATTGGCACTACCACTGTCACCGCCGCTGTAATCACTATTGTGCCTAGGTCTAACCGAAGACAGGCGGGAGAGAAAGGAAGAATATGGTACACTCACAGGGGAAATAGATGAAGACGATACCTGTCCCGTACTGCTGTCCCATTTCTTAGTGTCAATATCAGAATCCGAACCAGTCTCAAACCCATCATTAGCTGGAGACGATACTGTTGCACGAGATAAAACACGGCCAACACTCGAGTTGCTTAATGAACCGGCGTTCAAACCTGGATTGGCAGGTACACGTTGATGCTTCTTCTTGTTCAACTCATTCTCAACAGCGGCCGTTTTCGGCGTGTTGAACAAGTCGCTTCGGTAGCTAGCATCTTTACGACTCACTCTACCTGTTGTAAGTGAATAATCATTCAATCTTCCCGTCGATCTGCGTTTCTGGTTTCTAAAATTAGAACTTGGGGGAGGCATAGTACTGTTTAAACGCATTTTTGAATCATCGTTTTCGCTCTCTTCTTCACCCGAGCTGAAATGCGATGAACTACGACGCCATTTACTAGCCCCAGTCACGTCATTTGATCGTCCCGCTTGTACCATTAGCAGTTTCAACTTTTTCATCAAAACTTTACGTGATGTATCCGTAACTGGTCCCACCGGATAGCCATATTCTGTAAGTTTACGCCTTAACTCACTATCCGACATACTTTCCACCGACGCCATTTTCAACCATTCGACACCATTCATGCAGCGACGTTATTGAAACCACAGATAAATGAATCCTCTGTTTTGTGCTTGAAATAGTGCTACAGACCCAGGATAGTAGGTAAATTTCAATTTAATCAGGGCTGGCAAGAGTTTACACTCTCAGGCTGGAAACCGTCCAATTAGACAAGATGATCTGTGGTCGAATTTGTGGTCCATGGTTCAATCAACCAGAAAACAGGTCAGTAGTGACAACCACGGATTAGAGGTGTTAACGTTGTTGGCCGTATCAATTTATGTCCATGGTTGGATTCAAACAAACCAGACACGGTACTTTGAAAAAGGCACGGTTAATTAGTGAATTTCCTTCTGTTGGGCTGAATAATTTAAAATTTCTTGAGCGCTGAAAATCATTTTATTAAACTGTCAGTAACCCCCTTACTGCCCTTTGGACAGCCTCCGGTGACCCATGAACTGTGCAGGTGACGGTCACACAAATGTCCCTCCTCCCACCCTCTCGGTAGGCACCACAATGTGTACAGATCAGCCTTTTTACAGACTGAGTCCGGAAAGTTGAAAATATGACTTCATGTCTGTAATTTAACGCTTATCCTGCTAACGTGGAGAATATGGTGATCTCCGAATGCCAGCAGATATGATTTAAATCGGCATTTAAAAGGTTAACAACTTGTAGAGGAAAAAATTCCCATACCTTAAAAAGTCAGAATTTAGAACTGTAACAGGAGATGCTGAAAATCGTTGAAAGAAGTCCTGAGCATGTACATGAAGCATTCTTATTGAAAAATAACTGTACATGATTACTGCAAGATAATAGGTTGTGTCGTAGCATCATTACAGATCTGCCTGTAACTGAATGTATCCACAGTAGTCTTATTTTAAAAATAAATGCAAAGGAATGGCTCTACAAGACATCGTTCACGTAGTATCTTTGAATAATAACTCCTAGCTGGCAAAAAACGTTACACCAGTAACTGTTATTTCCAAAACCTTGATAATCTGGCACACTTTTCAAGGAAGCTTGAAGGTGTACAATTACACGCTTTGGGAAGTTCCTTATTTCTCTACTTACCTTTTGCAGGACATTCAATAATTCAGGTGTGCAGGCTGTGGAATGCAGAGAGTGGAACACTGACACTGACTGTTTTAAATACTGTTGCTGAAGTCCAAGGTCAGGAAACAGACAGGAAATGAGAAACAATATTTTGGTTATAGTATTATGCCATCAGAGTCACATACCATACAGAATCAAATTGCAGGATGGTTAATGATTTGGAAAGCAGTCATGACATAGCTGAAGTATTAAAGTGCTAGTAACATAATCAAGGCACTATTCCAAAATGTGCCCCAAGGGACTAGGAAAACCATAAAAACCATAAAAACCTTAGTCAGGATGGCTGGTAGCCCAGCTAAGACTCAAACCACGCAACCAACCTCTATAGCATCTTCACAGTAGTATTTTGTTTCATACACATAAAACATATTGTATGCTTTCTTCTGGGTAAATCCCCGGAGTCTGACTTTTATATGCCAATGTTTCAGAACACACTATCTGTTATATACTTCATAGGCAGGTAGGTATAAAGTATAGCGCATTCAGAATCTGATGGCACACGGTGACGCACGGGAGGGGAAGTGAAGGGGAAAGATGCGAATGGAGTGGGTAGCCAGCAGTCTTGCTCTGTATCGGAACACAGTCTATCCAGCATTACTACCACTGATGAGCACACCTCGGCTGCCAGCAGCCGACTGAACCGACACCCCCGCCGATTTAAATGGACTCGTCCGTTTCGCTGAAAGACCAAATTTGGTTTCTGCGCATTTGCCATCACGTTTCGAACGAGCTATACTTCATACCTACTTGCCTATGAAGATGGAACAGACAGAGTGTTCCGAAATGTCAGCATATAAAAATCAGACGCCAGGGAATTACCCAGAAGAAAGCATACAACATTCAGAACATGGCGAAAGTTTCAAATCAAGAATAAAACATGTTTTCTTTAATAAAATTCCATCTGTTTCACTGCAATACAAGTTCCATGTCTGTAGGCATGTAAACAAATGACAAACATGTTGTAACAATTCACTGGACATAATGGGGCCTAAGTGTGAAGATAGCTTGGAGAAAAAGAAATAATTTGTTTACCATCTGAGTTGAACGAGATATGTTACAACCACACAAAATGTAATTTCTCCAGTGCATGTAGAATACAAAGCAAGAAGCTTTACCTAGGATAATATGTGCCTCACAAGATGCCCCATTGCATACGCACTTGGAAGAAGGACGACATCCATTACACCGAAGCTCCTGACTGTGCAAAGCAATGAAAAAACTTTTGAAACCAGGGTTAACAAGATGCGGGAAAAGTAAATGCACCTAGTAAGGGTGCCTGAGGTGCTCCTGAACTCACTAAGATGAGTCATTAATCACCACGACATGGAAATGAAAAAATGCATTCTGTGTATTATTGCACTACATGCTACTGTCAACAATGTAAAAATACTGGAACTGTTGCCATGAAAATTGAACACTGTGTTCACTGTGTACCGATGAGCCACAAGTCGCTGTCAAGAACATAAAACTGTTGAGCGCTGCCACAGACATGCAAACAATGGATACCCATGCACTGTTGTCAACCTTCAAAACATTGCATACTGCTGTCACTAATGTAAAAGTACTTCGGTCTTTATAAAAATTTCTTAAATTTTAAACAAATTTGGATGATCTCAACATATTTTCACCAGTCTCCAGTATCAAATCTGACGCATATCTGTCCAATTTTCAGAACTAAGAGCATGCAAACACAACTAAAAAAAGAGCCCATCCCTTTGGAATAGATTACATATCATTCAATGACAAGACATAACAGTAGTAGATACATCATGTTCAGGGGTTGAGGTGAATGTGCAAATGGTAGCAAATTTGAAGGTGTAATAAAAATATGGTGTGTTAATATGTACCAAATATGAACACAACCAAAGCTACCTTTAACTCTGTATAATGGACATTAGTTATGGTTCTATTTACAGAGAATGTCCTCTTACAAATTCATTTAAGCATGGAATACCTATTTATAACCATACAAGCAAATCATAACAGAAAAAATACATGACAAAGAATAGACTATCAAAACATTAAATGATTTGTTCTACCCAATATTTACATTACTGGAAATCTGGTTCTTGCATTCAAACCTACTGCGCACTTGTTCCTGTTCCTTGTCATAATAAAGACTCCTCCACTATTTCATAATCAACCTTAACTCCATCCTGGGGTTTAGTATATTAACTATGAATCTGTCTACAAGTAACACTAAACTGCCAAGTACCACAACTGAAAAAACAGCTTTTAAAATCATCTTCATTCCTCCTCTTAAGAACCAAATGTTACATGGCAAACACTTTGCAAAGTTTAAAATACAAAAAAATCTTGTGAAAGAAAACACTTTTCATAAGAGATTTCACTGTGCTCCCTAAACCATATGGCACATGAATCAAACTTCATACAACGTAAAGTCATGAAATATTCCCAATCTGACTTATTTACAAATGAACAAGACCAACAAGTGTCCATACACGGTACACTACAACAGGAACCCTCCACTAAACCACCAAGTTGGATGCATGCAGAATTCAATTCCTCCTGTCAAAAGATTAGTAAATGACCCACTGCTAGGAATAAATACCACCCACATTAACACAATGTTGGTTATTATTCATATTACATCCCGCCAGCTAAAACATGAGTTGGAAACATCTTTGCAGTAAGTAACAAGATTGGCCAAGATATTGGGGTCTTCATTCGTGCAGCACAGTTCCCAAAAACAGAGCAGATGAAAACCCTTTCATGTATAGAGTATGTACATAAATATACACAAAAATGTTTGTCCCCGTAAGTTTATGCAGAAGTATACATATTTATATATCACATGTCCATCTCACCCTGAGAATAGGACTTTCTGTCACTCATCCAAGCCACCAGCTTTCAAATTGGTACTACACGCATCCCCATGGGAACCAACAGGTGGGACAATCGTGTTGCTAGAGCACTCTTCATCGTCCATATCCCGTTTCATGTCCTCTATAGTTCCACTCAGGTCTTTTGGATCTGAGTTGTGATTATGTGCTGTAAGACTGTCTGGTCCTCCTGTCATAAGATGTGGCAACTGTGGAGATGTTGCTGAAGTCTGAAGATTCTTCCGGGTTTTCTCTCCTTTGCGCCATAATGTAATCTCCTAAGCAAGATCCATCATAATATCAGTATTCAGGAACATCATTATCAATTCCAGCTAAATCAGTATAAAGACAAAATCTGTGAGCACCAAAAGAAATGGTTTCCACCATTTCATGCTGAAGTCAATACTATCCTGCCATAAGTTGTTCACCTAGAACAGCTTATCTTAAGGAAGTGCCTATGTTGACATCACAAAGAGACCACCTGAAACCCAGTGACCAAAACAAATGGTGGATGGCCAGCTGGACTGAAATGGATGAAGAGTTTCCAAGAGTTGATGAATTACTTCTTCTCAAATAAATGTATAATAAAAATTACCCCATCTCAGGAAGCAGTGATCTTTCCAAGGACACAGAACTCCACTGATTGAACAAAATAAACGTATTTATGTGAATATAGCCAACTACTTGCACTTTTATTATGTTTTTTCTAAAATACTTCACATAGAATATCTTAAAAACACATAATTTTAATTAAAATTCACTCCTACATGTTTCAGTCATCG
>Ga0123355_10004215_pt1 | contig 20881 bp, 10 predicted proteins | sample TergutEmb28metaG_3_FD_89872 | JGI IMG/M metagenome (GOLD analysis project Ga0123355, IMG submission 89872) | Embiratermes neotenicus P1 segment gut microbial communities from Petit-Saut dam, French Guiana - Emb289 P1 | ecosystem: Host-associated > Arthropoda: Insects > Digestive system > Gut ...
ACTTACAGACATGCTGCCACAGCACCAAATTAATATAACGAAGTAAATCACTGAGTGTTTTAAACTGTAACTTTAGCAAGGAACAAAGTATGCTCCCTGAGGATGATCGTATGATCGAAACATATAGGAGCTTTTTAAGTGTTTTAATGTAAATTTTAGATTGTTAAAGAGTGTACATGTGCATTTATTGGTGTGTTACTTAAATAGGTTCAACTATTTTCTTTCACAAATTTTAAGCATCCAGTGGGCTTCCCAGCTCACACTCTCACGAAACGGTCATAAAATACTTTCCGTGCTTTGAAAATTGTTTGATTTTCCCTCGTAATTGAGTTATTTTAATCTTAAATCTAATATAATGGAGACTATCAAATGTTTGATATATGAACTCCCTCCGATGGTGTAGAAAGATATGAGATTTTGAATTAGGTAAAGATGAGAGTAGGGGTTCTAGACCCTGCAGCCATAGGTCGCGAAAACATGGTTAACCACTTACAAAATAAAACCTATCTTCCTATTACAATGGCTTCCATAATTTATTGAAATAAAACGATTCCTTTCTGAATATAGTACAGCAAAGGATAAGTGATATCAAGGATCTTGAAAATAAGAACTCAAAGAAGGTATTCAGGTCACAATTCCATTTAGACATCTGAAAAGGTATACGGTGTTCAGAGGACAGCAGTGAGTAAAAATTAGTTAGTGTTTCGAGTCTGTGGAGGCTATATAACGTGGTAAGTCTGTTGAACGCAATACTGGAATAAGTACTGCTTTGTACGATCTTAATAAATTCGAACTGTTTCAAGAATATTTCCCCCGTGGTGTTATTATTTAGAAAATATGGGAACAGCTGGTACGCTTAATGATGACTTCTTTGTGTATTAAAGGCTCTTAGCCAGATAACGAAGGTTTGATTTTAAGCAGGATCAGTGGCTACGAAACTAACTCAGGCTCTTACACAGTGGATGTTGTCGGATATCCGCAGATTGTTAAGGGACCATAATTTGAATCTGACCACTCTTCTGTTTTCAGCGTCAGTCATGACGGACTTTTTGTCCGCGCCAAAGGTGGTGTGATTCCACAATGTTTAGGCTCAGATGCAACAGTATGTTTTACACTCCCATTGCACGTTTATTGTTCAATCGTTTGATTCTCTATTCTCATAATACGTTGCGCCCTAGAGAAAAAAATTAAACAAACAGTGTTAAGCTCATTTTCTATTAGTAATAGTAAAATAAGCTTGTTGTGTTATTATGTTGACGTTTCTGTGATATTTTCTTTCGGTCTATCTGTTCAATAGTTCAGTCTGATGCTCTGTTCGCACCGTATGCTGCTCATGAAAACCATGACACTCACTGCAGTGGATAGTGTGTAGTCAGCTTGCGGTTTTTATAAGGCACGTAGATTTACAATTTGATTATGCCCATGTGTCTGTTATTGTCGTGGTTGGTCTGTCCGCCAAACCAATAACGAATTTCTAAACACTTGAATGAAAGTGGAAACCATAATTTATTCCCAGAATTGTTTTTCGGAGACCAGGATAGTAAAGAAAACGAGCGGTAGTCACTGACCGCCAATGAAAAGTAACGCATATCTGAAACAAATATGCGGAAAAGAATGCTTTAACATGTACGAGGGTGAGTCAAATGAAAACCTTAAATATTTTAATATAATCATGTGTTAATTTTTAAGGTTTTCATTTGACTCTCCCTCGTACTTTGAAATGTACTGGAACAACAACAACTTTAGTGGGGTTGTATTTTATAAAACGTAAATCGACTGTGTGTGGCGACGAGAATTCGTGATCTAGGTTTGTTTCTCTTCGTGGCAGTGATTAATTCTACTTACAGCGGTTAAGCGAAATATGACAAATAAACCAGCACATGATTGGATAAAAGAGCAGAAGTCACATTTTTAGCAAAACGATTTGGCTATGGGATTTTAATATGGGGACGTAGACACATTCTATGGTTAAACGACTAAATCAGCTTGTTAGGTACGGAAAATCCAGCATTCTCATAACATATTGTGTTGTAGAAAGTAAGCTAAGTAACTTACTTCGGTACTGTCCTGCACAAATTAATGCCTTTATTTATCGAAGAGCGCAGAATCTTTGAAGTAAGAACATGTATTTTCTTTGATGTAGTCAATGTCAGAGTGCAGCATTATGAAGAAGAGGCAGCCGTAACTTTCAGCTAGATACAAAACACTCAACTGCCAAGTATTCCTGCACAAGGAATTCATCACGGCCGGTGGTTAAGGCAAAATCAGAAGACAGGAATAATATATCACATAAACTAATTGGAATGTAAGGAGGAAAATAATCGTTATAATGACGAGACAGTAAAAATATTGTTTATACAGATTAAAAACAATTTACTTAAGGAAAGTTCTAAAAGTCTGAATTTTATCCGTTATTCTTGGTTTCCCTGCTGTTTTAAGAAGCATATGAGCTTGGAATTAGGTCAAATGCGAAATAGGTATTGTCAGGAATTCTGCCATAAGCTAACACTCACCGGGATAAAGCAAAAAGGAAAGGGGTCTCCTTTTTTTCTTGAAAATTGTTAAAGTAATCTAGATTCTGCTCTGCAACAATGCATTCAAGTACATTATCATGTAATTATATATGTATATAAGTATCGGTATACAATTCTGCGTAAAATATATTTATCTTGTGTTGGAAATTTTTATACGCGCGATGTCAGTTTGAGGTTAATTTTGAAACAGTTTATACGGAATAAATTTAAACTATGAAGTCTTTGGATTGTTCATGGCGGTGTGGTTGAGGATCCCGTTCTACTGGGATATGACGCTAGGTTATTTATTACATAACCTTTCGGGATAAAAAAGTCGTGCTTTGGAAACGTCGGGGACAGATTAGCCATTGACGTGGTCTCATAACCAGAAGAAAGGAGCCTGCAGATATTTAATATTGGACACTCCTTATAGGAAATATCATGAAGATATCACATTGTCGATTGTAAGAGTAGTTACTGCTAATAACTTTAAATAAACGTAGGTCTAAGCATTTTAACGAATGTAGGCGTCACAGATTCTACCCACAAATTATTGTTAATAAATGTAAGTAAATTCTGTCGTCGTTTTTGTTAACTATGATTTGAATTTCTATAAGTTGTTGCTTAAATCAACTGCCTTCCGCATCGTGGAAGTCCGCTTCTGAATGTGACGAAGACAGAGAAATGGTACAGGGACGTCTGTATTTACAAAACAATTTGAGACCTCCGTTGTGACAGGAATATTGTAGCAAACAAATAAAGTGCGTTTACTTACTACAGCCCTGGATATTTGTATTTGTGTCAGAAACAAAACCAATGGTTGTAGAATATTGTTTTTATTTTTCTATATAGTTTTAAGATAAGATAATCTTGAAACATGTTTCTCTGGGTTTTATCATCTGTTTCTTGAGGTTATCTTGTGTGATAAAAAGAGGGAAAGCACCGTTAGGAATAATAACGCAGGTATATCCTGCCTGATTCCTTCCCTTAAGATTTCTTATACGAATTTGTGTGCATTTTATTCTTCCTTACGTATTTCCTGACTAAATTTTGCCGTATAAAACTTCTGTTGCGTAAAGACACACATCCCGGTTTCTACACCCAATACAGCTAATTTTTCTTTCCTATATATTGCTCTGACAACATCCAATCTCCGCTGTGTGAGACATGTGGTAAATATGACTGAATTGAAGGAGTGACATACTACTTGTCATTATTTCTATAAAAGATTGACAGAGACGCGATAACGGCATTCTAGCCATGACAAAATTAATTACGCGACCCAGATGAAGATAGGTATTATCGGTAACATATTAAGCTTGGCTGACGGCATATATGGAGGAAGCTCAAACAAGCCTGTTGCTTTGGTGTCATTCAACAGGGTCGTAAGTTCGGTAGTGGTTGATGTATCCTATGCATCTGCCTCAGTGCTTACAGCTGAACTTCACGCACCTGGCTAAAGTATCAAGAGAACCCTGTGAACTAATTCCCAGTACAGGGGGTACCCCAGATTAAGGAGCGAGAGGGTGTATTTGCCGTTTATTGTGGAAACACAACACAAACTATTGAAATATATACTTGCGGTAGTGGCCTGTATACCGATACTTTATGATGAATTGTATATTAGTTATAAGGCAGTTTGAACTGGTTCGATGGTACCCAAATGGTGAATTTGAAAGAATATTCACTTTTTAAGTTACACAGCAGTTGTATGGAGAAATTAAAGAAATCAAGGAAAATTTAAATGAAGTTAGTCTGCGTCCTTTTAGGTATTGTTTGTATCCTGGACCAAACAAATATGAAACAAGTGTGTTTACAACTCAATCGCTTTCCTTTATAAGTAAAAAATATGTTTAAATTAACGACACGTGCGTGCTCAATCCTTCAGTGATTCTGATTTCACAATAGTTCATGTATTTACCGGCGACTATGTTGGATTTTCCTTTTCATGTATGTAGTCATATACATGCGATGTTTCAGGAATTTATTGTACTTCAATTTTTATTTATTGATTTTTCCTCCTCGTGAGTAAATTTATATATTTACCAGCTGCTTGACTGGGGGCGAAACTCTTAAAACATGTTTCTAACCACCAGACCCGTGTAATGAAAATAACATATTATACGATTAGATGCCTCTCCCGAAAAATTTCCTATAAAATATTAATATTTCTGAAAGTCGTGATTACCCACACCTGGTGGTTTGATAGGCCTACAGTTCACCAGGGTTTATTCTGGTGCCTAGTGTTTTACTGATGCACGTACGTGAATAATCGACTTTTTTTTAGTTTTTTGATAAATCTATTACCGGTAGAACATATCAGTTCTCTGTGTAGCTTCAATTTTCTGCAGGTAGCCTGTTTCTAAAGCATTCAGTGAGGCAGGTATGTGGTTAAGGAATATTATATTATTCGTGTAGCTGTTAATAAGTTAGTCTGTTATTTGTTTGACGAATACCATAGAATTTTTTGTGGTACTGTATGAAGTTAGTTATGAAATTGGGTTTCAAGTTTCAGTCACTAAGCCGGTTAAGACGTCAGTCTCATTCAACAGTCATGCAGCTGTTACATCATGATTGTAACTAGCGTAAACTGTGCAACTTGTAAACGTGATATTTTCCTGCGTCGATAAAACTCCATGCCATATTTTGCAGTGAGCTTATGAGGGTGTGTAAGTCAACTTGATTCATTTTTGAGCGGATGAGTGGGTCTAATATAAAAAGCGAAAGGTAGTCACGTTCAAGTCATCTACTTTGGTGGGATGGTGTGGGGGTCCAGGAGACAGCAACGACACCTCCATTAGTGCTGCCTGATGGCATTATCTGGTCCAAAGTCTACTCGAAGTTTTCATATCACAGGAAGAGTGTCACAAGTGCTGTTGTTCCCAAATAACAGTCCTGAATATACATAAAAAAAACTACTCATTTCTAGATTATTTTCCGTTGATTTTTCCGCTCTGCCTTTGAAGTGACCAGCTCGATCCGGTCCGTCGCGAAGCAAACAGTTTTTGCATAATGCTCACACAGCTACTTTATTGACATGACATAAGAGTAAAGTTACGCATCTCAACTGCGTTTTTGAAATACACTGCAAGGAATTACGTTGTTCTGGGAGCAAAATAAGAGTATGTACTACATATACATAATTTTTTTAATATGAAATTCTTAAAATTTCTATTTTAAAATAACAACATAATATCCGTCACTACAATGTTCCCACTCAGTAACATTTCGCGTAGCCCCCAGTGTTGCATGAACGGCAGTGTGTGGACAACTACTGAGTGGAATTTTCTGTCTTCTTGCCCCATATTAACAGAAACCTACAAATAAGAAAAACAACTTTTCAGTAATACATATCATAATTACTTAACTGTAGTCTACTTTGTTTATTGTGAGACCGTTTTAAGAGGCACGTATTTCGTACATTGTCACGAAGGCTTAACGACGCTGTATTATATGCAGAGATCTTTCGACTACAAAAGTATTGGTTAATGTTTCGTACAGCTAACTGCCAGCGATCGCGAAGGAAACAGCTGTGGCGCATTTAAATGTAAGCCGCTATCATCTAGAGGAAGAAACTTAAATCACGACAATGGATGTAATATTTCTTCCGAGCCGATGAAATACGCTGTCATTTCCCAGCATACTTAGAGTGTACGTGCAGGTCAGATGGGTGTTACGGGTATGATGATGGGGGAAAAAAAAACACAAGAGATAATTCCGAAGTCTTGTTTCCAATTTGTGAATCAACCTATCGCTCGGCCTAAAGCAATAGGCCTCACACCACAAGCCAGTTACCTCTTTACGACAACCCAGAAATATTCTCTCTTGAAGTACCCTTGAATAACGGAAGTGTATATACATTTTCATTTTACATGTCGCACATTTTTTGTTTGTTCGTAAATTGAAGGAACCTCACTAATTCAGGAAAAATACAAACCTGTCTCATACCTTGCAGAAAGTTGAGATTTGTTGAGCCTGACTCGCTGTTCCTGAGAATCTTTGGACTTCAATTAAACATGAGCTTATAAAAACTCAGACACAAATTATTGGTGTGTGTGTGTGTGTGTGTGTGTGTGTGTGTAAATTATAGCCTGTGAGGTACATATATATTTAGTAAATGTTTTCGCCGTCTTTGATTATCTCCCAAACAAGTCCGATGTTTATATATATATATATATATTTAATATATGTCGAGAGAACTACACAAAATTTGTCGGGCAAATTTAATTTAATCCGTGTCACTGTACGAGCTGTCCTTCGGAAGAAGCTGAAATAATATATTATCATATCTTACTCAAATGTAAACGGCTTAAAAGTGAACACATTGCACAAACCCCATAATTCATGAAGCGCTATAAAATACAAGGTGGTTCAAATATGACCGGGACTGATGTCGCCAGATTTACACACAAACAGTCCCGGTCATATTTGAACCACCTTGTAATTCCTGTTTACATTTTAGGAAATAAAGAAAAAAATAATAATTATCCACGTCTATTTGCCGTGTAACATATCTAGGGTTGATAAGTTTTATGAGCAGTGTAATTTATTATTCTGTGAAGTGCATAATCTCCACCGTTCTTTACCGGTGTTAGCAATTTTTATAGCTGTAACAAATTAACACAATAAAAAACCAGCCGTAATGTAAGTTTCAAATCTTAATACATTGCCTGTACAAAGAACTAAATTAAATTTCATGACCTTAAATTTGGTATACTCAGCAGACAGTTGAAGCACTTGCAAGATGTCAGGCCTTCTTCTCCGTACATTCGACATCGTTGCTCGTAGCCTATGTGCTGATGCGGCACGTACGTTGATTTGTTGAAAACTTCTGACGCTTCACAACAACCCAACGGAACGAAGATCTCATTTGATGCATTTCTTTACGTTGGGACAAAAGAAAGTAACCGCAGTGCTGGATGTAGGCATAGCTACTGGAAGGAGCTTCCGCTGTACTTCTAAGGCATTTTTATTTTTTATTTTTTGTATGTAATAATTCTAAAAGAACTTAACCAACTCTTCTGCAAACATTTTTGAGAATTTTATAGAAATGTGTAAAGTCGTATGAGTCATTTCTAGATCGGAATCAATCCACCAGACAGATTTTGCGCTTTTTACTACCACTGCCATATTTAGTACGGACAGAGTATAAAAAACGTAAACAGATTTTACCGGTGATTAAACATCTCTTCCCTTAATTTCAGGGTTAAAGTAATTGTACAGATTTTAAGAACTATATTACTATATCTTCAAATTCCGTCATGTTGGGATCAGAAAGTCAAGTTCATATAGCTGTATCCATCTGTACCTTGTAATATGTCTGGAGCCATTCGAGAGATTCTCGTGAAAAAATTACAAATTCCATTACATCGCATAGAGCTAATACATAACATCAGAGGTGGCAGCGGTTGTATTTACATGCAACGTAAAAGTGATCCAGTTACAGGCCCGGTGTGGCCCAGAGGGTGGGTACAGGTATAGCTCTATTCTAACATGATCGCGGTACTAGAAGGGGGTGAGTGGTCAGCAGCACGTCCCAGCCGCACTTTACACCCGGGAAAGACCAGGTACCCATTTTACAGGAGGCTGGGTGGGCCCCAGGGCCAGTCTGGACGGGCGGAAAATCTCGTCCCCACCGGGATTCAATCCCGGACCACCCAGCCAGTAACCAGTCGCTATACCGACTGAGCTACCCGACCCACTACATGCAACGTAGAGTGTTAAAATTGTGTGGTGATAAATCTTAAAAGAAGACCCTCTTACGTCGTAAGGTAATGTTTATTTAAAAAATCCGCTGACTCCTTGACACTAGTATTAGCTTCTGTGCTGTGTGCTGATTAAGGCGCCATTTAAATCTTTCGGATTTGTTACAGTGAAAAGCTACAAACAAATGTATAGTCTCATATATATATATATATATATATACACCGGAGTACTGATAAGTCCTTAGCCCGATTAGGAAGGAAACAAGCTCGGAAGCATGTCAGGGACGCGCGCGATTTCAACAACATCGAGACGCGAGCTGTCATCAAGTCCCCCCTCCCCCCCTGCAAGGCAAGGCGTCGAAGGAAATCACGCCATTCTGACACAAACATTTATCAGCACCACTGTATATATATATACATATATATAGTAAATATTTCGTTGCTATGTTCATGAGAAGGTGAACTGAAAGACATAAATACTGCAACCGCATTTTGAATACTGCAGGTACATGAACATGGTTTAGCCGAAATTATGCAATCAGTTACATAACTCTCATAAAATTAATTTGTTTACATTGTCATATCTTCCATTATTCGGTCAGAATTTCACTTATAATGAGAGTCTAAAATTTTTTAGTCGTTATAAAAACAATTCACACATAATAATGTGATAGGGTTTGACATGAAACAGAAGTATCATACATAGTCTATCACTATTTCCACACAAATTCTCAGAATAACAGTTTTTTTATTTTCTAATTTTCTGAAGTATTTGTAACATTATATTTAAGTAAAACAACAATAAATAATAAAATAATAGTATAATACACTAGCAACAATAATAACCAACATTATTTCAAAGAACGCCTCAAGTGTGGGATTGGCACTAACGCGTCGTGTTTGATTATCCTTAAAAGAGTCTCGCAGTTTTTCTCAGACTCCGCAGACAAATGCCTGGGTAGCAGGGCGTATTCGGCAATGATTATTTCTGCCATATCCCTTCTAATTCATTATTCACTAAGCATTCTATTAAACAAGGTTCTGCCGTCCGAATTAAGGGCTTTGTTTGAACATTTATGTGAGTGATGCGCCCACCCCAACACATACCACCCCCAAGACAGAGTCCAATTGGCGGCCAGATGAATACTTTAAGCAATATATATATATATATATATATATTCATATATTAATATAAATCATCTCCGTTGTGTTTATAACAAACTAAAAATGCAGATTTCTCAGTCGAGGGATCTCTGACCAATATCGAAACTGTATTATTTCTTTCCTTTTATATTCTTGGGATCGGCGTTATGATGGCTAATAAGAGTAGCCGAAATATATAAATGATTTATTAAATAGTGTAGCTGTGCTGTGACAGGGGGACCTGTATTTTTAGGAAACAATAATTTCTACCTTCAACAGATCATAATTTTTGAACCAAATAAAAGTAAATTCAGTAAATAATTGCGATTTTTTAAATTTCATAAATTTTGGGGGCAGCCATTTTGATTACTTATCCCGGGCGCTAAGATACGTAGTCACGCCACGTGTCTGAGCTGCGGATGGTGTCGCTAAAACACCTTAGATAAATCTGGACCAAAGCGGCATAATATCAGAGTTATTGGTTACTACTGTTTCTTTTGACAGCTGCTTGCGAATATTATTCTTTTATTTGACGCTATATATTCCAGTACGTACGAAAAAATAGTTATAAAAACCATAAATATAGATATACAACAAAGTTATTTCGGAATATTTACCATTTTGTTTACGTAAACACAAATCGACATCTGTCGGCAGTAAACGTGACTATTGTCACAGGTAAAAATCACGTTACGTTAGGCAGAGAATTCTGTACGTCACTTTTGCTCTGTGTGACTTCTTGACTAGTCTGAGCTTAGCGGCGACATCTCTTATTCGGGTGGAGTCTTCATCACTATAAGAAGCTGGTGACATTGTAGGACAATTAGACTGGAACTTAACCCCTCCTCCACAACATTGTTATATTATTTTTATTGTTATACAACCTTTTTATGTTTCGGCACTTCTGCCACTACCCCTATCTTTTCTTCTTTCTTTCCACCGAAAGAAATAGGTACTATATACCAGTATGCTCCTCCAAGGAGAGTTATGCTGATTAAACATGTATTTTTCAACCCAATGGCCATTAAAAGTAACGCTCACATCACAAAGTAAAAGGTTCGTATTCACGCTTAATTGTTAAAAATTTAAAATATTTATGAATATGTTCTGACTCAGATACAATTCCTTTTGATCTTATTAACGTCCTTGGGTGTCCTTCAGTTCAATGTAATTGAAACTGGTTTTCATATTCAGCTGATAAATTCTAATTATGCCTTCAATTGACAGTTAAGATTCATAAACAATATAAAGTCTTCTACTTTGATCTTGAAGAAGGAAGGGACAAGATCTTTTCAATCTTCTGCAGTTTGAACAACTTTAGCACGGTGTTATACCTTAAAGACTAGGGTTAAGATGTGTTTTAGGCACTCCATTTTTACTTTAAAACACAAGTTTTCGAAGAGAATTCACAAAAGAGATATTTCCTTATTTTAATTAATTTCATTTTGAAACACTTAATCGATCTGTTCGTTACGTAATGTAAGTAAATAGACATAGCCTGACACCAAGGAACCCTGTATAGCTTGTGAAGGAATGCTGTGGTGTATAAGCGCTTCCCTGCATAACTGACTTGACAGCTCGAGATAGCCATTTCATTTATTAAATGCGAAAAATGGTTAGTATGATCCAAAAGGACCAGATCTTGGGTTAGTTGCGTGAAGCCCGTAGCTTCACGTAACAATCTTAAGGCCTATTTCAGTATTGGTCTTCCTTATGTGCTTACACCTTACAAGTATTCCCTTCCCTCTACGTTGTGACAAACTCTACGAAGTGTTTCGGCCATTGATCTTCATGATGTGGAAACAGAATCAGCCGCCATGTGTTCACATTTGATTGTGTGGATTTGGGAGACAGAATAAAGTACTTTGCAAGCAAACGCACATGATTTCGTACAGTAAAATTACGTATATCCTGTACAGTAGAAGATCAGAAAACTGTGTTCCTGCATGTACATTTCCGGACGATTTTGCACAACACACGAGTTTAGTGTAACGGTAATGCTATAGACTTGCATTAAAGTGGTGATTGATTCGAGTATCAAGTGGAATACCGGTTGCACATATTCTGTTTTCTGTTAATCATTTTCAGTATTTCAAGGCGCATTTCGCGAAGTTGTACTGAGTTTGGTCATAATACTCTCCTTGAAAACACTGCGTACGCAGTTTCCAACTGGTTGAAACAACACTGTTAAATAACGAAGGGTCAATTCATTTTTTCCCCTCTAGAATATTGCGTCGGCAGATTAGAAAATTGGATGTTTCAAACGCAGATAATGTTTTAATGCCATACTGTATTCCATGCTTTGTGATTTGTTTAACGACAGTCAGTAGCTCGGAATATAGGTCTATGACTACATTTCATGTTAAGTAGACCCTAAGTGGATTCTAAGTGGGTCCCTTGTCAGCACGGTAGGGCGAGCCTTCAAATTGTCCTTCGTATTGAGGAGAAGGTCTTGAGATATGGAGGGTGGCTGCGAACGTATTGCGTAAGCAGTACGGACCAGCGAGGAGTGGTGATTCTCTTGTGTGGTGGTTGGGCTCTCGGAGCCTGTAACAGCAGACATAAAGATTCGAATAGTTACGTAGGGCCACTGACTTATGCGATTTCTCTGAAAGGGTTTAAACAGTGGAATGCTGGACGTGAAATTTAAAACTTCAAGTACCAGAAATTTCTGTTAAGATATTTAAGAACAAAAAGAGAATGAGATTTCCTACCTGTTTTGACCACGTGGATCATCACTAGTAAAATAATTTATTTTACAAGATTGAAAATACGGTCCTTATACAGAAGGCTATTGCACTACAGGCTTTCATATCACACAACGTAGAGTAAGCAGATATTTTCCTTGTATTGTCTTAAATGTATATTGCTAGGTAGAAACGCTTCAAACAAAATGGCCATATCTTAATCAGGCCTATTTATGTCATCACAAGCTCCTTGTATAAGTAATGATAATGATTAGTTAAGTCATTCTGTGAAGTTGGGGGTTATAATAACAGAATTAAATCTGCCCAGCAACTTACTAAGACGTCTCATGTCAAATTTGACGGATGTGCGTCACGTAGCCTCAGAAATGAAATATGCGGACATTATGCACTCCTTTTATACAGATGGAAAAATGAAAAGCTGTGTGTGTGTTTGTGTGTGTGTGTGTGTGTGTGTGTGAGTGTGTGTGTGTGTGTATGTATGAATGAATGTATGAATGTATGTACTTATTAATGTGTATGTAAATGTAGGTATGTATATAGAACAACAGAAACATCATGGATAAATACATATGCTGTAGTTCCACGATATGTGTGGTAAGGCATGGGGAGAGAGAGATATTAAGTGTAGATGGAACGTCAGCCGCTTGCCTCGGATTGCGGCCCGACTGACTGCAAAGACCCGTCTGTCCGGCTCCTTCTTGAGCAGGACCAGACGAACCATGCCATCTTCTCACATTCGGCCACAGAGACAAGGCTTAGTAACTGCAAGCAACACTGGCTTAAATAAACTATCCTTCTGCGTGCACAGCGATTCCTCCGTAGTTTGCGTTAGTTGAAATAACCGAATGTTATAAATGCAAGGGGAAATTCTTGTTACAGACATTTTGTGATATTATGTTTTGCTTTCTATACATCATACAACAACCGTATTACGATCTTTGCTATACTGTTCCTTTTATTAGGCATTTGGGAATTCAGTTGTAGAGGCAATGTTCCGAAGTTCCTAAATATTGGCGAACTTCTCCTTCTCGACCATCCTTACTTCAGATTTCATTACCTCTGGAAAAACAACTTTGTCGGCCGTCAGAGTCCTTCTGGAGACAGGATGGAAGGAAGCTCCGCATGTACTGAACCAGTATGCAACCACATGCAATTGAAGTCACAGCCAAAGTTATTGTAAAATACTTTCTTTCTTCTTACTTAAGAACAATTATGACATTTGTGTAAGTAAGATAATAAGTTATGCTGTTAAAATAAGTCTGTGTTTCTTATGTTTATTGGACCGTGCATCATTTTTTAGTTGAGTATAGAGAGACCAACTTGATGTCACTTGTTTTATTATTTCTTTACTTAATGCTCAACATGTTTCGGATGTTAATACATCCATCCTCAGGAGCTTGCGACTTATTTGTTGAATTATTTCGTGGGCTGTATTGCTCTGCTTCGATGTGTGTTAGTGTTACGTTGTGGTTTGGCTGTGGCTGTGGTGGTGTGGTATCCATATGCAGGCTGAGGCATTCCTTATTTGGTATAACTGAGGCTAGAAACTGAAGTTTATTGCCGCATATTTTATAACAGTTTGGCGCTTAATCTACTGTAACATTCACCAAAACTTTGTGTTAAACTTTTCCTTACTGTGTCTGTTTTTGTAGTTTAATCTCAAGCCTGTAATTTAAAAGCAATAAAACAGTTTTGCAAGCGTTCGTTTATTTTACTGTATAAATATGTGTTTTACTTTTACCATTTTGGAACAGGTAAATCTAATACGAATTTACTTGCCGGATCTACACGTTCCAAGTCCAAGCTTCAGTTTAATCTATGAAAACAAAATTGGAGTGAAGGTACTTTATAATTTGACTAGCAAGTTTTTCTGAAGTGCTAATTTCTGCCCAAAGACCAAGGACACGAAGAAACGTCTTAAAATAGTGTATATCATTTCTACTCCATAATGAGGATGTCCCAGGTAAAAATCTTTGCCCGAAGAAGGCACTTGGTGAGATTTTTATTCATTTCATTTCTCCTCGTCTAGTGCAATGACGATATACTCTGTAACACTTCATTAACTTTCTTTACATTACGTTATTCAGTTGTCATCCTAAAGTCCTATTGTGTCTAGCCCCACATCATGACAGTGTCATCAAATAAACCACACATTAATGGTGGAAGAAAGATGAGAAGAGAAACGTCAGACCAATTATAAAATTTGCCTTTGTACAATAGACGTTTTCAAAGGCAATGGGATAGACTCGAACTCGAAAGCACACATTAAGGCACATTTCTGTATTGAATGGCAGTCATGGCTATGAAAAAAGTAAACTGTATCTTTTTTATGAAAGCAACTAAAAATAATGTTTTTGAATCTGGAGTACCGAAAAATTCTGTCAGTACCTGACACTTCGCAGTTGAGTAAAGGAAACAGAATTAAGAGTACAATAAGTTTCACCCTAGAAGAGGCCATAAAGGCTCAGAGGGTAAATAGAAGTACAGCTCCACTTTTTCTTTAACTTCGGCGCTAGATGGGGGTGGCTAGTCAAGGCCACGCCCTGGCAGCTTTACCCCAAGGAAAGACCCGGCACCCATTGTGTAGGAGGCTGGGTGGGAGTCAGAGCCGTTCTGGATGGGTGTGGAAAATCTCGCCCCCCACTGGGATTCAATCCTGTCCAACCCGTAGCAAGTGGCTATACCGATTAAGCTATGCCGGTCCAAATATTATTAAGACAATTCGCTAATTGAAGACAAAATATGTACAAGAACATGTGGTTGTAATTTCTTAAGCTTTAAGTTATATTACAAGTATAATAACAAAACAACTCCTAGTCAGTTTTTGGTGTCATGCGGGTTAGGTTGAATTCGTAACCGGGTCATTAATGTATTTTCCGAAAGCAGTAGGGCTGAGTCGCTTTTAGAGGAAACGTCGTCGTCGCATATTTAATCTGAGGGCATTAATGGAAAGCTGGAGAAGACAATACTATACGATAATGCCCTGTATTATGAAAAATTAGTTTGGTAGAAATTTTCTGTCTGCCATCTTTGTGATCAGTATTTATAAAATCCTGTATAAATTAATTTCTGCTATGCATCGTCTATAGAACCTTCTGTGTTGAAATGTTCTTACAGTATTTACTACGCTGATATGCGAAGTACGCCACTCTTGCACTCGTTGTTGTGTAGCCTGCCTGGGAAAACACAGAAACCCTTTCTTCGCGGCGTGAGGTGTTACGTGCTCCGGAGAGCCGCCCTCCTTCTAATGGTCACAACAACCACTCAAGCCTCAAATTTGTAATATTTCTTCCCTTCTTCGTCACTGATAATGCTCTCATTTCTCTTTTCCGTTCTTCAGTCACTTTTCTCCGCCCTTTGAAACAGCTGATCTCCATTTATCCTGAACTTCTGAGACTGAGTTCAACGAAACTCAATACACAAATATTTATGCACGCTTGCACAAGCAAACGCATATGGAATATTGTGAGTTATTTATGTTCATACACACTTGTGGGAGAACGTGGTGATAAAACTCAATTTTGCGATAGGAATATTATTTTTTAAATGGCAAATATAGGTAAAGCAACCCCCATACAGGCCTGAGCAGGACCTGAGGGTTCCAGGAGGTTGAGGCAAGATCGCAAGACAATCGGCACTTGAAGGTGGTAAGGTTGTTAATCCTATACACTGGCCGCCCTTACTCCCCACCCCCCACCCCTCAGGAAATACTCCTGGTACTCATTTCTGTTAGAAGCGGCCGAAAGGATTATGTCAATGAAAAATTGTAATGACACAGTCGAACCCTCGACCTTCCGCCTTGTAGCGCATTGCCTTAAAAAATGCGCCACCACATGCAACAATGTTTGTTGTTGTAGACTTATTTCACTTCAGAATCAGAAAATATCCCGCCATATGCATGTACCGTACATATGCATATCCATGTGTTAGTACAAAGTCCGGTATACTTTGGTACGGTTTCTGTACTGTTCGACAATATGCTAGTAATCAACAGTAGTGTTTGTCCTGATGGCGATGAAGTAAGTGTGAATTTAAGACATTACATAACGAGGAACATTTTTATGCAGGTCACAAAGGAAATATTTTTTTTTAATCTATAGTGTAACAGGCCCTGTATGCGTCCTAAGCTTTTCATCGTAGAGGCTTGAGTTCAACACCAGTGTAGTCAGTACGGGATTTGTGGTGGAAATATTCGTATGACAATGAGACAGGTTTCGTTGTGAGTACTTAGGTTTTCCTCCGTCAGTATTATTCCACAGAAGCTTCATAATCATTCATGCATTATCACCTGCGCTCTGCAATCTTAGCCATTAACTCGTTAAATAACACCCTTGTATTAAAAAAGTCTTCAAATTTTAGAATCTAAATTTTGGTCGTTTTAAAATTGGCTTCGTCACTAATTTTCTTCACATTTGTGTTTGCTGACAATTGTCATCCACTATTGAGTAGAAAATTATTTGATTTCTTGTACAAAGTGGCGAAGGAATATTAAATCATGTTTGTGGGACGCTAGATTTGTGTATGCAATAAATGACACTTCAGAAAATTTAATTTGAACAGAGATGCAAGAAAACCACTCGTAATGCTGTACATAAGTTAAGTAGTTCTTTATATTCTCATTTTGACTTCACTGCGAACCAAATTCTGTTACTGAACAGTGTGTCCAGAGAGAAGTTCACTTTACATTTTCAGAAATATTTGTGTCGATAAATTCTATAACTTTATCATTTTCCTTCTTATTTCCTCCTGTATAAAACCGAAATATTAATATGCGCACAATGAGGAATAATAAAACTTCGGGCCTAATATGTAAAATACGAGGGTTTCCTTGTGAGAGGAGAGCCCCATTTTTTCCGATGTTGTGTTTTTGACATAGTAATTCCAGAATCTGTATAAGACCTCGTGAAATATGTCTAAAAACAACTCAGCTGTTTGTAAAGCGCTTTGCACTTTGCCAGCATATTTTTCATTATTATTTAAATCACTTTGTGAGGAAGGTGTAATGAGAAGAAAAATCAAGACTTTTTTGAGAAACTGTTGTCGTAGAGCACATACATTTGTAAACAGACAGTAGTCCCCAGTGCTTGTGTTTGCCCTCGTACTCTGCTGTTTCCTAAAACTCAGTGGTAACCATTTTGTAGGAGATGTATTCATACGTTATTTATCACCTTACTTGGAGATGTTTAATGATTAGCCTAACCAAGTCGAAAGTGGGATATATAGGTTTCAACGCAGACCTTTGCTTCGTCATTCAAAAAGTACGGTAGTATGCACTTGCTTTCTTATTGACAAATGACAGTTTTTCCGTGTAGTTCCCACGGACAGAAGTAAAAAACATATCAGAAAAATATGTGTGCGGGTAACTGTCATTAATTTGCTTATATTTGCTATGTAGCTTCAGCATTCCGTGCCGTAAATACAATTTTTTTTTTGTTTCAAATTAAAAGTAAGTTGTCTCTGTCAACGCCACGAAGGCATATTGGTCAGTTTGAAATTGCAAAGGAATTTCTTGGTTGAACAACCTGTAGAATATTCGCTGTACCGACTACGTTATCCTGGCTTCAACTGCAATCCTCTTAATGGCACTCGGTGTTTAACCGAAGGCCTTTGGCTAAGGTTACACATTTGCTTTACAAATAGCTTAATATTTATAGCTGCAGAAGAGGCTGTGTGTCAATATAACGTGCCTTAAATTAATATGTTTCTTCCAATTTTAAAAATAGTTGCTTTCTTCCTTTCTTGTTCAGACCTCTTCCTGCCTACTCGTGGTACGTGTAGAGGGTTATTGTTGCACCTGACCACACTCAATGACACAAACACTCACATTCGGTGGGACTCCTCTGGACGAGTGATCGGCCTGTCGCAGAGACCTCAACCTGACAACACACAACACTCACAAGAAGAGAAATCCATACCTTCGACAGGATTCGAACTAGCAATCCAAGCACGCTAACGGTCGCCTAACCACACCTTAGACCGCGCGGCCACTTGAATCGGTCTCTAAAAATGCATTCGTTGAAAATTAAGCGCTAAAACTTCATCCATTTTGCCAGCTTCAGTTTCTCTTCTTTGTTCAGATTTGCACATTTAAAAAGGCGTGTTCTATTTTGGCGTATTTATTTAGGGTACTTTGTTCACCATTTGTAAATTGCACTACGCAGGGCAGCTTGTGATTTATTGATATTAGGTTCCTCGAAACTAGTCTTCCATCCCACATTCATTGCAAACTCATTTGACTCCGGGCCGTTCCCAAAAATAAAAATTTATTTTATTTACTCAGTATCAGCCAAGCAAAGCTGGAGACTTTAGATTGCCAGTGCAGGATATAAATATTGGTGGAAGATGTAATGTATTGTAATGGAATATACATACTTAATTTCCAAACGCGTTTTATTGCCCTACGTTCTGTATTGGGATTGCTGTGCCTTTAAGGGACATACAGGTGTATTATTGAAGATTCCGACAATTGTGAGCCAAACGTAAACAAATGAAAGTGTTAAATTATAGACCTATTCACTGTAAATGCATCAAATGTGCCATGAACCCAGTTCAAACCTATTTCAATCACGGATTTGGTAAAGTCTGACTCATTTGTTTTTCGATAATATACATACGAGCATTAAATTTTCTAAGCGTTCTATTTACGCTGTATTTACATTAGGGGTTATTGTGTGTCGATAAGGGATGACAGAATAATTGGACTAAGAGAGGTGGAAGAATAAGAGAGCTCTGAATATTCCCTCGTGACAAAAGCATACGATTTTGGTTTATTCTTCACATATAGAACTGCTTTTACAAGAATGTACAATATTTAGAACAATAAATTAATGGGCCGTTGACAATTTCACTCTTTGTCCTACGATTATGTGTGTGTGTTATGTAATAAGCATACTTTACATTTATTTAAACTATTATTGGTCAGAAGTGTTGGTCTATTACAATGAATCCTTATTTCTTTCTTTTGTTTTTATGTTGGTTATTGTGAATTTTGGAGTAAGTGGATAAAGTGAACTAATATTGGAGAAATAATATCTGTCCGACAGCACATATGCATGTTTTATTGGCAAAAGTACTTGACAGACACTGATTACATATTTTATTCGGCACTCCATAACGGCATTTCATTGGACGAATGTAATTTGGCCTTTTTTTGTCGTCACACCTTCCTTAAATGAAGTTGAAAGCTACTGTTTACTTCAGATACAGTCCAGGTTACTGTCAAGATGGGTGCATGCCATAATTTATAGAATTCATCAACAAGTACAAATTTTTTACTGTTTTTTCAGTATGAAGAATACTTAAGCAAATACAAAAGAAATTGTTAACTATACCAACAGTGTGTGTGATATATGTAGCATGATCAGCGTCGTATTGATACCAACGAAGTATGCATGAGGACAAAAGCGCATATTGAAATTATGTGTATTGCACTGAAGTTCACATCTCTTTGCTTGTTCAAACTTCTGAAGAGATGAAGGTCTATCTCATAATATAGGCCGAATGTCTGTCCGTTTCCTGCCATTCCAGTAATTAATGTAACTACCCCGTCTCTTGCCTAATTGACGGAACTCGCTGAGGTGATAAATTCAAACAAGAAAAGTCATTCAAGCGTGCTGCTTCACTTGTGATAGCTTTCAGGGACCCACCCATGCCATCTGAAATCTGTTCTGACATAGTCCCCAAGTGTTTCAGCTACTGCCTTCAGAATCGAAAGAGACCTTTCTCATGTACGGACCTACTGTACGTGTAAATTATATAGACACTAATTTTCAGCTTTTCGAGTCCCCTTTTCCTACTGAATTAACGTTATAAGCTAAAAATCTATGTTCTAATGTGCTTCGTTCTCTGCGTAAACCAACCTAACTTGATAAATGGACGTTTCGAGAGGTAAAGAAAAGCCAATTGAACTTTAAATAAGACATCAACCTCTATAAGTCTGTTTGAAGAATATATATATATATATATATATATATATATATATATGAGGTGTGTAAGGCACTTTGCTTCGTCCACCTGTCGACCTTCTTTTCCTCCTTCGAAACTATAAACTGTTGTTTTAAAAACCTGGTACTGAGTGTAAATGGCACTGTCTAGTAGGACGCAACTAATTCTGGTTCGTGTTTGTTCAACAAATTTCTACTTGTGTTTATTGGACCGTGCACCATTGTGATAGTTGAAGAATAAAAGACCTACTTGATGTCACTTGCTATTTTATTTCACTTCTTATGTGCTCAACATGTTTCGGACATTAACATATCCATCATCAGGAGCTTGTGACTATTCTGTTGAATTACCACATTGGTCGTATTGTTCTTGGTTCGATGTGTGTTGGAGATTCGGTGTGGTTGGGTTGGAGTGGTACACGTGTTGCAGGCTGAAGCACATTAATATATCCATCAACAGGAGCTTGCGACTATTCTGTTGAATTACCACATTGATCGTATTGTTCTTGGTTCGATGTGTGTTGCAGATTCGGTGTGGTTGGGTTGGAGTGGTATCCGTGTTGCAGGCTGAAGCACATTAATATATCCATCATCAGGAGCTTGTGGTATCCGTGGTTCCGTGTTGCAGGCTGAAGCACAGCTTCAGCCTGCAACACGGATACCACTCTAACCCAACCACACCGAATCTCCAACACACATCGAACCAAGAACAATGAGATCAATGTGGTAATTCAACAGAATAGTCACAAGCTCCTGATGATGGATATATTAATGTCCGAAACATGTTGAGCACATAAGGAGTGAAATAAAATAGCAAGTGACATCAAGTTGGTCTTTTATTCTTCAACTATCACAATGATGCACGGTCC
>Ga0123355_10004216_pt1 | contig 20874 bp, 12 predicted proteins | sample TergutEmb28metaG_3_FD_89872 | JGI IMG/M metagenome (GOLD analysis project Ga0123355, IMG submission 89872) | Embiratermes neotenicus P1 segment gut microbial communities from Petit-Saut dam, French Guiana - Emb289 P1 | ecosystem: Host-associated > Arthropoda: Insects > Digestive system > Gut ...
CAGGCAGGCAGGTTGGCTGGCTGGCGGGCGGGCGGGCGGGCGGGCGGGCGGGCGGGCGGGCGGGCGGGCAGGTGAACAGGCAAGCATGACGAAGCTGGTCGTCCCTTTTTGAATTTTGCTAACGCTCCAGAAGTCACTTCCTAACTCAGAGATTGTACAATCATCTCCCCTGCAAAGATTAATGTATCAAATTTGTTTACTGCCAGCTACTGACTCTGATAAAGACGCGGAACACATAAATAAACTATTAGGACAAAGCGAAGTTTTTATGCTACATCAAATAATATCCCTCTACATAGACTAAATACTGTGCTACAAATAGCTAAAACTCTAACCAACTTTACGTTTCCTATGAACCTCTATAACCATACGAATAGCCTTGCACGTAAACGACACACTGCTAGACCTTGAAGAACGTTTTCAAATTGGAATATGAAATTTCGTTTAGCAACGTGTATCAAATAGAAGCTATAAGTTCTGCGCTTCACAGACCATCCTGCTATTTGGGAGCTGAGGCGAAGATGGGGAGAAATGCAGTATACCAAAGGTAACGAATTCATACCGTCTGTCGTGTTGTCATATTTCAAAAGAAGAAGTCACTTGAAAGTGCGAGACGTAAAGAAAATAATAACTTATTATAACAAGAGTAATAATAATAATAATAATAATAATAATATAGTTTTCCTTCAAAATACAACTTGCAGTAGTAAACCGTACTTTTTATTACGCTCAGCCTGAAGATGTCTATTTCAGCTAGCCGAAACATAAAGCTGTTCTTTGCATTTAAGAATGAAGTTACGTTTCCACGGAACACGATCAAATTATTATTATTATTATTATTGTTGTGATGTGAATGAATCACCTGAAGAGTAATAACCTATAGGACTAAATGTGTTATTCAAAGTTGGATAGTCAGTCACTTGCTTAATTAGTGAAATATCTTCCATACTGCGGGTCACGAAGATTTCCAGTTGTGCAGCACTTACTAATATCTACATTCCAGATATGCGAAGTTTCACAATCACATTCAGAAACTGAATAAGTTCCCATATGAAGAAAGTCGATTTATAAGTCAGACAATTAAGACCCAGTCATTAAAAAATCCTTTTTGCCTTCGAAGAAAATATTCGAACGTGTGAAACTATTGATGTTCGGTACTTTTCTTAGTCTTTCAATGAGGGTTTCATCTTCCACTCACTGTATTTCCATACGACTCTTACCACAAAAGCCTCAGAAGAACTTCGCAAGTATTTATTATTCCTTTACTTTGTACAAAAAGGTTTTTATAACAACTTCATATAAGTAATTAACTCTTTGTTTTTCAGGGTCTGAAGACATGTTGCGGCCCTACAGGGCCTGCGCTCGGATCTTTCGTGGTGGTCCAACATGATTGTAGGTTTGGCATAGGGCGGGGACTTGAAGAGAGATTGATAATTACAGAGGAAAGTGGAATGACTGACTGGAGCAACTCGAGAAGAGGCGAGGGGATTGTAAGTAGTTTCTTCAAAGGAAACGGAGATGAAATTTTTGTTTTGTTCAGCTCGTGGACTGTGCCTAAACCGGAGACGGAGCCGACTCGCCAACTATATACGTTCTTCTACATCTGACAACGTCATTAGCTATTAACTTGTTAGTGTTTAAGATAGAAGACTTCATTCTTCGCCTTATGTTTTTCGTAGTTGCTAATCTGCATTACAAACATTTTAATTTCATTCTGATACTGCAACGTGTTTACCGCGTTGAATAGCAGCGTCTGGCAAAACATTTCCATCACTCAACATGTCGACAGCGATTCTCATTCTACAGCAAGACTTACGAAAACACACAACCCCATAGAACGAAAGCTAAGAGCAGTCCTGCTTGCAGGATTGTGGAAAGTTACAAACGACATGTTTGGCAGACGAATATTTACTCTCTACTCGGCCTGCTCCCCGTAACCTGAAGATGAAGGCAACAACTTCCTGCCAGACTGTCACACCCAAGAGGAATTTGATCTTATAGTTTTATGGTCTTTACGGTGACAAATATAATTGTAGTTACAAAATAAAAATTTCTATTGGTCTGACGAAACAAAGGCTTAGGCTGTCCATAGGCAAATACTGGAAATAACATGCAGAGCAACCACAGTGTCCTGTGGCACAGAATGGCACAATTAATGATATTCCACGGTAACAGTTAATGTATTGACGAAATGATTCATATCAAGGGAAGTAGGTACTCCTCCAGGAAATTATTCTAAATCCCTTTAAAGAATAAAATTAATTCACATTGTATATAAACATTCTGTTTTTATCTCAAAGACAATATACGGCGTGCTTCCATTAGAAAAACAAATTTGTTACTGCAGTACGGAGAAATAACTTTTGTTTACGACAAGAAACATTTGAAATGCATAAATACAATCTGAGAAAAAAATGCAGCGATTTTAGTGGTAAACCTGGAGGTACAAATAGTAACCGCTAGGCTTTAAAAGTTAATTAAAAAGGGAATCTTCTAGCAAAATGAGTTGCCAAATCTCCCAATTAGTGTTTCATTCTAAACATTATTGTTCGCGTTGATGCGTGTCACATCCCCTGTTCAGCCACTTACTTACTCCATGGACCAAAGTCCTTCTTGAGAAACTAACCAGCTCACAGGTAGTCAAGAAATTCCCCGCATTTTATGTAACCCCAAGGTTCATTACCGCATTAACGTGCCCACCATCTTTCCATATCCTAAGCCAGATCGATACAGTCCACGCCCCCACACCCCAATTCCTGAAGATCCATCTTAATATTATCGTCCAATTTACACCTGGGTCTTCCAAGTAGTCTCTTTCCCTCAGGTTTCCCCATCAAAATCCTGTATACACAGCTCCTACCCCCATACGTGCTACATGTCCCACTCATTTCATTCTTCTCTATTTGATCGCCGGAACAGAATTGGAGAGGAATACGTATACAGATCATTAAGCTCCTCATTACTTAATTTTCTCCACTTCCTCTTACCTCGTCCCTCTTGGGCCCAAATGTATTCCTCGACACCACATCCTCAGACACCATCAGCCTACGTTCCTCCCTCAGTGTGAGCGACCAAGATTCACACCCGTAAAAACCAACAGGCAAAATTATTAAAAGACAACAAAACAGTTTCTCGAAAAATTATACTTGTACAGCCACTCAGGGCGAAAATTTTATCACAAAATGCACTTCACAGAAAAGCATTAAAACTTTGAAGCCTGAAAGGTACATGTAAATAGTACTTAAAATTTCAGTTTCTTCATCACAGATAATACACGGTTTGCCCATTACAAAAATCAATCCATTTTGTTATTCAGGCAGACAATTCTGAAATTTCACCCTGCAACATGCCATGAAGGCACAGACGGGACGTAGACGTATAGTTCTACTCTTCTTTTAACTTGGACGCTTGGTAGAGGTAGGTGATCAAAGCAACGCTCGGGCCACTTCACACCCGGGAAAGAATCGGTACCCCTTTTACAGGAGGTTGCGTGGACACCTTGGGCTTTCTGGACTGGTGTAGAAAATGCCTTCGAGGGTTTTCGAACCCCGAAACGTCCAAAGCGTAAAGAGTCACTGCACTGTCTACGCTACGTCCAGCAGACAGTCCTTGCTTCTTCCGAGACCGTACATTACATACAACACCCTGTGTGTCAAAATGTACAGCATTCTAATGTTACAGCACACGTACACCCAAAATCGGGCTTAGTTCAAGCCACGTAGCTTCCCCATAAAGAGGCATACGTAGCTCACTAAGTAAAGAGACTAAGAGCTAGACGAAAGGAGAATCGAAGTTCGATTTCCGACGGGGTCAGTATCCTCTTCGACACAAAACTCGAACGACTCGCGGCCAAACACACCGTCCTGCCCAGTAAAGCGGTCGGGATATGAAGGGGCCACTCACCCTCCATCTCCTGCTGTGGTTAAAAATGTGTGGGGTTGTACCTACAATTTCCCGTGTGTATTTATGACGTCATAATTAATTAAGCACATTAAACTGTACACCACTTCAAATTTACCTACGGTTATTAACTTTCGGGTGGCTTACGGATGTCGTGATGCATACTGGTACGTTACAGTCCTTATGAGTGCCGAGTTTTGGCCTACACGTGAAAGAACCTGCACGGAATAACTTTTTCCTCTTCTGCGCTTGAAGAAGACAGCGAATACTTGATCTTGGAGCTGCCTCACTTTCACTGTATGTACGTCATCTAGTCAAGTTTAACAGTTTTTTAAACAAACTATAATTATGCTTTCGAACACACACACACACAAAACAGAGATTTGACTAGATACATCAGCCCATTCAGCATACCTTCAACAAAATGGTTTGTTGTCACTAAATGAACTACGATACAACAACAAAAACTTTAACGTACATAAGAAGTGGTTACTGAAGAAGATTCAATGGACTGATTGACTTGTATTTATTTTCAGGTTCCTTATTGACCCGGGAAGGTGTAAAAACTTGGTAACTCTGAAATAATAATTACAAGATTGGGACATCGCACACCATTTTGAAATACACACGTACACTTTTTTGAAAATGTCTTCAGGGTGCAAGCTGAATTTATGTTCAACACGCAGGGCGCTATTTCTAGTGTTATTCGTCGAATGCTACGTCTTTTCAAAATCTAACCAGATACTGTTCCAGAAACAGCATGCAACGAGATGCACAGATAAGGGTGTCCTAAAATGATATGAAATCCGTACTAAACTTCTCAGAAAATGATGGATTTATGTACATATATATAAATTTAATATTATTTCTTGTGTGAATTGTGTTTGCGATTATACTATATACGGACAAATGAATATGAATATTATATATATTCTGTGCAATAAACTAGTTCACAATATTACATTGCGAACTGAAGTTACAAGCAGTTCACTGTGCAAACTATATCAACGCTCACCAATCAGTGGACATATTACTGGAATACAAGAGAAGCTGGACACAACATGTAAATAGAATGCCTCGAAATAGATTACCCAGGGTAATGAAATACTACTCCCCAACTGGCAGAAGGAATCATGATAGACCTTTGAAGAAACTTCTGGATACGTGAGACCGGAACGGGTCAACAAGTGGCCCAACTCCATGAAAGATATATGACGATGATGATGATGATGATGATGATGATCAATCTGCATCACAGTTCTATGTAACTCATTCCACAGAACCACACTTCAAACAATAATTTTAACTTCTGATATATTTTGCAGATCGCTATTTTATTATTCAACCGTGAATTTTACCAAAAACTACAGAATTTTTAAAACTGTGGAGTGATTTAGACAAATTTTAATTTTACGTTAATCTTGTTTTCACCATCCTGAGTGGCCGAAACATGTTGGTGACCGTTGCACAATAAAATTACATCCATAAAACCAAGTGCATTTGTAGGTATTTTAAAATATTTTATGCATCTAATAAATGCACTAAATATGGAACATGCGGTGGCGCAGTTGGTTGAGGCACTGCGCTACAAGCCGGAAGGTCGCGGGTTCGATTCTCGGTGGCGTCATTGGAATTTTTCATTGACATAATCCTTCCGACCGCACTATTGCCCTGGGGTTGACTCAGACTCTAACAGAAATGAGTACCAGGAATATTTCCTGGGGGGTAAAGGCGGACGGTGCGTAGGGTTGACAACCTTACCGAGTTCAGGTGCCGATTGTCTTGAAATCTGGGAGCCTCAGCCTCCTGGAACCCTCAGGGTCAGTCCAGGCCTGTAATGGGATTGCTTTACCTTTTAATCAAAATGATAAGCTAAGTCTGTTTTTCCTTACAAAATAAAGAAGTAAAAGGTTAAGGAAACTTTCGAAGGATTACTGATAAATAGGGGGAAATGGGGTGAAAGCTGTTGTGATTTCATAGAGTTTACAACCCGTAATATTTCCGAAAGGAATGAGAAAAGCCACGAAAACAGTTATGACAGCTGGTGTCCCAGCCCAAGATTCGAAACAGGCACCTACCAAAACAAAGTATGCAAGTGTTCCCGTTACGTCATTCTGAGCGGTAGGACGCTGTGCTAACATTGTCATTCTAATTATTCTCCAAATTTACATTTAGATCCCTAATTTTCCGCAGCAGTAACAGTACTTTCTGCATGACGTAAGATAACATGATGTCACATCTGATCTGTGTACTGCATGTCACCCTGACGTTTTCGATTGTCACGTCTCATCAACTGATTGTCATGTACTGATTACAAAAGGACGGGCAAGCATGTAGGCCTAATGCGACAATGTAAAATAAAATTCTCCTTTCTAAACTACTGATCAAATTTCTTTACGCTTCCATTCTTTCTCGCTCCTCTCCTTATTTCTTCATTCCTTTCTAACTTTAGTTCCACTCCATTTCCCTCAATTTTTTCACTAAGATTATTTATTTATTTATTTACTTATGCCTTTATCGGTGTTTTATTTAATGATGCTGTTAGCAAGTCAGGCCGCGCGGCGTCGAATGGTAGAAATTATCAGCGAATTTAAAAAGAGGGTTGCATAGATCCCGGTCGCCAGGTCGCCGTGGTTACTAATTTTCGTACGTTGGAGTTTTATATTTGTAAATTGTCAGTAAAGAACTTGCATCAAGTCACATTTGTGGCGCCCAGAATTTTTAGGTGGCTGCTAGACTTTTGGAAAGTCCGTGCACCCCTGATTTAAATTATGTGTACGAAAATCGGGGAGGGGGGAATTTGTCTGAATGTTCTAAGGAAAACTATGCAATCATTTCCGATTTCATGTCTCCGAGACTGAAGCCGACTTTTTCCGAATACTATGTCTAAGAGCTGACCTGACACAACACTGAGGAATAATAAGTATCAATATCCGGCATTTAGTGTTATAAAAGGTAAATGTAAAGCAGTCCTGTTACAGGCCTGGACAGGCCCAGAGGGTTCCAGGAAGTTAAGGCTCACAGATTTCATGACAACGGCACAGGATGGTGGTAGGTTTTCAGCCTTACGCACCGGCCGCCTTTACCCCAAGAAATGCTCCTGGTACTCATTTCTGTTAGAGGCGGAGTCGACCCCAGGGCCAGTGTGCGATCGGAAGGATTTTATGTCAATGAAACATTCCAATGACACCAGCTGGGATCGAACCAGCGACCTTCCGATTTGTAGCACAGCACCTTAACCACTGTGCCACCGCGGTCCCCCATTTAATATTATATTGTTCATTATTCAGCCTGTGATCCGCAGCTGTTACACAAATTTTCATCATTTATTGCAACCATAATGACCTCCGTGTCTATACACCCACGAGTCTTAGTGTATGTCGCCCCGCAAACTGTGAGTGCAGAGACCTTCATGGATAAAAATATTTCCCCAGCTGGTCAATAAAAAATCACAATTTAAAGAACCAAAATTTTCATTGTCGTATTCACAAACTCCCATCCCAGGCCCGATGAGTCGATTCCATAATCTTCACATTTATTTATTTATCACCCATTTTAATATTATACCCTCAGTCACTGCTAAGTGCTCCGAACTATTTCTTTCATTCAGGTTTGCCCACAGAAACCCTGTATGCATTTCTCTTCTGTCCCATTCGCGCCACATACCCAGCCCACCTCATCATTTTTGACTTGATCACTCTAACAATATTTGACGAGCGGTACAAATCGTGATGCTCATTATCCATATTAGTCCAGCCTCCTGTTACATCCTCCCGAAGTTCATGATCTGTAATTCTGAAATACCTGTTAGGATGTCAACAATTCCCAAACAAGTGATTGTGTAATGACGACCGGGATTCAAAATTCGATGCCGTGGAACGTAGAGAATCATATCGTCTGCACGAACATGTTGAAACATGAGTACGGATGTCAGTTAATGCGCATTGTTTCGTGCTCATGCTCCCACGCGTATCTGTAGAAGGCACGTAACGCAATTTCTGTGCTCTATCTTCAGTTAGCTGCTGCACAAACAAGATATAATGTTGCACTCATGGCCTGTAATTCTGCGCTTACAGCTTGATAGTGATTCAGCTGGTACGAAGGGTCTGCAAGACTTTCAACAGGCAGACATTCCGGTGTTCAGAGCCTAGAGGCTACAGATGACTGGGGCCCACATAACGGGGAACATTATGGTCAATAGGAAGCTCATGTAACGGAGTTTCATCTCGTGAGGAATTCGCCTTCCTACCGGCGATGCCGAAGCCTGTTGGGAAATGGTCACATACGGAAGATTCTTGTTGTTTCTTGCTTTGCTTTACGCTCGATGGAAAATTAAATTAGACCAATCAAAGAGGAGGGTGGATAGACTCAGAGCTGGCCTAATATGGCAGTGTGCAGGGCATATTGACATTACTGCCTTCCGGGATGTGACGTCGTGTAGCCTGGTTGAAGTACATCGATGTTCAGGAACAATTACTTCTCCTTCAGTGACGCAACAGCCGAACTCGGGTCTAGGCCGCTTCATTGTTGAGGTTCCTATTACACACACACACGCACTCCCCGTAAGACTCCTCTGAAAGTGTGATTGCCTCGTTGCAGAGGCTGCTATACAACACACAACAAACACAAGAGACAAACATATTTGCCCTCACCGGGGTTCAAACCCGCGACCGAAAGCCTACACATTCGGCTGCACGGCTATCGAGATCAGCCTTATCTTCAATGTGGTAAAATATCTTCTGCAATGAAGATGGAGCCAACAGTTTTCTGTTTCTAACTCATTCACCGTCCCGGTTACCGTTATGTGAACCTCAGATATCCAACATAAAAACGACTTCACTACGCATCGAAAGCCGGTCGTCCATCCAACGTCATGCCTCTTTGCCGCTTATCGCATTTCATGTGTAACAGACGATATCGCTCAAATATAATTCCGCGTGTTTATCTGTCTCCTTAATTGGCACGACAGTAAAGCAGCATTTGAAACGCAAAATTCAAAACAAATTTCAATTACGTGGCTAGATTATAATTGGCGTACACACAAATATAGGTTTCGCAGTCGCTTTATACACTCCACTGATTGAATGACGTGCAATACGCCGTAAGTATTGGAATTCACAATTTGTTTTTCAGCACCGTTGAAAATAAGATTACCTGCATTATCATTCGTCCTTACAAAGGGACGCATGTAGAAACCACGTCTGAATGAATCCCCTGTCTTGTAATCACGTTAAAAACAAATCTGTTTTCTGTTTCCGAGCTTTATCAACGTTTTAATATTATTTAATCTTTTCAAACAAGTTTAACATTGAATAGAAAATATGGGCTTATTTGGAAAACAGCCTTTTGAAATAACTGAAATATTTGAATATTTCTTTATACAGTAACTAACCATGTACTGATGATAAAGGATAGTCGAAATATCTTTCCTTTGGCGAGGCCTCTTAAAAGGGAAGTTTCCAATTCAAGACAAAGATGAGGGACTTGCGGAATGTGCACTGAATATTAAATTCCTTTCTCATTTCACAGACTCTCCTTGTATGTTCTTGAAACGGTCAAACTCCAAGACTTCCATCTATGACTGTCCAGTATTTACTTTATATACGGCTGTCATCACAATGACCATTGTGCAAAGTAATTTGACATTTCTACAGATAGGTAATAGCTACTGCATAAGTCTTTTTCATTTTTGGAAAGGAGTACTCACGTAGAACTGCACACACAAAACAAGCAAAAAAGAATAACCTTACAAACTAATGACTACTTTTTATAAAGTATTGTTAATTCCATAATTTGTAGGTGGAATTAAAAATATTTGTATCGTAATTTACTCTCTCCAAATGAGCAGAAGGAAACTGCATCAGTCCCTCATCATCTGACAAAATAGTCGTGAACATTTTAATGTGAAACTATCATTAACACAACAAGACAGGCAATATACGTATAACGTAACACTGAAGCGCGTTCGTGCAACCATTGTCGCAGTGGAAATGCAATAAGTATTACATTTATGAGTGCTTGTATGTAGTCTTAGTTATTCAAAATGCAATGTTAATGCTCCCTGTCATCTGTGGCTTGTCCAGCTCTATAATATTTTTCCACACTCTCATAAATGGCATGATTTTCGGAAAACCTTATTGAACATAAAATGTTTGTCATTATCTCTACAATGTTTTTTTGAAATATTTTTCGTTCTAAGAAGAATTCAGCGAGATATTATCACAAATTTTCGTAAGTCTTCATGTAAAGTACCCATTATTCTTGTCAGATTTAATGAAAATTGAATTTTCTGGACAAATTTTCGAAAAAATTCTCGTACACAAAATTTCATAAAAATCCGTCCAGTGGGAGCCGAGTTGTTACATGCGGACTAGCAAAATGACAGACACACGTACTGACATACAGACATGACGAAGCTAATATTCTCTTTTCGCAACTTTGCGAACGGGCCTAACGATGACTTTTAAAGCACAGGTTTCCACCCAAAAGACAATTATTTTAAATTTCATGAAGCCGCCTGTTCCAGATTCGACCCCGGGAACAGATTTCCCTGAGATGTAAGGGTTTTATTTTAAAACTCATATAAATCTTTATAAGTTTCGCATCAACAAGTCAACGTCCGTTCTGTTCACTCTGTGAGTTCCTGCCTTGGGCTCTCCACGTAGCAGCCTTTGTTGCAGGTGTGCGGGGATCGTGTGACAGATTGCATATTGACTGGCCAACAAAGTAACTTACGCTTGTGGCGAGGTGTGTTTTAGCTAGCCAGCTTCGACCCTGCAGTCAGGCGATACCGGTCTAACTTTTAATTTTGGCAAAGCATGATTAAAGAAAGACAAGAGAACCTTATCCACGCAACTCTTTCGGCAGTATCAAGGCAGAGGGCAGGGTGTAAATGTGTGTGATCTGGCGGAACGTGAAGCTACTCGACTGCAATAGAAGAGGCTGTTTTCTGTAACTTTAATTTGACGTATCTTTTACTCCGAATGTCAAAATAAAGATAAAACTCAGTACAATGAAATTAGCGTCAACCTGGGCGTAATTCCATCATTCTGATGATGGATGCAGCACGTTCCTCGGAAACGCTGGCATCATCCATTATTCCACATGGTATCAAAACCGGGCAGGCCATCGTCTGTCCAATATTCTTAGTGGATGCCTTAAAATTAGGGCACAACTGTCTACGACTACAAGCACCAAGCAGCTAATTCTTATAAAAGAAAATGTGCCTAAAGATACACAATTCTTAAATTCGACTCTGTGTGGATATGAGTTCTCAGCTTAATTTCGAAGACCCAAGTTCTTTCCAAGCCACTCCGTTTATGGGCATATGGTGGACAGAGTGGCACTGGGACAGGCTTTTCTCCGAGTACTGCGGTCTCCCCACTCAATATCATTCAGCCAGTGCCCCATACTCCTATTTATTACATCTATTAACGACACTATGTGACCGTAGAAACTGACAGCGTCGTTAAACAACGAACCTCGCTCTCTTTATCTCGCAGGCTCCGGTAGCTTTACGAATGGAAACACATTTTCCCGACTGCCCATTAGAGTGGATGAGGAGCATGATCACGAGGAGGAGAAGCAGTCAGTCCCGACACTGTGGAAAAGAGGAAAATTCATGACCTTCTAGGGAACCGAACCTGAATCTTCCAGCCCGTAGTCAGTCACTTCAGCGATTAAATTACATGATATACTAAAGATACTAGCCTACTGGAAAGCTCGTCCACGGGGCAAAACGACCGGGATGTAACCCTGACAACTTCCCACGCGTAGTGCCAAGATTAAGAATGAATGGATTTACATCTCCACTCCCCCATATGCCTTCATGGCGTGCGCAGAAATAATTTTATCTTTACCTTTTACTGACTAGGAGAGTAAAATGAGTTGTATGAAATTCGGTACGAACTTCAGTGCCGCTGTTGAACTTCTGACATTTGTTCATGTAACTTTCGTTTAACAGTCATGCCACGTGGCAGCAGCACTAGCGCCACTGAACGTGGTGTCTGGAGATAATAAAGGAGATGAACTTCGTAAAGAAAAACCTCTTTAATACCACTGTCCACTAGAAAGGAAGACAGACGCAATATGTTTGCTTCGCGGACTATTTTTATACAAGTGTGGTAACTGATGAATCATTCAAGCTTCTCCTCTTGAATTTCTTGAACAGCACGTTTCAAAGATACAGTAGCTGTAAGAGTGGTTTGGAAATAACAGTGACTAATCCTTCAGAAGTTCGATCCCGGTGGTCGCACGGTCTACGGCTTGGGTCTGCGGAGGCTTCATTGCTGGAACTGCGGGTTCAAATCCCGGCGGAGTCATGGGCGTGAATGTTGTGTGTCACGTAAAGGTCTCTGCGACGGACCGATAACTTGTCCAGGGAAGTTTTATCAAGTGTGGTGTGTATGAGTGTTATTTCGAAACCTCAAAAGATGCGGACTAAGCCAACTAGAGCTGTCAAACCATGGGGAGAAAAAAAATATCCGTCAGATGTCTTCAATACGCTTTGCCAAGAGCGAATTCCTCTGTAGTCTTCCACTCTTCTGTTTAGCACCGAGCATCACACTTCGTACAAAGTTGTGTTAAATAAGTTACGTTTGGCGAGGTGCATCGTTTTCTTTGAACGGTTGAAGGAAGAAATGGTTAATAAGATCTGTTACGAAACCGTCAGATCTTATACCGTGACTAAAAACATAAAATTAGATACCATACACAATATACACACGTGTGAGGTGTCAGGACGATCATCCGTACTGGAAACATCGACATTCTAAAGCTCAATGCTAATAATAGCTATGTACCACTTGCTGTAATACGTAACAACACGGACGCCTCGATTCTATTTTGTATAATTACAAGTACTCGTATTTATTATTAATAATTAACAATACTACCATACAATTTGATATATTAATTTCATCATCACCCATTTTACCAAGACCTGCAATACTTTTACAATCTTCAGCACTATACGCCGATCTTTTACAATTTTATATTGCAATAAACACTGTAAAATTGTGGGATCCCACAAAATGAAAACACGTGATGAATATACATGTATTGCATTTAACCCTTTTTTTTAAAAAAAAAAAAAAGAATACTGTGTTCTTGAACCGATGACGGTCGTAAACGACCGAAAAACGTAGCTGCTCCTAAATAAACGGTAGTTGTGCTCAACGGCTTAGTAAACGATTTGTTTTTGAAGAGAGACAATGCACGTATGTCACGATGTGGCGCGTTCGCGTAATTTTTATACCTCCTCGGAATTCCTAACAGCCTGAAACCATTTCACTCGAAAACATCGCTTCTATGGCGATTTTACGTCACCGGCAACAATGGGACTTGCTTATGTCTTCATATACAGTTCCAGATATTTTTCAGATTATTGCAAAATTTGGATTTTCTCGACATATTTTAATAAAAGACTCGAAAATAAAATTTTGTTAAAATCCGTAAAGTGGGAGCTCATAAGCGCGGACAGGCTGTCGGACGTACAGACGTGACGAAGTAAATGGGTTCTTTTCGCGAGTATGTGAATGCGCCAAAAAATCTGAATTTTTGCACAGACTATTTCCACTTCTTTCATACGATTCTCCCAGTGCACACCAGTTACTCCCCCACGCATCATTAACCAACAGTAGACTCTGACAGTATTTTCTGTGAAGAACGAACTAAAATTGTATACATGAAAGAACGATAATTTTGGAAGGGAGAATGATTTCGTATTTCAGGAAACTGCCTCTGGAGGATGAGAGGCAAGAGCTAGGCCATCATGGGGCAAAGTGCTGATCGGACTACATGGTTTATTCCAGAACAACTAAAATAAAAATTATACCATTAAACTTTTAGTGTTTGTCCGTCTTCCAGTGGCATATCATCGTTAGAACGCTAAAGAATTTTCAGTAAAATCCAAAATCTACAGCACGCCTACGATGCATGTATTGCGTATGTTGACAGTGGAACTGAAAGTGTAACATATTCCTATTTACACAAGTCTCATCTAGTGTTCTGATATTTTTCACCTACATTTCCTGCTTGCATATTTTTTCCCCCTTCTTGAATATCATATCAAGCATCAACACAGCGTCTGGCGTCACCAGTAACCAACAGTGGTTTTATGTAACATGAGCGCACATCAGACGACATCCACTGATGAGCAATGTGGGGTTGCACGGAGCATATCATGTTAAAGAGACAGAAGAGAACTGATTATGGGGTGTTGCTTGGGAAACCCCGACGAAGACTGAAACGTAGATCGGAGGATAATATTAAAATCGATCTTAAATAAATAAGATGTGACGTTGTGGATTCTTTTAAGATGAACATCCTCGTTACTGTTAACAAATCAGTAATAGTGTTGGGGGGGTGATTTAACAAGTATAGGCCAATTTGTGAGCTGGATTAGTCTAGTTCAGGACAAAAGCCAGGTTCGCGCTCTTGTGATAACGGCAATGAAACTAGCTTATCAAGAAGGACCTTGTGTGGTGGACTTAGTTACTGACTTACAACATTAATTCCTTTTTAGGTGCTTTCGCACAAACAGCAGAAAGCGCCTAGTGGCTTCATCATGTCTGTCCGCCCGTAGCAGCGCGGAGTCCACTGGATGCTTTTTCATAAAATTAGACATTAGGAGCTTCGTCTAAACTCTATCGAACAAATCCAGATTTGGTTAAAATTGGACAAAAATGTCGGGCTCAATACATGAACAGCCAAGTATGTTCAGATTCTTGACAGCACCTCATTGAAATACTTTGTAACTGGACATTTGTGCAAAAGAAAATCATTCTTTCGTTTCCATGGCAACACTCAACTGGTAATATTAATGACAGTTACTTGTAGGTCAATAATGAAAAGGTAACGCATTGTTGCCGTTCCATGACAACAATGGTTACGCAAAGACGCAGCAACTTCACCTTATACGTGCATCGCCTATCTTGTTTTTATATAGCAACGAGATGAAATTGGGGACTCAGTTCGGCCTATGTTTCGAGTCACTAGTAGAAAATTGAATAGAAGAATTGATAAATCAGGGAAAGTCGAAAACCAGGTAAAATGCCTGCCCACTGCCAATTTGTCAACCCGGTATCCCACGTGGCATATTCTGGTATTGAATCATGGTCCGCGCTGCGAGAAGCCTGCAATTAACCTTCTGGGCCGAAGTTAAGGTACTGTACAGCCATCTTGTAGTGAACAGTGAGAAGAAATGTCGGAAGTTAGGCGTACTGGGCTCATATACACCAGGGGCAAAGCCTAGATAGGATATTCTGGTTTTGTACAGAGTCCCTGCAAACGTTAAATCATAATTTCAAACTTACTCATAAAACACATTCCTAATGCGCATGTCATATTTCTTCTCCACGTCCAAGTGGCCAGAAGCAATTTAAGGTCTCCACGGAGGAGACTTCTCTGAGAAATTCGTAGTTCCCCATATTTTCAAGTTCCCCACAAGTGTATGAAATCCTATTTATATATTCCCTCTCAGAAATTCAGTAGAATGACAAGGAACGTTTAAGTCAAAACTAAAATGTAACTCCATATTAACAAGAGCTCAGCTCTGGACCGTATTCTAACGTAGTTCAATCCGTTCCTCACCGCTTTATTTTAAAAACCATTTTAATAGTATCCCTTAATTGAGCGCAGGTAACGCAAGCGGTCTATTCTTCCGTTATGTCGACAAGCATATATACGCACTGCGCATGTCCTCACATAAGGGCCACTTTCCGCGCACATCTCGTCTTAGATCAGTTCTTTAAATGCGGGAAAGGAAGAGAGAAATGAGGTATTTAAGGACTGGATAAAAATGTGCAGCAAGCGATGTATTACAGACCTGATATCAGCTGGCACAACTTTAAATTCATACGCAACTTTTACGGTTATTTTGATACTACACGCAGGAAAGATTCGTCCTGCGCATAATAATATTACTGCGAAATGGGCCGAAGTGTTAAGTGTGCTGTGTTTTCCTGCGTTAACACACGTGACGGTCCGTGCCATGCCTCAGGCGGTTAGTCTCCGGCATCTGACGGCGAAGTCCCTTGTTCGATTCCAAGCAGTGCAGCTTGTCGTGGACTATTGGCAATGGGACAGATTGGTCTTCGAGTTTCCTGTTCTCCTCTGGCACGAATATTCCAACAGTGTTTCATACTCGTATTTCACTCATCTACCACCAACGTTTTCACTAACCCTAGCAACTGAGAGCGTCGTTGTATAAAACACTTCTCACATCCGCGTATGCACAGAGACCTAAACAATCAATCAATCATGTACACAGGAAAACGTAACTTAACCAGTTCAACATGGTTGAGTTGTAGAAATGTCGGTAAAGCCCGTTCGTCGCTAGGGAGCGCATTCTGAATTGCTAAACAACTACTTCCCTTGTGCCTGGTGCGGGGAAATGAGATGGGGCATGTCCTAGAGTTTTCCCACATCGTTCACGTGAGTGATATATGTATGGCACATATGACGGAAAAACCACAGGCATATCCACAGAATATCATGCCTTGTGGCTCCAAACAAGAAGCAGGAAACCACTGCACCTTTCCACTAATCTTCTAAAGATCCACTCCAATATTCTGTACATGCATCCTACACACAATACAAGACAGACAATATACGCATAACTTAACACTGAGATGGATTCGAGTAAACACTGCTACCGTGGAAAATCAAAAAGTATTACATATTCTAAGTGTGTGTCTGTAGCCTTAGCTATCCAGCATGCAAAGTGCATGTATCCTATTATACTGTCATATGTGGCCTATTCCGGCTGTACAATATTTTTCCAAATTATCTTGTAAACGGCACGATTTTCGGAAAAATAGTTATTAAGCGTAAAATACGTCTATTGATTTTCTCTACAACTTTTTTTTCTCAAACATTCCTCGTCCTCATAATTCAGCGAGATATTATCATATACATGCAAACATGAGCTTTCATGTAAAGTACCTGTTGTTCTTCACTAATTTTGATGGAAATTGAATATTCTCGACAGCCCTGCCAAAAATTTTCAAATATCAAATTTCATGAAACTCTGTCCATTGGGAGCCAAGTTGTTCCGTGCGGACGGATGGACGGACAAACATGAAAAAGCTAATAGTCACTTTTCGCAATTTTAGAATACGCCTAACAAAAGAAAGCCTGAATGGATTGCTGACATCTTGCGCAATAACTGCATTCTACAACACGTTATTGAAAGAAAGATACGGGGGAAGGGAAGACGAGGCAGAAGAAGTAAGCAGCTACTGAATGACCCTACGGAAAAGAGAAGATGCTTCACCTTGAAAGAGAAAACATTAGCTTGTGTTCAGTGGAAAATTCGCTTTGGAACATGTTACGCAATTTTCGCAAGGCAAACTAAGTAATGCTTATATATACTAGTACATGCGTTCTCTTCTACTACTTTATACTGCCACAGCATGAGGAATATATTACGAAGGAGTGTTACTTCATATCCGACCCTAAACGCTACACTATTTTCTTGAAATCACATTATAAAGTCAGATACAATTCCGTAAATTAATACTATATACAAACTAAATGTGTATTGGTAGTGATAGCCACAGGACGACGTTCGCTAGAAACAAGCGCTTTGGGCTGACTGACGCACGCGATGGGGATGGAGGGGGAAGGTAGACCAGAATACAACAGTAGGCAGAACGGAAGAAACGTCGAGTACAACATTCCCACCGTTTGTGGGACGTTTCTGTAGCCTCAGTGTAGGATCCATAATAGATTTACAATCGTAATGCATTGTAGTCTAAAGAAAACCGTACTGTGACTTTTGATATAGAACTAGGGAGTTTAATAAACAATGAAATCTGACTAAATGGAATTTTGATTAAATCAGAGAATTTTCTTTCTGTAAAAGTGTGTTGTCCAGAAAAACAGAGTCAAACAAATATAAGCGGAATATGTTTAATGCAGAAACAAAGGAAAATGGGAAAGAATAAAGTCCCACCCTGTGACAATTATGAACTCGCATTAGAATGTGTTCTGAACAGTTAAGGACCTCGGCTTTTTATTCTAGCCTACCTTATAACTATCCTCAAAAGATGGCCGCTCGTACCAAAAATGGGTAGGCTACATTGCTTAGAATTCTAGATTTCATTAACATCACAAACGCATGTTTCTACAAAATTGACCATGGCGCGTATGTGACTGACAACAAGGAGAAATAGGCTTATGTCATGTCTATTCGCGAAAGTGGGTTCATTCTGAGCACTAAAGTCACAAAGAATGTGAACAGCTAAAAGCGTATGCTCTCCGAACTCGACTTCACTTTCTGCTCTTTTTGATTAAGAAGCATGCGTCACTGAGATCACAATTATTACAAAATGTGCTAATTTCAGTTTAGGAAATCCCATCTCCTGCACTCGTGACAATGGATCTTCAGAGAGCGTGCGGTCAGAAGCTCCTACCGTCCATCGGGAGCGACCCACAACACACAAAGTCCCTTACGGATGCGCTGTATTAAAGCGCTGTGTATAAATGGTAATACAAATACATAAAAGATACCAATAACGGTTTGCCTGCAGGCAGTTATAACAGTCGCCATGTACCACTATTTTAATGCTTTATCCACAAAAAAGACCACATACTACATAACACGATCTATCGATTATGGTTGGGAGATTTTCCTACCACGATAAAACTGAACCTTTGGCTCCACAACTGTGCAGTTCGTGTAATGATGGGTGGCAACTCCCGCAGGGAAATAATCTTCATGTTTAGGAAATTGTTGTTCACATCAGGAGGGCTCTTGTGTCTTGCAACAAGCAGGGTTTCTGTTGCATAACAAACAGACCTGCGATGTCTACGATATAGGCGTTATACGGCCTGCCTTTCCAATGCAGCAAAAACAATATTTCTGTTTGTCGCTTCACATAGAAAATCTACTAATAAACTTCGACTAACTTGTTCGGTGTAGAACAAAGGAAAACTAGACAACAAAGGAAAATTGTTTCACCAAATTACAGAAGAGACATTCGCTTTGCTATTTCCCACAAATCCGTGATTAAAAATCTTCCTCTTCTAAATTTTTCATTATTACAATATTACGGTTCTTCCTCCTTTCAGAATGTATTCAATTACAGAGTGATACAGGAAACGTCTGAAACTAAGAGACAAAACGCAAATAGAGGATGAATTGAATGGGGCATAAAACACGGAAGCGACAAAAAAGAAATATCCAAGCACGTAGGTACGAAAAACTGATGAGGAAAAACCGCTAGGTTGAGATAGGTATAGACAGGAGGATAATATTAAAACGGACCGTAAATAAATAGGTTGTAATAGTGTGGACATGATTTAGGATAGGATCTATTAGAGGTTTTTTTGTAATCCCTGTTACACAGTGTTACAGAATAAAAGCCCGGAAAGTCTTGATCAGATGCGTGAACATTAAATTCTAAACGACTTTGCTCCAAGAAGCTATATTTCGTACTTCTACTCAGGCCACTAAGCACATAACAGTGACAGGTCAATATTTATATCTCATTACGTCATAAAAATCAGGCATTAAAAATTATTTCATATTCAGGTTTGAAGTCAAAGTAATCCCTAGTTACTAATTAACACAAAATCTTAGCATTCTATACGGACTCCAGATTATACAGGACACTTCATTATAATATTAGACAAAGGCTTCAAGCAAAAAATCTATTTCTTCAGCTACAACATACGTGCCTATGAATACAGGCAATCTTAAAGTTCCTCTCGTTAACTGTTAAATATTAATACCATTTCCATAATGAAAATATAATGAACTTACTGACGTGAAAGGGATGACAGAAATTTTAAGTTAGGCTACCACCGTCTTTGGCAAAGCATCTTTGGCCTAAGTCGAGGATACTGGTGTTCTGACACATTACATTCCCTCATAAACAGCATACGCAATTACTGCTATCACACTGCATAATAAATAGTTAATCAGAAGAAAATAAATAATAAGCAAATGAATGAATGACGACTCCACTGAATTGGACGCTGGGTAGGACGTAGAGTGGGTCTGATCGATTTGGAGAAGAACTTCTGTCCTTGCCAGGAACTGAACCATGATCCCTAAGCAGTCCAACCCGTACCATACAGGTAGTCAGTAAACCTGATAAGCTGTACAGGACTCGCCGATGTAATGACGTTAATAAAAGACTTCAATGACCCCCTACTGCACAAAGAGGCAACTGTCATTGTACCTGCAAATGTACGCGAGAAGCAGGCGTGAGGATCCACTACGGAATAGGTTTCATGCGTTATTTAAATACGAAGACAGCATCACTCGGAAATTTGGATTCGTGTCCGAAGTAAGTATGAATACCACTCCATTAGGTCTTAATTTATGTCGTCTGAAAAACTTTGTTCAGTCGATGTGAATAATTTACAAATGGTTAATATAGTCGACCTCTGTTATAAAGTCATGAAAGGAATATTTTGTGTCGCTATAAGCGAGTGTTGGTCGAACCGAGTGTTATAACGTTATGGTTAACAGTGAGGAATTAATTGGTACCACAGAATATCTGACGCTATAGTGGAGGTGTCACATAACCGATGTCGTTATAACTGGCTTCGACTGTACTTCTAAGTACACAATCTTCCTCACGAGGTGCTCCATTCTACGGTCACCTCCAAACAGCCACATCAAAAATAAGAATACAAAATGTTATCTTGACGTTTTCTAAGGGTGTGCAAACAGTGGTCTACACCGACCGGAACGGTGTACGGAGTTCCGTGTGGGATTCTCGGTGAGAATATTTTTCCTGCCGGCCCGCAGGTACTGGTGAGTCATTGGTAACATCATGGTACTTTCCCTGGATAAAATAGGTTCCAAAACATAAGGAAAGCTAGAGGCCTAAACTTTCCTGCCATTAATCCGAAAGTACAAAAAACAATGTCACTTCCACTAGCGTGTAACGATACAAACATAGGTTGTAACTTGGCTAACAACATTGAGAGGGGGACGGGGAGGGGGGGGGGGGGGGA
>Ga0123355_10004217_pt1 | contig 20871 bp, 9 predicted proteins | sample TergutEmb28metaG_3_FD_89872 | JGI IMG/M metagenome (GOLD analysis project Ga0123355, IMG submission 89872) | Embiratermes neotenicus P1 segment gut microbial communities from Petit-Saut dam, French Guiana - Emb289 P1 | ecosystem: Host-associated > Arthropoda: Insects > Digestive system > Gut ...
GTTCTTATTGAGACACTGACCGGTTCTCAGCTAGTCAAGAAACTCCCCGCATATTATGGAACCCGCAATTTCATTGCTGCCTTGCCAAGTTCATACAAGTTCATCATCACGACCTTGTCTTCACTGTCTCATTGTATTGCACATATTCAGAAAATATTTGTGTGTTTGGAAGTGTAGGTCTGAAAAGGGAGTACTGTGTGTTCTCTTTATCATGATCTTGGTTTTGTTTTACAATACAAAGTAAAAAAAGTGTGTATCTGTTGAGAAATTGGTATTTCCTACTTTAAATGGAGGTCTTGCCAGTTGTCCATTGTACAAGCCAAAGCTATTCTGTGGATGTTGATTGTTAGGTACTTAAATCAGAATTAGAAGTGTGTGTGGCCAGCTCATTCTGTGAAATAACTCACACTAAAGCCAAGTGTTTTTTCCTTCATTGTTGCAGGTGACCCAGTCCTGACGGGGTACTAACTAGGTGTCTGAGGTTATTTGTATGTGTGCGTAATTGACGCCGTCGCTGTCTGGAGGAAACAAGTTAGGATGGAACGTGAGTCAAACCCAATGCAGGCAATGTGCCGTTCGGGCTGTGGATTCTATGGCTCGCCAGCAACAGATGGGCTATGTTCATTGTGTTATAAGGAGGCACTGAAGAAAAAACAGCAGCCACCCAACACAGCACCTAGCAACACAGGCAGCGGCGGTTCAGCTACAAACTTCGGGTCCACCACTGTTCCCAGTTCTGTGCCAGTGACACCAAGCAGTATAGACACTGCTCAGCCCACCATACCAGTCATTGTGCCACCTACTACTACTACAGACCTTATGAAAGATGTGAGTGACCATTGCTGTTGTTATGGTGGCAGTTTATTTTGTGGGACTTTGTATGTACTGTCCCTTTGCATTGTAGACATGTATAGTAATGTGGAAGCTTGAATACACGGAACTGATACTTGCTGCGATGCAGGAAGGATGCCTGTCATGCAATACAGTGCTGAGAAACCCAAATGATAACTATTGTCATGTGCCAGTAACTTGAATAGAAATGGGCAGGCCACTTAAATCCAGGTTTCTTGCAGCATATCCAAAGGGTAAATTGATGTAAGCAAGAAGCCTGGTGGGGTTGGGGAAGGTATGTAAAGTTTGGGTTGCTTATACATGAAGTGGTAATGTTTGGATTATGAGACACAGAATTTTGAAAGGCAAGTACTGGCAGAACATGCTGCTTTCTGTGTAACTTCTGGGAATACGTGTTGTGTAAGGAAATGCTTAATATTTTTGTGTTTGGGTCATGGTATGCCACATTAACAAAGTTCATAATATGACCCCACTGATCTGTATGAAAATTTGAGGTTTTAGGCATGATGGATGTAACTGCTGTACCAGTTTTGAGTGCTACCATTGTAATAGTTTGAATTGGTGGTGGTGGTCTGAATTTTCCAACATTCAGGAATTTTGGGCAGAAGTTGCCACCTGATGGTGGCTGTAACTTTGGTGCTGTTAGGGTAGAGCACTAAATCTTAGTGCACTGAAAAGCTGATTCCAGTGATATGCCTTGGGTTTATTAATGGTGGGGTAATGTAAAAGTCAATGCAATGAATTGTCTGTGCGTCCATTTTATCATACGCTATTCAATATCCAACAGTACTCCAAATTTCCATCTAGAACTGCCTCCTTTTTAGGAGGTATGAATTATCATAATTTGTAGTTACACACAAACACACATGCTGAACAGGTCAAAAATCATATTGTTGAGAGGATATAAGATGAGTATTTGTAAGTCCTTTCCTTGGCTGTGGAACTAAATATAACTTCAGCTGCTTCCAATGCTGTTTCAGTGACTAATCTGCCACTGAAACTTATTCCATTGTGACCTGTCACCACTTCAGGTAGTGTATATTTATGCCCATTGCTGTGTTAAAAATACAGATATACATGTAGATTCAGTGGGGATTAATTCCCTGAAGGGAGGGTAGTGTAAAAATATCTGAAATCATAGTGACTACAAAAGGCCCATTGGTTACCTACATGCCAACAGGTTGAACATTAAACAGGTACAGTGGGGTATGCTAGAACGAACGTAATTGATTCTAGAACCTCGTTCGTTATAGCATCTGTTTGTTCTAGCATACATTGAAATATATGTATTTAGGGGTAATCATTTTAGGCCCCCAACCTAGAATAAAGTTTGCATCCAACACAACCATTTAAACAGGAAAAATGTAATACGAAATCAAAAATGTAAGTGTAAAAATAATATAAATGTAATTTATTTAACTTTCTGCACTGTACATGTAAATTTGAAAAGCATAAACAGTCTTTCCTGAGTGAAAACTATGAACAGACTTTTCCTAATAAGCATAAACAATCTAACGCACGCGAAAAGCATAAACAATCTTTCCCTAGTGAAAACTATACTCAGACTTTCTGTAATAAAAGCATAAACAATCTTACACACATAAAAAGCATAAACTATCTTCCGCAGTGAAAATATAAACAAACTTTCCCTACTAAAAATCATAAAAAGTCACATAGAGGTGGAAGGAGAGGAGTCAATGTTCCTACTCATCTCGGGTGACTGTCCTGTTGGAAGTTCATTAGTTGGAGGGTGTTTGTCCACCTTTTTGAAGAATGAAGCCAGGTTTGACTGCTTTATCCTGGATTTTTGGACCCTCCAAAAGTGGGCCATCAAGGTTAAGGCCCATTTCCACAGCAGCAGTATGTGGGTGATAATGTTTCATAATTTTGGACAGTTTATTCTGGCAAGAGAACACTTCTTTAAGATCCTCAGCTGGAATGCTGTGACTTTTTCCCTTGTCCTTGTCGTCCTCATTCCTGTAAGCTATCCTCTGCTTCATTGCCTCTGCCTCTTCATTGTGAAGCTCTTTTGGCTCCTCAAATGACAGCTCCTTCCTGTGGTCCTCCACCAACTCCTCCTCATCCTCCTCATTCATCTCTAGGCCCCTGGAACTGCCCAGACACACAATTTACTGCACAGCAGGCTCTTCCTCAAACTGTTGAAAGAATTCGAAATACCTTGGAGCCACAGTGTCAAGGCACAATGGCCTCCAAGCCAAATTCAAGCACCTAATGGAAACCACTTTCCAAGCAACCACAATTAAGAAAACGGCATCTGCTATATTGATGTGACTCTTCCAAAAGTCCTTCAGAGTCACATCACTGGAAGAAGTGGCCTCAAAACGTTTCCTGAACAGTGCCTTAGTGTAGAGTTCTTTAACATTTGCGGTCACCTGCTGGTCTGTAGGCTGGAGGAGAGGCATCGTATTCGGTGGCAAGAAGTGGACCTTGGTGAAACTGAACTCATCTGGTAATTCTTCCATCAAATTAGGAGGGTGGGCTGGAGCACTGTCCATGACCAAAAGAACCTTCAGGGGAAGATCCTCCTCCTGAAGGTAGTTAATGGACAGTGGGGCCAAACACCTCAGTCATCCAGTTGGAGAAAAGACTACAGATCATCCAAGCCTTATGGTTGGAATGCCAGAAAACTCCTGATGTTTTTAAAAGCTCTGAGTTCTCCGAATGGTACATGAGCAGTGTTTTGACCTTGCAGTCCCCCAAAGCATTGGCACAAAAGAGCAATGTAAACTGGTCCTTCACCAGCTTATGGCCAGGCAAGGTGGCCGGTCTCCTTTGTGATACATGTTTTGCATGGCATTCTCTTCCAGAAAAGGCCAGTTTCATCGCAGTTAAACCCCTGCTGTGAATCAAAGCTGCCCTCCTCAATTATTTTCTTAAATTTCTCATGATGTTGCTCACCAGCGTCCCTCTCTCCACTAGCAGCCTCACCATGCCTCACAACACTGTGTAATCCATTCCTTTTCCTAAATCCGGTAAACCACCTCTTGGTGCCAAAAAACTCCTTAGTATCACCTGCCACTCGTTTTTCACGAATCCACAATAATAGAAATGTTTCCATCTGTTCCATGATATTACAACGTTGTGCTGATCATTGATTTAGACATGCCATATTCAGCGCTTAGTTCTCCTACACTTTTTCCACTTTCTCACTTGGAAATTATTTCTTACTTGATGTCTAAGTCAGTTAGCTTTCTCACTCTGTTTTGCTGGCTCACGGCTAAAATTCTGTAGCAGTATAATTAAAAAAAGTATTTTCACTGCTAAAGGCACAAATAAGCAGATAACTGAACTAAACTGATAACTGAACCTTACAAACAGTAGCAAAGATGATGACTGATGCTCTGATCAAAATGGTAAGGCCTGACATGTCATGTGCTCATGTGTGCTGCGTCAGCCGATGGTATTCCTCTGTGTTCATTGTAGCATCTGTGTTCAACATAGCATCCTGATTTTATTGATAAAAACTGTTCCTTATAGCATTCGTTCATTGTAGCATCGTTCGTTGTAGCATACCCCACTGTACTTCATTCTGCCTGCAGAGTATATTTGTGTGTTTTGTATGGAGCGCTGAAGCAGCTCTGATTATTTCCTTATACAACAATAACTAATTGGTTTTTATAACATAGGTGGAGTGTGCTTAAAGTTTAAGCCATTAATTACTGTAAATTGTGAGATTCATATGGACCTGTAATATGTTTGAGAAAAATACAGAGGCATTTATTGTTAGTACAGGTGGTACATATAACAACCAACCAATGCACTTTAAAGGGTTAATTTCACTGGTTAGAAGTTAGTGTATTTCTTTGCACATTCTTCAGTGGGATACCAGGTGTAAGTGGTTGTTTGGCTTCATGCTGTGAACATTTACCCTGCACCAAAGAGAACCCTACCCATGGGTCACAGAGTTGGCCAAATTTGGTGAAGCTATATCCCTGCTGTCACAGGGAATCACACCCTGGCATCATGGGGTAGTGTCACACTAACGTGTCAGCTATCCTTTCTCTTAGTTTCATTCAAGAATGTTTGTTACAAATTTCGTTTCATAAAAGATATAATGTATATTGTAAGATAACACCTATACGTTGCTTCCAGAGTGCAGATGGTGAGGGCGCTGTTGGAGGAGGAGGTAGTAGTGCTGAAAGTTCTGTGAGCAGTGGAGATGTTGATGATAGTTTTGAAGGTAAAGACTCGGATAAAGAAGGAAAGAAAAAGAAGAACCGCTGCGCAGTCTGCCGAAAGAAGGTTGGCTTAACTGGTGCGTGTCATATCTCTTTGCTGTCTGTTCTTTCCCAACGCTATAGACCTCCCTGATTTTAATGGATATGCATATGATTCCTTTGTCTCATACTTTGCTGTCCTTGGTTGCCCTTACAGTAAAGAGCTGTATGCTTTATTCCTCACATGCATACCATATATTGGTTCAGCAAGTGGTTATGCATCTTTATTGTGGTATTTTTTTATTTTGATGGCTGTAGGTTAAAAGTGTGGTTGATGTGGAAAGTTGTCTAGTAGTGTGTGTTGTGCAAGGGCAGGACTGAGCAGTGTCCGGGCTCCTAAAATCTTGCCTTTGTGAAGTGGACCATAATAGTCATTTAATATACCAGTACTGTTAGAGGGCACTGCATGAACAGTGTAATTATGTGGGTCGAGTTCCTCACAGTGGTGACTGAACATCAGTGTCCTCTGGAATTTGGTCTCCTGTAGCTTAGAAGTTACTATTGTTGTGGAGGAACATGCAGTCACTATCATCAGTAGAGGAACCCTGTAAATATAGGCAGCTTGCTTGTCCAGAATGTTGGTGGCTTTGTACAAAACTGTATGGCATCACATATGACAGAACACAATGTAATGTGTATAATCCCACAGGTTGTATCTGATTTGTACTTGCAGGATTTGAATGTCGATGTGGAGGCCTGTTCTGCGCAGTACATAGATACAGTGACAAGCATAACTGCACCTTTGACTACCGGGAGATGGGAGCCCAGGAGATTCGTCGCAACAATCCAGTTGTAGTGGGCGAGAAGATACAGAAAATTTGAACCTGTTGTGCCTAGTAATAAACGTGATTAGGGATCAAATATCTATTTGGGTTACTTGTCAAGGTAAATGTTCTAAATTCCGCAGCAGTAGACTGCAGAAAATGTTCAGCAGTGAAAGAACAGGATACTCCAGTTGTGCCATTTTGTGTTGAAATTCAAGAAGACCCACATTCTGCAAGACTATAGGCCACTCTTAATACTGAGAAGTGGTCATAACGGCCAATATTTTTTGGGCAGAAATAAAGAACACCTTTTAAGAAACTGCACTCGTGGGGCATAGTTGAGTTTGAGACTATTACAATAGGCATAAGAAGTTTTTTCTTTTTGTTTTGCTTTGTTATCTAGTTTAGGTCAGAAATGAGAATAAATGTTAAACATTTTAGAATGAAAGAAGTCATTTCTTGAAGAGAATTATGATAAAGAGAAACAATAAACAGATTGTGTTGAGCCAGTGGACACTACTACCCCATAGTGCAGGCTGTGTGCACCACTTTAAACCCTTATCCACAAGAAGGAAGTGACTCATTTGTGACACAACACAGGGAGAACTGTGACAGCCGTCTTTTCATAGTTGTGTGTGTTGTTGGTTTGACCATGCGCTTTTGAATTTTCATATTGGAGCACATGCAATGTGCGTAGTTTTGGGCATCAGGCACGTAGAAACTTACATGGGTAATGTCTTGTTTACATGTTTTCGGTAGACAGTTGCCTTTACAAAGACTTAACATTGATTTTAAGAACTAGTAAAGATGGGAGAAATAAAGAAAGTGTAAAATTATTTGCAGTGTTTACCATATGCTGATTATGTTACATCACCTACACTGATCTGCAGAACTTAGTCCAGGTTTTTAAAGCTTGCCTGACCTATTATATATATGTAATCATAACACTAATGTTGGTTTTTCAGTTTCATATCAATTTGTATAGACTTCTTTGTGAAGGAATGGTAACAAGATTGCTCATTATACAAATTGGTGTGTCTTGGCTGCTAGGGAGTAGAGAAGTACATGTGTTTTGCAAGTTCATTATCTTAAATTAATGACTGATTTTAGATTCTGTATTCCTGCTCCAGTCTCGAAGTATTCTTGTATAACTGCTGAGAGACTTCTCCCAACATTTAACCAAAATCTGCAAAGAGACTTGTTATGCATAAAATGTAAAGAAGTTGATAGCTGGCAAGTGGTTGTGAAATTTATATAGAGTACATTTTTGTCCCATTTAATTTGGCTTGTGAAGAACAGTTCTTGTGAATGAATTATGTGATTAGTGTCCTTCATGATTAGAATTACCAGCAAACAGGCACTTGATGGTTTATTTGGAATCTGTATTACTTTGGCAACCACGGTTGAGATTCATCCATGCCTTTATATTCTGGTTGTGGCTTGTTAAAAGTGAACCTCCGATTTGCATTGGACTGTAGATAATAGTTCTTTTATTTTCTGGCATCTCTTGAAGTAATGGCTAGTTAGAAGTGAAATTGAGGAATTTTTTCTTGTTAGGAATATGTCAGTTTTCCAGAATAATACAAAGTATAATATGTTCATTATGTTTTGAACTTTACAGAAAGGTTTTACGGTGTGTTCCATTTAACAGTGTACACTGCTTGCTAGGCTGTGTGTCACGAGTGTATTCAGTTCTCTTTCCAGTTTTGGTTTCTCTGACCATCTTTTAAAAACATGAGTTTAAGAGGTAAACCTTCTGTTATTCATTAGGGGATGTTGATTTGTGGACAGTTCATGTTTGTTTTAAGTTTTGTTTTGAATCTTGTTAGGTGAAGTAGACGCATAAAATGGTAGACTTCATGAACATTTTCTGGGAATTTTTAGGAGTAATTGTACGTGAATAAATTGGGTGTGTTTACCAGTGTGCATGTGTGTCATGATGTGGCAGTGTTGTGTGGTTCTTAAAAAGGTTATAGTGATGTGCGGCATGACTGTTATTTTGTTCGAAATGCCGTGTGCAGATTTCAGTCAGTTGATTTACGTAGAAGATGCTTGGAACATTTGTCATTGATGCCAGTCACCGTAGGAACAAGTTAGTGTTTTCAGAGTACCTCAAGTCACTGGCAGATGTCCTGTTCTGTTATAGTCATTTAATTCAAATGCATGTCATGTTTACAGGAAGAATATGGCTCCTTGTATTTCACTTGCTCTTCTTTTCTTTCAGAGTGTATGTAACTGCATATGTGTAGGTCACTTATTTTTATTATTCTGAATATTAATCGTGTAATTTCACAGCATGAAACAGATTGGAGTAACAAAGTAGGTGTGTTAGTATGTGTGAGAGTTGATTTTAAACTTAATTTTGAAACATAACAAGGCCTCACTGTACTTTTGTGGCCAACATCATTGGATTTATTTCTCCTAACAATCTTTCAATAAAAGTGGAAAGTATGTAATCTGATCTGTGTTTTGTTTTACACATCCATTTACACAGTTACATATAACTTCTACACTGAATATGTTTTTGAAGTTGGAAGGGGGTTATCTCTTATACTATACAGATGTTACTAGCACATTCCGTCCACACTGTATTAGCAGAATTCCTGCCACAGTTTCAATCGTGACAGAACAGTAAGTTGGTAATTTCTTTGCCACTGGACAGCTAAGAAAATTATTTGCAGCTTTTATTGGTATGTCAACATGCTGTTGTGTGTTGTGTAATTTTCCAGGTTGCATTTCTTTAATGATCAAAACCAAACATTTTACACCCCTTGAACACCCTGTCTGTAAATACTGTTAACTGTTCTGCTTAGGCTTCTTCTTCTTCTTCCCCCCCCCCCCTCTTCTTCTTCTTCTTCTTCCCCATTTTCTCCACTGTCACGCGTGATTCCAAATAGGTCAAAATTTGTTTTAAGTTCCGATATGCAAGAACTGTTACAGATTTTTTAGAACGCTGTACATTATAAAGAACTGAGACGAATGTTACAATACTGATTTTGTCACACTGTAAAGGTCTGGGTGTCTATTTTCTATAATGAAACTTCATTACCTTACATTGGTTTGTAGGTTTTTATTTATTGTTAGTCATTCAGATCATCTTCAGACTGAGGCTGAAAGTTCCCTTATTAGGGATAACCCCATACAGGTATTCAAAATTCATAATTTTTCATATAAATGAAGTCATCGTTTTATAAACACTTGGGAACTTGTATTACTGATTTGTTAGTAAGAACTCTGATCAGAATACTTGCTTACTCTTACTCCTACTGAAGAAAGAGAAAAATACGTTTTATTTCCTTTGTTTCTGAAATATCTTTTTAAGAAAATACAACTTTGTCAGATTCAGATTTATGGTACAGTCGTCATTCCTACACATTTTCAAATGACTTCCATGAATGGGTACACAGGTATTCGGAAAACAGAAGTACTGGTCACCTTCTGTTTTTGACAGTTTTGTACACCATTATACTCTTCCTCCATGAAATTTGTGTTTGGAATGACCTCTGCACATGAAGGAACCTGAAGATTGTTCTAGAGGCACATAAACATGATTAGGTCGTGTGTGTGTGTGATGGATACACTACATTGCATGATTTTGTGCCATTAGTTCTTCAGGAAGTGAAGTTATATAACTAGTTGTAACTGTAATGTAAAATGTTTTTATTTAACCTCTATATCCTTGCCTTGTCAGAAGGACCCCATTTTTAATCCACACTTTTTAAAGTAAGGAAATAATTTCATGTTCAACAGTGTGATTTTTTCATCTGCTCATGCCTGTTTCTAATTGTATTAATGCCATAAACCCAGATTAGCCGTATGAAGTATTACTTCTTTGTAGGAGGTAACATAAATAAGCTGTTCTTGATTTACTTCATTGCTTAATTCAAAACAGTGAAGAGAGTGTTGGGGGCATCATGCAGTTCTGTCAGATGAATCAACATTTACAAGCACAAATTAAATTTTTAATCTAAGACTGTTTTTTCACCAAGATGTAATAAGGTAGTGTGGCTTGTGAGTCACTACAGACAATACTTGGAAGGAACATGGTAATGTTGAACAGAACTGAAAATCAGATTGAAATGTGTGTGTTAAAATGAGAGGGAAACAAAATGGTAATACTTTTGAAGTTACACACGATACTGTGTTTTGCTGTGGGAGGTTTTGTACATAGATAACCAGTACATACATGATCTACTTCAGTCTGCCTTGACCAAGAGCAAAAACATTTCTTTCCCTTGACAACACTTGCTTGGGTGTACATGCTTTGAATACATGGGAGGGAATTCTTTCTTTCTAGGTGTTCAAATACAAGAAAGTACTGCTGGTCTCATTTTTAAACTTTGAAATAAAACAGAAAGACTCCCCTCTCCTAGTTATGTAAATTTTGTGGAAACCATTAGTTGTGCAAATCAATCAGTGTACATTTTTATTTACGCATTCTATTTCACGTTACATGTAAGTCTTGTCTCAGAGAGCAGTGTTTAACCTACATATTGTTCTGAAAACATTGTATGTGAGGTATTAATAAAAACCTTTCAATTAAATGAAGCCATTCATTTTATTTTAAAAGAAGGTTGTATGTGTGTGTGTGTGTAAGAGAGAGAGCAAGTGAGTGAGCAAACTTATTGTAATTTACCTTTCCATGTGTCTATTAATATGTTTAATTTCATTTAGATGTACCATGTATGAGTATATTTATAGACTTCACAAACATTGTGTGTAGGTAAACAAGTGTTACTCCATTTTTGTATTTGTGCTTCAAAATGGCTCTTTTATATATATCCTCTTTTGGTACAACAGATGCACAGGAAGTTCAGATTTGAACCAGTCTGCCAGTGGAGATCTTGTTTTGGCTTGAGTCAAAAATTTATTGCTCAGCACATTAATAGTGATAGTTTCAATGTGCATTTTCATTCTATAACTTTGTGCATATACACCTTACTATGTAGTCTGAAAAGTTTTCTGACAGGAATGTTGTTTGCAGGAAATATATTCTAATAAAGAAATCTTCTGTATACTGTGCTTCTTCAAGTGCATAATAATGGGCATATGGGTTTCAGTGCCATTCCTTGAATGAGTTTTCTTCAGTTGGATCCACTGTCCCAGCTCATTCCAAACCTGTTATATGGAATCAGAACTTAGATGACCACACCAATTCTTGAATGTGGTTTTTCTCAAACCATGTGCCTACAGGCTTGGTAAATTACTGATGACAACAAATGACAGTCTGCCAACTGTTGATTGTGCAGTGAGTTCTGTGTAGCATTTTAGGTTACATTGTTACTTTCACAATGTATATGGGCATCTGAAAAGTTCTGCCATTACAGTCTGCATATTTATCCATGCAAAAACAAGGTTGTAGAAAAGTTCTCAGAATACAGTTTGTGTATTTTTCATACGAAAATGAGATTGTGAAGTATACATTGTATAGCAGAGGGAATTACAAATAACATACTAACATTCATGTTGAAGATTTTAGTGTGGTGTGTCACTATGAGAATGGCTGCTACTATGTCAGGAAAACCATTGTTGTTTCTGTAATTCTTGTTTATATTGGAAAAACAATGAATAAGTTAGGAAACACTACACAGCCTACCATTGCCTGTTTGTCTCAAAAGCCATATTACTTCTAGAGGAAAGTTATATTGAACATAGAATGTGTACTTCAGTTTTATTTGTAAAGGTCCTTGGAAACATTTTCACTCCAGTGTTGCTCAGAAAACATGCTGAAACACATTTAAGTCTTCATGTAAACTCTTACTCTGTCTGGTATTTAACAAAACTGGGAAATTGTTTATAAATTTAACAAAACCTACAAAAATTTGTGTATTGATTCTTGAGTTACGTAGATGCAGACACACAAATGTGGTGATAATAAATAGATGCCCTGTGGAGTTGTGAGCATGCTATACTCAGTTTGACACATGTCATTTTTCACCCAATAGAATTAAAATTTTTACCAGGACCTGATCACAGCCACACACACAAAAGTACTTGTATTGTATGCCTGGGAAACTTGGACATGTTCTGTTTGTTACAAATGAAGTTTGCACCAATTATTGTAGGCCAACTTAGATTTCCAGATGTTGGCACTGCCCTTTTGGCTGTTTCGTAGGAGCCAATATAGGTGATTTGTAAACTTAATTCATCTTTATTCACAATTTAGTTGAAGTTTTGTTGTTGAGATACACATTCTCCAGTATCTCATATAAATTTGAAACTTCAGTGGTAATTTGTTATCCTCATTTAAATTTATTTGTGGTTGCCGTCAGTTCATATGATTGCATATTGTTTAATAAAGGGTAATTTTGCATGGCTGTCTCCATTGATTTTGTGCTAGTCTTTGTGGTTTGATTTTCACATATTGAAGAAAACATTTTGTTTTCAATATGAATGTGCATGAAGGTTCGGCATGTTTGTTCAGAATGGGTCAGTCAAGCCGAAATTGTAGACCATTTTTTCTTGCTTTCAGAATTTCATTCATAGAGTGCAGTACCATAGAGTGTAAACACTAGCCATTACAAATTGCTCGAGTCCTGTGAGATGCAGGTAACATGGTGCAGCCAAGAAGTATGTGTACTGTATACATTCATTAGAGGCATGGTATTCACTTAACTTTGTTAAAGTATGCAGCATGTTACTGGGTGCATATGCACTCTATGAACAAATCAGTTACAGGCTCCTATGGCAATGAATATTAAGATAGCAGTGTTCTGGGTGTATTGCCATGTTGATACCAAAAATGGAGGCAGCAAGTTGCTCCATAATGTTGATAATATATCCAACCAACTTTCAAAGCTTCACATACTAGAGGACTTATCATAAGAACAGTTCACCCAAAGAAACTTTTTGTTATTCGTCAAATGGCATAGTTTTATAGTAACTCTTGGTTACCCTGATGGTGTAGAAAGTGGTGTGTGTGTGTGTGTGATCTAGTCACCATAAGTAAACCAGCAAGATTTGCTGTGTAGATTATGGTAGCTTATAATGATATGCAGATTTTCCATGCTAGTCATTTTTGTTTTACGTGTGAGGCCATAACCGTGTTCTTTTCAGTAGGCCTTTGGCTTTTGAACTTGGGCAGTAATTAATTAAGAGCTGCAATACAGTAAAGAGTATTTCCTGAAAAGTTATGGAGGCTTATTTCATGAGTATGATTTTGCTTTATTGTATCTACTATCTGTTTGAATTATCAGCGAAGAAGAGAATTTTTCTTTTCAGGGTACATTGCCACCAGTGGAGACATTTTGAGAGTGTTGAGGTACTACCTAATGAGAGGAGAAAATGCATTGATAGTAACACTTAAATTTGAGGAACCCAAGATGATTGCCACTTACATTGATTGTAATTGCAAATATAACCAGAATGTGTAACAGTTTTTGGGCATGTAAGGATGTAAATAGAATTTTTCGTGGTTACCATCAATTGCAAGAGAATGACTATATTTGATGTGAGCAGAGTGGAGGAGACTAGAGAACAGAAATGCGAATGTTCACGGTAAGTGGCTGAGTTTCAGAGAGAGATGTTTTCAACAGAAGGTACAGGAGAGGTTGTGTGATTTTAGTATTCAACCATGGTGTAAAAGAAAATTTAGCTGTTCTGAGATTTTATGCACTTTAGATGGTATGTTGCATAAAATACCTCCTGTACAGGAAAGGAAATTAAAGTTTTACTGGGGATATTTCTCTGGTCTGTTATGTATTGAATTAGAAAGGAAATCACATTGATAATAGTGTCTGGTATCATGACACTAATCCTGTGTAGTGTGTGCTTTCTGCTTGCATCTGATATGTACATACAGTACAATTCAAACAGTATGAGCAACATGAAGGTATGGTTTATACGTACTGTGCAGTAATGCAGGAATGGCTGGCCAGAGTTGCATGTTGTGTAGATATGGTCATGTCCACTAACTGAGATTGGAGATTATGGGGCTGTGGGATTGTGAAGGAGCAGCTGTGATTGAATAAAATTCCATAATTACAATGCTGTGCCCCACTTGTTACCATTTTCTTCAGGCATATTGTTGATTCCACTACTTCTGCTACCTTTTGCTGCCATTTTCTTTACACAAAATGTAGCTTCCGTTACTCTCTATACTTCCCCACTTGCAAAATTCAGTGGCCCAAACGCAAAGATTCAAGTGCTGCATATATGGCAGTCAGTTTTATGACCTTGCAGTGAATACAGCAATTGTAATATAAGGAAATTGCTGTTTGTAAACTTTGTAAATTAAATTGATTTTTTAATTTCCTGTATTTCAGTTTTCAGCAAGTGTTGTGGGAATGGGTTCTGCTTGTGTGTAGATGGTGTGTACAGTTTGAACATTGTTAGTTGATTTATTTATTTCTGATACAAAATAAATGTATTGGTTCAGCACACCACTTGATTTTATGTTGTGTTGAAATGTGTTGCATATCTTTAAGACATCAACTCAGAGAACAAAACCTGTCAATATGTCATGAATATGAATTCTTTTGCATATAATAATTTTTATCATACCTTTATGATATTTCAAAATGTGTATTGCATGTCTTGAATTATGCATTTGTGTTTTATCATTTGGCACTCAGCTACAGAAAATAGTACTTTAATAAAGCCATTATTTTAAACAACAAAAACTCTCCCCTCATTTGAGCTAAAACTGGATGAATTATATTTACAATAAACATGTAGCAGCTTATTGCTCATAGTTATCCCTACCTACAATATACATATAAATTATTAGGAAGTCAACCTTTACAAATTTCTATTTATTTACATTAAAAAGACTCAGCTGGTTGAAGTCATGTTACAGTGAAACCCTGAGTGAAGAATTTGGCAATAGTATTATCGCAATTGTACGAAGCATTTTCAATGTGGTGTCCCTTTATTGTTTTGGAATGTTCTGCTCTGTAGCCTGGTAAAAACCACTTCTGGAGGAACCTACCTTCAGTTTTCTGGGTTTGTGCTTCTACCCTGGTGATGGAGATAAACGGATCCTCCAAAATTTGTGTAAGTACCTACCAGACTGCACAGTGTTACACCACAAAAGACCGTATTCTTCACGGTCACTGACATCAGAACCGCATTCTCAATTTTTTTTTCAGCCTCAACCGGATTTCACTATAGCATTATTACTGTGTCCTTTTCTCCAAAGATGTAGTTTCAGTTCATTTTATTATAAGTAATGTTACAAATTGTTTTAGTCTTAGGTGAATAATTTCTCTTCCCCCTCATTGTCACACTAGTAGGAGTTCATTTATTTACATTCTCCATAATAGTCAAAATAATGCTATTTTTATGTTTGTACAAATGATGGTACTTGATGTATTTTGTATGGCATAATATTCATAAACCCTTCTTATAATGTAACATACACTCTTCCTCTATGTGTATTACATTTTGCATGTGATGCCAAAATAATTATGAGTAGACTTCCCTTTAACATCTGCAAGGAAGCAACAGTGAGCAGTTAGAGTAATACCGCTATAGCACAGAGGCCAACAGGGGTACTTTTTCGTGTAAGTATTGGATTTGTTAATTTGAAGATAAATATGATACTCCTTTATATAGCTTTGAATTACTTTTTTTATCCTGTTGGTTCCCAGTGCTTTTGTGTGTTAATTGCTTTTGTATTACATATAATTTTGGGAAGTAAATTCTGATGAGCTGCTTAAGGAATAAAATTTAGTTGTACTCACTTCTGTTTCTTCATTACTCAAGAACTAATGTGTGAATGTAAAACCATTTCTGAATCTAAAATTGCTTTTAGATAATGATATATTGAGAGAGTAAATCCTTGAGTTTTAAATTTGATTAAATTAAATGTGATGTAGAATGTGGTGTATGATGTTACATTCCAAGTCTCTTCAGGCAGTGGAGTCACTGTGATGTCAGTCTGAAGATTCTGAGCTGGTTGACGAGAAATTTTGGGACACCTAACAGGAGCACCATAGTTGTAAGCCAGGTAGCTTTGGTGTAAGCTACAAAAATTTGGTGCCAGATTTCAATCTGGCCTGGATTACCATGTAACATATTTACAGTGAATCGAAGTTAGAAATGTCGCTACCCTGTAAAAAAAGAAGATAAAAAAACGAATTAGTTAATTTTAACTAAACATATGAATGAGAAATACATATATCATTGTAGAGGTATGGAAATAAAAATAGAATGACTAATGAATAATGAATTGGAAAGGTAAGGAAGGAAATGATTATGGTCTGGTGTGAGCTACTGTCCTGACATTAGGCTGGATAGACTGAGGGAAACCATGAAAAACACCAGATTTGAAACCAGGACTTCAATACACAGCAGGTGTCATGGTGTTCTGTCTTGTTTGCTGTATTTCCATACTTGTCAGACAGGTCATAAATGATCTTTCTATTGGATTGTTATTTGAAGGAGACAAAAATTGTGAATGGAATTTACATACCCTGTCAGGTTTGTAAAGGTGTGTTTGTGGCATAAGTAATGTCGATCCGAGGTCTCGCTCTGCCATTGTGTGCGCTTCCTGCAAGTAAAAGAATACTATGACTTTTAAACAAGTAACAGAAATATAATTTTTCACTAAAAGGATTTAAAGTTGTTAATGTGTAAGCTTCTGTTTAAGAAAAGGAACTTTCACAAAATTCTCCAAATTCTTGGTCTTTGCAATAGAAACATCAGTGATTCAACATGTGATTATAACTGTATTTGCAACAAGATTGCTGCATGACCTAATTTATCAGCTATTGTTATTATTTGAGAAGTGTAATAATCCCTCACCTAGTGTGATTCTGCTTAACACAATTTTGACTATGCACAGCTTAAAATAATGTGTGGACAAAAAATTTGCTGAAAACTGAACAATTTAAATCTGAGAATAAACACCATTGGTTACTTAATTGCCATGGAAGCTGGCAGCATCAGCTATCCAAGCACTATGTAAATGTTTAATGTCCAAAAATGTATATATTTTAAGTGATTGGATTGGTACATAAGCATCCATAATCATATAACCATATTTTTCTCATAAGAAGCTTGTGCAGTATAGTTTTCCCTATGCCACAAGTCCCACATTGGATGAGGGATCAATGTAATGAGTCTGTTACTAGCAAAAGGAATTTTGTGGACTCACAGAGCTCTAATGTGTTCACTTTGATTTGGCTGGTGTCAGACTCTGTTACATGATCAGTGTTCTATGTATGAAGTTCCAGGGTATGTAACAACTTACATCATTAGGATTCCTAGAAGAGGGATTAGAGCCATAATTGCTATGGAAGCTCTTTGTCGGAGGCTGAACTGTTGTCTCATCAAATGAGCGTGCTTCAGAGACGGTCCTGCAAGTGGCAAAAGTGATAGAAAACATTCTACTCTTACAATATGTGTTAGTCGTAAGTCTGATGAATGCCTCTAAAGTTGTATGTTAAACTGGAGTGATTTATGTAATTTTCTCAGAAGAAACTGTGGAACTCAAAAGCCAGCTGGAAATATCAAATTTGGAACTTCATATTCTTAGAGTTAGAAAGTAAAAATGACAAAGATATCTTCTTTAATAAGAATCTGAACATTTGAGCCTCTCTTGTGTTTGTGTGCTGAGATTTTCCTGAAGGTACTAATTTATGTATGTAATTAGTCCATTTATGCCAAAATAAGATAACTTTTCAGATAGTAACTTTTTGTTAAGAATATTACATGCATATGTACATGCACACACACACACACACACACACACACACACACATACATGCACACTAATATATTTTTAGAAGGTTAAGAACCAGACTGCTCTTACATTTATGAAAACTGGATGAACTGGAAATTGAGTTGATGAAACAGAAAGCAAAAATTAATATTATTACATAAGACTAAAGCAAAGACAGTACATAAGAAGAGAGGACATGAGAGTGTAACAGGCTTGGGAGTTTGCGGTAAGAGAATGGCACTTATCTATAAGAAAGTTTTGAACTGGACAGACCAAGTAGAAGTGCTTACAGTTCCTGCACCCTAGAGTGGGTGTCCTGTTGTGAATCTGTCGTTGATTCAGCTTCCAGGTCTGGCTTGTTTGCCTCACTGTAAAAATCACAAGTTGTGAAGAGAAGTTAGATGCTTGAAGAATAGTTAACAGGAAGAAAATTACATGGAGGCCAGTTTCATAGAAACAGTTTGAGCTGGGTTTCCAAATGTCTTCACCTGTAATGTGTTACTCTGGTGTTGACAATTGTTTTGTTTCTGTGTTTTAATCACTTGTATTGGTTTAAAGTTCGTTTAATTTAGTAGAAATAATAAGAGGTGTGTGGGAACATGAAGTATTGAATTAAATAGCTGTATTACACCTTTACAGGAACAACTCTTTTATGTCACATGTGTGTCCTATTTCTTAAAAAGGGACTGTGTTTTATTCCCAGTTCTTGAAGTAAAGAAAAGTGATCTTTTTTTGTTGTCCCTGCATATTTCACTAAGCCTGGCACTTAAAATGTACCTTAAAATTAGATATTTAAATTTTGATTTATAAAATACATCTACATAATTATTTTAGCAAAGCTTATAGTAATGTATCCTACATTTTTAAAGATTATTTGACATGTGAAGCTATGATTATAGTTCGGTGGAAAGAGAGTGCAAGGCATTGGTGAAGAAGAAACAATAAATGTGAAAAGTGTTAGAAAAATGTTGGAATTATTTCATGTATCAGTAGTTAGGAATGCAATATTATGAGTGTGTACAGAATACCTGTCATTAGTGCGCATTGTGGTGAAGTGGGACCCATTGCTTGCAAGAGTATTATGGTTGTGTCCGCTGTTACCACCACTACAATGTGCCATCTTTGTGGTTGTTACATCTGTGTCAGATCCTGGTTCCTTGTGACCCACAGTGGCAGATACCTCAAATCCAGCTGACACAAGAGCACCTATCCAATCCAAGCAACATAATTAGTCATCCTGTGTGTTAATGTGTTCTTTTATTTATGGCAACATAAAGGCAGCTGCCAGATGTCCCATGGTTTTGTTAATTTTATGCTAAGAAGTTAAATAATTAAAGCTGTATTATTTGTTTGTGACATGAACATAACGGAGTCCCGATTATTGGACTGTCAACTGAAAAATTCTAAGCTGATTTGGAATAATTTTTGAAATTTTGATATAAACTTCAGTTTCTGAGACAGAAAGGCCTCTCACATAAACAGCACTACAAATGTGATAAAACAGGATTCATTTTTAAAATAATTGCATCAAAAACTCTGGCTTCCCACACAATAAAATCATCTCCTGGTTTCAAAGCAGTGAAAGGACAAATGTTGATGCTTGCCAGTAATTGGAAATTGCTTTAAGTGGAAAATGCAAAAATTTTCATGTTTTCAAAAATAGTACCAGCAGCAGAACAGTCTGGTATGATGTCCAACTTAATGTGGAACCTGTTGTTTAATGTATATTAATGCATTAATGCACTCTACAGGCAAACTGCAGAGTTTCTGAATGTGGTGTGTATCACTAGCCACTGCGTTATTATGTTCTTGCACTCCTTACAATAATAATTATAACCAATATATAGAGGTTTTTGTCACAAGTTTTTGTGTTAAAAGTCAAGTACTAAATTATATGTTGTCATATTCCAGAAAAGTGTTACTTTAAATCTTCTATATTAGTGCACCAATAGTAATTATTAAACAAGGCATATTACACACATTACTGAATGTATTATTGCTCTTATCATCATTATGTCCAATGATATATTTTTATATTGTTTAATGTAATGGACTGAGTTTGGCATTTAGGCAGCATACAAGATTCTATCCACTTACGTCTGAATGCTGTTAGAAACCTACTGAACACACACTGCCAATTACCTGTGGAAGGTTTTCTTGGAGCTGAGGATTTCCTAGAAGGTGGTGGAGCTGTTTCATTTGTTTGATTTGTCGAGTTACTTTGTTTCCGTTTTTTGTTGGCAGCATTGTGGTTTTCCTGTGTATGGTAAAGAAAGAATGTCTGAAGTGTTCAAGTATTTATTGTTCATTGTGCCTTTCCCCATAATGACAAAACACTGCATCAGAACATTTTTATCCAATTAGGTGTGGTGGTAGAAGGAAATACATATTGTAAATATAAAAGTATGTGAAATCAGAGTAACTAATTGTAATTTTTTGTCAGAAACAGATACAACTCTTCGCTTATGAGGGTCTGGCTGTGATACAAACACATTTCAAAAGTCTAGTTTCCAATCATATAGTGAATACAAGTCCTATATTGTTGTACCCTCTTGATAACACTGGTGTAGACTGCTGAAGAATTCTATCTGCAATCCATTATAATAACACCAAATTACCATCTTTTGTGAATTCGTGAGTTTTGTTCTAATTGCATTTGTCTTGCCAAGTGTCTGTTTAGGATATAATTGAGACATCATTGATGGCACACAATATCTTTATTTATTAAATTATAATAAGAGCCCTACACATTCTGATTCTAAATACTGGGGTTCATAGGTTTTGTATGAATGATTGTAACAATTTGATTGTGTTTATTTTATTGAATGCCATTTTTACTCACTAGAACATTATTAAAAACCATCAAGGTTGCACAGTATCTTTATGCATTAAATTATAGCCCTGATGATGATTCAGTATTTGCAATTTAAATATGAAGGGTTTGTGTTATAATTTTAATAAGTGCAAATAATGTGTGCCTTTGATTGTATTTAAACTATAGTATATTGAATCATCAGTTACATGTTTGAAATATACTTGTACTGTGTTTCAGGAAACATGATGTAATGTTGTGTCATTAATTTTTGTGACATACATTAATTCATACAGTCATACTGAGGATATAATAGGAGTTCTGTTACTTGAAGACTGTAATAGACCAGGCAGGTATGGTCATGCTGCAAAGGTAATACCATCATCATCATCATCATCATCATCATCATTGTAATATTTGTTGACAAAGTGGACTGAATAACCTCTGCATCATTTTAAATTAAGACAGCATGAAAATATAAACAGTAAAGCATGTCAGAATAGAAATTCTATCAATTCTGCAATGATATGTTTGACCACA